>Ga0316613_10000120_pt1 | contig 104914 bp, 112 predicted proteins | sample OWC_soil_day10_C_2_FD_207647 | JGI IMG/M metagenome (GOLD analysis project Ga0316613, IMG submission 207647) | Wetland soil microbial communities from Old Woman Creek delta, Ohio, United States - OWC_soil_day10_CT_b | ecosystem: Environmental > Terrestrial > Soil > Wetlands | place: USA: Ohio...
TGGAGCCTTGATGGCTCTTAAAAATTTAAAGAATTACTTTTGTTTCGGTTGCTCTTTTTCAAGTGCAACCCGCACATCTGGCTTTTATTTACCTACATTGTTTAGTTTTCAAAGAACACTTTTCGTTCGCGCCCCGTTTGAGGCGACTTGTATATGTTAACATAACCTTGCGGTGTTGTCAACATCTTTTTTTGTTTCTGTCTTGCGTTTGCCGCTTGTTTTTAAAGAAGCAGCTTATTTATATTAACACAACCAATTTGTTGTGTCAATATATTTTTGTTGTTTTCCTTTGCTGATAATAACTCAGCAGGAACGCAAGAAATATAGTACCATAATAATTATCTCTAGTCAAGGGCAGCGCCTACATTTTTAGAAGATAAATCAGATATGCGCCGCTTATCCACATAATTATCGCTGAAAACCGATTAAGTAGCCCCAGAATATATCCCGATCTGTCTAACGTTCTCACTATTCTTCCCATACTGGCGAGTAATGTAAACCAGCACCAAGAAACCAATATGCAGGCTGTCATAAAGGCTATTTTCTGCTCACCGCCATATGATAGCGAACTGGTACCAATAACACCAATAGTATCTAAAATAGCATGAGGATTAAGGATAGACACCGACAATGCAAACAGTACTTGTCTCCAGAGCGACCAATCCTTTGCTTCATTCTGTTTAAGCCGTATGTAATCACTATTCTTCCACGTAAGCCACCCCATATAGCTGATAAATACTATCCCCACGATCAAAAGTGCCACCTTAAGCCAAGCATAACTTAATACCACCAAGGAAACTCCCTGAACGGCAACTACAATTAGAACAGTATCCGAAATCGCCGCCGCAATAACCGCCGGAAATACTCGCAGCCATGTTGATTGATAAGCCCCTTGAGAAAAAATAAACACATTTTGTACCCCTAGCGGCAAAATAAGTCCAAGCGCCAAAATAAACCCATGCATAAATGCGACAAGCATTTAATCAACTCCTGTCTTTACAAAACTAATCGGCAGACTATTAATAGTCTGCCGATTAACCCTAATCCCGTTGCGGTCGCATATGAGGAAACAAAATAACATCCCGAATCGAATAATTGTCAGTCATCAGCATAACCATACGATCAATGCCGATCCCCAGTCCGCCAGTAGGCGGCAGTCCATGTTCCAAGGCAATTACATAATCCTCATCCATCATATGCGCTTCATCATCACCTGATTCACGATCAGCAACCTGAGCAAGGAACCGTTCCTTCTGATCAATAGGATCATTCAATTCCGAAAAACCATTTCCCATTTCCCGACCGTAAATAAAAAACTCAAATCGGTCAGTAATGTCAGGGTTTTCTTTATTGCGCTTAGCTAACGGTGATATCTCCGTTGGATGACCAATAATAAATGTCGGCTGAATCAACTTCTCTTCAGCTACTTCTTCAAATATATTACTTAATATTTTACCTATGCCATCTTTCTTATCATACTTAACTTCCAGGCTATCAGCAATAGCCCGTGCTTCTTCAACACTTTTTGCTGCAAATTCAACGCCGGAGAACTTCTTAACAGCTTCAGTCATCGTCATCCGCGTCCAAGGAGGTGTTAAGTCGATTTCCTGTCCTTGATAAGTAATCTTAGTTGTGCCAAGCACATCTAAGGCAACTGCAACATAGATTTCTTCCGTCAATTGCATGATATCCTGATAATCGGCATAAGCCTGATATAGCTCAACCATAGTAAACTCTGGATTATGCTTAATTGAAATTCCTTCATTCCGGAAATTACGGTTAAGTTCATATACCTTTTCAAAACCGCCGACAATAAGTCGCTTCAAGTAAAGTTCCGGAGCAATACGCATATACAAATTCATATCCAACGCATTGTGGTGAGTAATGAACGGTCGCGCCGCTGCTCCCCCGGCTATCGGTTGCATCATCGGCGTCTCTACTTCTAAAAAACCTTTATTGTCAAGATTCCGCCGAATAGACTGGATAATTCGACTCCTGGCAATAAACGTATCACGCACTTCAGGATTTACAATCAAATCAAGATAGCGCTGACGATAGCGTGTTTCAACATCCTTTAGACCATGCCATTTGTCAGGAAGCGGGCGTAGCGACTTTGCCAGTATTTCAAGCCCAGTTACTTTAACACTAATTTCGCCGCGGTTAGTGCGAAAAACCTCACCTTCCACCCCAACAATATCACCAATATCAATAAGACCAAATTCTTCGTACCCATCCGCGCCCAAGACGTCTTGGCGAAAATACAGCTGAATTCTACCGGACATGTCCATTATATGGGCGAAACTCGCTTTCCCATGACCTCGTACAGCCATAATTCTTCCGGCAAGGCGAACAGATTTACCCTCAAGTTGTTCAAACTCTTCTAATACTTGAGCCGCTCGATGCGTAAAATTATATTTGCGACCAAAAGGCTCAATTCCTCGCGCCTCTATTGCCGCCATTTTTTCTCTGCGAACCCGCATTAATTCATTCATTTCCTCGCCGGTTATCTCGGTTTGGTCATGATTCTCCGTCATAATTAGTTACGCCCCCATACAACACCCAAAACTAGATGCCCTTAATATCCTTAATCTCATACTTCAATGTCCCTGCAGGCACGTGGACTTCAACAATACTGCCTACTTTTTTCCCCATAATCGCTTCACCTACCGGCGATTCATTAGAAATTTTAAACTCAGTTGGATCAGCCTCTGCTGAACCAACAATAGCATATTCTAACTCATCACCAAATTCGAGATCCTTCAAAAGTACCGTCGACCCCAATGATACCACATCGGCACTGATTTCATCCTCATCTATCAGCTTAGCGTTACGCAGCATTTTTTCCAGTGTTAATATCTCGCCTTCAATAAACGCCTGCTCATTTTTGGCATCTTCGTATTCTGAGTTTTCGCTAATATCACCAAACTCAATTGCCTGTTTAATTCGTTCAGCCACATCACGACGGCGTACCGACTTGAGATAATCCAGTTTTTGTTCTATTTTCTTTAGACCTTCTGCAGTGAGAATAGTTTGTTTTTCCGGCATTATTTTGCTCCCCTTTTATCTGTTAAATTACGTCCAACTTCCCGTAATATACTATTCTAATACCTCAGATATTGATGCAAGGACGGCATAAACAATATAAATAGTGTCAAGCGAGCAACTTGACACTTTGCAGCACTCCGGGGCCCTCGTCCCCGCATTTAGGATAATTATAGGCATAAACCAAGCGTTTGTCAACGATTTCTAACAGCTTACCTCCTTTTGCCCAGTTTTTTTTGCAATACTATCTTTGATCCGTTCGATTTCATCTGTGGTCACAGGACGATCAAAGCTGCGAAACCCGGCAAGCTTAAAGCCATGTTTAGCGGCCAATTTTTCAATTGTTTGAATCTGTTTTACCGTAAGTTCCCGTCCCAGCGTAAAATTTTCATAACGCTTTTCCAGTGCTAATATCATGGTTTCGGCCATACATGCATATGCCGTCTTAGGCGGAAAACCAAAATTCAGCCTAAAATTCACATCTCCAGGAACTTCAACGATTCCACCTTCAATAACCAAAACATCATCCCGCATGTCACTGACCCGTTTAGAAACATTGCGTGGACGAGCAACATCGCATACCACCGCGCCACTTTTTAAGTCTTCGGGTTCAATAATAACATCCACAGCGCTCGTCACCGCAATAACAATATCAGCAGCTCTCAGGGCTGCCTTAGTATTTGCAGTTACCTTCACTGCTAACCCTGATGTACGATATATTTGCGCGGCAACTTTTTCCAACTTACCTTCATCACGAGCTACCAAAGTAAGATATCGTACTTCCCTTGCCATAATCTGAGCGCAGGCCGCCCCAATCGACCCGCTGGCACCAAGCACAACAAGATTTGCCTGTTCCAAGTTGATTCCAAGAAGCTTAGCCGCCTGACGCGTTCCCTCCAAAGCAGTTGCCACCGTGTAACTATTACCGGAAGTAACAGGTATCTTCAAATTGTTGGCAACAGTAATGCCTGCATCACCAACAACAGAAGTAAACGCCCCAAGCCCGAGAATCTTAGCCCCTAGCTTTTCAGCAACCTTGCCTGCCTTAATAATTTTATTCATTACATACGGCTCAGGTAAAATTGTCATCTGCCGAGAAGTTAGCGGACACCCTACAAACCACCCCTGAACCGCATTATGAGTTGATGAAACTCCACTTATGTCCGATACCCTAAATGGGGGAATATACCTCATAATTCCTTCAACAAATCCATCTGACCACCCCTTGGCAAAAGAAAACTTACGACTAAAATCCTTTGCTGTGAGCGGATGGACCACGAATGCGAAGTTATCCATTTGTATGCTCTCCCCCTTTTAATTATGATAGTTTCCGTACCTCGGGTTCAATCCCAATTCTATCAAGCAGCGAAACATACTCCATTGCTGACAGCTCTTCAGGACGCTTTTCGGCCAAAGCAACTAGAATAGCCTCCATAATATTTGTGCCGAATGCCCGACCAGCAATTGCCGGAGTTGTTGTCACTAAATTTGCCACCCCACGATCACGCAGCAAATTCTCATCCTCCATAGTCACAGTATTGGTAATAACTGTTTTTCCACTAAGCATTGCCGGCATATACCGTCGTATAAAATGAAAATCGCCGGCAATAATGTCCGCCTCTTGAAAGTAGCTGCCAAAACGCGGGCGAAATTCATTTTGCCGCTTACCGGTTGGATAAAAATTGCTTATAGGCAGTCTAGTAACCACCGGTGCCGCTACCTTCACAATTCGGGCAAGACTTTTAAGCGTCCTTATTGGAATAGGAAGTCCTAACCCGAATAACAGATCGCCAAATACCGTTTTAGTGCCCGCCTCAACCAAAGCTTCCGCCAGACCAAATCTGTCTAACGCACAAACTACAAGCGCTTTACGGCCTTTGAAATCCATTCCCCGACTACTTTCCAAAAAACCAACCACACGCCGCTCCAAAGTATTCTTAATTCCACTTCCGTCAACTACAGGTGTTATCTTGGCTGCAGCTGCGATTTTAGCCGACTCTTTGAAAGTATACCGTTTACACCCGGCGTAAATATAAAGATCGGTACCGCCTAAGCCAAATGCATCCACTTTTCCGTCCAAACTGCGTATCAGTTCTACTGCCTTTTCCCGATCTCCGTCCGTACCTATTCGCTCGATAGAAAAGGTATGGCCACCAAACTTCTGTTGAGCCTTATTATCTCGTTTTGAAGAACCGAGACTAATACTCACTACCCGTTTCATTTGCGGCCTCCTGATTATGAATGTAACTGCCGAATAATATTCCTAATTTCATTGACATCTACATACTTGTCAGTTGCAAGTGGTGATTCTCCAATCTCAACACCAATTACGTCTTTGTCAAGCAAGCTCGTAGCTAACTTAACCCGCATGTCTGATCCGATAATGATGACACTATCATACATTCGAAGAACGCCTACAAGTTCCATAATCATGTTCGTCAATTCCACACCAGTCTTACTTTGGACAAACTCCCAACGTTCCTTCTCAGACATCACGAGACAGTAATCAACCCCCTCAACTTGCGCCATCTGGCTTAATTCAGAACAGTTTTCTATTGGAAAACCAACCAGGGCGACCCGTCCGCCTTTGCGAACCTCGCCTAAGCTTTCCAGACGGGAAATAAACGTGCGATCAACACCTAGTTTGTTGGCAATATCCTGTTGCGACATTCCCCGCACTCGTTTCTCCAGAATGTCATCAATTACACGATGAATTTTTTGGCTATTTAGAATTTTCTCGCCAATATGTAGCAGCATAATTGCACCGCTCCCACATAATAATATGTGCACAAAGTTGTGTACATATACATATTTTAGCATTTTTCAAATAACTTTTCCACCATAAATACCAAATTATGGTTCAAAAGGAAACCGACTAATGATTTTCTTTAATGTATCCACTTTAAGCCTAGTATCATCATGACGCATGCCCCTTTTTAGTCCCGCCAGCACCCTGATTCCCTCGGTGGTGGTAATCCCTAAATCAGCGGTCAACTGACTCATCGCACTTCGCCTGGCATCATGGAGAGACTGCGCAACCGATTTTCCGGCTGCAACATTATCGATCAATTCTTTTGTCAAGTAAAACTGAGCCAAATTACTCATCGGGTTGCCACAAGCTCCGGTGGAAGTTCGTCCAATAACCTCCGGCATCGCAAAACGCATTCCCCACTCTACCGATTGTTTTAATTCATCCGTTTCTTTCGCCATTTCAGTCAACAAAGTACGCGGAGTACACAACCCATATGTACTCAAGGCCCTAATAATTCCATGTTCTATTGTATGGGCCTGTTCCTCAGTAACCAGACCACCCAAATTAGCCCGGATGCTCACCTCCCGGCCAGCTTCTAAATTAGTACCATAAACTGTAACAACAATATCTGTTTTATCGCGGAACTCAGTAAACCCGCCAGCCGGTAACCATCCTGCGCCGGAAATAGCAGGGTACTCCTTGCGCTTAGCCTTAAGTTGCATTAAATTAATATCGGAAGAGAAAATGCTGGAGTCTACAACATGCAGGGTATTCCACCTTGCATGCCCCCTTCCTTCAAGCATTGCCATTGAAACACTATGCTCCTGACCATCCGCATCGCTTACAGGTTGAGCCCACACCCTTAATATCCGTGCAACTACGCCAACAGGATACAAACTTGCTTCATCCGCTATCCATGGGCAAACAAGAACATCCTGTCCCACCTTAGCGACAAACTTATTTTGATCAGCAACAGCAAAAGCCCCAGACACCAACCCTCCTTGCGGGTTCGGCAAGACCCCGTTCGCTACCGGTAGAATCAACATCATAACACTACACCTCTGGCAAACCATATAATTTTTCAAGTATTGCGAAAAAATCATTCCGACTTTCCGCCTGATTAAACTTAAGCCTAATTTCAGCTGCATGTTGAAACCCTTTGGTATACCAAGCAGCATGCCGCCGCATTTCTCGAATCGCGACATATTCTCCCTTACATGCAACCAGCATATCCAAATGACGCATTACTAATGCAAGCCGTTCCCGCGCTGCCGGTAAAGGCTGCAGTTTACCTGTCTTAAGATACTCTATAACCTGGGAAAAAATCCAAGGATTCCCTTGGGCTGCCCGTCCTATCATTATGCCATCGCAACCGGTTTCAGTCAACAATCGCAGCGCATCGTCAGGTGTGCGGACATCGCCGTTCCCAATGACCGGAATAGTTATACTTTCTTTGACCGCACGGATAATATCCCAATCTGCCTTTCCGGCATAAAATTGTTCCCGCGTCCGGCCATGCACAGCTATTGCCGCAGCTCCGGCCCGTTCAGCAAGCTGAGCTATCTCCACCGCATTAACCGAACACTCATCCCAGCCTTTACGAATTTTTACCGTAACCGGAATCCCAACCGCATCTACCACATTAGCTATTATCCGATATGCCAGCTCAGGCTGTCGCATCAAAGCTGAACCCTCGCCATTCTTAACTATTTTTGCTGTCGGACACCCCATATTAATATCGATTATATCAACACCGAACCGCTCGACAATTTTAGCCGCCGCTGCCATACTGTCAGGCTCCGACCCAAAAATCTGAACAGCAATCGGTCGTTCCTGTTCATCAAACTTCAAAAGATCAAGGGTGTTACAATTTTGATAAATAAGCCCCTTGGCACTAATCATTTCCGAATATACCAGACTACACCCCATTTCTTTAACCAGTATCCTGAATGGCAAGTCGGTCACACCCGCCATCGGAGCAAAAATAACTGCTGGTTCGCTAATCGTTTTTCTTCCGATCTGCACTTTACCACTCCTACCATATCAAAACTTAGTAACGGGCCATTATTTTTACTGAGCAAAATATTGCCAAATCATTTAGTTAGAGCAAAGGACTTGGCTTACGCCAAGTCCTTTGCCGTCAACAATTTTTTAAAACAACCAGTATAATTACCCTTTTACAACAGCGTTACGCTCATAAATAATTCGAAGCCCCTCCAGCGTTAGAAAGGACTCGACTACATTAATAGTCTGCGATTCCTGGGCAATTAGATTAGCCAGTCCTCCTGTAGCCACCACGCAGGCTTCTCCGCCAAGCTCCACCCGCATCCGTCGTACAATCTCATCAACTTGTCCGACAAAGCCGAATATTATTCCCGACTGCATACTGGCAACAGTATTACGGCATATTACAGTCCGTGGCTTCACCAGTTCAATTCTAGGCAACTTTGCCGCCCGTTGAAACAAAGCCTCGGTTGAAATTCCGATGCCGGGTGCTATAGCGCCGCCAAGATAATCACCATTATGATCAATAGCACAAAAGGTGGTAGCTGTACCAAAGTCAACAACAATAACCGGGCCACCGAATTTCTCGTAAGCAGCAATGGCATTAACAATTCTATCGGCCCCAACCTCGCGCGGATTTTCATATTTTATCCGAATGCCGGTTTTAATTCCCGGTCCAACTACAATCGGCTCCACATCAAAATACCGTTGGGCCATACGTTGCAATGGCACCATTAATGGCGGCACTACCGATGATATTATCACCGCATGTATATCTGACATGTCTAGACCACGATGCGAAAAAAGTATATTCATCAATACCCCGTACTCGTCGGCAGTCTTTTGTCGATCGGTTGATACCCGCCAATGATGAAGGAGGTTTTCCTTATCATACACTCCGAGAACAATGTTAGTATTTCCCACATCAAATACTAATAGCATATTCCATTCCCTTCTTATTTCAAAAATCTAATTGACACATCTCCGGCCATTACCTTTTCAACACCCTCTGGTGTTTGAACTAGAAGCGCGCCGTCACTATCAATATCTAATGCCAAGCCAGAAAAATGATTTCCAAAACCAAAAACATCAACTTGCTGCCCTAAAGTTACCGATTCATCCCGCCATTGATCAAGTATTGATGAAAAACCATCGCGCAATACTTCAGTATATAAACTTTCCAATTCCCCTAGAATAGCAGCAATAAGCCCAAGCCGCGAAATTTTATCCCGGCTCGCTACCATAAGCGAAGTTGCTATTGCTGCAAGTTCTGGCGGAAATTCTTCGGCAGGAATATTTACATTGACCCCTATACCAATTACTACATAATTAATAGCATCAATCTCCGCCGACATTTCGGTGAGAATTCCAACAAGCTTTTTCCCATCAAACAAAATATCATTAGGCCATTTAATACCGCAATTTACCTTAGTAAACTTTTTTATTGCTTTATTGACCGCCACCGCTGCCATTAGAGTACACTTAGGAGCATCTTGCAAGCGAAAGGACGGCCTTAACACTAACGAAAACCAGATACCTTTGCCAAAGGGAGAAAACCATGTCCGCGCAAGCCGGCCTCGCCCACCATGTTGCGCCTCAGCTACAACAACTTGGCCCTCAGGACACCCCTCGGCCGCCAACTGTTTTGCTACATCATTAGTCGATATATCAACTTCAGACCGATAATAAATTTTTCGGCCAATAAACTTTGTTGAAAGCCGCGACTCAATTTCGTTCGGGAGCAGCAAATCTGGAACCTGGCGCAAAATATATCCTAAACGTGAATGAGCTTCGATATCATAGCCGTCTTGTCTTAAAGCCCGAATATGCTTCCAAATTGCAGTTCGTGATACAGCAAGTTGCCTGGAAATTTCCTCACCTGATAAGTACTGCCCAGGCTGCTGTCGGCGCATCATATCAAGTATTTCACTACGCATTCATAATCCCCCTAGCAAAGCCAAACAAATCACCTTATTCTAAACGTCAAAAAATTTCCCCATGCTGCTCAGCCCGCTTTATTTGCGCTACCCGATTATTATCATCCAAAAATACCACTGTCGGCTGAAAAGTTTTCGCTTCCCGCTCATCAATCAAGGCATAGGTAATAATAATCACCTTATCGCCAGGCTGAACTAACCGAGCGGCTGCGCCGTTAAGACAAATAACGCCTGATCCTCTAGCCCCAGGAATAACATATGTCTCAAATCTAGCACCATTATTATTATTAACTACTTGTACTTTCTCATTGATACAGATGTCGGCAGCATCGAGAAGATCCTCATCAATGGTAATACTGCCCACATAGTTTAAACACGCTTCAGTTACTGTTGCACGATGCAGCTTCGATTTGAAGATATTGCGAAACATGTTTAACCCTCCCACAGCACATTATCAATAAGTCTGGTTTTACCAATACGAACAGCCAAAGCAATAAGGGCTGGTCGATCAACAACCACTAACTCATCAAGCGTTTCTGAATCGCTAATTGAAATATAATCAATTTTCGCCAGCGGCTGCTTATTAATTAACTCATTCATTAGTTTGATGATTTGTGCAGCGTCACGTAATCCACCGGTTAATTTTTCCCGGGCCAACATTAATGACTCATACAATACTAGCGCTGCCTGCCGCTCTTTCGCATCAAGATACACATTTCGCGACGACCTTGCCAGTCCATCAGACTCTCGAACAATAGGAACAGCAACAATTCGTAAATTCATATTTAAATCTTCTACCATCCGTTTGATAACAACAACCTGCTGGGCATCCTTCTGTCCAAAATAAGCGGCATCTGGTTCGACCAAGTTAAACAATTTACATACCACCGTTGCTACGCCCTGAAAGTGCCCTGGACGAGCCTTTCCACACAACCGCTCGCTAAGACGGCGAACTTCCACCATAGTGAGCATATTCTCCACTCCGCGCGGATACATTTGTGCAACTTCCGGTGCAAACAGTATGTCGACTCCAGCTGTTGAAGCAAGCTTGCTATCGCGTTCAAAATCTCTGGGGTATGTGGCATAATCCTCGCTTGGTCCAAATTGCAATGGATTTACAAAAATGCTGGCCACAACAATACCATTCTCGCTCTTAGCTTGACGCATCAATGTTAAATGCCCCTCATGCAAATAGCCCATGGTTGGCACAAAGCCAACCGATTTACCTGCCTGTTTTGCCTGACGAACAAGTGTCTTTAAATCATTCACGCGGCTGACAATCTCCATATCAACACCTCCCATTCAACAATTCATTATTAATCACAATTGCCAGATATCTTGTCCATTTTCTTGTGATACAAGCAAAATTAAAAGCCCTCCCGTATAGACAGAAAGGCCCAATCGCAAGCAGTCCCTACCGTCTCAGTCTAATGGATCCAAGCGGTCTACAACCAACCATAATATATAATTATTAATATCGTTAGAGTACGGTTCCCTATAGATACCGCCTATCATACTTTTAGTCACGCTTATCATAGCATGTTTTGAAAAACCGGGCAAGCAACAGATAAAAACTCACAATTTTCTAAATTATTCCTTTTCAAATAACTGCCCATATAAGCATACTCGAAACTACAATATAAAAAAGCTTGTGAAAAAATCTCCACAAGCTTTTCTGTCACAGATCATCGAAAATGAATTTTAGGTACCCTAATTGTTGAAATCATAAGCCCCGCCAGCACCAACAAAACTACAGTCAAAGTAAGCGTTTGAAACTCCTGTGTCAGATATGAACAAACCGCTAACATTGGGCCAGCAATAGTAATTGGCAAACCAACATAATAACCTTTAACCTGAAAAACCTTGAAGCGAACTAAACGCACAACCCCGCAAAGAAGAAACACAGCAACTAAAATCCCGCCATTCCAGTTGCTATCGGCAAAATTCAATAAATATGCAATAGTAGCCGGGGCAACACCAAAAGATATCAAATCTGAAAATATATCGAGTTGCCTGCCTACATCGTTGGCAATATTAAGACGCCTAGCAATCCGCCCGTCAACACTATCAAACAGTGCTGCCGCAAAAACAATTGCTACTGCCATCGCCCACTGCTGCATAAATGCTAATAAAATAGCCAAAATCCCGGCTAAGAGGTTAATCACCGTTAAGATATTAGGCATCCACCTTCGCGGCATGCACTCACCTCTTCTTGGATTTTTCCTCCACCTTATTCAAGAATTTCATAGAACTAATAATAAACCGTTCATGTTGTCCTTGACCTACCTTCTCCGCATCATCCCAGGCTTCAACATCAAAAATCAGTCGCTTGCCGTCGATTTCGCGCAGTTTAGCAACAGCCCGAACATTCATCCCTACTGGCGTAGCTGCAATATGATCAATTTCCAGCCTGGTTCCAACGGTTCCTTCGCCTTCTGCCAGATAACCTCTGACCGCAGCAATAGCTGCTTGTTCCATCAGTCCAACCAAGAATGGAGTTGCAAATACCATAGCCCCGTGATTACCGAATTTTTCTGCCGTATTTTCCAATGTTACAATAGTAGTTGCCTCACCAACAACACCACACATCAAGGTCTGGGACACGCTAAATCATCCTCCCGCCGCGACAGAATCACGACCTTAGGCCCATTTCCTTCATCTAGTGTCGGACTATCGATAGATGGCGCGGCATCTGTTTTATCGTCTATTTCTTCAACCGGTTTCTCAATTTTGCCGGTTTCAAGGAGTTCAGCCAGTTCTGCTCCCTCAAGTGTTTCCCGCTCAAGCAGCGCATTAGCAATCAAATGCAATTTTTCAATATTATTCTTTAACATTTCCATTGTCTTAGAATATGCATCATCAATAAGATGCCGAACCTCTTTATCAATCGCAGCAGCAATTTCTTCACTGTAATCGCGATCCCGGCCGATATCCCGCCCTAAAAACACTTGATCCTGCCGACGACCAAAAGTTACCGGCCCCAAAGATTCACTCATTCCAAACTCGGTAATCATCTTCCGCACTATCCCAGTAGCCCGTTCTAGATCATTCTGTGCACCAGTGCTTATTTCACCAAGCACTAGAGCCTCAGCTACCCGTCCGCCAAGAAATGTTTTGAGCCGATCCAAAAGCTCCGACCTCGTAGCATAAGAACGATCCTCTTTCGGCAGGTACATGGTATATCCACCGGCACCACCACGCGGAATAATCGACACTTTATGAACCGGATCAGTATGAGTAAGCAACATCCCCACCAAGGCATGACCGGCTTCATGATAAGCAGTCAGTTTTTTCTCCTTGTCGCTGATAACCTTGCTCTTGCGTTCAGGTCCGGCAATCACCCGTTCTACCGATTCTTCCATCTCAGCCATACCGATACGTTTTCTACTCCGCCTAGCAGACATCAGTGCTGCTTCATTCACCAGATTGCTAAGATCAGCACCTGTAAACCCAGGCGTGCGCCTTGCTAAGACGTCAAGACTTACATCTTTATCCAACGGCTTGTTTTTTGTATGAACCTTAAGAATTTCCAACCGACCCTTAACATCCGGCTTATCCACCACTATCTGTCTGTCAAATCTGCCAGGCCTTAGTAGAGCCGGGTCAAGGATATCCGGGCGGTTAGTAGCTGCAACTATAATAATTCCTTCATTAACCCCAAAGCCGTCCATCTCAACTAACAGCTGATTAAGGGTTTGCTCTCGTTCATCATGTCCGCCGCCTAAACCTGCGCCCCGCTGACGCCCCACGGCATCAATCTCATCAATAAATACAATACATGGTGCATTCTTCTTCGCCTGCTCAAATAAATCCCGCACCCTTGATGCACCAACACCAACAAACATTTCAACAAAATCCGAACCACTAATACTGAAAAATGGCACACCAGCCTCACCAGCCACTGCACGGGCAAGTAGAGTTTTACCTGTTCCAGGCGGCCCAAAAAGTAACACGCCTTTAGGAATGCGCGCCCCCAAATCGTTAAATTTCTTGGGATGCTTAAGGAATTCTACCACTTCTTCTAGTTCTTGCTTAGCTTCATCAGCTCCAGCGACATCACTAAAAGTAACCTTTATCTTATCCTCGCCATGCAACTTTGCCCGGCTTTTGCCAAAAGACATCACCCGGTTTCCGCCACCTTGGGTTTGCTGCATAATAAAAAACCATACACCAATCAAAAGAAGCATCGGTAATACTGAAGAAAAAATAGCGGTCCACCAGGGAGGAGTAGGCGGTTGCTTTGCAGTTATCTCAACCTTTTTCTCCCGCAATAAATTAATCAAGGTCGGATCATTCGGAGCAACAACCTCAAATTCCGCGCCATCCTTAATCTTACCCATGATGGAGTTTTCCTGGATTGTTACTCGTTCAACTTTTTCCTCTTCCACATTCCTCACAAATTGGCTATAACTCATTTCCTGTTTGGTTGTGGTGCGGGAATTATAATACTCAATAAAAGATATTGCAATGATGATAATCAATAAATAGACGCTCACATTGCGAAAAAATTTATTCAAACAGTAAACCTCCTCTCGTGGAGCTCACACGGCCAGAACTTGTGACATCCATAGGTAGTCAGTATACCACAAATTAGCCGAAATGACAATCATTCCTTATTTGATCACTTTACTCTATATAATTTATGCATTTATCAGTGTTTATACGCCTCCGGCCTCAAAACACCAATAAATGGTAAGTTGCGATATTTTTCTGCGTAATCCAGACCATACCCGACAACAAACTCATCTGGAATATCAAACCCATTATAAGCAACATCCACCGCTATTTTACGCCGTGAAGGCTTGTTCAGCAGTGTACATATTTTAGCGCTTGCCGGATTACGGGACATCAAATTATCCATTAAATATTTTAACGTAAGACCACTATCAATAATATCTTCAACAATCAATAAATGCTTACCTTCTACGCTTTCATCAAGATCTTTCAAGATTCTCACTACACCACTTGAACTGCTGGCTGTACCATAACTCGATACCGCCATAAAATCTAAAGCCACCGGCAAATCTATAGCTCTAGCAAGATCACCCATAAAAATAACAGCACCTCGGAGAACGCCAATCATCAAAATCTCTTTGCCCTTATAATCGGCAGTAATCTCTGCCCCCAGTTCCCTGACGCGTTTATCAAGTGTTTCCTTACTTAATAGTACCTCTTTAATATCCCCTGTCAAATGTTTTCAACTCCCCTGTCTTTTTATGGTAAGATACAAAAAATCCCGGGTATCATGATCAGGTATTCCTCGCTGTGCTTGTCGGCAGCCTGCTAACCAGATTATCCCTTTGCTATCACACAAAACAGGAATGCGATCACGTTCTGCCCGAGGAACTTTAGCATCAATAAAATATTTTTTTAGTTTTTTGCTTCCAGACATACCTGAAGGCCAAAATCGGTCACCGTCTTGCCTGGTTCTAACATATAAAGGAGGAGTTAGTTTTCGCCAGTCGAAAACTGCTCCACCCAAATTTTTTTCCGGCATTGATTTAAGCAACTCCGCAGTTATTTCAATTTCAAGCTCGGGAATATAAGTAGTACCAGGTATCATGATTTCGACCCCGGGAGGCCTAATTCCTGTCGTTTCTTTAGCCAATTTAGGCATTTCTAGAATAATTGACCAATATTCTTTACGAGCAATTAAGTTTCCAGGCAATTCCACTACCTTGCCTGTTTCACCGTTTGCTGCTAATTCTAACAAATTTTCCACATGAGAAAAGGTTATTCCTTTTAATGTTCCACGTTTTTTTTCAATCGCAGCCCGAATAATTTCTCTCGCTAATGCTAAATGAAGTTTCATCAACTCACCGCAGTTAAGCTCAATCTTATCTTCTTCGCATCGGGCAACCATAGGCCAAGCGGCTTTTACGCTCTTCTCAATGAAGTCCTGAGCGTCGCCAACAAGGCTAGCGGTTCTAAACAATGCATCAGTTAAATTAACGTTAAGTTTATTTTTTAATAACGGCATTAACTCAAGTCGCACATAATTGCGAAGATAGTCGGTCTTCAAATTAGTACTGTCCAGCCGGGGATTAAGACCCTGTTCGCGGCAATAAATCTCAATCTCACTGCGGCTGATATCCAATAGTGGCCTGATAATGCCGCCGTTATTTGGCTTTATGCCCCTAAGTCCGGTCATGCCGGTTCCCCGAAACAAATTCAGGAGCACCGTTTCAGCTTGGTCATCGCGGTGATGACCTGTGGCAATCTTTGCTCCGCCCAGCGCAGCAGCAACTTTCCGTAAATAGCTATACCTGAGTATCCGGGCTGCGTCCTCTGTTGATCGACCGCTCACATCAATGAACCTTGGAACATCAATTTTTGTTAAATAAACTGGCAGTCCTGCGGCTGCACAAAATTCTCTGACAAAAGCTTCGTCGGCATCTGATTCGCTGCCGCGAAGCATATGATTGACATGGGCTACAGCTAGCTCCACGCCATACTCGCCTGCCAGTGTATGCATAATACGAACAAGCGCCAGCGAATCCGGCCCCCCCGAACATGCCACTAACACCTTATCACCATAATTGAGGAGCTGGTATCGCTCAATCCAAGCTCTAATTTTCGTCAACATTTCCTGTCTCGTTTCTAAATTTAAAACTTGCTGCCAAACGGTAGCCGGAAATACTTATTATAATACCGAAAGCAATTGCTCCCGCCATCAGCAGCGTTTGAACCCCCATTGACAATGCCTCGAGCTGCCAACCTTCCACCATATAACGCATGGTTGTATACGCTTCCCGTCCAGGAACCAAAGGTATAAACCCTGGAATTATAAAGACCGTCGATGGTTTACGCAGCAGCCTAGCCAACGTTTCAGCAATAATGCCAACAGCCAAACTGCCGCAAAAACTTGCTGTAATAACATTTACACCATTTTCAATTAAACTATATAGTATCAACCACGAAATAGTTCCGTTAAGGCTACTGTAAAATACGACACTACGTGGCACACGATACAAGATACCAATAGCACCACTCAGTAGAAACGCAGCAACAATTTTTGCCGCTAACACCATCATTCACCCTTCATTTTCCAAATGATAAAGCAATAACTACCCCCATAGCCACGGCTACCGCAGTTAGGGTAGCTTCCAAACCACGAGATATACCACTTAATAAATCACCGGCAATAATATCACGAATAGCATTGGTAATAACCATTCCCGGCACCAACGGCATTAAGCCGGCGACGATAATAACGTCCCGGTTAAGCTCAGAATAATAATTCTGCAGCAAAATACCGATAAACGCTGCAACCAGCCCACCAAGAAACTCATAAATAAATTGACCGCCATGAAAACCTGTTACAAGGCTTGCAATCCAACTGACTCCAGAAGCAGCTATAAAACCTCCAACCATTTCGCCACTCCCGCCCGACTGGACCACCGCATAACCGCCTCCAATTACACCTGAGGCACCAATAGAAATGACAGCAGGTAAAACGGCTCGCTCTTGAGCGATATTATTAAGCAGATTTTGGGCCTCAGTAAACTCTATACGATAATCAACTAACCGGCGAGATAATTCATTAACTTTAGCAATTCGTTCGAGATCAATTGTCCGGTACTTTATTCGCCGCATTGCAGTCAACGAACGCCCTTCCATATTGGAAACCGTTAAAAACACCCCTGTTGGAATTACAAAACTATTTACAGCGCTAGCACCACAAGCCCAGGCAATATGATCCATTGTTTCCTCGGCCCGCGAGGTTTCCGCGCCATTTATAAGCATTACCTCCCCGGCAAGGATGGCAAGATTCACCGTTTCTTCAAGGGAAACGTGATGCACCAAGCTCACCTCCATACTTGCCTATTCTCCCCTATTTCGATCATTTCCTGCATTATTATACCATTAGCATAGTCTTTCCTTATATAATTTTTTTATTAGAAGCTTCAGTTTAACTTGCTATCGAACAACATCCCTATATCTGCTTCTTAAATTTCAGATATTTTTCCTACCAATACCGTCATATCATCCCGGCAATTTCCTCCGGACATTTCCCTTGCTTGACATAGTATCTTTTCAGCGATTTTTTGCGAATCGGTTTCCGTTACGCGCCGCAAAAAATTCACGACCCATGATTTCCCATGCGAATTTGAATTCGGACTATCAACAACGCCGTCACTAACCAGAACTATAATATCCCCTGGCGCAAGCGTCCATTTTACTTGTTCAATCTCGACATCCTGCAATATACCGACAGGCAGTGTTGCAGACTTAATTACCGAAACTTCACCTACACGTTTAATAAAACTTGATGCAGCTCCGACTTTGAGAAATTCAGCCTCCCCAACATTTAAATCAATAACAACAAGGTCAATAGTAGCATAGCTTTCTTCCGACTGCTGCAATAAAAGTAGCGAGTTAACTGTCTTGACCGCCACATCGACTGAAAAATCAGCAACTAAAAGCTTTTTTAGAAATTCAACTGCAAGTAAGCTTTTCCCTGCGGCGCTAACGCCGCTGCCCATACCGTCACTGAGCACTAGCGCCACTCTTCTTTCCCCTAGTTTAACAACTGAACAAGCATCGCCGCTAATTTTCTCCGGCTCCTTTATAGCAGAGGCAATTCCAGTATTCACTTTATAACAGGCAGCTGTCCGCAGACTTATTCGACAATTGCTGTTAGCACATGCCTTGCCGCACTTGGTTTCAATTGTCATCCTTTTTCTAAGCATTGCCGAAACAAGCGGCAATACTGTATTGACACACTCACGATTACCCTTGCAAGGAATTTTTTCGGCCTCAACAACAAATGATCCGTCTATACAACTTACTTTAACAGTTTCCAGCTGACAACCGACAAAAGCTGCTTTTTCAAGAATGGCCGCAGCTTTTTCCTCTTCTTGCGGCGGTTCCTTCTTTACTTCCCTGGCCAAATCACCCATAACTTCAGCTATAGCAGTTATCTGATCATTCATTGCCTGACGTGCGGCAGCTGCTTTCTTTTTCCAGTAAAGCTGGGTATAGTTGCTGGAAATGACAGTTAAGATATACTTTTCAAGTTCCTCATGCTTAATACAACTTTCTCTTAATATCCTTGGCATTTTTATATTTTCCATATCCCCTTGTTCAAAGCGCGCCAGCGCATCCAACATTGTCTGGTATGTACGATAAAAGTTATTATCCCAACACTCAGTCCTCTTGGTACACAAGCCGCATACTTGTTCTCCAACCCTTGTCAATAGCTGAGTGGTTTCCTCTTCCCGTACTTTAGCGCTCACTATTCCCGAAGTATTTCCAGCAGCAGCCAAGCTGCCAAACATACCACTGATTTCAGCCAACTTCATAGCAGCATTTTTAACTATATCGGCCTCTCTATCTGCGCCTATCTTAGACTCCTTTAAACTATTTGCCCACATCTCCAGCTGTCGGGCTGGAATAAACATAATCACTGCCGCTCCGACGGCAGCCTCAGTTAACACTGCATAAAATTCTTCCATTCGGCCAAAACACAGCACCGCAATTATACAGCCTAGAAGAAAACCTGCAATCACAGCAAATTTGCCAAGTGATCTAAAAGCACCTGCCAAGAGTCCGCCAACGGCATATAAGCTTACAACCATAACGGAATTATTATTGGTTAAATCCACCACTAACCCTACAGCCACTCCGACTATTGTCCCAAGTCCGGCTCCACTAAACGCCAATGCCATTATAACAAGACTACCAACCATATTGCGCACACTATAGCCAAAAGCAGTTATCCCCCCAAAACCGGCTATCGCTGCAGATAGAAGTATTACTAAACACATCAACATTTCACTACTTACTTGCCTACTTCTATTCCGGCATGCCAAAATAGTTACCCCCGGAAGAAAAATATAAACAAGCAGCATGCCTATAGCGGCATTAAAAATAACCTGCAACAAATTATATAAAGTTACATCCTGCCACAACATTGGAAGGCCCTCGCCTAAAAATAAAGTACCAAATACAAATAACAACACCTTCCATGATCTTCTTTCCATTTTTGCAGGCTTGTCCACAAAACCGAAGTACAGCATTAAAGCAAAAAAATATAACTCACCCTCGTAATAGCGCCCGGTAGAAAGCACTCCCAAAGTAGTCAATACAGCAGCCACCGCTGCTTTTGCCCTTGATACCTGGGCTACGGCGGCAAAAAGGGCCAATCCAAATGGTCCAATTTCACCCATAATCGACACTCGGCCTATAAAAAAAGCTACAGCATTAAGCAGCAGACGGTCAGGGTTAATTAGCTGCTCCAGGCAAAGGTAGCTTTTACAAGAGCTTAAACAGTCATGTAAACGTTGCACCAATGGCTTTTGCTGCAACGGCCTGCTTGCAGGCAACATTTCTCCAGGCAAAGTAATTATTGTTCCTTTGGGCATTGTCTCACTCCCCTTTATGTCGTAATAGTATTTTACATAAATTTCCATGCACTGCATGTCTAACCAAGTCACCCAAAGAAAAAAAAAACCGACACCGTCGGCTAAGAAAGAACACATAAAAAAAGAGCATCCGAAGGATGCTCTTTAAGCCTAAATTATTCTGCTCGTCTGGCCGCACCACGGCCACCACGTTTAGACTCGGTGTTGCGCTTAAGATCTGTAAGTCGCTCATCGCTATCTTTCAAAAATTTGCTAAGCTTATCTTCAAAAGAAGCTGGAGGTGCAAAACGATGCGGTCGGCGGATATCGTTGGCAGGGGGCCTCTTGGCACTTGGTTCTTGGAGTTGTTTAATTGATAGGCCAATTTTGCCACGTTCATCGACAGATAGGACCTTCACTTTTACCTTGTCCTGTTCCTTAAGAAAATCTTTTACATCGCGGACATACACGTCGGCAACCTCTGAAATATGGATAAGACCTACTTTTCCTCCCGACAGTTCGACGAATGCACCGAAGTTCGTGATGCCTGTCACAACCCCTTCCACCACACTGCCAACTTGAATGGACATACTAATCAAAATTCCTCCTTAAACTTGTTCTGCAACCATATTATACTCTTGTCGCGGAAAAGGTGTCAAGAAAGTCCGCAGCAAGACTGAGGTTAACTTGCTATAATGTCATATAATTACTTATTTTCCGTCTGAATATAGGGAATCTCGCCTGGTTTTACCATTCCTAGTTCTTCACGGGCGATTTTTTCCAGATAAGCAGGTGTAGACAAGCGTTCTTTTTCCTCAGCAAGAGAGTTATTCGCCTGCTTTAATTGTTCCAGTCTAGCTTTGGTAGCCTCAGTCTCACGGCTAACAGCATTAAATTCAAGCTGCTGGCTGGTAAGAATGTAAAAGCAATATCCTACAATCACCAGTGTCGCCATGCGAAACCATTTTATGCGATATGTACGGCTAGACCGCATTCTTACCCCCCCCACACTAGATTCTCTTCAGTTATATTCGCCTAATATGTAACCATTCCTCTTTTTTATTGGAATTACTTTGGTACATTATCCTCCTCTGATTTCTCTCTGGAAAAAATCCGACGGACGCTTCGGCATACCGGCTGCCCCAATAGCTTCGCCCCCCATAAAACCGGAGCAATAATATACATTAACAGCATCCTTTTCGTACCATTAAAAACTCGCACTACACACCGAACCAACCATATTAGAATTCCTATTGCCCGTTTACTAAGCAGACGATAATAAACAGCCACTCCCGATACCAATCCGAGGAAAACATAAAATCTTACTTCACCGCCATTACCTGCGATAAGGGTCACAAAAACGATCGCTGTCGCCAGCAGCCAGTAAAACAAGTCTGTTACTGAAGTAACTATCCATCGTGGTCTAAAAACCCCCCGCATAACACGGTAAACGTCGAATACAACTCCCAAAATGACTCCGGCCAGAATAGTTAACAGAAACGTTTCAAACTGCCCAGTAACCCCCACTCACCTCGCCCCTTTTTCCAGCTAACGCCAGCGCCAAGATCCATAAACCACAACCAATTTTTTGGTTACCGCCACAACCATAAGTAAAGTACCCGCCAGCAACCATACCAATATTCGCCGCACTTGTTCGCACTTTACACTCCACCGCCCGTAAAACGGAACAGGCGTATTAGTGAGATCATACCAGTAAGCCATAACCCTTGCAACGTATTCCTCAGTCTCCGGATAAGAAGGAACATCGCCGGAAGCATCCACAGCACCCGGACCAGCATTATAAGCCGCTATAGCTAACACCAGATCGCCGTTATAGTGTTTAATCATCTGACTAAGATAAACTGTACCAATATGAATATTTAATTCAGGATCATAATAGCACTCTGCACCACAGTCGGAGCTATGTCGGCTGACGCAGGCTTTGATATCGCCGTTGACCTGCTGCCAGGTGGCAGGCATAACTTGCATCAGCCCTGCAGCTCCTGTTTTAGACACCGCCAGCGGATTAAATGAACTCTCGGCCTTTATTACTGCAGCAATCAAGCCGCCGTTAAGTTGTTCTTGATATGCATACCTATTTATAATGCTTGCAAATGGAACATTATCAATTTCACGATAACCAGCTGCGACTGTATTAAAGTGACTGCGTGTGCTTTGTCGATAGTAACCATTCATCCCCGAGGCAATACATAAAATAACTGCCTCTATTATAATTGCCACCAACAAACCATACCATAATATCAGCCACTTATGCCCCAAACCATTACACCCCTATTTCAGCAGTCTTTCCAACAGCCCCTTTTTCTGTCTAACCTCGTCATCATAGGTAATAGACTTTACTGTTCCCTCAATCGTTATGTTACCCTTCTCCAGGTTTAAATTCTTAATATTTAGTCCCTCACCTTTTACAATCAACATGCCTTGCTCCGTTTCCATGACAATTTCCCGCTCATCATAGCTGCCTAGATTGGCAACTCCTTCCACAGCCATCTCCTCACGGTCAACAAGACTTAACTGATGACGCCATTTTGGGGTTTTATCATCTACCGGCATGTCTTCCCCTCCCCATTCATCTGCTTGCTGATATCTATGCCAAGCACAGAAAAAATATTACTTGAAGCACAAAAAAGCAGCCGGAAATTCCGGCTGCCTTTCTACTGCCACCGTTTTTCGATTTTTACGCCATTGAAATAGTATCCGACAATCTCTTCAGGTTTTTTCCCCTGCTGGGCAAGCTTGTTCGCTCCCCATTGGGACATTCCCACGCCATGCCCATAACCTTTGCCACTGAAAATCACTTCATCACCGGAAACTTCAATCTTATCAAGCAGCATGGAGCGTAGTTTTATACTATCAAGGTGAACCCGAAAATCAGGTCCCGGCACTTGAAGGTTTTTATTAAAAACTAACATTACCGTCCGCCCAGAAGGCCCTTTCTGTCCAATTTCCACGCTATCAATAGCAGTCACATTATGCCCCATCTTTGACAAGGCAGCCATAATATCTTTTTTAGAAAACCGCACATTCCAGTTTTGGATATCCTGCGGAGCTAGGTCATCAGGCGAAGCTACTGTCTGAACATACGGCGGCTCAGCTTCCTTGTAATTCAGACCTTCTTTTGCGGTAGCAGTAATGCCTCCGGCTGAGGAATGAAACCAAGTCTTAATCGGTCTCCCCTGGTAAGTTGCCACCATCCCGCGAGTCATTTCCACAGCTTTTCGTACATTGTCATTTATCGCTTTGGCATTATAAGCTTGAAATTCTTTAATATCAGTCGATGCCTGAGTACCCCGACTAGGTACCCCACCTTTAGTCTCAAGCGCATCCATGATAAATGTGCGAGCAATAATCGCCTGGGCCGCCAATGCCTCAACCGGCCAATCGGTCTTCATCTCTCCGGCCACTACTCCAGCAATGTACTCTTCCATCTTCATCGTCTTTTTTTCGCCGGTTTCATGCATATACACTGTTACATCCGGTTCCATGATCATTTTAGGAGCCTGTTCAGGCTTCTGCTGTGGCGCCTTAAACATCGAGCACCCGCTAAACAACAGTTGAATCGTCAACAAGAAGGCTAAACCAAAATACCATTTTTTGCGCATGATATGCCTCCCTTCATTAATATTAGTATGGCACCAAAGAGGCATATCATACGCAGCAAAGAAGCGTTCTTCTTCTACCGAAAAAGAACGCTTCTGTTAATTATTCAGCTATGACACCTTTTTGCTCTCGATATATCTCAGGCAAAAAAGAAGCCAAATTAGTATATTCCAAAACATTATGCGTTGCCAAGTTTCTTGGCGCAACTTCCGGAATTTTAATTCCTGGCGGTAATAAAAGTTTAGGCTTCTTGTCAACAATATGATAGCCCATCCAGAACCGGGTTCTAAATTCGATCCCCCCCGGAATCTCGCGAATGAAGTGGCACATAATTGCCGGCGCCTTAGGCACGCCAGGCGGAGCATTCAATGGCGAGCTTACTCCGTTCGCCGCCACCAGCGTCCCAACATTCGGAGCTTTAAACCGCTTCATGTCAAACCCCATATCTTCCGGTGTCAAAAAGCTTATAAATATATCTTCTTTACCGCCACCGACATCTTCAACCACATGATGGGTTATCCCCTGAAATTTTTGCGTAATAGGCCGCTCCGGGTCAAGAATCTTTTTCCGGTCTTCATCGCTGACACAGGCGCTATAGTGCCCTTTAGGCCACCAGATTTTGTACCGCAGATCTTCCAAGGCATGCCAGGCAAACCACCAGTTAATCATATCAACAGTCACACCCGGCATTTTCGTATGGTTAGCTGCAAATGCCGCGCCGTTTGGCAGGATGCACCACCCGGCTTCAACTTCATGATAGCCGGGGTCTAATAAATCATTAATATTCTCGGGTAACAAAGCTTTGCCAGCATCAATAGGCTTTTCCATTTTTGCTAAAAGCTCAGCATTAGGTTTAGCCGGCTCACGATAAAAATACTTAGCATAGGATTTTAACTTTTCTGCATCAGTTAATTGGTTTTGCAAATCACTCAACCCCTTCTTATCTTCTTATTTTATACAAAAAATCAAATCTCCACTGCCGTATCAAACCCGGCATGAACGGCCGCAAACACATTACCAATCTGTTTACAGTCACCAATAACATATACTTCGGTCTCAGGTATCACATGTCTGAGTTCAGCAACTTTATCTCTGCGCGCTCTCATTCCTAAAGCCAATACTATGGTATCTGCCTGAATTTCTTTCCATTGGAATTTGGAATTAATTGTTTTTATACCACTATCAGTAACTTCTTCTAATTTAGTATTTGTTACAATTTTAACTCGCTGTTCCGCCAATAAGGACTGCAGCGAGAATCTATTAATAAGTGACGCGCCATTTAGCAAAGCCTCTGGACCTTGCATTTCTACCATTGTTACTTCCTTACCTTGCATCGCTAATGCCAGTGCAGACTCTGCCCCTGTCAGCCCGCCGCCAATAACAACGACTTTTTGTCCAACTTCAACTCTGCCGCAATCAACATCGCCAGCCCAATGCACATTGCTCTTGTCAATACCAGGAACGTTGGGAATAAACGGGGTTGCGCCTACCGCAATAATTAAAGCATCGGCCTTGTCCTGTTTTATAATATCTGCCGTAACTTCGGTGTTTAACCGTATGGCAGCGCCGCATTTTTGAGTTTGGACAACAATCCATTCTAAGTAATTTTTTAGATCTTGTTTAAATGCAAGGTCAGTAGCATGCCGCAATGTTCCGCCTAATTTGTCTTCCTTCTCATACAAAATGACCTCATGTCCCCGTTCGACAGCAGTAAGTGCTGCCTGCATTCCCGCCGGGCCGCCACCAACAATGACTACCTTCTTCTTAACCTCTGCCTTGGTAATTTTGCCACCGCGATACTCGATTTCACGCCCATTGATAGGATTAACTGCACAACGTGTCTTCTTGAAGAATGCCGACCGGCCACAGCAGGTATTACAGCGTACACATGGACGAACATCTTCTAATTTTCCAAGAGCAGCTTTTCTCATAAATTCCGGATCAGCAACAAAAGGCCGTGCCATTGCCACAAAATCGACAAGTCCGCGCGAAAGAATCTCTTCTGCATTTTCTAATGTCATAACCGAACCAACTGCAGTTACATATAAATCATTTCCTACCGCTTTTTTTATTTCTTCAGCAAAATGTATATTAGGCATATAAGGAATATATAACGGTTGAATCATGCGTTGAATAGTAAACGGATTAGGGAGCATCCCTACCGAGACATGCAAAATATCAATTTTATCTTTGATCATTTTTACAAATCGAATGACTTCTTCAATATGCATGCCACCGTCGACCAATTCATCTGCACTAATTCGGTATTCGATAATAAAGTTCTCTCCGACTCTTCTCCTAACAGCTTCTAGCAGCTCAATACAAAAGCGTGCTCTGTTTTCAAAGCTTCCGCCATACCGGTCCACACGTTTATTTACGTACGGCGATAAGAACTGTCCCGGCAGCATGCCATGCGCACCATGAATCATAACCATTTTAAAACCGCTATCTTTGCAGCGTCCTGCTGCCTCAGCGTAATCATTAACGGTTTGATTTATAAGCGGAATACTCATTTCTTCTACTTCTGCCGGTGGTTTCCCTTGAAGTTTAGAAAAAAACTCATCAATTTCGGCCGGTTTTGGTGTTGAACTAACAGGTTTTAACCCTTTACTTGCCAGATTTATTGAGTTAGAGAAGCGACCACCGTGATTTAATTCAACCGAGATAACTGCACCATACCGCTGTATTTCATCAGCGATATCATCCAAACCCATTTTTACATTATCATTACCCAAATTAAGCTGGCCCTCATGATCCATTGCATGTGTCCAGTTTACTGCCGAGTCTCCTAACGTAACAATTGCGGCCCCGCCTTTGGCAAACGGTCTGTAAAATTCAATAAGCTCTTTAGTTACCCACCCCTCCGGCGTAGCCATACAGGGAACCATAGGAGCCACTTGAATTCTGTTTTTGAATTCTACTCCCTTAATAGTAATAGGCGAAAAAACATTTTTGTATTTGTTCATCCGATATCACCCTTTCAACTATTATTTCAATGACGATACTCCACTTTTCTGCTAACTAATTCAAATGTTAAATTTATCACTAACCCTAGTATATTCTGAAAACTCTGGCAAGTAAAATATCAAAAAGCAACTTGAATAAGAAGAAAATACTTCTTATTCAAGTTGCTTTCGACCACTAATCGAACTATAATTAGGCTGAACTAGCATAAAATTTTCTTATTGGAGGATTATTTATGTACTCCCGGCAAATTGACTACTTTATTTCAGTTGCCGAGTATTTAAACTTTACCAAAGCAGCCAAACATCATTTCATGGCCCAAACCGCCATGAGCCAACAAATCCGTGTACTGGAGAAAAAACTCGGCGTCGATCTTTTTATTCGCAACAACCGATCCGTCCAACTTACACCGGCAGGAAGAATATTTCTCCAGGAAGCTAAACGTATTGTTGCTATTTCAGATGAGGCCATAAAAAAAGCGCGACATGCCGCTTCCGGCTTTGTTGGCACTCTCAAAATCGGTTTTTTAGGGCCAAACGAAAAACGTTTCCTGCCAGACCTGGTAAAGAAATTCCGGCACGACTACCCAAACATCATACTATCCTTTAAACAAGGTAACGCCGAAACCATCCGCAGTGATTTAGAACATGGCTTACTTGATATCGCCTTTACTATGGCCTTCGATCTTGACCAAACCCCAGGACTGATTTGGGAAACACTATACACCGACCCGATATGTGTCATTATGCACCGTGACCATCCGTTAGCCAACGAAGCCAAAATAAACCCAGTTGCTTTGGCCCATGAACCCTTTGTCGCTATGGAACACCGTGAATATCCAGGTGCAGTCGAGCGGATGATCCAATTTTGTATAACCAGAGGCTTTACCCCAAATATCGTCAGCCAGCATGCTTACCTGGAAACAGTGCTCTTAATGGTTGAAGCTGGAATAGGCGTCACTCTTCTCCCCCGTTTTTTCGATACTTATTCCAACCCCAATCTTCGGTTCATCGACCTAGCAGGCGACACTGATTATGTTTATTCGGTAGCTACCTGGAAAAAAGACTACACTAACCCGTCAATCCCAATATTTCTAAAAGAACTGGGAATAACAGTTGCCGATAAACCTACTCCCAAGAAAAAAAGTCGAACAGAAAACCAGAAAACGCCTTAATCATCCACACTACTATAAATTATGCTACGATTGATTTTACTGTTTCAACTAACGAAGTCTCGCCTCGTTTGGCCAATATAAAGTATAGTTGCTCAAGAGTAGCTTGGGAGAATACATAATTTCGGAAGGCATAGAATTTTTTAGTCTGTAGTTCTGTGTCAGATATACCATACTCGCGTTGAGCAATTTTCTCAAGGTTTGCAATCATCCATTTCGTGCAAGGAGCCGCGAATACCCAGTCATGATCACCTAAATGAGTAATGAAACCTTCAGGATTACGCGGTAATGGAAGTGTCTTGCCGCTATCAGCCAATAATCCAAGCGAAACAACATCCTCTTGCGCTAAAATTGCGGCTGCCCTTAGCCAATTTACTACATCACGTTCATCATCACTAGAGCCGGGATGATTATGAGCACAGGCTGTGGCAACAATCAATTCTGCCGGCATTTTTCGATGTATAAGCTCAGCCAGAGAAAGGATATGATGACTCCCTGTTCCAGCAATACTATATTCCGTTCTTGCCACGCCATTATCTTGCCACTGAAAAACCCACGGTTTGTGAATATCATGCAAAGCCTGAGCGGCAATAACAATATCGCGGTTCATTGGAAAACCGTAGATATCTTTATAAGCACCAAAAAAACCCAGTGATGCTTTAAGGTTAACAGCTACATGAATAGGAAGCCCACCAGGGTAGGCATGGTGACTGCCGTAGCCACTGCCTGGTGCAGCCCAAAAGGGAACTGACGACCTTGTATAATTTGTACAAGGCGGTAAAAATTCCTCATAACCGGATGTTGCCTTTATATACCCTGCCGCAACTAGACGCTGTTTGACAGTTTCTTTTTTGGCATCGGAAAGATATAGTTCCATAAGCCGTGGTGCGGGATTTTGCAATAATTCAACAACGGCATGCCGTAATGTTATATCCTGTATTTGATTAACGGTTTTTAGTATAAAGTCCCACGCGGAAATTATAACAGCTGATTGCGCAGCCATTTTGACTGGTTCCATTGCCAAACAGTCATCAAGCGATCTTTTTACTGCTTTTATTTCCGGCACTTGGGCTGAAACATCAATCGGTAGTGCCGCTAATGTCAGTGCCGCAGCAGCACCTACCGACAAGCGAAAAAACTCTCTACGATTACAGTCAAGTATTGCCTTATCAAATAGATTATTCATCATATCCCTCCTGGCAATTTGTTAATTAATCTTATTTTATATTAACGCAGCCAAGCCATTGTTATTAGGATGTTAAGATATTGTGAAAATATGGAATAAACATTTCTGCAATATCTTATTTTTAGCCCCATTATTGAAAGAACTTCTGCAAAAAGACTAAAACTCCAACCATAAAAGCTGGAGTTTTAGTCTTTTTGCCTTTTTTGTCTTTAAAATCCGGGAAAATGTATATGGAAACAAGTAAATTATTCGTTTACAATCACTGACACTCCATCAGGAATAACAGTAAAAGTTGCCGCTTCACCAGCGATGCTTTTCGCCATATCAATCGCCTCCGGCAAAGTTTTCGCGGCTTTCATATGCATAGCTTCAATAAACTTGTGGTCACAACAGTCTGTAACAATAATAACCGTTGCTTTAAGCTGAATCCGAGCAAGGATTTGCGCTTCCCACTGATCGGCAATGGTCTCAGCAGCCTCAATCTTCATAATTTTGTCCATAACTTTTTGAGCGCCGCCAGCTTCTTCAGCAAACCATTTATAGAAAGCTTCACCACCATGACCGTCATTACACGCCGAACAAATAATAATCACGCCGCCTTGTTTTACCGTAGCCTCAGCTGCAGACATCCCCTTAACAGTCTGATAAATATTCTGATCCAGCGGATACCCGCCATTAGATGTTATAACAATATCTGCCGGCACTGCCTTCACTGAAGCCAGCTCACCTACAAACAAACAACCTGCATTATGAGCCTTCTCCATGTCGCCGGCATAGGCTTTAATAATCTTCTTATCAGCGTCAATAACCACATTAACAATAAAAGCTAGTTTCGCTACTTTGGCAGCGTACAGCATATCAATATGTAGCGGATTACCGTTAAGATTGCCAGCCCGCGCTTTATCACTGGCAATAAACTTAGCACAGTGATTTGCCAGCACCGTTTCTTTACTGACGATCCCAGGCAATACACTTTTGCGTCCGCCAGAGAATCCGGCGAAAAAGTGTGGTTCAATAAATCCTTCGGCTAATAGTAAGTCAGCTTCGAGCGCCAATTTATTGATTATGATACTGCCGCCGGACGGCAAAGTCCCAATATTCTTCATTCCTGATACATCACGGCAGTCATGCACAATAATTTTTTCTTCTCGGACAATTTTTTCGCCAAATTTATTGATCATTTCTTCAGTTGTTGTACTGCGGTGAAAGCCGGTAGCAATCAAAAACGTAATATCCGCGTCAGGATTTCCTTGGCGAATCTCCTCAAGTAAGAGAGGCGCAATAATTCTCGAAGGTACCGGACGAGTATGGTCACTTGCGATAATAACTATCTTTCGCTTGCCCTTAGCCAAGTCACGGAGTCGTGGGGAACCGATAGGCTGCTGCAAGGCTTGGCGAACAATTTCAGCTTGCTCTGCTGCAGCATGATAGTTATGAGCCTTCGATTCCAAAACAGCCAATAACTTATCATCAACAATCTCGGTCTCAAGATAGGACTTAGCATAAGGCATTTTTATAGTGGTACCCATTTTTCGTTCTCCTTTTACCAGACATCAGATAGTTATAGAAACCTCTGCTCTGCACTGGCAACAATCGATATTTTCTGTTAACTCATCAAAAAAGATGTGTAGCATTAACAAAATACACCCAAGCACCCAACAAAACGGTATATAAGAGACAATAGCCCACTGTCGCCCGTAAAATGTCTCCTTCCATACCAACCTGACCAGTTGCCGAAGTAGCAATAGCAATGCTTTGCGGCGAAATCATTTTACCGGCAGTAGCCCCGGTTGTATTGGCAGCAGTAATCCATACCGGATCGGCACCAATTTGGACCGCAGTCTGTTTCTGCAGCGCGCCAAACAGTACATTAGAATTTGTGTCACTGCCTGTTACAAAAGTACCCAACGCACCAATAATTGGTGCAATGAAAGGATAAAAACTGCCGGTAGTCTGCGCTAGCGCCACAGCAATATCTGATACCATTCCACAATAGCCCATTACTTTGGCCAAAGCAACAATAGACACTACAGTAATTGTTGTCTTTTGCAACTGAACGCAAGTTTTTTTGAAGACCGCTATAATATCACTGCCTGAAGCACCTTGAAGCCTACCACCAATAAGCGCCCCGATGATTATAAGCGTACCAGGCGTTAATAACCAGGCTATAGTGCTTGGCTTCCCGCCCGGTCCATCATAAATACTAATCGTGGTTTGAATAGCTCCGAGCGCCTTACTCAAAGCAGGAAATACAGTGCTATTCGTGCCAAGAATTAAAATAAACAACAAAACATATGGCGACCAGGCAATACACTGTTCACCAAACGTTGTTTTTGCCTCAGCATTTTTCTGTCCAGCGGCAGATTCACCAGGAAAACGCCACTCCTCTTTAGGCGGAGAAATCTTATTCCATACGGCGATGCCGACCATTGAAAGTACCGATCCAACAATAGCGGTCAGTTCCGGTCCCATATACGCGGCAATCAAAAGTTGAGGAAGAGCAAAAAATACTCCAGCCACAATCGCCATTCCGATTATCCCTTTAAGACCAGACAGACTTCTGGTCATTATCCAGATTAACGCGAGAGGAATGATAATAACAAAGGGAGTTAGTTGAATAGCCGTATCCAGCGTAAGCCGCAAGAGATCCACATCAGCAACTTTAGCTAGAGTAATAACCGGAATTCCCACAGCTCCAAACGCTACCGGTACTGTGTTGGCAATAAGACAAAGAACCGACGCAAAAAATGGATTAAATCCCAGACTAATTAAAATAGCTGCCGGAATAGCAACAGCTGTACCAAACCCGGCCGCCGCTTCCAAAAATCCGCCGAAGCCCCAGGCAATAAGCAGCGCCTGCACCCGCCGGTCACTGGAAAAACTAGCCATAACCCCTTTTATTTTATCCATTGCTCCGGTTTTTAACGTTATATTATAAGTAAAGATAGCAGCAAAAATAACCCACAAAATTGGCCAAATCGCTAGCACTGCTCCATCGAGCGCGCCTTTGACCACCAAATTCAGCGGCATTTGCCAGCCAATCAAGGCTAAAACCATACTAAGAACCATTCCAATAAAACAGGTTTTATGTGCTGGCATCTTCCAGACGCCAAGACTAACCAACAACCATAGTAAAGGAATAAAAGCAATCAATGCTGATAACCCAATTCCAAAGGGGTGCTGCACTATTTGCCACATGATATATTGATCACCTCGCCCATTTATTTTACATACGATTTTACAAACTCCATATGTTCGAGCATTGCCTGGCGAGCTTTCTGAGCATCCTGTTCGCAAATATACTGATATATCTTCTTATGCTGAACTAATAGCTGTTCAATATTATCCGGATCATTTACTATTCTTAGCCGCATAGTACGAATATGATGCTTTAAAGCCTCAGAAATCGCCGAATAGAGATAGTACAACAAAACATTGCCACTCGCCTTGGCAATAGTAAAATGAAATGTCCGGTCTACCGTACTACTAAAAGTCTGATCAATAGTATTCTGTTCAAAATCCTGTATACACTGTCTAAGCAAACCAATATCTTCTTCCCCTGCGGAATGCGCCGCTAAAAATGCGCATTCCGCTTCCAACATTCGCCGCACATCAATCAGTTGAAGCTGGGCATCCTCCTCTAACATGAAAAGGAGTGACAATGGTTCCACAGAACTGTGTCGCAGCGGCTCAACACTAACAAACGACCCCTCACCATGTCTACTTTCTAAAATACCGAGCAGTTCTAGTGCACTGAACGCTTCCCGTATAGTGCTTCGGCTCACTCCAAGCTGAGCCGCCAAATTCCTCTCGGCCGGTAACTTATCACCTTTTTTTAGTTGCCCATCAAAAATCATCTGCTTGACTTGTTGAATGACATTTTGGTACATTTTTTCTTTTTGAATCGGTTCAAAATTCAACGCAAGACTCTCCCCCAGCAGCTATTTAGTCTATATATATCACACTTTCTTGGTCAGGTAAACTATTACGTACCAGGAGAATAGCCATCACGTTCAGTTCATTCAACGTTAATTACTTTGCCGGGATTCATAATCAAATTCGGGTCCAGCGCCGCTTTAACCGCCTTCATCATTTCAATTTCTATTGGATTAGCGTATTTGGCCAGCGCTTGAACGCGTTTGAAACCAATACCATGTTCGCCGGATAATTTCCCGCCCATGCTATAAACTTTACTGTAAATCTCGGCTTGCACCGCCGGCAGAATTTCATCCCATTCTTTTTCACTGTACTTATCCTTGAGAATATTGGCATGAATATTACCATCCCCGGCATGACCGCAACAGTGAATAGCAACATTATATTTTTGACTCAAATCAGCAATATATTTAACGGCTTCCGGAATCTTAGTTACCGGAACAACTATATCCTCCATCGAAAACACCAGACTGCGGGCTCTATCTGCCTCAGCATAGGCTTTTCTTGCTTTCCATATTACCGCTGGGTCGGCAACCAACACTTCTACCGCCCCATTTTCGGTAGCCATTTCATCAATTAAAACGCATTGGTCTTCCAGTAATTCTTCATTGTCACCAGCTATCTGCACAATTATATAATAGCCGTCATTGCTATGCGGCAATTTCTCCCGCAAAAAACTTTCCACACATTGAATAGAAGCATTATCCATAAACTCAACACACACTGGTGAAATTCCAGCCCCCATAAGTTTAGGTGCCAAACCAATCGCCGACTCAAGATCTTTAAAAATAGCCAACAAATCCATAGTGACCTTAGGAAGAGCTACTAATTTCAAATAAATTTTTGTTACAAATCCCAACGTACCTTCAGAACCAATCACTAGATTCATTAAACTATAGCCTGATGCATCTTTCTTCAATTTTCCGCCAAGCGTTATGATCTCGCCGGTCGGAGTAACTATCTCGAGTCCGGCCACCTGATTGCGTGTAACGCCGTACTTAACAGCTTTATTGCCGCCGGCATTGGTTGCTATATTGCCGCCAATGAAAGAACTATCACCACTGCATGGATCGCCAGCATATAAGAATCCTTTATCATTGGCCGCCTTCTGAACTTCCTCGGTTGTTACCCCCGGCTCAGTAACCATAATCATATTTTCGATATCAATTTCCAAAATTTTATTCATTCTTTCTAACGCCACTACAATGCCGCCTTTAAACGGAACAGCAGCACAAGCTAACCCTGTTCCGGCTCCCCGTGGCACAAGAGGTATACTACTGCGATTAGCCAATTTGACGATTTGAGCAACTTCTTCAGCGTTCGCTGGCAATACAGCAACCTCTGGAGCCTTAACATAATGAGGATCAGTTACCTCATCATGCGAATAAGGCTCTAATTTATCCTGATCGGTGTAAACATACTTTTCACCAACAATTTTCTTAAGTTCTTCCACTACTTCTGAAGTAACCGCATTATACTTTGTCATTTTTTAAATCCTCCTCTTTTTTATGAAGGGCCGTTCATATTTGTTAGATAATTTAGACTATTATTGTTTCACTCTAGCGCATTTCCTATTAAATTTATAATTGGTCCGGTGGCCCTACCACTACTTTCATTGTATCGCTTCTTATTGTATTTGTCTATATTTTACACAAATATACAGACCGCCCGAAATCATCATAACTTATAAACAAGCCAGGAGCAGCCACGTTAAAAACACTGCTCCTAGCTTGTTACCAGTTGACTACCATTTACCTTTTTTCATATGACCTTCAAGTTCGGCTTTTGAACGCTGCTTAATGACATAAACTTCATCTTTTGCTTTTTCAAACGTTGATACACAAGGAGGATCGAGGTTAATACCGATCCCCTCCTTCGATAATTCAACTATCTTATCAACTAGTTGAATTATCTCCATATGAATATCATTAGTTCTTTCCGCCGCATAAACTTTCTGAGCGTCCTCAGCGCCAAGCTCAACAAATTTGTCTTTAGGAGCACCACACTTCGGACAGGCATCCGGCGCATCAGTTCCTTCATGAATATAATTACAAACACTACATTTAAACAATTTCTTCATTATTTTCCCTCCTTGTTTATAAAAACAATACCCTTGTATTGTTTTCAATTTATCTGTCAGCAATACCGGCAATCATACAACTACCCTTTTCATATTAGAAATTTCTTTGTATTAATAATTATTCGCCGCAAAATAAAAATATCCTTCTTTTTGGGAATATTTACAAGGAAGGCTGTAAGCCCTCAATATGCACAAGTAAAGTTGCAAAACAATACTCACTACAATTAAAAGCGCACTTTTCCAATGAAATTCCAATAAAACTATTCGATGTAACATACTAAATAGCTATACTTAATTTTCATAACAAGGTGGTGGTATGATAATCATGATATCGCTGGTCAATACTCCTTTTTCTAATGCGGCCCAACAAAAAAAACTTGTGGCTAAAAGTGATGATTCATTAGTAGCTCAGCCATTTTCTAACCCCAAAGAAGCAACCGCATCAGTCCAGCTACCTGATTATAATAGTACTGACTTTATACTTAATATATCAAATAAAACACAGAAGCTTGCTAATACTAAGCAAACGTCGCCCCCTACATCAGATGGCGAAGCCTTACTTAAATCCGCCCAAAAATCCTTATACGGAATTTACTATCGGCTGCTAATAGGAAAAGAACTTGCAAATAGAGCAATACATACTAAAAATGAAAAAAAGAAACAAGCCATTCAAGTACAACTAAATAAACTTAACTCGGAAATTAACAACATTAGTGCATCAACTAAGTACAAAAACATTAAGCTCTTTTGTGACTCAACTACAGCAACAAAAGATGATCGTGATATTATTAATTGTTTAAAAAGCGATTGGCTGGAATCGGCCGAAAATGTAATCAAAGAACGCTATGGGCTGACAGGCGACAACTCTAGTATCAACATTTTTATCGATGAAACGTCTAAACCTTATCTTGCCGCTACAGAATTCAACATCAATACCGATGGAAAAGCAATTGATCAGTCTCTGCGAATCGCTATTAAAAGTGCGCTTCCCGCTACCTTGCCAAACGGCGGGGAAGCTCCCTATTATGATGACCGGACAATTACTCACGAAATGGTCCATGCTATTATGGGGCGAACGATGAATTTTGCTTCTGTTCCGATTTGGTTCCAAGAAGGCGCAGCAGAATTTATCCACGGAGCAAATGAGCGGGTAGTCGGTGATTTGGCGTATCTTGGCGGCGGGATGCTAGGCGCCGAGAGAATTCAGGATGCCTTAGGCGACGGTACTGATAAAAGCTGGATTAATGACAGCCAACATTACTCAGCAGGCTATATGGCTGTACGCTACTTACATGAGCAAATCAAAGCAGCCGGACATAGCGGCGGAATTAAAGATTTATTTACCGAACTAAAGAATAATCCGACAATGACCTTTGATCAAGCATTGCGCAATGTTTCCAATTATCGAGGTGGCACCAAGGCTTTTGTTAGAGACTTTCTAGGCCATAATCATGGCGCAAAATTTATTCATAGTCGTGATGTCGCTGGTGAATTTAAAAATGCGCAAGCCGGTGGGGACACTGGCGGAATCGGCGGAGCTAACGCCGACAACGGACCTGTCCAAACAGCTAAATCAGTAATTCCTGACATTAGTCATTCTACCGATACACCACTAAAGAGCTACAAAATATCCTGGCCAACTTATGAACAGAATGCTATAAAGAATATACAAATCGGAACAAACCATAACAAATCAGTTTATTATGATATCTTTAAACTTGACAGCGACGTAATTGGAACAAAGGATATAAATGTTTTAAAATATCCTACTGAGGCTATTTCAACATATAATAACGCTCTATCATATGTTTCCAACGCCCTGGAAAAAATCAGCAAATTGAAAAATCAACTTAAAACCTCTTCTCCATCACCAACTACTACAAACGGTCCACACCTTCCAGATGCCGCAGCCGCCCGAAAAATGGCAGCAACTATAAAAGCAAGTCTCAACCAGACAACTTTTTTGTCACAAGCAAATATGCAGCCAGACCGTGTATTGCAGCTTTTATAGCTGCAGAAATTGCCTTTCTATGTTAAATATTAATTATGTTCTATACTTCTCAGTTGACAAGAAAAAGCCCGGAAGGCGTTCCTTCCGGGCTTTTTCATACACAAGCTACTATGAAATTCTAACAATATTCTCTATTCCTTCGGAGCTAGTTTCCCCCCATCAGTTAAAGTATAAGTTTCAGCGTTCAACCAGCTATTGGCACTCAGGCTGGAATCATAATAAATCGTATACCCATTGTCGTCAATGTTAGCTAAACTTGTATCGGCATCAGTAAATGTTGTCAGATACGACGTTCCGGTTACACTCCATGTGCTTGTTTCATCAAGTGTCAAATTAATTGCTGAAGCTGTATTTTCACCGTTGATAGTACCAGTCAGGCTACTGTTATTTTGTAATATCAGAGTAATCGAACTGACACTATCTGCAACCACATCACCAACCAAGGTTTGACTATTTGCGGTAAAGGTCACATCAGCGCCATTCTCGCCTTCCGTGCCCCATTTATCGGCGCTGGCCTTTAAAACAGTTCCTGACGCAACAGCCGCACTTACACCAGTCAGGTTAATTACCGCTGTCGTGTTTGTACTATAGAACAATGGTCCAACTTCCGCCGTTAGTGATCCGCCTGTCATAGTAAAGGTTCCTGTTCCTACCTCGGCATCGCCGGAGAAGCTTTGATATATCATCGCCCCACATTTTTTTGCTCCCGACAAAATGGTGTCAGTTAAAGTTATCGAGTTTAAACCTTCAATAACAGCGCCTTCTGATCCGGTAGCCGTAATTGTAGCTCCATCTATTGTAATAGCTCCTGTCGAATAAATTCCAGGCGAATTTCCCCCAGACGTATTCATAGTACCGCCGCTAACATTTACAGTTCCGCCGCCACGATCAGTCGCAATAGCTGCGCCACTTGCTCCCGCGGTTGTAATAGTCACATTATTAAGATTTAATACGCCAGCATTAGTTGCATCCACACCATGCCCCAATCTGCCGGTGCAATCAATCGTAACATTAGTCAGATTAACTGTTGATCCTGAATCAGTTGCAAAAACCCCATTAGCTCCCAAGCCACTTGTAGACACCGAACAATTAGAAAGGTTTATTATACTAGCAGCACTTGCCAAAATGCCAGCGTTAAGACCATAAAAACTACTGTCGTCCTCTGAAGAAGAATCACCACTTGTTGTTACCGTTGAATTTGACAGTGTTAATGTCCCGCCATCGGTTACATAAATGCCGTATTCATCCGGCTCAGTTGCGATAAATGCCTTATCTTCCAAAGTTTCGCTACCACCGCTCTGATAATAAGCAGCGAAAGTCGGCGCCAGCTTCCCACCGTCGGTTAACGTATAAGTCTTGCTGTCCAGCCAGCTATTGGCGCTCAAACTGGAATCATAATAAATTGTATAACCATTATCATCAATGTTAGCTAAACTAGTATCGGCATCAGTAAATGTTGTCAGATACGATGTTCCGGTTACACTCCATGTGCTTGTTTCATCAAGTGTCAGATTAATTGCTGAAGCCGTATTCTCACCATTAATAGTACCAGTCAGGCTACTGTTGTTCTGTAGTATCAGAGTGATCGTACTGATACTATCTGCAACTACATCACCACTAAGGGTTTGACTATCTGCCGTAAAGGTCACATCAGCCCCATTCTCGCCTTCCGTGCCCCAACTGTCGGCGCTGGTCTTTAAAACCGTTCCTGACGCAGCGGCTGCACTTACACCAGTCAGGTTAATTACCGCTGTTGTGTTTGTACTATAGAACAATGGTCCAACTTCCGCCGCAAGTGATCCACCTGTCATGGTAAAGGTTCCTGTTCCTACCTCGGCATCACCGGAGAAGCTTTGATATATCATTGCCCCGCATTTTTTTGCTCCCGACAAAACGGTGTCAGTTAAAGTTATCGAGTTTAAACCTTCAATAACAGCGCCCTCTGATCCAATAGCCGTAATTGTAGCTCCATCTATCGTAATAGCTCCTGTCGAATAAATTCCTGGCGATCCCTCCCCAGACGTATTCATAGTACCACCGCTAACGTTTACAGTTCCGCCGCCACGATCAGTTGCAATAGCTGCACTGCTCCTGCCCGCGGTTGTAATAGTCACATTATTAAGATTTAAAACACCTTCATAAGTCGCGTCCACACCGTGGCCTAATATTCCGGTACAATCAATCGTAACATTAGTCAGATTAACTGTTGATCCTGAATCAGTTGCAAAAACCCCATTAGCTCCCAAACCACTTGTAGACACCGCACAATTAGAAAGGTTAATTGTACTAGCAGCCTTTGCCAAAATGCCAGCGTTAAGACCATAAAAACTACTATCGTCCTCCGAAGAAGAATCACCACTTGTTGTTACCGTTGAATTTGACAGTGTTAATGTCCCGCCATCGGTTACATAAATGCCGTATTCATCCGGCTCAGTTGCGATAAATGCCTTATCTTCCAAAGTTTCGCTACCACCGCTCTGATAATAAGCAGCGAAAGTCGGCGCCAGCTTCCCACCGTCGGTTAACGTATAAGTCTTGCTGTCCAGCCAGCTATTGGCGCTCAAACTGGAATCATAATAAATTGTATAACCATTATCATCAATGTTAGCTAAACTAGTATCGGCATCAGTAAATGTTGTCAGATACGATGTTCCGGTTACACTCCATGTGCTTGTTTCATCAAGTGTCAAATTAATTGCTGAAGCTGTATTTTCACCATTGATACATCCTGTCAAAATAGTTCCGTTTTGCAAAACAGCTGTAAGTGAAGTATTGTCAGAAACTAAATTTCCGGCCAAAGTTTCTCCGTCAGCAGTAAAAATTGCCTGTCCGTCCTCAGCCGCTTCAATAATAGTATCATTGCTCCCGCTGATAACAGCGCCGCCAGTAACCGTAACCTCCGCCGTCATTCCGGTACCAGTAATCAAAATCCCGGCACCTCCCTGCCCGGTAACTGAACCCCCATCAATGCTTATAATCGCCGTTCGCGTTGATGATTCAGAGTCATGGACCATAATTCCATTGACTGAACCAACAAGAACAGTATTGCTCAAACTAAGAATCCCATTGCGATCAATTACAGCGCCATTATCATTGGTAGCTGTAGCCGTAGCATCAGATACCGTAACGACACCGTCGCCGTCACAATAAATCGCTGCCGAACCTTCACCATTAGCAACAAACGTACCACCGGCAACCACTAGCGTGGTTGCATTCCCTCTTCCGGCATCCGTGGCAATAGCAGAACAATGCGCTCCCTCTGTAGTTACCGTCACATTATTAAGCGTTATCAACGCGCCATTAACCGCATCCACGCCATGAGCATAATCAGCGCTGGTTTCAATCGTAAGATCCGAGAGCGTTACCGCTGTACCTAAATCAGCGGCGAAAACCCCGTTACCTCCGACAGCGTCAGTTGTCACCGTACCGTCAGAAATCGTCACCGTACTAGCGCCCTTTGCCCATACCGCCGCATTGAGTCCGGTTGAACTGCTGGCGTTTGACGACGAAGTATCGCCGCTCTTCGTAATTGTCGGATTAATCAACGTTAAGTTACCTTCATAGTCAACATACACACTAGACACATCGGTATCCGTTGCCCCATATTTCTTATTTTTTTCCGTAATCGTCGTTGTGATCACCTTTTCACTGCTTTTTACCCCACAAACGACTTCGAGATTTTTCATCTCCGCCTGCCTCCTCTTTAAAGTATCACGATTATCGAACTACTATCTGCAACTACATCCTAGTTCACCTCCTGCATAAATAAAAAAGCCACCCTCTCCGGGCAGCCTTTTTCTAGTTAAACTATACCATATTCAAATTGGGCTCTGTGTACCATATTCGTGTCATACTATTAGTTCACCATAATGCAACATACGGAATTTATTCAGCATTTTGCAACGATATGATTATGAAATCGGCCGATATCCGCATCTACATACTAAACCCCTATTATTGATAAAATTAATAATAGCCGTATGCTTTAAGCGCATTCTCCAACCAATAATATACACCAAAACCACTTAGCATCGCAGTCCCTAAAACCATCCAGCCAACCAAAGATGTTTTCCCATATCGTTTGGCTTTTTCCGGTGTATTACTAATAACTGTTGTAAACCTTTCACCCCAGATTAACATACCTATCCCCAGAACCAAAACCATTGGTGTAAGTACTGCGCCTTTCATTGATGTTGAAATGGTCTTAGCTCCTTGCGTGGCTTCCTCCACAGGCGTGTAAATAAAAAAATACCCCAGAACCAACCCGCCTAATATAAGTAATAATCCCCCTAGTCGTATTTTCACAACATTCCTCCTATTATGGTTCTCAAATCCACTATCGTATTACTTTCAGCTTGGCGCAATATTAGCATATGTATTAGTAAAATTACGTTTTCCCAGGTCATTTATATCAATTAAAAATTGCAGTATCCCCGCATCCCACCAGTTCATGCCCGCTTCCTCTAACGAAGCAAACTTAAACAACAATTGCCAATTTTTAATTGCCTGATCATGGCGCTTCTTATTCGTTGTATACTCAATTAACTGGGGAAGTATAACATTTTCGAGTTTTTCCGCATACTCTTCTCTTCCCTTTGCTCGAGTCATTTTCGCCTTTGCTTTAATTTTCTCTGGTGTTTCAAAATAATTAAATAATAAGCTCTCCAACCCATTACGGCAAAAATATGCATCACGCCGCGCATCGCCGGCAAAACCAGCTGGGCGCCCCCACAGTTGACTATCTTCATAATTAAGTTCACGATAGGCTGCTTCATATCTATCTTGCAGGAACTCAATAATCTGACTACTATGACGAATACAATAATCAGGAGCAAAAGCTATTTGATAGGAAATAAAATTGCGATATTCAGACGAACACGCTTCTTTACCTTCAGGTGGCAGAGTTAGTTTTAAGCGAGATAAATCACCATCATAATAAAGTACCTTGTGAGCGATGTCATAAACTGATTCATCAACGCCCAAAAAAAAGTACAGCATTCCTGACTTGGGCAAATGATTTATAAAATTGCCAGGAACTTCACTCAAGTTAATTTGTGCAAGAAAAGTATAATACTCCTTATTAGTACCCGGCCACTCAAATTCTGGCGGCAAATCAGGCTGACCTGCAATCCTGCTGTTGCCAATGCTGCTGTAGTCTTCTTCCTTAGTCAGCTTAATACCTATACAAACTTCAGCATGTTGTAACAACAATTCTTGTATGCTTTCTAGTTCATATTTCGCGATAAATTTGTTTAATTTCTCTTGCAATTCTGCAGTAAGCATAATAGCCTCCATCAATACGAATTTATTACGGTAATAGTCGCTTCTATTATCGCTTTGTATAGCTGGGCGGATAAATCTTCATACCGCAACTGGTCTTTTTCACTCTCAAAACCGAGGTCATTCCAGGAACCCATTCCACCAAATACCCAAGCCGAAGCAGCTGAAAAGATAGTCTTCTGCGCAAGCAGGGAATAATTTTTATTTACAATAAGATCTTGATGAAAGTAATCACTTCGCAATGTCTGATTACGCATAATTTGCCGCGCCTGCTCAAATATACCGGCCCACGCTATTCCATTGTTCAGGTGTTGCCTCCGTGCAAAACTACTAATTTGGATCAGCGCTTCTTCTAGATTCTCCGCTGCTTTTCTTATATCAAAGCTCGCATCATAAATAGGTTGCTTAGCCATTATACGTCTATAATTAACACTCCATATCTTCCTATCATCTGCATTCCTCCTGTTTACTTCCCAGCGATTTGCCCAACAGTCTCTATGTTTCGGATATACAGCTTCTAACAGCCACGTTCCACCGCCGCCTACAAAACCTGCCAATTTATAGTCCCGCGCTATTGCTGTATCATCTGACCCCTTATAACTAAGCCTTAATCTTTGACACCCATTTACTTTAAGCCACCGAAACCATTCCAGCGGATTTTCTGCCACAACACTTTCTTTCTTTTCCGAGCTCAAAAACCGTTTCCTAATAATTCGAAAATCAGCCGTATTGCAATAGGTGAATGTGCTATTTGCAGGAAAATAATCATTTGCAATATTGCCTGTTGCAAAAAATTCATTGCCATACGAAACCAATGCGATTAATTGCGCTATAATACCCGTCATACTTTCAACTCCTTGATAAACATTCACCCCACCCACCAAAACCAGTTAACTATCATTTTTCTTCCGCAATCATTGTTTTTTAATAAAGTTCTGAAAGTCTTTTCAAGCTTCGCTTTTATAAATTAACCTTAATGTTTTATATAAAAACTCTTATCTCTCTAAAGGCTTGCTGTCATCAAAGGCCAATATGCACAACCCAACAAAATTACCAACAGGAATTACTGTTAAAACGGCAAACGCCCAAAAGTTTTTCCCTAGTTTTTCAGCAATTAGGCCCATAGCTCGCGCCCACAATATTGCGCCAATCAAACTGCCAAGGCTTCTTAAAGCCGATAAATCCAACAGCCCTCCTAAAAAGCCAAGCACCAACGAAGGCAATACAATGTACCAAAAATAAGGAACTGGATTAGTTACTGCAACACGCAAAACAAGATACATATTCCAAAATGGTATTAGACATTCTTTCAATTCAGTAGATGGCACAAACTTTTGTAATAACCGACAGGTTATATAGCAACCAAGCCCATAGAATGCTAACCCAATAATTAATCCGAATATCATTCCAATAATCATAGTAATACTCCTCCATATATTCAAGTAATCAATATACATACATTAGTAATTTTTTTGTAAAACATAGCTCTACCATCAAGACTTTCAGAACTTTGTTAAAGAACAACCTGCCTATTTATTACATATGCCGCAAAATAGTTATCGTAAAAAAAACTGCCATTCCCACACCGAAAACAATGGCAAAGCGCACTATTTTCTGATTTGTAGTTTGGGGTGCTTTCATATACTCGTTCACATCTCCCCTCTCCTCGCACTTATGAAATCCATTGCTTTTGATTTTCTTTTAAACCATCAGCCTTTTCTTTATTAACCTTTTATATTATCTACATTTTATTTCAATCGGTCAATATATTTTTCCTTATAATTTTGTATAGTATTTAGATAAACATGTTATGTAATTAAGTTGGTATTGCAAAAGAAAGCTATAAGTACCAATAATCGTATTGTCCTCTCTTTAATCCTAGCATCATAAAAAGGCTTATACTATTTGACATGCCTTAAATACTCTTATGTTTGCCAAACTAAAAAACCAGGACTTAATCGCCCTAAGGCGAGTCCTGGTTTTGATGTTATTATCTATTTTATTCCACAGTTACGCTTTTAGCTAGATTACGCGGCTTATCGACATCAGCACCACGGGTAACAGCAGCATAATAAGCTAAGAGTTGGAGAGGTATAACCGCCAATATCGGAGCCAAATATTTATCAGTAACAGGTATCAAAATGGTATGATCGACATACTTTTTAATCTCCTCATCACCTTGCATTCCGATACCAATTACCACTGCATCGCGAGCCTTAACTTCTTTAATATTACTTAACGTTTTTTCATATACATCGCGTTGTGTAGCCAACGCGATGACTGGCACACCTTCAATTATGAGAGCCAGCGTACCATGTTTCAGTTCACCGGCAGCATAAGCTTCAGCATGAATATACGAAATCTCCTTTAATTTCAATGAACCTTCGAGGGCCACAGCGTAGTCCAACGACCGCCCGATAAAAAACACATCTTCATTAAAGCCATACTCCTTAGCAAAGGTCTTGATAGCCTCAACATCTTCTAGTATTTCATGGGCCTGACTTGGCAATTGTTTAAGCCCCCTGATTATTGCCTGTATCCGCTCCTCTGGCAAAGTTCCCTTGAAAGCAGCAAAATATAAGGCCACCATTAAGAGACCGATAAGCTGAGTAGTATAAGCCTTGGTTGACGCCACCGCAATTTCCGGTCCAGCCTGAGTATAAATGACCTGATCGGCTTCACGAGCGATCGATGACCCAACTACATTGGTGATCGCCAACGTCCTGGCGCCGAGTTTTTTTGCTTCCTTAAGCGCCGCCAGTGTATCAAGTGTTTCTCCTGATTGGCTGATAACAATCGCCAATGTTTTGTCATCAACTAGTGGCGAACGATATCTAAACTCTGAAGCTACATCTACTTCGACCGGAATTCGAGCTAACTGTTCAAGGTAATACTTGCCAACTATCCCAGCATGGTAAGCAGTACCACAGGCAACAATAGTAATTTTCCTAATAGCAGCTACATCATCTTTGGTCCATTTCAATTCATCAAAAATTATACTACTATCGTCCTTAGCCAGACGGCCAGCAGTAGTTTCACGAATCGCTTTGGGTTGCTCATAGATTTCTTTAATCATGAAATGTTCGTAGCCGCCTTTTTCGGCAGCTTCGGCATCCCAATGCACCTCAAAGACCTTTTTACTGACCGGAACGCCTTGCCGATTCATCACCCAGACCGAATCCTTAGTAACAATAGCCATTTCTCCGTCACTCAAAATATACGTTTTGCGAGTACGATTAATAATCGCCGGAATATCAGAAGCAACAAAATTTTCCCCGTCGCCCAAACCGATAACCAACGGATTATCCTGCTTAGAACAGATTATTTTGTCCGGTTCATAGTTAGAAAGAAAAACCATTGCATAAGAACCCTCGACATCAGCCAAAACCTTTTTTACCGCCGCTTCAAAGTCACCCTGGTAATGCTCTTCAACCAGGTGAGCCAGTACCTCAGTATCAGTCTCAGAGGTAAAAACATGACCTTTGGCAATAAGCTTTTCCTTCAGATGGAGATAATTCTCAATAATTCCGTTGTGCACAACCACAAAATTGCCGCTACAATCGGTATGAGGATGCGAATTAGCATCAGACGGACGACCATGAGTCGCCCAACGAGTGTGCCCAATACCTACATGACCTTTTGGAGCAATCTGTTCTACCTTTTTCTCTAAAACATTGAGCCTGCCCACACTTTTCTCAACATTAATCTTACTGCCATCATATACGGCAATACCGGCTGAGTCATATCCCCGGTATTCTAATTTTTTTAATCCTTCAATCAAAAATTGAGCAGCCTGTTTAGGGCCAATATATCCAACAATACCACACATTAGGTATATTCCTCCTATATTTTGTCTGTTTTCTTTGTTTTTTTCTGCCACAGGCGTTTTGTCCCGCAGGTCACCCCGCGGTTTTGTCGACTGCTAACGGCCGCAGTAGCCGAGAGGCATCCGCCGACTTTTCGATTAACCTCTTCCTCGTCCGCTTGCCGAATACGTTCAGGCAAGCGCCAGCGCTTTTATTCGTTTGTAAAAGATACTTTATATTCCACACCTCCTGTTTTCTCGAATCACTAATTTGCTGCCGCCGCACCTCCCAGCAGGGCATGTGTATAGCGTAAGGGAGCACTACAGTGCTCCCTTACATTATACGCATATATTTTATACTAATAAACCAATCTGGTCAACCCGGTAGTTCTTGCCTGATAACTGCAACAACGTTTTTCACTAACCGTTCAAGTTCGACTAGCGAAGGTCCCTCGGCCATAACCCTGATAAGTGGCTCTGTACCTGACGGCCGAACCAAAACCCGGCCGTTCTCACCAAGCTCAGCCTCAGCCGCCCTAATGGCAGCCGTAATATTAGTGTTTTCTTGCCAGCCGTCTTTACTACCAACCCGTACATTAACCAAGAGTTGCGGAAAACAAGTCATCAGCGCAGCCAATTCAGAAAGTTTTTTACCGGAATTGATTAGAGCCGCAATTAGCTGTAATGCGGTAACAATCCCGTCACCAGTAGTGCTGTGCTCACTAAAGATAATATGGCCCGACTGTTCCCCTCCCAGACTATAGCCATGAGCATTCATGACCTCCAAAACATAGCGATCGCCTACCGGAGTAATAACCACATTGCCCCCGGCCCGTTTAATAGCCTGGTGTAAACCAATATTACTCATGACAGTGGCCACCAGCGTATTGTCCGAAAGCTTTCCGCATCGCAATAGTTCCTGAGCACAAATAACCATAATCTGATCGCCATCAACAACATTTCCGGTTTCATCCACCGCCAGACAACGGTCCGCGTCTCCATCATGACCAATTCCAAGATCAGCCTGATGTTCAACTACAGCTGCCTTTAAGGAGTCCAAATGAGTTGAACCGCATTCTAGATTAATGTTTGTCCCTGTCGGTTGGTTATTTAGAACTATCACCTGAGCCCCCAGCCGTTTAAAAATTGTCGGCGCAACCTCGTAAGCCGCACCATGGGCGCAGTCCACGACTATTTTTAGCCCCTTGAAATCAGCGTCTACCGTACTGATGGCATGCTCAATATACGTATCAATCAAATCATGACGATACTGAATGGAGCCAACATTTTCTCCAGAAGGGCGTGCCAAAAGATCGGGTTCGGCCAATACTAGTTTTTCCAGTTCATCTTCAGTAGCATCCGGCAGTTTATTACCATTCCCAGAAAAAAACTTTATTCCATTATCAGGATAGGGATTATGTGATGCCGATATTACTACCCCTGCCTGGGCACCCATAACACGAGCAAGATATGCTACCGCCGGAGTAGGAATAACACCTACATTAATGGCTTCGCCACCAGCGGAACAAATGCCAGCCGCTAAAGCCGATTCCAACATTTGTCCAGAAATACGAGTATCCCGCCCAACAACAAACTTTGGCCGAGTGCACTCCCGTCCAAAAAATGCTGTAGCTGCCCTTCCCAAGCGAAAGGCTAATTCGGGAGTAAGTTCAGTATTAGCTACGCCGCGAACCCCATCAGTGCCAAAAAGTTTGCCCATAAAATTGCTCCCCTCAAAAAGGTTTATATTTCTTAATAATAGCTGCTGCCGCATTCATTCCATCAAGGGCGGCGCTCATAATGCCTCCGGCGTACCCCGCGCCTTCGCCTATTGGGTACAGCCCAGCCATATTATACGATAAATAATCCGGTCCGCGCAATAGTCGCACCGGCGCAGAAGTTCTTGTCTCAACTCCTGTCATCAATGCCGCCGGATGATCAAACCCCCGAATTCTGCCACCGAACGTTGACAATGCTCTGGCTAATGTTAATGAGACGTAATCCGGTAAGCAATCAGACAAATCCGCGCATTTAGTTCCCGGCCGATAGCTAGGTTTTGTCAGCCCGGACAAACTGCCAGTTTTTCCAGCCAAAAAATCTCCTATCGTCTGCATCGGCGCATAATAATTTTCGCCACCGCATCGAAATGCCAACCGCTCATAGTGACGTTGAAATTCTACGCCAGCCAGAATGCCACTGCCAAAGTCGGCGGTTGTGACATTTACTACCAGCGCGCTGTTCGCAATACCCGAATCCCTTTTAAAAAGGCTCATTCCGTTTGTAACAACCCCTCCCGCTTCAGAAGCGGCGGCTACTACAACCCCACCAGGACACATACAAAAGGAATACGCCGTCCGACCATTAGCTTTATCATGAAAAACTAAAGCATAGTCAGCAGCACCAAGCTTCGGATGCCCAGCCATATTTCCATACTGACTCTGGTCAATAAGCTCCTGGGGATGTTCAATCCGCACTCCGATAGCAAACGGTTTTGCTTCCATAGCCAGTCCACGCTGACAAAGCATTGCATAGGTATCTCTTGCACTATGACCAATACCGAACAAAGCTAAATTGCAGGGAACATGCTTACTTTCGTTTATAATCAAACCTTTTAAGATACCATCATCTACCTCGATATCGGTAACCTGAGCCTCAAACTCCACCTGCCCTCCCCGGGCAATAATTCGCTCCCGGAGTCTTGACACAACCTCGCGCAACTTATCGGTACCGACATGAGGCTTATGGAGATATTTTATTTCGGGCGGTGCTCCAGCTTCCACCAAAATATCCAGTACCACCGCCATCCGTGGATCATTCACCCGCGTTGTCAGCTTACCGTCAGAAAAGGTGCCAGCCCCCCCTTCGCCAAACTGAACATTGGAAACAGGATCAAATTCTCCCGTTTGCCAAAACCGAGCTACATCAAGACTGCGGCGCCCTACCTCTCGCCCCCGTTCCAACACCAGTGGCCGATAACCATGCTCAGCCAAAAAAAGTGCCGCAAAAAGTCCGGCCGGCCCGGCTCCAACCACCACTGGACGGTGCTCAAGTTCTGCAGTTCCCGGCTCTAGTAACTCATCAGCACTTTCTCTTGACTTAGCAACATCCTGGTCACCATTAAGACGGGCCAGAACTTGACCTTCAGCAGGGCCAACCTCAACATCCAGAGTATAAACAAAGCTGATGTTATTCTTACGGCGCGCGTCAATAGCCCGGCGCACAATGTGAACTTTGATCACCTCCCGGCTAGGAAGCTTGAGTCGCCGTGCCACTAAGTCTGCCAGTGGCCTATCCTCTCTAACCAATACACGCAAATTAGTAATCCTAAGCAACTAAATCTTCCCCTTACCGTCCGGAGCTGACGTAAATTCCCACTACAACCGTTTTCTTTGAAGCTGTTATCCCCTCTTTTAATTGCAGGCCACTCTCTTTTTCAACACTGGTGTTGACCCCGACAATATTGACTGGTTCGGTATATACAAAATCGACTTTAGACAATTCCGTAGGATCACCAGTAAGCTCCACCTGAGCTGGTTTAACAATGACATTATCTAAAAGCACCTCGTTAGCAACTTTGCCGTAAAGTGTCGGCTTAACCTCCACCGTTTTTTTAACTAATCCCTGCGTTATTTTTGCTACAATATGGACTTTATCAGGGTATAAAGTCAAACCACTAATTTCCCGACCATCCTTGCCTACCGTCACTGGAGTTACATCAGCAGAAAAGTCAGAATCTTTTCCAGTAATCTCCAGCGGCAAAAGTACCTTATCCACTGTTGCCACTACATCACTTGGGCCTTCCACCGTCACCTGCTCTGGCTTAGTGGTAAAACCAGCAACCACCTTACCTTGCGCAGGAGCCCCGCTAGCTTTGACATCAAGGGGCATTTTTCGCCCAATCATCGCGATCAAGCGAAGCTGGATCTTTTCCGGAATGACTTCTGCCAGTTCTAAGTTTTGCGGAAGTGCAGCATGAACACTCACCGTTTGCAACCCCTCACCCAGGCCTCTCATATCAACGTACGCCTTTAAATCCAGCGCCTGCAAGGCAGCAATAACACTACGCGAACCGCGCACTTTAACTCTCACCATCTCAGGCGCTTCCGTTATCACCAGATCAGCAGCAACATTTTTAACCTCCAGCGGTACAGAAAATACCGCTTCAATAGGAGGATTCTGTTCGTTGGTAACGTATACCCAAAGAACTATAGCAAAAAACAAGGCCAATATTCTGGCGACAACGGGACTTACACTTCCTCTGTCCATCATGACAACCTCCGGTTAAGAAAGTCGCCAAAAGACGAAGTCTTTGTAAAATATAGCGGCTGCAAATAGCCTTTTAATCCTTCCGGCTCAATGTACCGAATCAGATTTCCACTCTGTGCCACCGAAATTATGCCTGTTTCTTCACTTACCACCACCACCAGCGAGTCAGTCTGTTCGCTCAACCCCAGTGATGCCCGATGCCTAGTGCCAAGTTCCTTGCCCAGGGTACGTGCGTCAGACAGGGGCAGGATACAACCAGCCGCCATTACCCGATTAGCGCGAATAATAACTGCGCCATCATGGAGCGGCGAATTTGGTACAAATATATTAGTCAATAACTCGCTTGACACCAACCCATCTATTCGAGTGCCAGTCTCAGCATAATCATTTAGTCCAGTTTCCCGTTCGAAGACAATAATCGCGCCAGTTCTCGTTTTCGCCAGTAAACTAACCCCGCGAACTATTTCCTCCATTAAAAACTTGGTCTCCTCTTCGTCCAAAAATATCCTTTTGCTGAAAAGCTTGCCTCGCCCCAGCTGTTCAAGCCCGCGTCTAAGCTCCGGCTGAAAAACTATCGGTAATGCAACCATCACCACAGTCATCGTTTTCTGTAGCAGCCAGTTAATAACATTTAAACTGAGCCATTTACTGACAAGGGTAGCAATTAAAAGCACAATAAGCCCCTTTAACAGAGCTACCGCGCGGGTATCCCGGATCATAATATACAGTTTATATAATAAAACCGCCACAAGTAAAATATCGATAATATCAAGCCAGCCAATGGTAGAAATAATTCCTTGAATTTGCAGCAACATAGCCATACTCCTCAGCACATAATAGCTAAGACTATTCTACCCAAGAACATGAAAAACCTTTTCTCGCTTTTTGGCTATAATAAAAATAATTTTGAATCTCCAACCGATACCTAGCTTCTCTTAAAAGAGTACATTTATGTTTAAACGAAGAAAAGACTTGACATCAGCCAAGTCCAATAAACCACACCATTATATTCTAGCTACCGTTTCCACCCATCCCAAGGTATCTTTTACCTTGCCATACTGCAAACCGGTTACATGATCAAACAACTTCTGCGCAAGCGGGCCAGTTTTGTTACCATTAATAACTATTTTCTGTCCTTTCCAAGACAGTTCTCCCACCGGCGAAATAACCGCCGCAGTACCGGAACCAAAAACTTCTTCTAATAGGCCTTTTTCATTAGCCGCATATACCTCATCAATGGTAATGGTTCGCTCGGTAGCCTTAATTCCCCATTGCTTGGCCAATTCAAGAACCGTTCGCCTGGTAATGCCGCCTAAAATACTCCCAGTCAGTGCTGGCGTAATTAATTCACCATTAATTTTGAAGAAGATATTCATTGTTCCGACTTCTTCAATATACCTTCTTTCGACTGCATCAAGCCAAAGTACCTGCGTAAAGCCTTGCTTTTTGGCTTCAACCTGTGCTCTCAGGCTTGCAGCGTAATTAGCTGGGGTCTTTGCTTCACCCAAGCCACCGTGTACCGCCCGAACATATTTGTCCTCAACTTTTATGCTTACCGGATCAAACCCGCCAGCATAGTAGGCCCCTGACGGCGAAAGAATAATATGCAATTTATAGGTGTCCGAGACCTTTACACCCACATACGGATCAGTAGCAAAAATAAATGGCCGAATATAGAGAGAAGTGCCAAATTTGTCGGGAACCCATTCCTTTTCAAGTTGGATAAGTTGTATTAGTCCCTCACGCACTACTTTAGTATCAACCTGCGGAATACACAAAATTTCCGCTGATCGGTTAAACCGATTAAGGTAGTCATTCGTCCGAAACAAAGTAATCTCATTTTTTTCGGTACGGAAGGCCTTCATCCCTTCGAAGATTGCCTGTCCATAATGGAGAACCATGGCCGACGGATATATGCAAAACTCGTCGTAAGGAATAATGCTGGGATTATGCCAGCCTTTTCCTGTCTCATAATCCATCACAAACATATGGTCGGCGAAATGGTGACCGAAGCCCAGATTATCCGCAGCCGGAATATTTCCCGGTCTGGTATTTCTGGTAACCGCGATTTCTAGCATCTTTAAGCCCCCTTAATGGTAAAACACATGATGCGAACAGCACCATAATCTGGAATTACTTTATCGAATATTATATTATATTCTTCCGATAAGTGTCAAGCTGATAATATTGTTCCTTTAAAATACTGTGCCCGCGGCCAATTGCCAATTCAACCTGTTCAGGCGAAGTGCCGCCATATGAATTTCGTGCAGCTACGCAGGTCTCAATAGTAATGGCATCCAGAATATCGTCAGCAAACAACGGCGAAAACTCTTTAAACTCGTCCAGCGACAGGTCAGTAAGCGTTTTACCTGTTTCAATACAATAGCGAACGCTTTTTCCCACCACCTCGTGAGCCTGTCTAAACGGCAGACCCTTTTTAACTAGATAGTCAGCCATATCGGTAGCGTTAGAAAAATCCTGTCTTAACGTATTCAGCATTTTAGTGCCGTTAACCTTAATCCCTCTGAGCATTGAAGCGTATATCGACAGACTAAATTTCACCGTATCAATGGTATCAAATAAGCCTTCTTTGTCTTCCTGCAAATCCTTATTATACGCAAGCGGCAAGCCCTTAGCCACTGTCAGAAGCGCCATCAAATGGCCAAACACCCGTCCCGTCTTACCACGTACCAGTTCAGCGACATCAGGATTCTTCTTCTGAGGCATTATACTTGAGCCTGTACAGTGGGCATCGTCAAGCTCAATAAACTGAAACTCGGCAGATGACCAGAGAATAATTTCTTCACTTAATCGGCTAAGATGCATCATAAGAATCGATGAAAACGACAGAAATTCTAACATATAGTCCCTATCGCTTACAGCATCCAGACTGTTATCGTAGACAGCACCAAACTTAAGTTCGTTCGCCACAAAATGCCGATCAATAGGAAAAGTTGTTCCAGCCAATGCCCCAGCGCCGAGAGGCATAATATCGCTGCGTTCCCATACTCCTTTAAGCCGCCCGAAATCCCGAACAAGCATAAAGAAATATGCCAGCATATGATGCGCAAAAAGGATTGGTTGAGCCCGCTGCAAATGAGTGTACCCCGGCATAATGACATCGCGGTTTTTTTCGGCTGTCTCAAGAAGCGCTGCCAAGAGGTCGGAAAGCAACTGACCAATATTGACTATTTCCCTTTTTAGATACATATGAGTATCAAGCGCTACTTGATCGTTACGGCTGCGAGCAGTATGAAGTTTGCCACCCACTGGACCAATCCTTTCGGTCAAACGCTTTTCAATATTCATATGGATATCTTCAAGTGCTATTTCAAACGTAAAATTTCCAGCCTCGATATCTGCTAGAATTCCATTCAGCCCATCAATAATAATTTTAGTATCTTCATCAGAGATTATGCCGCACTTCGCCAACATTTTAGCATGAGCAATGCTGCCCGCAATATCTTCTTTGTATAAACGATTATCAAAAGAAATGGAGGAGGTAAATTCCTCCACCATTATATCAGTGTTTTTCGCAAATCTACCGCCCCATAACTTAGTCATGCTTTTTAGCCTCTTTCTGCATCAGCGCTCTAATTTTAAGAGGTAGTCCGAACAGATTGATGAACCCTTCAGCATCCTGCTGGTTATAAACTTCGTCTCTACCAAAAGTAACAAAACCTTCATGGTATAACGAGTACGGCGATTTAGAACCTGCACTCATAATATTGCCTTTATACAATTTTAAACGCACTACGCCGCTGACCGTCTCTTGAGTAGTATTAACAAAAGCGTCCAATGCCTCACGTAAAGGCGAAAACCACATTCCATCATAAACAAGTTCAGCGTACCGAACAGCAATCTGCTCTTTAAAATGCATTGTAGAACGGTCAAGAGTTAAATACTCCAGTTCCCGATGTGCAAAATAGATAATTGCTCCGCCGGGGTTTTCGTAAACGCCACGCGACTTCATACCCACCAATCTATTCTCGACAATATCAACAATGCCGATACCGTTAGCAGCGCCCAACGCGTTGAGTTTCTCCAAAAGGTCTACAGACTTCAGTTTTTCACCATCAACCGCCACCGGAATACCTTTTTCAAACGTGATTTCTACATATGTATCTTTATCTGGTGCCTCCTCTGGCGACTTTGTTACCATATACACATCGTCTTTTGGCGCATTCCACGGGTCTTCAAGATCAGCGCCCTCATGACTCAAATGCCAGATGTTTCGGTCCATACTGTATGGGCGCTTTTTAGTAACCGGTACCGGAATATTATGTTTTTCAGCATAATCAATGGCATCTTCCCGCGACCGGATATCCCACTGCCGCCAAGGAGCAATAATTTTGAGATGCGGTGCCAACGCCTTGACGGTAAGTTCAAAACGGACCTGATCATTGCCTTTGCCTGTAGCGCCGTGAGCAATGGCATCAGCCCCCTCCTTCTCAGCGATTTCCACTAGTGCCTTGGCAATAACTGGTCTAGCAAATGAAGTTCCCAAAAGATATTTGCCTTCATAAACAGCTCCGGCTTTTACCACCGGCCAGACGTAGTCTTCAACAAACTCCTTGGTTAAATCCTGAATATAGACTTTGCTGGCCCCAGACTTAATAGCTTTATCATGAACGGGAGCCAGTTCCTCACCCTGGCCAACATCGGCGCACATGGCAATTACTTCACAATTATAGTTTTCTTTTAACCAAGGGATTATAACCGAAGTATCCAGCCCACCGGAATAAGCCAGTACTACCTTTTTAATATCGCTCATTTAAGTTTCCTCCTATACTTATGCTCCACCCATTACCAGGGCAAGTATTGCTTTTTGGACATGCAGCCGATTTTCAGCTTCATCAAATACCACTGACTGAGGACCTTCGATCACCTCATCAGTGATTTCTTCTCCACGATGCGCTGGCAAACAGTGCATAACTATAGCATCCGGTTTTGCCAGCTTCATTACGCCGCGATTAACCTGAAACCCATCGAAATCACGCATCCGTACAACCTGTTCACTTTCTTGCCCCATACTGGCCCAGACATCAGTATAAACAACATCGGCCTCGGCGACAGCAGCAGAAACATGTTTAGAAACAGTAATATTGCTGCCACTCTTGGCTGCAACAGCTCTAGCCTCAGCTAGTATCGCACCATCCGGCTCATACCCCTGCGGAGTAGCAACAGCTATGTCCATACCAACCTTAGCACAGACCTGGAGAAGTGCATTAACCATATTGTTCCCGTCACCAATATAGGCTAGTTTTCTCCCTTTTAATTCCCCTTTATATTCACTGGCAGTAAAAAGATCAGTTAGAGCCTGGCAAGGATGTAATAAATCAGTTAGCCCGTTGATTACCGGAATATCTGCATACCGAGCCAGTTCTTCCACCTCTGCATGTGAAAAAGTACGGATCATTATTCCATCCAAGTAGCGCGACAGAACCCGAGCAGTATCTTTTACCGGTTCACCTCGACCGATCTGCAAGTCGCTAGCGCCTAAAAATAACCCTTGCCCGCCCAGTTGCCACATTCCAACTTCAAAGGAAACCCGTGTTCTGGTAGAAGCCTTCTGAAAAATCATTCCCAGTGTCTTACCACGCAGGAGATGATGTTGTTCGCCCCGCTTCTGTTTAGCCTTTAAATCCTTTGCGACTTCAAAGATTCTATATACTTCCTCCACCGTCAGATCACTGATGGATAACAAGTCTTTCCCCTTCACCATTAAGACCCCCAAATAATAATGCCTCACTGGCACACCATACGATATACTTATCTAACTTCAGCCAACACACTATCCAACACTTGAACCATTTCATCTACATGAGCTTTGGCAATGTTAAGCGGCGGCACAAAACGTAGCACATCACCGGCAGTGCAGTTGATTATAACGCCTTTGGCCAGGCAGGCATTCACAATATCTTTGCCTGGTTGGGTCAGTTTCATTCCAACTATTAGGCCTCGTCCCCTCACCTCAGTAATAAGCATCGGATACTTGGCTTTGAGCTGTTCCAAAGCATTAACAAGATGCTCACCAACCGTCCGGGTGTTCTCGATCAAACCTTCTTCAGCAATAATGTTTAGGACGGCGTTAGCCGCGGCTGTAGCCAGTGGATTTCCACCAAAAGTTGTACCATGATCTCCGGGCGAGAAGGCCCCAGCCACCTTTTCCACAGCCAAAAACGCGCCGATAGGCACGCCGCCGCCCAGGCCCTTGGCTAACGTTATAATATCCGGCTTAATGGCACTATGCTGGAAAGCAAACATTTTGCCTGTACGCCCCATACCGGTCTGAATTTCGTCCAAGATTAACAGTGCCCCATGTTCATCGCAAATACGCCGTACGCTCTCCAGATAGCCGTCATCTGGGATATTTACTCCGCCTTCACCCTGAATAGGTTCCAAAAGAACAGCGCAGGTCTTCTCAGACACAACCCGTTCCATAGCTGACAAATCATTGTAAGGAACATACACAAAACCTTGCGGCAATGGTTCATAGCCATGCTGATACTTCGTTTGAGCAGTTGCAGTTAAAGTAGCCAAAGTCCGTCCATGAAAAGAATTATCTGTTGTAACAATCTCAACCCGGTCAGGGCTAAGCCCTTTAGCGTATTTGCGGGCCAGTTTAATAGCTCCTTCATTGGCTTCCGCCCCGCTGTTAGCAATAAATACCCGATCTAGCCCGCTAAGCTCGACCAGTGCTTTTACCAGTTCAGTCTGCGGGAAAGTATGATACAGATTAGAAACATGAATAAATTTTCTGGCCTGGTCACTGATGGCCTCCACCAGCTTGGGATGGGCATGGCCGACAATATTAACGGCAATGCCGGCCAGAAAATCAAGATATTTTCTTCCAGCCGCGTCATAAACATAAGGTCCATTACCATAGGTCAGAACCAAGGGATACCTGGCAAATACCGGCATATAATGTTGTTTGTCAGTGTCAATAACCTGTTCAGCATTCATTTTCTCCACCCCTTTCTTTTACTACCTCAGTACCAATACCAGTATCGGTAAAAATCTCGAGAAGCAGCGAATGCGGCTGTCGTCCATCAATAATATGAGTCTTGACCGCGCCTCCAGCCAGCGCACGTATACAGGCTTCCACCTTGGGAATCATGCCGCCGTCAATACTTCCTTCCCTGATCATCGTCTTAGCCTCAGCAAAAGTAAGAGTGGATATAAATGTACTTTTATCGCTATAATCACGATAAATTCCCTCTACGTCGGTTAAAAGGACCAGTTTTTCAGCTCCAAGCGCCCCAGCAACATCACCAGCGACATAATCAGCGTTTATGTTATAGCTTTCACCAGAGTCGCCAACACCTATAGGGGCTATTACCGGAATATAATCAGCATTTAACAATGTATAAATAATGTCGGGATTTACTTTGACAACATCGCCAACAAAACCGATATCAACTTCTTTGACCTGACCATCATCATGAACCTTGGCCAGATGCTTAGCAGCAATTAAAAGGCTTGCGTCTTTACCATGAAGGCCTACTGCTTTTGCCCCATACTGATTTAGAAGTCCCACGATTTCGGTATTAATTTTACCCACCAGCACCATCTCTGCCACAGCCACCGTTTCAGCGTCAGTAACCCTAAGACCGCTTACAAAAGATGATTGCTTGCCCATCTGTTTTAGCATGGCTGTAATTTCCGGTCCGCCGCCATGAACCACCACCGGACGAAGGCCGATATATTTCATTAATATGATGTCTTGAATAACACTGCGTTTTAACTCATTATTTACCATGGCGTTACCGCCATACTTGATTACCACTGTCTTGCCCACAAACTTTTGAATATAGGGCAGTGTCTCTATTAATACTGCGGCCTTTTCCACCGTCTTCAACATAACTTATTCTCCTCTCGTATATGCAATCAGGTGCTATAATCAGCATTGATTTTAACATATTCATACGAGAAATCACATGTCCAAACAGTAGCTTCAGCCTGCCCCTGGCCAAGATCGATTTTCACTTTAATATTCCGCTCCGCCATGACCGTTTGCAGGGCATGAGCGTCCGGACTAACACCAACACCGCTGCTTACAATGGTAATACCACCGATATCCAGACTGGTCTTTTCCTGGTCGACCTTTGCTCCCGAATAGCCGACAGCACACAAAATGCGGCCCCAATTCGGATCTTGCCCAAAAAACGCGGTTTTAACTAAAGGCGACTTGGCAACAGCCATCGCTGCAGTTTTGGCATCAGCAAAATTAACAGCGCCGTTTACCGTAATTTCCAAAAATTTAGTGGCTCCCTCGCCGTCCTGTACAACCTGCTTAGCTAAATAAATACATACTTCCTTAAGTGCTGCAACAAACTGGCTATAACCGGCGGAGCTTACCGATTCTACAATTTTATTGCCAGCCTGCCCATTTGCCAAAACACTGATCATATCGTTAGTGCTTGTATCACCATCAACAGTAATCATATGAAATGAAAGATTCACAGCTTCTGCGAGTGCTGCCTTTAGAACCGTTGGTGAAATTTTAGCGTCAGTAGTAATAAAACATAGCATCGTAGCCATATTGGGATGTATCATACCTGCGCCTTTAGCAATACCAGCAATACGCGTAGTTACACCTTCCAATTCGAATTCATAAGCGCATTCTTTTGAGAATGTATCAGTTGTCATTATCGCCTGCATTGCCTTAGCATAGCCATCTTTAGATAATTCTGCTACCGCCTTTTTGATACCGGCGTTCACCTTTTCCATAGGCAAATTGACACCGATAATACCAGTAGATGCCACCATAACTTCTTCTTTATCAATCCCTAAGGCCGAAGCTGTAGTCTGAACCATGGCCTTAGCATCAGTAAGCCCTTGTTCGCCAGTAGAGGCATTAGCACAACCAGAGTTAACCACTACCGCTCTTATTGAACCATTCTCTACCGCGTTGCGGGAAACAACAACTGGCGCGGCAGCCATAGCATTAGTGGTAAACATGGCAGCTGCTGCAGCAGGTACTTCACTATATATAATCGCCACATCTTCTTTGCCGCTCTTTTTTATTCCAGCTTTAACCCCTGCAGCCACAAACCCTTGCGGCGCACAAATGCCCCCGGAAACCTTCTTAGTCATTCTCTTATCCCTCCACAATATATACTAACTGTTCTTCTATGCAGTTTTCTCAATAATAGCCACCGCCTCAAGGATAGAGGGGTGCTTGACTAAGGCCTGTTCGTTCATCTAAACCGAACATGATATTAAGGTTTTGCACTGCTTGACCGGCCGCACCTTTAACAAGATTATCGATAGCTGATACACTAATCACTCGCCCTGTACGACTGTCGATGTGCCATCCGATATCGCAAAAATTCGAGCCCCTGGTATTTTTCGTTGCCGGATAACCACCACGGCCCAAAAGACGAATAAAATACTCATCTCCATACATTTTCGCAAAGGCTTGATCAACATCTGTGCTATCTACACCAGCCTTAAGCGTCCCGTAGCAAGTGCTGAGTATGCCCCTTGCCATTGGAATTAAATGCGGGGTAAATGTAACCACCACTTCATTTCCTGCCTGTTCAGACAGAGCCTGCTCTATCTCTGGCGTATGACGGTGACCGCCGATATTATACGCCTTAACATTCTCAAAAGTCTCACTGAAGTGGCTATTTAAGCTTAATCCCCGCCCGGCACCTGATACACCTGATTTGGCGTCAATAACGATGCTGTTTAATTCAATAAGCTCATTCTTAACCAACGGAGCCAGTGCCAGAATGCTGGCTGTAGTATAACAGCCGGGATTACCGATAAGTATGGCTTCTTTTACCTTGCTGCGATAAAGCTCTGGTAACCCGTAAACAGACGGTGCATCAACATGTGTATGCTCAACTTTATACCATTTCTGGTAAACTGCTATATCGCGGAATCGATAATCCGCTCCAAGATCAATTACCTTAGTACCACCTGCAAGCAACCTTTTTCCTGCCGCCATCGCGTGTCCGTGTGGCAATCCCAGGAAGACAATGTCGCTTTCTTCAGCAATTATTTCCAATTTATTCATGCTAACTAGCTTTTTATCATATAAATGACTTAAATGTGGATATACTCGATTTATGTTTTCCCCATTCTGACTTTCTGAGGTAATATATGCAATTTCAACAGCCGGATGGGCCGCCAAAATTCGCAACAGTTCTTCTCCAGTATAACCAGTGGCCCCAATAATGCTTACCTTCATTACCTAGCCTCCTTTTTGTTTTTATAATTATACATCTCACTGTATAAAAATGCAATAAGATTTTTCTACATGCTTTCTTTTACGTGGATAAAAAAATAAGAGGTCCAATTGTGTTAACCTCAAATACAACACTATCCATTCCTTTATAAGTCAAAATACTACTTTGCCGATAATCTTAATACGCTTCCCACAACAAGGACATTTATTATCTTCAGCTAAATTACTGACAAGCTTGAGCCGATCAATTACTAAAAATTTACATTCCGGGCAATAGGTATTAACTCCAATCCCCCCGATATTGCCCAGGTAAACATAATTCAAATACCGCCGTGCTATAAGATAAGCCAATTCCATCTTTTCTGGAGGTGTTGGCGGAACTTTCAGTTTATAATTTGGGAAATACCGGGAAAAGTGCAGTGGAATATCCTTATCAAGATCTGCCAGCCAACTGGCCAAGCCCTCAAGATCCTCTGGAGCATCATTTAGACCGCCGACCAGCAGGCAAGTTATTTCTACATGCGCCATTCGGACTGCCATTTCTACCGTCCGTTTTACATCCTCTAGACGTCCGGCACAGACATTGCGGTAATAATCCTCATTAAAAGCTTTAACATCGATGTTCAACGCATCAACAAACGGCAATAGCTCACTTAGCGGTTCAAGATTAATAAAACCATTAGTAACCAGCACGCTTTTTAAACCTCGCGCTTTTAGCTGCTTCGCAGTAGCCAGAACATATTCATACCATACACTAGGCTCTGAATAAGTAAAAGCCAAACCGATATTGCGCTTGTCCACCTTTACTGCCATATCAACGGTCTTCTCGGGCTCTAGATATACTGTCTCCGGGTTTTCCTGGGCAATCTGCCAATTTTGGCAAAATCTGCAAGTGAAATTGCAGCCCCAAGTACCGATGGAAAAAATATAGCTTCCCGGGTAAAAATGGTACAGTGGTTTTTTTTCAATTGGGTCAAGAGCATAGGAAGAACACGCACCATAATTTTCCGCGAAAAGAACACCCCCGATATTCTTTCGCACTCGGCAAAAACCGCTCCGTCCTTCACCAATTATGCACCCTCTGGGACAAAGCCGACATACAACACCGCGTTCATGGGGGTCATAATAACACGCCTCTTCTATGACCATTCACCTCTATTTATAACGGGTAACAGAAAAACGATATAATTCTATTTCCTCTCCGGGACCAATACCCGCCTTCTGTCTGGCAATTGCCACCTGTTCCCCGATACTGTTTACCCCTTCTAAATCTGGCAATAATAGGCCTGAACGTCGTCCACAACAAACAATTACCCCATATTTTTTCGGATCAAGCTCTTCTAATGACTCCACCTGTTCCGGCAGCGACAGAATATCCACCGTAATAGTTAAATCTGCTAACTCATGAATGCTTACCGGATTAAACCGGGGATCATCGATTCCCGCACTGACGGCATTCTGGATGATTTCGGCAGCAATGGTTGGCTGAGTAGGCCGAAAAGTGCCAATACACCCCCTAAGGTCACCATTCTTTTTAAGAGAAACAAATACCCCAGCTGTTCCTAACAATACTGTATCATTATTATCAGGAACAGACATGATTTCACCTTTTAGCAAATAGTATTCCAAACTTTTTCTAGCTAATATCACCGGTGCACTTACATCACTCACCTACTTTACCTTCTTTCATTGTAAAAAGTACTATGCCGTACCCCACTCCAAAAGGTCCCTCATAGGAAAGAACCTCCGCTTTAGCATCAATGCCGCCTAGTACTCCCATTAGAAAACAGGTTGGTCTGAGGCCACATTCCCCGGCTTCGGCCACCAAATCAGGTTCCATATTCATGAGTCCCTTAGCATCATGATTCGTCAGCATCTCGAGAAGCAAATGATCAAACTCTGCTCCCCGGTTGCTGTAACCAGCAGGTGCATCAACCGTTAGCCGATGTGAAAGATCGCCTGAAGCGATAACTGCCACTCGCTTGTCAATCATACCAATAGCAGCTTGAACTGCCTTTCCAAAAGTATACATTTCTTCATAAGGCAGCATGCCCATCGATATATGCACAAGCTGGCCCTTGAACCCCGCCTTATTTAAATAATATAGCGGCACCATTGCTCCATGATCAAGCTGTAGTGAGAAACGGTAGGTCTTGGCCAATTCGTCAGTTAATTCCACCACATTAATTCCAAGTCGTTCGGCTTTACGCAGAATATGCCTAATTAGAAGTCCGTCAGTCTCAAACCCCAGCACTACTTCCGGCGCCCCAAAAGCAGCAAAACTGCCCTTGATCCTTGGATAAACGTTTATCCCTATCGCATCCTCAAATACTGGTCCATGAGGTGATATAAGAACAACAGTCTGTGCACCAGCAGCTTTAATTGTTTGCGCTGCTTTTTCCGCTGCCCGGATAGTACCTTCAATTTTTGCACACTCGTCTTTGCCGATCTCAGGAATCATAATTGGTGGATGTGGCATTAGAGCGCAGGCCACCATTTTTTTCACACTACCACTCCTCTCGTCCGTTATCTTGCCACACTCCGACGGAAATGATACGCCAGTGCTTTGGCAATATATCTTGCTAGCTTTAGTTGGTATTCGTCGTCTGCTAAAAGATCCGCCTCACGCGGATTGCTCAGAAACCCTGCCTCCACAAGTACACCTGGTATATTCGTATTTTTCAACACTAGAATATCTAAGTCCTTTTTGGACTTACGCTTATTTCCAGGCGGAAAGTTTTTTAGTGCCTGTTGTATAGTCTCCGCTAGTTCCTTATTCTCTTCTAGCTTAGGATGGTAGTAAACCTCGGCGCCGAACCACTCCTTTCCGCGAATAGCATTGGTATGAATACTTACGAACAGTGATGCGCCAGAATTATTTATTATTTCAATCCGTTTTAGAAGATCATTGCGTTTACCGCCCTTCCCTCTCGTGTAATAATCAATATCGCCTTCGCGGGTAAAAACTACGGATGCTCCGTTTTCTCTTATCACTTGCGCCAATTTCAAGGCCAGAGCCAATGTAATGTTCTTCTCTGCTAAACCGTTATACTGTGCACCTCCATCAATACCGCCGTGCCCAGGATCAATAACAATCGTCTTTCCGGCAAGCACCGACATATCAGCAGTCTCAATCTCTTCCATCATTACTAAATTCATCGTCCACAAGTGAAATACCGCCATTGCCGCTACACCGATAACTGTTACCAAACAGAGACTTCGTCGCCGCAGGCTTATTATTCGCATACCTTTTCCCTCCAGCGTATTCCCCAACACCATATGCCAACAGGCAGGCAATTATGTCGCAAAAAAGCGCTGAGCTATGGCCAAATAATTTCCGTTAGGTTACAATATTATTAGCATATACTTTTTTCTGGAGGTTACTATGCGCTTCTTCAAGTTTCTACTTGTGCTCATAATTCTTTTCTTCGCCGTCGGCTATTGGTCTGGTAATGACAATATCTTTAGACAAAACTCTGTTCAGCAATCGGCAAAGAACTACGACGAATCAAATGCTTGGTACCGCCTGTATCGTATTTTTGACTTAAAAAAGGCAGTACAAAGCAAAGTAGCTAAACTGAATTATACTAACCTCAACAACATTCCTCTCTCGCTACAACAATCGATAATTGCTGTTGAAGACAATCGATTTTACCGCCATTACGGTTTCGATATCGAAGGCATTTTTCGTGCGACACTAGTAAATATTCAAAGCGGCGAAGTTCAGGAAGGCGCTAGCACGATTACTCAACAGCTTGTTAAAAACCTCTTTCTTACTCACGAACGAACTTGGGGACGAAAGTTGGAGGAAATAGTGCTAGCGATTGACATCGAAATGAGATATTCTAAGGAGGAAATCCTTGAGCTATATCTCAATACCATCTACTTTGGCTCCGGAGCTACCGGTATTACCGATGCTGCTAATATATATTTTGGCAAAACCCCGGTTGAGTTAAACCTAGCCGAAAGTGCCATGCTAGCCGGTCTTCCTAACGCCCCATCGTTGGTTTCGCCCTATGTTGATTACACTGCAGCTAAACAACGCCAGGGAGTTGTACTTGCAGCTCTTGTTAAATATGGCTATATTGGTCCCTCGCAGGCAACAGAAGCTAAAAAGGCACCATTACATTTTGCCAAGTAAATATCCTGACAAACTAAAACCTGGTATTGCCTTAAAGCTGAGGCAGTACCAGGTTTTTTCTTACTCTCAGATTTCCCCTTGCAGTAGGGCAACGCATCAAATTAGCGACAAGACAGTAATGAGAACAGTTTCACACCTTAATTAACAATTCGCCAAATAAAAAGCACCCGAAAAATTCCGGGTGCCTGTTCGTAACTTAACGTTTTGAGAACTGGGAAGCTTTACGAGCTTTTTTGAGACCGTATTTCCGGCGCTCTTTTTCTCTTGGGTCACGAGTCAAAAGACCAGCTTTCTTTAGACCGGGACGATATTCGGCATCTACCCGTAAAAGTGCTCGGGCAATACCATGGCGAACTGCACCAGCCTGTCCGGTGGGGCCACCGCCTTCAACCTTTGCTAAAACATCATATTTACCCAATGTATCGGTAACGTTGAGTGGTTGCTTTACAATCAGTTCCAGAGTCTTTAAACCAAAGTACTTGTCCAGAGGGCGATCGTTGACAATAATGTTGCCCTCGCCCGGAACCAGACGAACTCTGGCAACCGAGGTCTTTCTGCGGCCTGTGCCGTAGTAGTTAACCAATGCCATATTCATGTTCCTCCTTCCGGTTATTATCGCACATTAATTTCGAGTGCTTCAGGTTGCTGTGCAGCATGCGGATGACTAGACCCGCGGTAAACATTAAGCTTCCGAAACATTTGACGACCAAGACTATTTTTCGGCAACATGCCTTTAACTGCCAGTTCCAACAGACGTTCCGGTCTTTCAGCAAGCATTTTGCCTGCAGTAGTAAAAGTGGTACCACCTGGATATCCGGAATGCCTGAAATAGGTCTTCTGCACCAGTTTTTTACCTGTTAGGGTTACTTTTTCGGCGTTTATTATAATAACATGATCGCCAGTATCCACATGAGGCGTATAAATCGGTTTATTTTTACCACGCAGAATTTTAGCCACTTCGGCAGCCAATCTACCTAGTGTCTTGCCTTCTGCATCTATGACATACCATTTACGTTCAACATTAGTCGGATTAGCCATAAATGTTTTCATTTGTATATCCCTCCTTATCGCAAGCGTTTGATACGATATTTATTCGGCCTTGAATTCCGGGGCTAATGGAAGTCATGGCAAAATCTCACGAAGATATTTTATAAAAAAGAGTTGTCAATGTCAAGGTATTTGTCTAGGCTTTAGGATATTTTTTATATAAATATTAACAAATCAATAAAATACTTCTTTTAAGTATAACCCTTGAGGGGGAGCAGTTATTCCAGCAAGAGAACGATCTCTTCCAGCCAAGATCGCAGCAAAATCACTGTCTGTAAGCCTTCCCCAGCCTACATCTACTAGTGTCCCTACAAGATTGCGCACCATATGATATAGAAAGCCGGTTCCATGAAATATGAATTCAATTTTTTCGGCGTCCTGATGGCATCCGGTAGCCAATATTGTCCGCACCGGATTAATTAAATGTCCACCGGAGGCACGAAAAGACGAAAAATCATGCTCACCAACTATTCTTTGTGCCGCTTTATGCATCGCGGCAACATCCGGCATTTTCGGCAAGTGCCAAGCATAGTTACGTCGGAATGGATCAGGCAACTTACTTACATAAATTTGATAAAGATATATTTTACTTCTGGCTGAGTAGCGAGCATGAAAATCACACGATACTTCTTCAGCTCTAGTAACAACAATATCATCCGGCAAAGCACTTTTAGCCGCTAATGGAACCTTCCCAACCGGTATTTTTCCTTCTGTATTAAAAGTAATCACTTGATTATAGGCATGAACTCCAGAGTCAGTCCTAGCTGCTCCATTAAGTTTCAGTCGATGACCAAATATCTTCGCCAGTTGTTCCTCAAGAACCTCTTGTATCGTTACAGCGTTTGCCTGACGTTGAAAACCATGATAACGCGAACCATCATAGGCTACAGTTAATTTTAACTTACGCTCCATCTCAGTCCACCCATTAACGCCACTAAGGCAAAAATTGCAATAAATGCTCCCAAATCACGCCAGGAAAGTCTAAGTTCCTTCATTCTGGTACGATTTTCTCCACCCCGATAACAACGCGCTTCCATCGCCACAGCCAGTTCGTCAGCCCGACGAAAAGCACTAATAAAAAGTGGTACCAAAAGTGGCACCATATTTTTTACCCGCTTCAGAATACCTCCGCTGGCAAAATCCGCCCCTCTTGCTGTCTGAGCTTTCATTATCCGATCAGTTTCTTCTAGTAATGTAGGAATGAACCGGAGAGCAATAGTCATCATCATCGCTAATTCATGGGCCGGCACTCCTATTCGCCGAAATGGGCCCAATAAATGTTCAATTCCATCAGTCAACATAATTGGTGACGTGGTAAGTGTCAAAAGCGACGCCATAATTATTAATAATATTAGCCTAGCAGCCATAAAGAAGGCCTGCTTTCCACCCTCCAACGTTACTACTAGCGGCCCCACAGAATAAACTACCGTCCCCGGTGTTGAAAAAATATGTATGCCAGCAGTCAGAATAATGAGGAACCACAGTGGCCGAACTGATTTCGCTACCAGCCTAAGCGGAACAGCAGCCACACCAATAATCACCGCCGTAAACCCCAATAACACACAATACGATGTATAGCTGTCTGCAAGAAAAATACTGCCAAAAAATAGCATGGTCACTAAAATCTTGGTACGGGGATCAAGCCGATGCAGCAGTGAATCGCCCGGAAAGTACTGGCCGAGAGTAATATCAGTTAGCACCTGTCTCGCCTCCTCATTGCCGCCATAATTGTCGCCGTAGCCTCCTCAGGCGTCAATGCTATATCTTCCACAGGTAGCCCCCGCCCTCTAAGCTCTGCCAACAAGGTACACACACTAGGAACATCCACACCTGCCTGCACTAACTTATCCCGACTATGCCGGAAAATATCCCGTGGTTCTCCGTCCAAACTTATCTCACCTGAGTGCATAACTATTAGTCTATCTACAAACCTGGCTACTTCCTCCATGTTATGTGAAACCAGTATGACGGTAACGCCTGTACTGTTATGCAATTTGAAAATCTCGTCAAGAATCGTTTCCCGCCCACGCGGGTCTAGTCCTGCTGACGGCTCATCCAGAATCAAATACTCCGGTTCAAGTGCAACAACACCAGCAATCGCTATCCGTCGCATTTGCCCGCCACTCAGTTGAAACGGAGAACGACCTGAAAACATGTTAAAATCAAGTCCAACAAAGTCAAGTGCCTTTCTTACCCGCCGCTCGATTTCTTCGGCGTCTAGTCCAATATTGCGCGGACCAAAGGCAATATCATCATATACTGTTTCTTCAAACAATTGGTGTTCAGGGTACTGAAAGACCATACCTACCTTGCGCTTGGCTACACGGGCAGCATCTCCTTTGCCGTTAATGTCGATATCCTCGACACTTACCACCCCTAGCGACGGTTTTAAAAGCCCATTCATATGCTGAACCAACGTAGACTTTCCAGATCCAGTATGACCGATAATCCCAACAAATTCGCCTTTTTTTATTTCAAAATTTATCTTTTTTAGCGCTGTTTGTTTAAACGGAGTCCCAGGCATATATACATAGCTAACGTCTTTAAATACTATGGACATAACACCACCGCCAGAGCCTCATTAGTAATAATTGATTGCGGCACAGCCAAGCCATTTCCCCTAAGCCGCCAGGCTATATCCGCTGCTATTGGAACATCAAGTCCAAGGTCTTTAAGCCTATCGACTTGACTAAATACCTCAGCCGGGGTGCCCTGAAATGCTAGTATTCCTTGGTCGAGAACAATCACGCGATCAGCATTCAGCGCTTCTTCCATTGCATGCGTGATATAAACAATTGTCATACCTTGGTGGTTAAGATTCCTAACCGTATCCAGCACTTCGCGTCGACCTATCGGATCGAGCATCGCTGTAGGTTCGTCCAAGACCAGGCACTTAGGGCGCATCGCGAGCATACCGGCGATTGCTACACGTTGTTTTTGACCACCACTTAATCGATGTGGTGGATACAAACGATAGTCGCTCATACCAACTAACTCCAAAGCTTCTTTAACCCGCCGCACTATTTCGCGCGGCTCAATACCCAAATTTTCCGGGCCAAAAGCGACATCTTCCTCTACAACAGCAGCAACAAGTTGGTTATCAGGATTCTGAAAAACCATTCCTACCGTTTGCCGTATTTGCCACAGATATTCGACTTTATCAGTAGGCTGACCGTTAACTAAGCATTGGCCTGATGTTGGCAGTAAAAGAGCGTTTAAATGCTTAGCCAACGTTGACTTGCCTGATCCATTTGTACCAATGATAGCCACAAATTCGCCGGTATGAACAGTAATATTTATATTTTCAAGGGCTGTTACCCTGGCGCCATCAGCCCCGAAATAGCCATGCCCTAAATTTACTGTTTTTATTAATTCTTTCATGTCCGACTCCTTCATCCCCAAAACGGCTTTCGCGCCTATAGTAGGATAGGGCGACCTTCCGGCCGCCCCCCGACGCAAAATAATATAAATTTATCCAGGCGACCCGCCAGAAATTCTGCCTTCGCCACCTGGATTAATACTAAACCAATTCTAAAATCACCATCGGCGCAGCATCACCGCGGCGCGGTCCCAATTTAAGAATTCTGGTATAACCACCTTGACGATCTACATACTTCAAGGCAACTTCGTCAAAAAGCGCCTTGATTACGTTCTCGTCCATAATGTAAGCTAGTACCTGGCGGCGTGCATGTAAATCACCCCGCTTAGCTAAAGTAATCATTTTGTCAATTAATTTGCTAACTTCCTTGGCTTTAGCCTCAGTTGTCTCAATACGCCCATGCGCAAAGAAGGAAGTCAACAAACTACGAAATAACGCCTTGCGGGCACTGCTATCGCGGCCCAACTTGCGGTAAAACATAAAATTACCCTCCCTTCTTACTCCTCGTTTTCAGCCAATAGCAACCCGAGTTCCTCAATCTTCTTCTTGACTTCGTCAAGGGATTTCCGTCCCAGGTTGCGCACCTTCATCATGTCATCTTCTGTTTTTTGAACTAGTTCGGCCACAGTATTAATTCCTGCTCGCTTCAGACAGTTGTAAGAACGAACTGACAACTCTAAGTCCTCAATAGTCATTTCCATCGTTTTAGCACCTTCATCTTCAGCGACCTCAGCGAAAGTACCATCTGATGTTTCATCGTCGATCGCACTGCCAGCGATATTCTGGAAAAGCTTCAAATGAGCTACCAGTACGCTTGCAGCTTTACTAACAGCTTCTTCCGGTCGGATGCTGCCATTGGTCCAGACTTCTAGCGTAAGCTTGTCATAATCGGTAACATTTCCAACACGGGTATCGGTTACACTATAGTTGACCCGTAAAATCGGCGAAAAAATAGAATCAATGGGAATGACGCCAATAACATGATCCGGTTTTTTGTTCTTTTCGGCTGATACATAGCCTCGACCGCGTTCCACCATCATCTCCATCCTAAGTGTTGCATCGGTATCCAAGGTAGCTATATGAAGCTCTGGATTCAACACTTCCACATCAGGATCAACAATAATGTCGCTAGCTTTGACTTCGCCTTCGCCGTGAGCATCTATTCTCACCGTTCTGGCTTCGTCGCCATAAAGGCTCAGGTAGAGCTCCTTTAAATTCAATATAATATCGGTAACGTCTTCCCGAACACCAGGAATAGTAGAAAACTCATGAAGGACTCCGTCAATCCTGACTGAAGTCACCGCCGCTCCCGGTAGCGACGACAACAGTATCCTACGCAAGCTATTCCCAAGGGTAATACCATAGCCGCGCTCTAATGGTTCGCACACGAATTTACCATAACGATTGTCTTCACTTATTTCTACTATCTCGATTTTCGGTTTTTCGATCTCGATCATCCGGAAAAACCCTCCTCTTTGCGCAAGCTAAAAGTTACGCCATTTCCATTGTTGAGGGCAAATTAGCGAGAGTACAATTCAACAATGAAGTGCTCTTGTATCGGAACATCAATTTCCTCCCGGGTAGGAAACCGTACCACTTTACCAGCGGCATCCGGCGCCGACAACTCCAGCCAGGCCGGAACAGTTTTAGTTGCAAGCACCTCGATCGCCTCTTTCACAAGAGGAGATTCTTTGCTGGCTTCTCTTACCTGAATCACATTACCTGGTTTGACCAGATAAGACGGTATGTCCACCCGATGGCCGTCTACCATAAAATGGCCATGTCGTACCAATTGTCGAGCTTGAGTACGGCTTGACGCAAAGCCCAAACGGAATACGACATTATCCAACCTTCTTTCCAGCATTACAAGCAAATTCTCGCCGGTAATCCCTTTTTGACGGTCAGCTTTTTCAAAATAGGAACGAAACTGGCGCTCCAAAATGCCGTATATACGACGTGCTTTTTGTTTTTCCCGCAGCTGGATTCCGTACTCCGAAACCTTTTTCCGGGCTTGTTTTTGCCCTTGTTGCCCCGGAGCGTAACTGCGACGGGAGAACGAACATTTGTCGCTGTAACACCTATCGCCTTTGAGGTATAATTTGGCTCCCTCGCGGCGGCATTGTCTGCAAACCGAACCTACATATCTTGCCATTCTCGTCTAACACCTCCCGAAATCCTTATACTCTTCTACGTTTAGGCGGACGGCAGCCGTTATGCGGAATGGGCGTAACGTCCTTAATCAGATTTACTTCCAATCCAGCCGCCTGCAGCGACCGAATTGCAGCTTCCCTACCGGCGCCAGGCCCCTTAACATATACTTCAATTTGCTTCATCCCATGTTCCATTGCTGCCTTCGCTGCTTGCTCAGCCGCCATTTGAGCTGCAAAAGGAGTGCTTTTTCGAGATCCTTTAAAGCCCATTCCTCCAGCGCTGGCCCATGAAATTGCATTGCCTTTAGAATCAGTAATAGTAACAATAGTATTGTTAAAGGTTGAACGAATATGGGCAACCCCATACTCGACATTCTTACGTTCGCGACGTTTGGGTCTAACAGCCTTTTTTGTTGCCAAGCTTTATCCCTCCCTACTTCTTACGTTTCGCGCCGACCGTTTTCTTCGGTCCTTTACGAGTACGAGCATTAGTCTTAGTCTTTTGTCCCCGAACAGGCAATCCCATCCGATGACGTTTTCCACGATACGAACCAATCTCGATAAGCCGTTTAATGTTTAGCGATTCCTCACGCCGGAGATCACCTTCCACTTTATAGTTCTTATCAATGTTCTCTCTCAGCTTAGATATTTCTTCCTCAGTCAAATCACGTACCCGTGTATCCGGGTTAATGCCGGTCACGGACAGAATCTCTTTTGAAAGAGTAAGGCCAATACCAAAGATGTATGTCAATGCAATTTCAACCCGCTTATCACGAGGTAAATCTACTCCGGAAATACGTGCCATTCAGCATCCACCTCCTAACCTTGTTTCTGTTTATGTTTTGGATTCTCGCAAATCACCATTACGTTGCCATGACGCTTGATAATTTTGCACTTTTCGCAGATGGGTTTGACCGACGGTCTAACCTTCATACTTAACCCTCCTTAAAAATCACGCGAATCCGCTATTTATAGCGGTAGGTAATACGGCCGCGTTTCAAATCATAAGGCGTCAGTTCAATAAGCACTTTATCGCCAGGCAAAATTCTAATAAAATGCATCCGAATCTTGCCTGATATATGTGCCATTACGACATGCCCGTTATCCAGTTTAACTTGGAACATTGCATTAGGCAACGCCTCAATAACTATACCTTCAACTTCAATTACATCTTGTTTGGACATGAGTCTCCCTCCTCGTCCGCATCTCACTACTCTCCGGTGCACACGCAAGCTTTGATAGCCTGACGAATATCTTCATCATCAGCCTTCAAGCCACCTGCGAGCTTAGCTGCGACACCTTTGTCAATTAACCCTAGGACGCTGATATGCCGGACATTTTTTCGTTTTGGGTTGGCCGCCCTGCGACTGCGGCCGTCAGCTAACCATGCCTCTTGGGGAGCAGAAAATCCTACAACGAGATAAATATTACCTTTATCGCGTCCGGCATTAGATCGTACCACTTGGCCTAACCTTATACCATCCACAGGCACGTCAACCCGCCCCCTATAACTTGGTTAATATTTCTGGCCCGTCCGGAGTGATTACGATGGTATGCTCAAAATGAGCAGACTGTTTCTTGTCCACAGTCACCACCGTCCATCCGTCGTCAAGTGTCTTCACCTCATGTGTTCCCATGTTAATCATCGGTTCTATCGCAAGTGTCATACCAGATTTCAACCGTGGGCCGCGGCCGGGGCTGCCATAGTTTGGCACCTGGGGATCTTCATGCATGCTACGGCCAATGCCATGGCCGACAAAATCTCGAACTACACCATAGCCGTAGCTTTCAGCAAAGGATTGAACCGCATGTGAAATGTCACTGAGCCGATTACCCACATTAGCCTGAGCGATTCCCTTATACAGAGATTTCTCGGTTACATCTAAGAGCTTTTGGACCTCGGCGTCGATTTTATCGACCGGTACAGTTATAGCAGCATCGCCGTTATATCCATTAATTACCGTTCCAATGTCAATACTTACATTATCTCCACTCTTAAGCTTTCTTAATCCCGGAATACCATGAACCACTTCTTCGTTGACTGAAGCACAGATATTGCCAGGAAAACCGTGATAACCTTTGAATGCGGGAATAGCCCCACTTCGTTTTATATATTCTTCAGCAAGTTCATCCAGTTCCTGTGTTGAAACCCCGGGTTTTACCGCTTTTCTTACTTCCACAAGCGTTTTTGCAACAACTCTGCCAGCATCACGCATATATGAAAGTTCGCGCTCAGACTTAAGGATTATCATGTCCGGTCGCCCCGCAAGCTGTCTATAACTTTCTCTAGCACTTTGTCAATCGACTGCAGACCGTCTATTTCGGCATACAAACCTTTACTCCGGTAATAGCCAATAAGAGGCTCGGTTTGAACTTGATAAACGTTTAAGCGTTTTATAACCGTCTCTTCCTGGTCATCAGCACGTTGGAAAAGCTCGCCGCCACACTTATCACACTTACCGCTAACAGTTGGAGAATTTAGAGTAACATGATAGGTTGCACTACACCCCTTGCAAATACGTCGTCCAGTAATTCTGCGCACTAATTCATTATCTGTTGCAGTGATGTTAACAACACGATCTAGCTTAACTCCCAATTCCCCTAAAGTCGCATCCAAGGCTGTGGCCTGCTCGAGCGTCCGCGGGAAACCGTCAAGGATAAAACCTGACTGGCAATCTGATTTAGCCAGTCTTTCCTTTACTATACCGATAGTCACGCTATCCGGCACCAACTGTCCCGAATCCATAAATTTCTTCGCTTGGCGTCCGAGTTCTGTTCCCTCTTTCACCGCAGCCCGGAAAATATCTCCGGTCGAAATATGCGGAATACTGAATCTATCAACCAGTTTGGCCGCCTGGGTGCCTTTTCCGGCCCCAGGAGGTCCCATCAACAGGATATACATTAGTCCGCCGCCCTCCTACTTCATAAAACCTTGATAGTGACGCATTAAAATCAGCGCTTCGATTTGCTTCATTGTATCAAGCGCTACGCCCACCACAATCAACAGAGCGGTTCCTCCGAAGTATACCCCTTGAATGCCGGTTCCCCATACAACCAAGTTAGGCATTATCGCAATCACGGCCAGAAAAACAGCCCCAGCCAGAGTGATACGGGTCATAACGCGATCTAGATAATCAGCGGTAGGTTTGCCTGGTCTAAGGCCTGGTATGAACCCGCCGTATTTTTTCATATTCTCTGCCATATCCGATATATTCAAAGTAACCGCAGTATAGAAATACGTGAAGAAGATAATAAGGAGTACATACAGCGCTGTATTTAACGCTGTTCCCCACGCAAACCACTCTGCCACTGTTTTTACCCAGTCAATATTTATAAACTGAGCCATGGTTACCGGAAACATTAGCACGGATGACGCAAAGATTATCGGAATAACGCCCGCCTGATTTACTTTTAGCGGGATATGTGTGGTATGGCCGCCGTACATCTTGCGCCCAACCACCCTTTTAGCATACTGCACAGGTATTTTGCGCTGGCCTTGTTGAATCGCAATAACGAATACAATCATTACCACAGCAATTACTAGAAATAGTACTAAATTGAATGCATTAATGGTTCCTTTAGTCAGGTAATCATAAATTACCAACATACCGTCCGGCAACCTGGATACAATGCCGGCAAAAATAATCAACGAAATACCGTTACCGATACCCTTATCTGTAATTTGTTCACCCAGCCACATCAGGAAGGTAGTTCCTGCTGTAAGCGTTAACGCAATAAGCAGGATAGATCCAATTCCAGGATTGATGATAGCCGATCTTAGACCAAAAGCCATGCCGATTGCTTGAATGAAGCCCAAGAGTACCGTGCCATAGCGGATAATCTGGGTAATCTTTTTCCGTCCCTCTTCGCCCTCTTTGGACCACTGCTCAAGCTTCGGCACAACCACAGTCAAAAGCTGCATAATAATCGAAGCATTGATATACGGGGTAATACTCATTGCAAACACTGAGAACTTACTTAGTGCACCGCCAGAAATCAGATCCATCAGGCCAAAAAGATTGCCGGACGTAAATAATTGTTCAATAACAGCGGCATTAACCCCAGGCACCGGAATATGTGTACCGGCCCGAAACACCAGAAACATAGCTAGGGTAAACACGATCTTCTGCCTGAGCTCAGTAATTTTGAGTACATTGGACAGGGCTGAAAGCACCTAGATCACCTCAACTTTACCGCCAGCGGCTTCAATTTTATCTGCAGCCGACTTGCTGAACCCATTGGCTTTGACGGTTAAAGACTTTTCTAATTCACCGCAACCAAGAATGCGAATGCCATCGCGCACATTCTTGATTACGCCAGCTTCAACCAAGAGTACAGGATCAACAACCGTACCATTATCGAATCGGTTTAGTTCTCGTATATTAACTTCCGTATACTCTTTAGCAAATTTATTGTAAAATCCACGTTTAGGCAGACGACGGTAAATCGGCATCTGGCCGCCTTCAAAACCAGGGCGTACGCCGCCACCAGCGCGGGCATTCTGACCTTTATGACCTTTACCAGATGTTTTACCCAAGCCCGAACCAAGCCCTCTACCTACACGGGTGCTTTTCTTCTTAGAGCCGGGAGCCGGAGCTAACTCATGCAATTTCATAGTAGCACCTCCTTCTAGTCTTGAACTTCTGTCACAGTGACAAGATGCTCTACCTTACGGATCATTCCTCTTATCGCTGGAGAATCACCCTGGACAATTGAGCTATTCACTTTTCCTAAGCCCAAGGCCTTAACAGTGGCACGCTGGTCTTCCGGTCTGCCAATCAGGCTCCGGGTAAGAGTAATCTTCAACTTTGCCATAATTTCTCTCCTCCTTAGCCCAATAGTTCCTGAACAGTTTTACCGCGAAGTTCGGCCACTCTTTCCGCCCGCTTCAACTGTTCAAGGCCTTTTATAGTAGCCCGAACCATGTTATTGGCGTTAGATGAACCAAGGGATTTGGTGAGAATATCATGGATACCAGCAAGTTCAAGAACAGCGCGAACCGGCCCGCCTGCAATAACGCCTGTACCTTCGGAAGCTGGTTTCAAAAGTACTCTGCCAGCACCGAAGATGCCTGTAATCTGATGCGGAATGGTTGTGCCAACAAGCGGTACATTGATCAGGTTTTTCTTAGCATCTTCAACGCCTTTGCGAATCGCTTCAGGTACTTCAGAAGCCTTACCTAATCCCATGCCGACATGGCCGTTGCCATCGCCGACAACAACCAGGGCGCTGAAAGAGAACCGGCGACCGCCTTTTACTACTTTAGCAACCCGATTTATAAATACCACTTTTTCCTTCAGGTCTAGATGCGAATATTCAATTCTGGCCATTGATTTCCCTCCTTTGTTCTAAAATTCAAGGCCCGCTTGTCGCGCTGCTTCAGCCAGCGCAGCAACTCTGCCGTGATATATATAACCGCCGCGATCAAAAACCACTTGTTTGATTCCCTTTTCAATCGCCTTCTTGGCAACAGCTGCACCAACAGCTTGGGCTGCGCCAATGTTACCGCCGTACTCTACCGCTTCCCGAACATCTTTATCTAAAGTGCTGGCCGCAACAAGCGTAGTTCCAGTCATATCATCAATAATCTGGGCGTACATATGGTTCAAGCTACGAAATACATTGAGACGCGGTCTTTCAGCTGTACCGGCCACCTTATTACGCAACCTGATATGGCGCTTCTGTCTGGCCATATTTTTATTTCCCTTACGCAGCAAGGTATTCACTCCTTTCTAGCAGTTTACTTCTTGCCTTTACCGCCGGCTTTACCAACTTTACGGCGAATAGTTTCACCTTCGTACTTAATACCTTTTCCTTTATACGGTTCAGGCTCACGATAAGAACGAATTTTGGCAGCCATCGCTCCTACAGCCTCTTTATCTATGCCCGAAACAACAATTTTGTTCGGAGCAGGAACATCCAGTGTCAAGCCTTTTGGTGGCTCAACCTCCACCGGATGAGAAAAACCAAGTGTCAGGTTTACCTTATTGCCTGCTTTAGCGGCACGATATCCAACTCCAGCAATTTCTAATGTCTTAGTGAAACCCTGTGAAACACCTGTCACCATATTGGCAATAAGTGTACGAGTCAAACCATGCATTGCCCGATGTTCTTTCTCATCAGTAGGGCGCGTAACGACAACCTTACTGTCTTCTACCTGAACCAGCATGTCTTTGGGAATGGTTCGGCTTAGTTCGCCTTTAGGCCCCTTTACAGACACCACATTGCCATCAATATCGACAGTTACTCCTGCCGGAACAGCAATCGGCATCCTACCGATTCTCGACATGTTTCTACCTCCTAGTCAAACCTTATTACCAGACATAAGCGATAACTTCGCCGCCGAGACCTTCTCTGCGTGCCTGCTTGTCGCTCATAATACCCTTGGAAGTCGAAATAATTGCTATACCAAGACCACCAAGTACACGCGGCAATTGATCATTTTTAGCATAAACTCTTAGCCCCGGCTTGGAAATTCTCTTAATACCGGTGATAACTTTCTCACGGTTAGAGCCGTATTTTAACCCTACCCGAAGCACACCCTGCTTACCATCAGCAATCGTCTCATAATCTTTAATAAATCCTTCAACTTTAAGGATATCAGCTATCGATTGCTTGATCTTGGAGGCAGGAATTTCAACTTTATCATGATAAACCGAGTTAGCGTTGCGAATACGCGTCAGCATATCGGCAATCGGATCGGTCATTACCATTAGACATACCCCCCTTTCGGTAATTCTGTTACCAGCTAGCCTTAGTTACTCCGGGAATAGCACCTTGATAGCTCAACTTTCTGAAGCATATCCGGCACATTTCAAACTTACGCAAATATCCATGCGGACGGCCGCATATTTTACACCGATTATAACGTTGCACCTTGAATTTAGGCTCAGCCTTCCATTTTTCAATCAGCGCCTTCTTGGCCACAAGTTTCCCTCCTTTTTACGCGCTAAATGGCATACCCATTAGCTTCAACAGTTCACGTGCCTCTTCGTCTGTTTTAGCGGTGGTAACGACGACAATGTCCATGCCGCGAATTTTATCCACCTTATCGTATTCAATTTCTGGAAAAATCAGTTGTTCTTTAATACCCAAAGTATAATTGCCACGCCCGTCAAAAGAACGAGGACTTACACCACGAAAATCGCGAACACGCGGCAACGCAACATTAAGCAGTTTATCAAGAAACTGATACATCCGTTCACCACGCAGGGTAACTTTGGTTCCGATTGCCATACCTTCACGAATTTTGAAGGATGCAATTGACTTTTTCGCTCTAGTTACTATTGGGCGTTGGCCGGCAATCATCATTAAATCATTTACCGCAGCGTCAAGTACCTTAGGATTTCCAACCGCTTCGCCCACGCCCATGTTAATAACCACTTTTTCAATCTTAGGAATTTCCATTACGTTTTTATAGCTAAACTTTTCCATCATAGCCGGAGCTACTTCGTTTAAAAACTTTTCTTTCATTCTGGCCATAGACTGTTACCTCCTTTCTGCGTGATTACTTGTCTTTGTCAATTACTTCGCCGCATTTTTTACAAGTGCGCGCCATTTTACCGCTTGCTAGTGCCGATTTCTTAATGCGAGTAGGCTTATCACAGGCCGGACAAACCAACATTGCTTTGGCGGAACTCAAAGGAGCCTCTTTTACCAAAATGCCGCCTTGCGGGTTACTTTGGGTTGGCTTGGCATGACGCTTCACCTTATTGACCCCTTCAACAACGATTCGACTCTTTTTCGGCAGAGCTTCGATAATTTTACCTTTTTTACCTTTATCCTTACCGGACAATATAATAACTGTATCGCCTTTTTTGACGTGCAGTTTATTAGTCTCGGACATCTTGCAGGACACCTCCTTTTACACCTAGATTACTTCCGGTGCCAACGAAATGATCTTCATAAAGTCTTTTTCGCGCAGTTCTCTAGCCACTGGCCCAAAAATACGCGTACCGCGCGGACTCTTGTCTTCCTTGATGATCACCGCGGCATTTTCATCAAAACGGATATAAGAACCGTCCGGGCGGCGTAAGCCTTTACGCGAACGAACAACAACCGCTTTTACTACATCGCCTTTTTTAACAACGCCACCGGGGCTGGCGTCTTTAACAGCAGCAACTATAACATCACCAATATTGGCATACCGACGGTACGAACCGCCCAGTACTCTGATACATAGGACCTGCTTAGCTCCGGTATTATCAGCAACATTTAGGATAGTCTCTTGTTGGATCATCGTTTATCCCTCCTTCTCATACAGAGAATTGAAAGCCGTTCTTGAACCATTTACTTGGCTCTTTCTAAAACTTCCACAACGCGCCAGCGTTTATCTTTAGATAGCGGCCTGGTTTCCATTATTTTTACTGTATCTCCCTCATGACTATCATTGTTTTCATCATGAGCTTTAAACCGATCAGTTAGCTTTACCGACTTATTGTAAAGCGGATGCCGCTCCAAACGCTCCACAGCAACAACAACTGTCTTTTGCATCTTGTCGCTGACAACCTTGCCAATCCTTACTTTACGTTCATTTCTCTCAGTCACTTTTTACCAGCCCTCCTTCCGGCTTACGCTTTATCAAACATACTCATCATGGCGTCAAGCTATTATTAAGCCTGTTTTGCTTCCTGCACTTCACGTTCACGCTGAATAGTCTTAATGCGGGCGATAGACTTCTTGACCTCTTTTATCCGCATCGGATTTTCCAGCTGACCGGTAGCAAGCTGAAACCTAAGGTTAAACAACTCTTCCTTCAGTCCGGAAATTTTCTGATCAAGTTCGGCAGCGCTCATGTCGCGGATGTCTTTAACCTTCATCTGCTTCACCCACTTCTTCCTGAACTTTCGGCATATCATCACGTTTTACAAACTTAGTTTTTATCGGTAGTTTATGGGCCGCAAGACGCATAGCTTCTTTTGCTATTTCTTCCGGTACCCCGGCCAGTTCGAACATTACCCTGCCTGGTTTTACTACTGCTACCCAGTACTCAGGCGATCCTTTACCACTACCCATACGGGTTTCAGCCGGCTTAGCAGTAATAGGTTTATCAGGAAATATCTTGATCCAAACCTGGCCACCCCTCTTAATATAACGGGTCATAGCGATACGGGCAGCTTCGATTTGGCGATTAGTAATCCAAGCTGGCTCAAGAGCTGCTAGCCCATATTCACCATGGCTCACAGTATTTCCTCTTAAAGCTTTTCCTTTCATACGACCGCGAAATTGCTTACGGTGTTTTACCCGTTTCGGTATAAGCATTAATCCTCGCTCCCTTCAACAGCGACGGCAGCGTCTTTCTTGTCAACACTCTTCTTAGCTTCAGGCAACACTTCGCCTTTATAAATCCAAACCTTTACACCAATAAGGCCATAGGTAGTGTGAGCTTCAGCAGTGCCATAGTCGATATCAGCTCTTAAAGTATGAAGCGGAATACTGCCTTCGCGAGTACTTTCCGTACGTGCGATTTCAGCGCCGCCTAATCGGCCACCAACCATTATCTTAATTCCTTTAGCACCCATACGCATGGTACGACCAACTGACTGCTTCATCGCCCGTCGAAAAGCAATCCGGCGTTCAAGTTGAGCAGCAACATTCTCCGCCACAAGAGTTGCATCAAGTTCAGCTTGCTTTACTTCAGCGATACTTACGTCAATCGCCTTGTCTGTAAGCTTTTTAAGGTCGCTTTTGAGTGTTTCGATACCTGAACCGCCCCGACCTATAACCATACCGGGTTTTGCAGTATGAATAGTAATTTTAACACGATTTGCAGCGCGTTCAATCTCAACGCGTGATATCCCTGCGGCGAACAATTTGGCTTTGACAAACTTACGAATCTTAATATCTTCGTGAAGATTTTTGGCATAGTCTTTATCAGCGAACCATTTAGCGTCCCAAGTTTTAATTATGCCGATTCGAAGACCATGCGGATTAACTTTTTGACCCACGTCTTTCCCTCCTTCGCCGTTATCTTTCTTTTACAACTAGCGTTACGTGACTGCTACGTTTTAAAATCTTGAATGCCTGCCCTCTCGAACGTGGATGTATGCGTTTCAATGTAGGCCCTTGATCCGCATATGCGGCGGCAACATATAATTTATCCGAATTCATATCATAATTGTGCTCGGCATTAGCAACCGCTGATCTCAGCACTTTTTCTACTACTTCTGACGCGGCTTTAGGCGTAAACTTCAAAATAGCTAATGCTTCGCCTATGTTTTTTCCGCGAATTAGGTCAATAACAATGCGTACTTTGCGCGGTGCAATCCGCACATATCTCGCAACTGCCTTAGCTTCCATATCCGAACCTCCTCTCGGCTATCTTAACGATGTAGACCTTTCCGAACCGCCATGTCCTTTGTAGGTACGGGTCGGTGCAAACTCGCCCAGTTTATGTCCCACCATATCTTCAGTAATATATACCGGAACGTGCTTACGTCCGTCATGCACAGCGATAGTATGGCCGACAAAGCTGGGTAGAATGGTGGAAGAACGTGACCACGTCTTCACCACTTTCTTTTCGTTCTTAGAGTTCATGACTTCTACTTTTTTAAGCAGGCTCTCATGAACATACGGTCCCTTTTTTATCGATCTGGACACCTTACAGGCCTCCTTTCTCTATCCCTTATTTCGTCCTTCTTTTTACAATAAGCTTATCAGAAGCCTGCTTCCGACGGGTCTTAGCGCCGCGCGCATGTTTACCCCACTTAGTAACCGGATGCTTGCGTCCGATAGGCGACCGGCCTTCACCACCACCATGCGGATGATCGATTGGGTTCATTGCCACACCGCGGTTAGCGGGACGAATTCCCAACCAACGCGACCGACCAGCTTTACCGATAGTGATATTTTCATGTTCAAGATTTCCGACTTGACCAATAGTGGCTTTGCAATTCACATGCACCTTACGAAGTTCGCCTGAAGGCAACCGCAAAAGCGCATGGTCACCCTCTTTTGCCATAAGCTGAGCAGAAGCTCCAGCGCTGCGCACCATCTGTCCACCCTTGCCAATTTTTAGTTCAATATTATGCAGTTGGGTACCAACGGGGATATTCTTTATTGGCAACGCATTGCCAACCTTAATATCAGCTTCCGGCCCGCTAGTGACCTGATCGCCAACCTTCAGCCCGTTTGGAGCAAGAATGTAGCGTTTCTCACCGTCAGCATAATTCAGTAGTGCAATCCTTGAACTGCGGTTCGGATCATATTCAATCGTCGCTACAGTTGCTGGAATTCCGTCTTTATTACGCTTAAAATCGATAATTCTATAAAGGCGCTTGTGCCCACCGCCCTGGTGCCGAACAGTCAGCCGGCCTTGCTGGTTACGTCCGCCGTGCTTTATCAGCCGTTCGGTAAGAGAGCGTTCCGGCCTATTGGTAGTAATTTCATCGAAACTAGCTACCGTCATAAACCGTCGACCAGGCGCGTATGGTTTAAAGTTTTTTACTGCCATTGGTGTCCCTCCTTCAGCTGTATTATAATCCTTCGAAGAACTCGATGCTTTGGCCCGGAGCCAGCTTTACGATGGCTTTTTTATAATCCGAGCGTTTGCCCTGAGTTTTTCCCATCCGTTTAAATTTTCCTAATACCCTGATAGTATTTACGTCAAGCACCTTCACTTTGAAAACCTGTTCAACAGCTTGACGGATCTCGATTTTATTGGCCGTAAGCGGCACAACAAAAGTATATTTATTGTCTTGCATCATACTAGTAGTTTTCTCAGTAATCAGAGGGCGAATTAAAATATCGCGCGGGTTTGACATTATGCCAACACCTCCTCTATCTTGCTTACCGCATCTTTGGTGATAAGAACCTTGCCATGATATAAAATATCATAAACATTAAGGCCCTGCGAAGTAATGCTCTTAACACCAGGAATGTTTCGTGACGACTTATCCACATTGTCACTCACATCGGCGGTAATAATCAAAGTCTTTTCGCCTCCAACCTTCAGGTTGTCAAGCATAGTAACAACACTTTTAGTTTTAGGCTCACTAAAACTAATATCCTCCATTACCAAGAGCTCACCGGCCAATACTTTTGCGGACAAAGCCGATTTAATTGCAAGACGGCGCGCTTTACGCGGCATGGAAAAAGCATAGCTACGTGGTTGAGGCCCAAAAACAGTACCTCCGCCCACCCATAGTGGCGAACGAATAGTACCAGCCCGTGCCCGACCAGTTCCTTTTTGTCTCCAAGGCTTTTTGCCTCCGCCTCGCACCATACCTCTGGTTTTGGTAGCCGCAGTACCCAAACGCTGGCTGGCAAGCTGCATAACAACAGCCTGATGCAACACAGCTTCGTTGACCTCTGCTCCAAATACATTATCGTTTAACTCAATTTCACCGGTTTCAGCACCGGTGATATCATACACTGCTACTTTTGGCATATGCACATCCTCCTTTCACGGTCCGGAATTCGGATCATTTCATCGGTTTTACTGTGTCTCTTATAACCACAAAACCGCCCTTTGGTCCAGGAACAGCGCCTTTGATCAAAATAAGGTTACGCGCAGCATCTACTTTCACTACCGTGAGGCGCTGTACAGTAACTTTATGTCCGCCCATCCGACCAGGAAGTTTTTTACCTTTAAAGACTTTACCGCCACCACCGCTCATACGCGAGCCTATAGTACCGGGTTCACGATGGGATTTGGAACCATGAGCCATTGGTCCACGTTTGAAATGATGACGTTTAATTCCGCCGGCAAACCCCTTACCTTTAGCGGTTCCTGATATGTCGACTATTTCACCTTCAGCAAACACATCTACTCCGATGGTATCGCCCACATTATATTCCGGCGCACCAGCCAGTCTGAGTTCGCGAATAAACTTAACCGGTTTAGCGCCTGCCTTGGCAAAATGGCCTTTCATCGGCTTGGTAACCTTTCTATCTTGAACAGTGCCAAACCCCAGCTGCACCGCATTATAGCCGTCGCTTTCAACCGTCTTATTTTGAAGCACAACACTCGAGTCGGATTCTACAACCGTGACAGGTACAACCTCGCCCTGTGGGGTAAAAATTTGCGTCATCCCGAGTTTTTTTCCTAAAATTCCTTTAGCCATTACCGCCACCTCCTCTTACAGCTTGATCTCAATATCCACACCGGCCGGCAAGTCAAGGCGCATTAGCGCGTCAACCGTTTTTGGTGTCGGCTCAATGATGTCAATAAGGCGCTTATGAGTGCGCATTTCGAATTGTTCACGGGAATCCTTATTGACATGGGGTGAACGCAAGATAGTGAAAATGTTTTTTTCTGTAGGAAGCGGAATCGGCCCGGAAACGAAAGCCCCCGTCCTCTTTGCTGTGTCGACAATTTTAACCGCGCTCTGATCCAGTGCTTTATGATCATATGCTTTTAAACGGATCCTGATTTTTTGTTGCTTAGCCATACTATTTCCTCCTTATCGCCCGGTTTCTTGAACTGGACATTCTCCATGGAAATTTCCCCTTTTTCCAAGGCAACCTTCCATGTCATCGCGTCAGGCACACTTTCATTTGGATAGGGGCGACTGGTCGCCGCCCCACCCTACCAAATTAGATATTTAATTTAGGTTTATTCGTTAATAGCAGTTACAACGCCAGCACCAACAGTACGGCCGCCTTCACGAATAGCGAAACGCAGACCTTCTTCAATAGCGATCGGAGTAATAAGCTCGATCGACATTTGAATGTTGTCGCCAGGCATTACCATTTCTACACCTTCAGGCAGGTTTACTACTCCGGTAACGTCAGTGGTCCGGAAATAAAACTGCGGACGGTAGTTAGTAAAGAACGGCGTATGACGACCACCTTCTTCTTTTGACAATACATATACTTCACCTTTGAACTTGGTATGCGGTTTAATCGAACCGGGTTTCGCAAGTACCTGCCCGCGTTCAATTTCCTTACGTTCTACGCCGCGCAGAAGCGCTCCGATATTATCGCCCGCTACCGCCGAATCCAATAGTTTCCGGAACATTTCTACCCCGGTTACTACTGTATTTTTCGGTTTCTCGGTCATGCCAACGATTTCGATAGTGTCCCCGACTTTTACGCTGCCGCGTTCTACACGTCCGGTAGCCACAGTACCACGTCCGGTTATAGTAAATACGTCTTCGACTGGCATCAGGAAAGGCTTATCTGTCGCACGTTCCGGTGTCGGAATATATTCGTCTACTGCATCCATCAGTTCATGGATTTTTCCACACCACTGACAGTCGCGTTTTGCACAGCCGCACTCTAGCGTTTTTACCGCCGAGCCTGTAATTATAGGAATGTCATCACCAGGGAACTCGTAACTTGAAAGAAGTTCGCGAACTTCCATTTCTACTAGTTCCATCAGTTCGGCGTCATCAACCATGTCAGCTTTATTTAAAAATACTACCATTGCCGGAACGCCTACTTGCCGCGACAGAAGAATGTGTTCGCGAGTCTGTGGCATCGGGCCGTCAGCCGCACTTACAACCAAGATTGCTCCATCCATCTGCGCTGCACCGGTGATCATGTTCTTTACATAGTCAGCATGCCCCGGGCAGTCTACGTGCGCGTAGTGACGTTTCTCTGTTTCATATTCCACATGGGCAGTGTTAATGGTGATACCGCGTTCTCTTTCTTCCGGCGCTTTGTCGATGGCATCATAGGCCATAAATTCAGCTCCGCCGGATTTCGACAGCGTCAGAGTAATAGCCGCAGTCAATGATGTTTTGCCATGGTCAACATGACCGATGGTCCCAATATTGACATGTGGTTTGTTTCTTTCAAACTTTTTCTTTGCCATTTTTACAAACCTCCTAGATTGTTCATTTTTTTAATAATTAAGCGAGCAATTACGCGCCTTTCATCTTGGCAACAATTGCCTCGGCAATATTTTTAGGTACTTCTTCATAATGATCAAATTCCATCGAGTAATTGCCACGTCCCTGAGTACGAGACCGTAGGTCGGTAGCATAACCAAACATTTCGGACAGCGGAACAAAAGCTCTGATTACCTGGGCACCAGCCCTAGCTTCCATACTTTCAATCCGGCCACGCCTGGAATTCAAGTCACCTATAACGTCACCCATATACTCTTCAGGCACCACAACCTCGACCTTCTCATATGGTTCGAGAAGTGCCGGGCTGGCTTTTGCCGCGCCTGCCTTGAAGCCCATTGATCCGGCAATCTTAAAGGCCATTTCCGAAGAGTCAACATCGTGATAGGAACCATCATAAACGATTACCTTGATATCAACCATCGGATACCCGGCCACAACGCCGCTCTCCATTGCTTCTTTGACCCCGGCCTCAATCGGAGAAATGTATTCCTTAGGAATAGCACCGCCGACGACTTTATTTTGAAATTCAAAACCTTGCCCCGGTTCCTGTGGTATAAGTTCCAACCAACAGTGACCATACTGACCACGACCGCCAGACTGACGAACAAACTTGCCTTCAGCCTTAACCGGTTTACGGATAGTTTCACGATAAGCGACCTGAGGCTTACCGACATTACACTCCACCTTAAACTCACGCAGCATACGGTCAACAATTATTTCCAAATGAAGCTCGCCCATCCCGGAAATAATCGTCTGACCAGTTTCATGGTCAGTATAAGTACGGAAAGTCGGATCTTCCTCAGCCAACTTCGATAACGCGATACCCATCTTATCCTGGTCAGCTTTAGTCTTAGGCTCCACCGCCACCGAAATAACCGGTTCAGGGAAGACCATTGACTCTAGAATAATCGGTGCCTTCTCGTCACAGAGTGTATCGCCGGTAGTAGTATCCTTAAGACCTACGCCTGCAGCAATATCCCCCGTATACACGACTTCAATTTCCTCGCGGTGATTGGCATGCATTTGCAAAATACGGCCAATTCGTTCTTTGCGTCCTTTAGTCGAATTGTATACATAAGACCCCGACGAAAGCGTTCCCGAATATACTCTGAAGAACGATAGCTTACCGACATAAGGGTCAGTCATAATCTTAAACGCCAACGATGAGAATGGAAGCTCGTCACTAGCATGGCGTTCGTCTTCAGCACCATTATCAGGATTAACACCCTTGATCGCCGGAACATCAGTTGGAGCCGGCATATACCTGACCACAGCATCAAGAAGTGGTTGAACGCCTTTATTCTTATACGACGAACCGCAAAGCACCGGAATAAGCTTAACCGCAATAGTAGCCTTACGAAGTCCGTCTCTAATTTCTTCAGCAGTAAGTTCTTCGCCTTCAAGATACTTCATCATTAGTTCATCGTCACATTCAGCTACAGCATCCAGGAGATTCTGACGATACAATTCAGCCTGTTCCTTCATATCATCAGGAATCTCAGTCGCCTCACTGGTTTTCCCAAGATCGTCAGTATAAACAATAGCCTTCATTTCGATTAAGTCGATTAAGCCTTTATAGGTATCTTCCGAACCGATAGGCAGTTGAATCGGTACAGGGTTTGCTCCCAACCGATTTTTCATCATATCAACAACGCGATAAAAATCAGCGCCAATGATATCCATCTTATTTACATAGGCAATACGAGGAACACCATATTTATCAGCCTGACGCCATACAGTCTCAGACTGAGGCTCAACCCCGCCTTTGGCACAAAACACCGCTACCGCTCCGTCAAGTACCCTGAGTGAACGTTCCACCTCAACAGTAAAGTCCACGTGCCCTGGTGTGTCAATAATGTTAATACGATGCCCGTCCCACTGACAAGTGGTCGCTGCGGAGGTAATGGTGATACCGCGTTCTTGTTCCTGTACCATCCAGTCCATCGTAGCAGCACCATCATGCACTTCACCAATCTTGTGTACTCTACCTGTATAAAATAGTATACGTTCAGTCGTAGTTGTCTTGCCGGCGTCAATATGTGCCATGATGCCAATGTTCCGCGTCTTTTCGAGTGGAAACTTTCTGGCCACCATCATCACTCCTCACTAGGACTTACCCAAATACCGGTTTACCACCGGTAATGGGCAAACGCCTTGTTAGCTTCCGCCATTTTATGCGTATCTTCTTTTTTCTTAACCGAAGCACCCGTAGTATTAGCAGCATCCATCAATTCAGCCGCCAACCGTTCATGCATCGTTTTTTCTCCTCTTAGCCGTGAGTAATTCACCAACCAGCGAATCCCCAGCGACAAACGGCGATCAGCTCGCACTTCTACAGGCACCTGATAGTTCGCACCACCAACACGGCGAGCCCGAACTTCAAGCACTGGCATAACATTCTTTAATGCTGTCTCAAATACTTCTAACGGATCTTTGCCAGTCTTAGCCCGGATAATATCAAATGCGTCATATACTATTCCTTCAGCAACGCCTTTTTTACCCTCCATCATGATCTTGTTGATAAACCGGGTAACCATCTTAGAGTTATACACCGGATCAGGCAACACGTCACGTTTAGGTACAGGTCCTTTCCTTGGCATCGTTTTCCCTCCTTCATCCAGAACTCAAACCGTATTCTAAACTTCAAACTTACTTCTTCGCCCGTTTTGCACCATATTTAGACCGTCCCTGACCGCGTTTTGCCACACCAGCAGTATCAAGAGCACCACGGATGATGTGATAACGAACGCCCGGTAAATCCTTCACCCTGCCACCTCTGATCAGTACCACAGAGTGTTCCTGAAGATTATGACCGATACCAGGAATATACGCAGTCACCTCAATACCATTGGTCAATCTAACCCTAGCTACTTTCCGCAAAGCGGAGTTTGGCTTTTTAGGAGTAGTGGTGTATACCCTTGTGCACACACCCCGTTTCTGCGGGCATTCTACCAGCGCAGGCGCGGTGGATTTCTTTTCAAGTTCCATTCTTCCTTTGCGAACCAATTGACTAATTGTCGGCATAACTACACCTCCTTCCCCATTGTTAGTTTTAAAATAAAATTTGCCTCAAGCGATTAGACGTGAGGCAAACGGGCTAACACATCGCTCTCACTAATCTCTAAGCAGGGCCACGGCTGCCGCACCAACTTCAATGCCACAAGCTTTGCCCAACTCTGTCATGTTTGGCACTGTTTCAATCACAACACCCGCACGGACGCAAAGTTCACGAACAGGGTTCGTTACCCGTGCATCAGCGTCTTCAGCTAAATACACCAGACAGACCACACCTTTTTCGACCGCTTTGACGACTTGCTTTGCGCCGATTACTTTTACTGCGGTTTTCAAGGCGTCTGTAGCCATGGACTGTCACTCCCTTTTCAGCTTCAAGAAACCAATCTATCCTCGTTTCTTAAGCCACATATGCCATTTGAGGCTTTTGGTAAGATGAATCTATTCTTCCAAACAAACACCAATTCCAAATGGGCACTTTAATATTTTAGCATTACCCCAGTACAATGTCAACAAAAATCACGGTCTAGAGCATTTTATTATGGCCACGGGTCCTGGAGTGTCATATAATTATGGTCGGCAAACATTATTATGCTTGCCGACCACCAATATTAATCATTTATTATCGTTTTGTCTATTAGAAATTTGGAGCATTTTCCGTTCTTTTAAGCCGAATATTGCGGTAACGACTCATTCCAGTTCCAGCCGGAACCAGTTTACCGATAATTACATTTTCTTTCAGACCGAGGAGCGGATCAACCTTTCCTTTTATGGCCGCCTCGGTAAGAACACGAGTAGTTTCCTGGAATGACGCAGCAGACAAGAAAGAATCTGTCGCTAGAGACGCCTTAGTGATACCTAGAAGAATTGGTCTAGCAACTGCCGGCTCACCGCCATTTTCGATAATCCGAGCGTTCTCTTCTTCGAAGCTGTTAATGTCAACATACTCGCCAGGTAGAAGCTCTGTGTCGCCCGGTTCTTCGATCTTCACTTTATGTAGCATCTGACGAACCATAACTTCGATATGCTTATCATTAATTTCAACACCCTGAGATTTATATACCTTTTGAACTTCATATACCAGATAACGATGAGTATCCCGAAGCCCGCTTACCCTAAGAATATCATGTGGATTTACCGAGCCTTCTGTTAACCGCTCACCTGTGCGAACTGTCTGCCCTGGCTTAACAATTATTCTAGCGCCGTAAGGGATCTGATATACACGTTCCTCACCAGCCGCAGGAATGATTGTCACTTTACGCAACCCTTTAATCTCTTTTATGTCCACCAGACCGTCCACTTCAGTGATAATCGCCGGCCGCTTTGGTTTGCGAGCTTCAAACAATTCTTCAACCCTTGGCAGACCTTGAGTGATATCATCACCGGCAACACCGCCAGTATGGAAAGTTCTCATTGTAAGCTGGGTACCAGGTTCACCAATTGATTGGGCAGCAATTATACCTACAGCTTCACCAACATCAACCATTCGCCCTGTAGCAAGATTGCGTCCATAACACTTGATGCAAACCCCAAACTGAGACTTACAAGTCAAAACAGACCGAATTGAAACTTTATCTTTCGCTGCTACGACCTTGTCAGCAATTTCCTCGGTAATTTCTTCATTTTGTTTAACAAGAATCTCACCATTTGCATCAACAATATCTTCCGCCGACACCCTGCCAATAATACGGTCACGGAGCGATTCTATTAGGCCGCTGCCTTCAGTGATATCCTGAACTTCAATACCCTTGATGTTATTGTTACGAACTTTAACTTCGCGCACATCACTACACAGAATTTCATCGATCATTTTCTCACTAAGCGGCGTATCTGCAGCAACGATTTCCTCTCCATTAAAGTTCCGTACTGGTTCAGTAGTATTCTTACCCAGCATTTCACGCATCATGGTTTCTTTCAATTCAACCTTGAGCTTTTCATCCGGCTCGCTTAAAACCACCATCTCAGTACCGGCATCTTTAATGTCTTCCTCAGTTGCAGTGGAAATACCAACTAATACTATAGACGGCACGTTATGCTCTCCAAGCGCGGTCAGTGAATCGTCATCCAACACAGTGTCCCTGTCATATAGCGTTTCCCCAGTCTTAGGGCTTATAACCTCCTGAGCCAACACCCGACCTAAGAGAGTATCACGCAGGAAAGCGATAGCACTTGCACTTGACTGAGCAAGCCGTGCTTTCTCTTTCACGAGATTGATACCAATAACATCACAATCTTCTTCTCGAACAATTACATCCTGAGCCACATCCACTAACCGACGGGTCAGATAGCCTGAGTCAGCGGTTCGAAGCGCCGTATCAGCCAAACCTTTTCTGGCGCCATGGGTAGAAATAAAGTACTCCAACACTGTCAAGCCTTCGCGGAAATTCGCCTTAATCGGCAAGTCGATTATTCGACCAGCCGGATCAGCCATCAATCCACGCATACCTGCGAGCTGGCGAATCTGCTGAATGTTACCACGAGCACCTGAAGTAGCCATCATGTATACCGGATTGAATCGATCCAGTGAAGTCATAAGCGCACTGGTTACATCATCTGTCGCTTTAGTCCACAAATCAATAGTCTTTTTATAACGTTCGTCATCGGTTATTAAACCACGACGGTATTGTTTGTCAATAGTGTCAACCTGAGTTTCGGCTTTGGCCAATATATCCTTTTTTGCTTCCGGTACCTTAATATCAGCTATGGCGATGGTAATACCAGCGCGACAGGCGAAAGAAAATCCAAGCTTTTTGACACTATCAAGAACCTCAGCGGTCCTAGTTGTACCAAACCGACGGTAGCAATCCGCAGCCAACTTCCCAAGTTGCTTTTTGTCCATCAGAATGCCTAAATGCACCCCATCTTCCCGATTGTCAAAATGCCTCAGTTCCTCCGGTAAAACCTCATTAAAGATTACTCGACCAACGGTAGTATATACAAGCCCATGCCCAGGGAGTCTTATACGAACTTTTGCGTGCAAATCTAACTCCTTGTGCTGATAAGCAAGCAATGCCTCATTAATATTGGAAAATGCCTTGCCTTCTCCAACTACGCCGTCTCTTTCAATGGTCAAATAGTATGAACCTAAGACCATATCCTGAGTCGGTGTTGCCACCGGTTTACCATCTTTAGTGGATAAAATGTTATGCGCCGAGAGCATTAAAAGACGTGCTTCGGCTTGAGCTTCAGCGGAAAGCGGCACATGAACGGCCATTTGGTCGCCATCGAAGTCAGCATTATACGCAGTACAAACCAAAGGATGAATCTTTATAGCCCGCCCCTCGGACAGAACTGGCTCAAAAGCTTGAATGCCAAGACGATGTAGTGTCGGTGCACGGTTCAATAGCACCGGGTGTTCCTTAATTACTTCTTCCAAAACATCCCATACTTCAGAACGAACCCGTTCAACCATTCGCTTTGCACTTTTAATATTATGAGCATGACCAGCGTTAACCAGCTTTTTCATAACAAAAGGCTTAAACAGTTCGAGCGCCATCTCTTTTGGCAAGCCACACTGATGCAACTTTAGCTCAGGCCCGACCACAATAACTGAACGACCAGAATAATCAACACGTTTACCCAGAAGATTTTGCCTAAAACGGCCCTGCTTGCCCTTAAGCATATCTGACAGAGATTTAAGCGGACGATTGCCAGGCCCAGTCACCGGTCGACCACGACGGCCATTATCAATGAGTGCGTCTACCGCTTCCTGTAGCATCCGTTTCTCATTGCGAACAATAATATCTGGCGCGCCCAAATCCAAAAGACGCTTCAGCCTATTATTACGGTTTATTACTCTTCGATAAAGATCATTAAGATCACTTGTAGCAAACCTACCGCCGTCGAGTTGAACCATTGGCCTTAGTTCAGGCGGAATAACCGGGACGATATCCAGAATCATCCATGAAGGCTGATTGCCAGATTTACGGAAAGCCTCGACAACTTCAAGCCGACGTATCGCTCGAATTTTCCGTTGGCCGCTTACTTCCTTAAGTTCCTGGCGAAGTTCGCGACTCATTTTTTCAAGATCAAGCTCATCAAGAAGCTTCTTAATTGCCTCGGCTCCCATGCCAACTTTAAAGGCACTGCCGTATTTATCCCTATATTCCCGGTATTCATTCTCAGTTAAGAGTTGCTTTTTCATCAGCGGCGTATCGCCCGGCTCTATTACAATATACGACGCAAAATACAGCACTTTCTCCAAAGAACGCGGCGAAACATCAAGAATCAGTCCCATACGACTAGGAATACCTTTAAAATACCAAATATGAGATACCGGTGCAGCTAATTCTATATGCCCCATACGATCACGCCGAACTTTAGAGCGCGTTACTTCAACACCGCAACGATCGCATACAATCCCCTTATAGCGAATACGTTTATACTTGCCGCAATGGCATTCCCAATCACGGGTAGGACCAAAAATCTTTTCGCAAAACAGACCTTCACGTTCCGGTTTCAAGGTACGGTAATTTATTGTTTCCGGCTTTTTTACCTCGCCGTAGGACCAAGCACGGATCTGTTCCGGCGAAGCGAGACCTATCCGCATTGAATCGAAATTATTTACATCCAACAATGGGTTATCGCTCCCTTCACTCTTACTCGAAATCCTCGCCTAGCTCGTCAATGTAGTCGCGCGGATTGCCTTTTCGCTCTTTCTTATCCTTCTTTGCCGTCTTGTGCAACGAAAGTTCGATATCATCATCAGCGCCAGCCGATGCTGTAGCACGACCAGCACTCATCTCGCCAATTTCGGCAATAATGTCAAGTTCTTCCTCGATAGGTTCGATATCATCGCCAGCTTCCAATTCATCCACTATGTCAGGCTCAAAATCATCTTGCTTACGTTCATGCGGTATAGCACGCGCGCCTTCGTCACCACCAATATTTAGTTCAAGCTCTTTAGCTGTTTCATTAATATCCTCTTCTGTATCGCGGATAAGAATCTCCTTAGAGTCTTCAGAAAGTACCTTTACATCAAGCCCAATACTTTGCAGTTCCTTAATAAGAACTTTAAATGACTCTGGTACACCAGGCTCTGGCACATTCTCACCTTTGACAATTGCCTCGTAAGTTTTAACCCGACCAACAACATCGTCAGACTTAACAGTAAGAAGTTCCTGTAAGGTATATGCGGCTCCATATGCCTCCAAAGCCCAAACTTCCATTTCACCGAAGCGCTGACCACCAAACTGGGCTTTACCTCCTAAAGGCTGTTGGGTAACTAATGAATACGGGCCAGTTGAACGAGCATGAATTTTATCGTCAACCAAATGAGCTAATTTAAGCATATATACATAGCCGACAGTTACCGGGTTATCGAACGGATCTCCGGTTCGACCATCATACAGAGTACTTTTACCCTCACTCGGAAGTCCGGCCAGTTTCAGCGTCTTAAATACTTCCTTCTCGGTCGCGCCATCGAAAACTGGCGTTGCCATATGGATACCAGCAATATCCGGTTTTGGCATTCCATTTTTACTAAAATTGTAACCAGCATTCTTCAGCGTATCTTCCAAGCCAGCTTCTTTGTTCTTTATTTTCATCCCCAGAGTTGCTGCCGCCCAACCTAAGTGGGTTTCCAACACCTGCCCAATATTCATACGTGATGGCACACCAAGAGGATTTAGTACAATCTGAACCGGAGTGCCGTCAGGCAGGAATGGCATATCTTCTTCAGGCAATATTCGTGAAACAACCCCTTTATTGCCATGGCGACCAGCCATTTTATCACCCTCGGAAATTTTCCGTTTTTGGGCAATGTACACTCGGACAAGTTGATTAACGCCTGGTGGTAGCTCATCCCCATTCTCACGGCTAAATACTTTGACGTCGACAATCTTGCCAGCTTCACCATGGGGTACCCGCAGAGAAGTATCACGGACCTCACGAGCTTTTTCACCAAAAATAGCACGTAACAGTCGTTCTTCTGCAGTCAGCTCGGTTTCGCCCTTTGGAGTAACCTTACCAACCAAAATATCGCCAGGACGTACTTCAGCGCCCACTCTAATAATACCCCGTTCATCCAAGTCACGCAGAGCTTCCTCTGCTACATTTGGAATATCGCGGGTGATTTCTTCAGGACCAAGTTTTGTATCACGGGCATCGCACTCATATTCTTCAATATGAATTGAGGTAAATACATCTTCCTTGACAAGTTTTTCACTAAGCAAGATGGCATCCTCGTAGTTATAGCCTTCCCAAGGCATAAATGCTACCAACACATTAAACCCAAGCGCCAATTCACCTTCATCAGTCGATGGACCGTCAGCCAACACCTGGCCTTTTTCGATCCGTTCGCCCTTACGGACTATAGGCTTTTGATTAAAGCAAGTCCCCTGATTCGAACGTTCGTATTTCAAAAACTTATAACTATCCAAACCGCCGGCTTCTGTCCTGATATAAACGTCATTAGCCGTAACCTTGACGATCTCACCAGGATTTTTCGCCAGCACAACCACCCCAGAATCGCGAGCAGCCTTATATTCCATTCCAGTACCAACAAGTGGAGCCTGAGTCCTTAAAAGCGGTACAGCCTGTCGCTGCATATTAGCTCCCATCAAAGCTCGATTGGCGTCATCGTTTTCCAGGAATGGAATCATCGCCGTAGCAATAGACACAACCTGCTTAGGCGAAACATCCATATAGTCGACCTTTTCCGCTGGCACCACAAGAGTTTGCTCCCTGTACCGTACAGTAACTCGTTCGTCCTTAAACCAGTTATCGCTAGTAAGTTGCTCATTGGCCTGAGCAACAATCATCTCGTCCTCTTCATCAGCAGTTAAGTAATAAACATCATCAGTCACCCGACGATTTTCTTTGTCAATCTTACGGTAAGGCGTCTCAATAAACCCAAATTCATTAATACGGGCAAAAGTTGAGAGCGAACCAATGAGTCCGATATTCGGTCCCTCAGGAGTTTCAATCGGGCACATCCGTCCATAGTGAGAATGGTGAACATCACGCACTTCAAAGCCTGCACGTTCACGACTTAGGCCTCCTGGTCCTAGTGCACTAAGTCGTCTCTTGTGTGTCAATTCAGCCAACGGATTAGTCTGATCCATAAACTGCGACAACTGGCTTGAACCAAAAAATTCCTTAATCGCAGCAACTACCGGACGAATATTAATAAGCGCCTGAGGCGTTATTACATCAATATCCTGAATAGTCATCCGTTCCCTAACCACACGTTCAAGTCTGGATAAGCCAATTCGAAATTGGTTTTGGAGAAGCTCACCAACTGAACGAAGTCGGCGGTTACCTAAGTGGTCAATATCATCCACCGAACCATGATCATCCATAAGATTAAGAAGATAGCTAATTGCTGCAATAATATCTTCCCTAGTAATAGTGCGATGGGTATTCGGCAATGTCGGAATGCACAACATTTTAACAGTTTGCCCATCTTTTTGTCTAATTTTTACTTCTGCTAATGTGGTGCCCTCAAACATCCCGCTTTGTTCAATTCTAGCAATTACCTTTTCATCAATAGTAGTGCCTTCCTCTGCTATCAATTCCCCAGTATCGGAATTAACAAGCGGCTGGGCAAGCACTTTCCCCATCAGTCGACGGCGCCACCCCAGCTTTTTCGTAAGCTTGTACCGACCGACGGCGGCAAGGTCATAGCGTTTAGGATCAAAAAACAACGTTTCTAAAAGCTGAGTAGCATTATCAACCGTCGGTGGTTCCCCTGGCCGAAGGCGTTTGTATATTTCAACGAGAGCTTCTTCCTTTGAGTCAGTGTTATCGCGCTCTAAGGTAGCCCTGATCCGCATATCGTCATTAAATAAATCGGCTACCGCAGCGCTAGATCCATAGCCCAAAGCACGGATAAGCACAGTTACCGGCAATTTACGGGTGCGGTCTACTCGTACCGAAACCACGTCGTTGGAGTCTGTCTCCAGTTCCAACCACGCTCCTCGATTCGGTATCACTGTAGCATTAAAAAGCTTCTTACCGCTAGCGTCAATGGTATCACCATAATAAACGCCTGGAGAGCGCACCAATTGGCTGACGATAACCCGTTCGGCGCCGTTGATAATAAACGTGCCATTGTCGGTCATCAGAGGGAAATCGCCCATGAACACTTCCTGCTCTTTGATTTCCCCGGTTTCACGGTTAATCAGGCGAACACCAACCCTGAGTGGCGCGGAATATGTAACATCGCGCTCTTTGCACTCTTCCACCGCATATTTTGGTTCCCCCAGAACAAAATTCTCAAAAGAAAGAACCAAATTCCCCGTAAAATCCTGGATCGGTGAAATATCGTGGAATATCTCCTGTAAACCTTCTTTGAGAAACCAGTTATAGGAATTTTTCTGAATTTCGATGAGGTTGGGCATATCCAGCACTTCACTGATCTTAGCATAACTGTACCTGACCCTATTACCCACCGGAACAGGATTAAACATTAAAGACTTCACCCCTTAGCCCAATTTCAAGTGGCGTCTTCCCACATTGCACAAAGCGCGGTAGAACTAAATAAAATACGAAAAATAAGCAAGGTTCGTCAGTTAGGATCAAAACCTTGCTCTTTTGCTGATGAAATAGTGTGTTTCATCTCCCATTGTATTACTATTTCCTGCCAACAGACAAATTATACCTTGCATTGTCCCGGCGATCGTAATTAAATGGTATTGATATACCGCATTACAAAATGATAACATCCTACACAGCCTTTGTCAAGAAATAATAACCACATTTGTTAAGTTTTTCATTGAAACACTTTTATTTATTCCACTTATAAAGAACGGAGAGCACCATCGGCGCTCTCCGTCTCACAGCTTCCAGATCCTACTTACTTAACTTCAACAGATGCGCCGGCTTCTTCAAGTTTAGCTTTGAAAGCATCAGCGTCGGCTTTAGATACTTTTTCCTTAACCGATTTCGGAGCGCCATCAACTAATTCTTTAGCCTCTTTAAGACCCAGACCAGTAATTTCACGGACAGCCTTTATAACATTGATTTTGCCTGCACCAGCGTTAGTCAGAATTACATCAAACTCAGTTTTCTCTTCCGCAGCAGCAGGAGCAGCGGCAGCAGGAGCAGCAGCAACTGCTACCGGAGCAGCGGCACTAACACCGAATTTTTCTTCCAGAGCCTTGATAAGCTCCGAAAGTTCTAGCACAGTCATCGACTCAATGGCTTCCATAATTTGTTCTTTAGTCATTTTATTAAACCTCCAAAATTATCTATTATTTTTAAATTTGGTAATTAAGCACTTTCCTTTTGTTGACGAACAGCTTCAAGCACATACGCCAAGTTGCGAAGATTGCCATGCAAAACATTGACCAAGCCAGTAATCGGGGCCTGCAACGTTCCCAAAAGAGTCGCAATAAGCACTTCTCGCGGCGGCAAGCTTGCCAATGCTTTAACGCCTTGAGCGTCAATAACCTTGCCTTCCACCAAGCCTGCTTTAATTTCCATGGCCTGGAGTTTGTTCTCTTTGATAAAATCTGAAAGAACCTTAGCCGGCGCAACCGGATCAGTCATTGACATGGCAATAGCGGTCGGACCTTCAAGATATTGATCAAGTCCTACAATACCAACTTCATTAGCGGCAATACGAGTCATAGTATTCTTAATAACACGATACTCAACACCGGCTTCTCTGAATTTGCGTCTGAGTTTAGTATCCATTGCAACATTCAGTCCGCGGTAATTAGTTAATACCACACCTTTGCTGTCTGAAAGCTTAGTCTTAAGTTCACTGACCACAGCTTCTTTTTCTGCGGTTATAGCCATCAAATACACCCCCTTCATAAATAAGTCGTCACCTAAAAATTAAAACGACCTACCGGCAGTATTTACCGGCGGTCGTTGATGACATATCTCATCCTCGCTCAACCCCGGCCTCGGCAGGCGGACTAAAAGCCCTTTACCAATACCTGCTATCTACAGCCTAAAACCCAAAAATATTTAGTCTTTTTTGCCGGAAGTCTTGAGCGCGTTTACTTTTACGCCAGGCCCCATCGTCGTGCTAACCGTGATGCCTCTTATATACTGCCCTTTAGCTGCAGAAGGCTTCACTTTTATAAGAGTATCCAATAACATGTTATAATTCGCAAGTAATTTCTCGGAACCAAACGAAACCTTGCCAATTGGAGCATGAATATTACCAGCTTTATCGGTACGATACTCAATCTTACCAGCTTTAATTTCCCCAATTGCTCTTGTTACATCCATGGTCACAGTACCAACCTTAGGATTCGGCATTAAGCCTTTAGGTCCAAGGATTTTACCGAGTCGGCCGACCATCCCCATCATATCGGGAGTAGCCACCGCTACATCAAATTCAGTCCAACCACCCTGAATCTTCTCGACCATGTCTTCAGCTCCGACAAAATCAGCGCCAGCAGCTTCAGCCTCCTTGGCCTTTTCCCCTTTGGCAAAAACTAATACCCGACTAGTTTTACCGGTTCCATGGGGAAGTACAACTGCACCACGAACCTGTTGATCAGCATGTTTTGGATCAACGCCTAATTTAACAGCAACTTCAACTGTTTCATCAAACTTAGCGCTAGCAGTTTTCTTAACTATCTCCACAGCCTCTTCCGGATCGTAAATTTTACCTTTTTCAATCAGTTTGGCTGCTTCCTCATATTTTTTACCGTGTTTCGGCATAAAGCAAATTCCTCCTAGCTATTGTGGTAATAACGGGAAACCCTCCCACATCGGCCCCCTCAAACACCTTCATTTACCATCGCTGCCGCCAAAACTATCAAGCTACGACAAACTCAGCACCTGAATATTCTCGGATGACCTTGTAAAGCAGTATGGGATTATCACTCTACAACATCAATTCCCATACTACGGGCAGTGCCCTCAATCATGCGCATCGCTGCTTCAACACTTGCTGCATTCAAATCCTGCATTTTTGATTCAGCGATTTCGCGCACCTTAGACCGCGACACTTTAGCAACTTTTTTCTTGTTAGGCTCGCCGGATGCTGTTTCAATACCAGCAGCTTTTTTCAAAAGCACCGCTGCAGGCGGCGTTTTCGTAATAAAAGTAAATGACCGATCTTCAAACACGGTAATTTCTACCGGAATAATAAGCCCTGCCTGCTGAGCAGTTCGTTCATTAAACTCTTTTACAAACGCCATAATATTGATACCAGCTTGACCAAGCGCTGGTCCAACCGGTGGAGCCGGAGTAGCTTTACCTGCGGGAACCTGCAATTTAACAAGCTTGATTACTTTCTTAGCCATGGTTACACCTCCTTACACTGTAAAATGTGGTCCTGCGAGCCGTTAAGCCCTCCCACTGGCTACTCTCACCTTTCAAACACGGCGGGTAACTTATTGCAACTTTTCTATCTGAGTATAATCTAATTCAACAGGGGTCTCGCGTCCGAACATGTCCACCAACACTCGCAACTTGCCACGGTCAGTATCAATATCAGTAACTGTAGCCGTCCAATTTTCGAATGCTCCGGAAGTAATCCTCACTAATTCTTTCAGGCTGACATCAAACTTCTTCGGTTTTGCTTCCTCGATACCCATGGACTTCAGGATGTGCTTGGCTTCAGCAGCAGTTAATGGAATAGGTTTGGTTCCCGAACCGACAAAACCGGTTACTCCAGGCGTGTTACGTACAACGTACCACGAACGGTCATTTACTATCATTTCGACCAACACGTAACCAGGAAATACCTTCTTCTTGGAAATCTTTTTTTTGCCATCCTTATATTCAACTTCATCTTCCATTGGTACCATTACACGGAAGATTTCGTTTTCCATTGCCATGGAATGGACTTTTTTTTCAAGGTTGGCCTTCACCTTGTTTTCGTACCCGGAATAAGTGTGTATCACATACCAATTTTTTTCGGACTCCATTACCAGAAGGGTCGCGTAACGCGGCCCCCACCCCCTCTTATCCTGCTTAATTCGTTACCTGATAAGTAATTTTAACACCTCAGTAAAACAAGTATCTATAACCCAAATTAAAACTGCTACCACCAACACAGAAATAAAAACAACCCCCGTGTAGGCGGAGAGTTCTTTCTTATCCGGCCATGACACTTTTTTTAGCTCAGCTCTAACTTCCCGCAGAAACCGCTTAGACCGGGAAGACTTCGCTTGAATCGCTGTTTCCTGGGCAGCCATTTTTTCACATCCCCATTATTATACTGCCTATAGACATATTTTGATGGCAGGGGCGGCAGGAATCGAACCCGCAACCAACGGTTTTGGAGACCGCTACTCTACCAATTGAGCTACACCCCTACGTGCCAAGCACACAATAAACTAGTTATTTCGTTTCTTTGTGTAACGTATGCTTCTTGCAAAACTTGCAATACTTGTTAAGTTCTAATCTATCAGGGTCATTCTTCTTGTTTTTATTAGACTGATAATTACGTTGCTTGCATTCGGTGCAAGCAAAAGTTACTGCATTGCGCACTATATACACCTCACTTACAACTGTGGTCTCAAAATATCGCTAGTATAGATTAGCACAATTATGACCAGCATGTCAATAGCACACGTAACCGGGTATTCTATATTTTTATACGGAATTCATTTTTCCCGATAGTGCAACAAAGGCAGGGGCATTCCCCTGCCTTATATACATTCCCCTAATATACCGCAAATATTCATTTATCCCAGGGTTATCATAAGGTTAATGTCAATACGCCAAAATAATATCCACCGACATAGGGTTATTCATTAATAGCAGTTACAACGCCAGCGCCAACAGTACGGCCGCCTTCACGAATAGCGAAACGCAGACCTTCTTCAATAGCAATCGGAGTAATAAGCTCGATCGACATTTGAATGTTGTCGCCAGGCATTACCATTTCTACACCTTCAGGCAGGTTTACTACTCCGGTAACGTCAGTGGTCCGGAAATAAAACTGCGGACGGTAGTTGGTAAAGAACGGCGTATGACGACCACCTTCTTCTTTTGACAATACATATACTTCACCTTTGAACTTGGTATGCGGTTTAATCGAACCGGGTTTCGCAAGTACCTGCCCGCGTTCAATTTCCTTACGTTCTACGCCGCGCAGAAGCGCTCCGATATTATCGCCCGCTACCGCCGAATCCAATAGTTTCCGGAACATTTCTACCCCGGTTACTACTGTATTTTTCGGTTTCTCGGTCATGCCAACGATTTCGATAGTGTCCCCGACTTTTACGCTGCCGCGTTCTACACGTCCGGTAGCCACAGTACCACGTCCGGTTATAGTAAATACGTCTTCGACTGGCATCAGGAAAGGCTTATCTGTCGCACGTTCCGGTGTCGGAATATATTCGTCTACTGCATCCATCAGTTCATGGATTTTTCCACACCACTGACAGTCGCGTTTTGCACAGCCGCACTCTAGCGTTTTTACCGCCGAGCCTGTAATTATAGGAATGTCATCACCAGGGAACTCGTAACTTGAAAGAAGTTCGCGAACTTCCATTTCTACTAGTTCCATCAGTTCGGCGTCATCAACCATGTCAGCTTTATTTAAAAATACTACCATTGCCGGAACGCCTACTTGCCGCGACAGAAGAATGTGTTCGCGAGTCTGTGGCATCGGGCCGTCAGCCGCACTTACAACCAAGATTGCTCCATCCATCTGCGCTGCACCGGTGATCATGTTCTTTACATAGTCAGCATGCCCCGGGCAGTCTACGTGCGCGTAGTGACGTTTCTCTGTTTCATATTCCACATGGGCAGTGTTAATGGTGATACCGCGTTCTCTTTCTTCCGGCGCTTTGTCGATGGCATCATAGGCCATAAATTCAGCTCCGCCGGATTTCGACAGCGTCAGAGTAATAGCCGCAGTCAATGATGTTTTGCCATGGTCAACATGACCGATGGTCCCAATATTGACATGTGGTTTGTTTCTTTCAAACTTTTTCTTTGCCATTTTTACAAACCTCCTAACCCCAATGAAAAATGCGGGCATTACACTAGTATTTTACAAAAATCAAATATTCTATAACTAATAGTAAAATCCTGCTAAGATATACAATGCTTTAATATATTTGTTTTATGCTTAGGTCTTTTAAGCAAATTTGCACTAACAACGCAATCACTAAACATATGTTATTAGGCTACCAATTAGATAGCTTTACTTGCGAAAAAGACCTCGCTAATGCGAGGTCTTTATTGTCTTATGGTGGCGGCGCAGGGATTTGAACCCCGGACACTGCGGGTATGAACCGCATGCTCTAGCCAACTGAGCTACGCCGCCCTATGGAGCTGATGACCGGGATTGAACCGGTGACCTTATCCTTACCAAGGATACGCTCTACCGACTGAGCTACATCAGCCTATTAACGGCTGAATCAAAATTAATTCAATTCAGCCGAAATATTTGTGGTTGCGGGGGCAGGATTTGAACCTGCGACCTTCGGGTTATGAGCCCGACGAGCTGCCAGCTGCTCCACCCCGCGATATAAAATATAAGTTAAGTTTTAATGGTGGAGGGGGCTGGATTCGAACCAGCGAAGGCAGAGCCGGCAGATTTACAGTCTGCTCCCTTTAGCCACTCGGGAACCCCTCCAAAAATATTTCATGGAGCTGGCGAGAGGAATTGAACCCCCAACCTGCTGATTACAAGTCAGCTGCTCTACCAATTGAGCTACGCCAGCAAAGTCAAACTTTTTTAGTGACAAAATGTATTATACAACATCAGATACGGAATGTCAACAACGAAATTTCAAACAACTCATTGCCATTTTTTTGGCTATTAGAAGTATATCATACTTACACCTGACAAGGTATAAGTTTAACACAGCTTAACCATGATATCAATAGTTAATTATTGTAACCTAACTAATTAACTGCGAAAATATCCCCTAGTTCAAGACAACGTATTTCCCCATTTATTACTGCAAGAAATCTCCTTTCTCACTAACACTATTCTTAACAACGTGAATTCGGTGTTCTTTATCCATAAAAACTACGAATACTTCACCCAATCGGTCTTGATACTGCCATCTTAGCGCTTCGATTTGCGCCTCTGAACACCCCAAAGTCCGGAGTGATTTCTCTTGCAACTTTCCTTCCATTATCACCGGATGAAGAATACTATTGGCAGCAACACTAACATTAACCTGAATAGGCTTTAATGGCGAAAACTCTGCCTTTTTCAAAACACTTAGCTTTCCTGTAGATTCTAGTATAGCCAATTCCACTTCAGTTATATCAAATACTTCTTTTTCTCGCAAAAGTTGCAACAGTGTCCCCAGAGTAATATGTACTTTTTGAAGATTAGCTTTGATAATTTGCCCATCTTCCACCAGCACAGTAGGTTCTAAACTCATATTGGTATACGCAGCACGATACTTAAGACAAGCCCAACTTATCGTGATTTGCACGGTGCCGAGAAGTCCCAGAGCAACTAGGACCTGTCCGAGCTCAACGTGAGGATCAGCTATGCCTGCACCAGCTACAGTCCCCGCAGTTATGGATACTGCAAAATCAAGCGCCGTCAGTTCTCCAAGCTGGCGTTTTCCCATCATCAGCCATATAAAGAGCATAACTCCCATAGTGGCTACTACGTTAAACGCTATCGTTCCCAGCTTGTCCACCATATCAGCCTCCACTTAACCGTCCTCGGCTATAGTTTCGGTGAACAAAGCTTTTTTCATGTATACGTAAAAAGAACTCTGCTAAACTGAAAAAACACTTCCCCATCCACTACTTCTAAAAATTTAGATTATAAATCAAAACCACCCGTCCAACGGGTGGTTTGCTCGCCCCTATAAGGGGCAGTTACCGACCAGCGTCTAAAGACGCTGGCTTTCACTTTGTTCAAGCCTAACGTCCTTGACTCGTTGCGACCCTTG
>Ga0316613_10000121_pt1 | contig 103833 bp, 100 predicted proteins | sample OWC_soil_day10_C_2_FD_207647 | JGI IMG/M metagenome (GOLD analysis project Ga0316613, IMG submission 207647) | Wetland soil microbial communities from Old Woman Creek delta, Ohio, United States - OWC_soil_day10_CT_b | ecosystem: Environmental > Terrestrial > Soil > Wetlands | place: USA: Ohio...
ATGTTGTACTTGCCGTTGGTTTTCTGGCTGACGATTTCGCCGATCTTCTTGACCGTCATCACCGTCGGGTAGTCCTGCGGATGCACGTCGGCCGAACGGAAATCGCGCGCTTCAACCTGCACCGCGCCCATCGCAAACGCCGATGCCAGTACCACTCCCAGAATCTTCTTCAGTTTCTTCTGCATAATTTACACCTCAATAAATACAAAAAAGGCAAAATGCCCCCGCCCACAAGCACTAGCAGAGCCCCCACCACAGCGAATTGGCTTGGGCCTACGCCAAGCCGGAAATCGCCAAGGATTATACGTATAACATAAATACTTTTTCGCAAGCTTTTTTGATACAAAGGAATACGACTTGAACCCAACCAGGGTCTTCTGATGCCTTCGATCCTGATATATTCCAAATTTACTCCTGATATATCAGATTGGCAACCACTTTCTCCCGACGACTTCTAGGCAAGCGACATCTCGTCAAAACGTGCCCCAGATGATGCCAGTCAGTCGTCAATGAGCAGCGTGTCCGCGTGTTCGTAGGCCGGTGAGCAACAACACAGCAGGACCAGCGCCGTGTCGCCGACGGCCTCGATGCAGTGAGGCGTGCCGGGAGCGATAAGAACCGTATCGCCGGCCAAAACCGGGAATTGCTTCTCGCCCAGTGTCATCACGCCAGCTCCGGCAGTGATGTGGTAAAGCTCCTCGGTCACCTCATGACGATGCAAAAGCGTTCTGGCGCCTGCCGGGACGGTCGCCTCGGCCAGGCTCTGCGCCCGGTTGCCATGAACGCGCGGATGCATCAGTTCGCGGATTTCAGAGCCGTCCTTGGTGATGTACGGCGGCACTGTCGAGTATGGTTGGCGCATGGCGAGGTCCACTTGCTGGAGAAAGAGCGGCAGATCCTGATCATACCGGAACGCCTGCGCCGGCGTCGCAACGATATAATTGCTCATCGCCAGCGTGTTCGGACCGTATCGCCAGCAGCGACTGAGCTTAACGGTGATGACGAATTTCTCAATGCACAGCCCCGTTTTGGTTTTATCATGCAGGTGCGGCTTTTTCAAAGGCCGAAGAACGGATCGAGCGATACGCTCCGGGGGTTTGCCAACGGGGTGGGCCGATCTTGGCGAAAACCTTTCCTTTGCGGGTGCATGGGTGGCGAGAAACGAATCAGGGCAAGCGAAGCGGCTTCTCGACTGACATCAACGATGGAATCAGATCACTGACACTGAGGCGGACCGCCGTCTGCCTGTAAAATAAAGGCCAGCCGCCCGTTTTTCTATTCAACAATTTGGAGCATTACGACATGAGCATCACCGAAAAAATCAAGACGAACCTGGCGCACGGCCAGGAATTACTCAAGACGAACCTGGCGCACGGCCAGGAATTGGTGGCTTCGGGTGTTGAAGGCGCTGCCGAAGCGCGCAAGGCCGTGCTTGAATCGCCAGAAACGACGGATATCGTCAAGGAAGCTGCGCAGGAATCGTGGCAAGCCGCAGCGATCGGCGTGATGGCCGGCGCCATCGTCGGCGTGCTGACTGACGACCGCAAGCCGGTGCGTGGCGTCGTCACCGGCGGCCTGCTCGGCGCGGTGCTCGGCTTTGCCGGCAGCTTCGCCTGGAAGACGCGGCCATTGACGTCGAGCATGTTGCACGGGGCGGGCAAGCGCATTGGCACGACGCGTGACCAGCACTGGCTCGAAAAGCACCCGGTAAACTACGGCTAATCCATCGGCCCGCAGGCGTCGAAACCTTGGCGAAGAAATGAGGACTAGCAGCAAATCTCAACGACTGAACCATAGCCATCCGGTGGCGCGACAAGCGCGCCACCGGATGCGCTCTTTCGTCACATGATGCCAAGGTGGTAAAACTGGTTGCGGACCAGATCAGACTCATCGCGACAGCCCTCATTGGCCGTTTCCGGCAACTCTCTCGACGAGACGTCAGGCGTTTCCTGCTGGCGCTTTCGGCACTGCTGTTGCTGTGCCTGCTCGTCCTGACACTCCTGACGCCGAGCATCGGCGACATCCGCAAAGCCAAGTCGGAACAGCCCGCCCAGGTGCTTTCGGCCGACGGCAAGGAACTGGCGCTCTTCAAGCGCTCCAACCGCGAGTGGGTCAAGCTTGACGACATCTCGCCGCAGGTGATCGCCGCGCTGATCGCCACCGAGGACCACCGCTTCTTCGAGCACCACGGAATCGACTGGCGGCGTACCGCGTCGGCCGCGTTGAGTACCGCATCGGGCGATCGCCAGGGCGGTTCGACGCTCACCCAGCAGCTTGCCCGCAACCTCTACCCGGAGGCGATTGGCCGCGCCCCGACGCTGACGCGCAAGCTCAAGGAAGCGATCACGGCGCTCAAGATCGAGGCGGTCTATACGAAGCAGGAGATCCTCGAAACCTACCTCAACACCGTGCCCTTCCTCTACAACGCCTTCGGCATCGAGATGGCGGCGCGCACCTACTTCGACTCGTCGGCCGACGCGCTCAATCTGCTGCAAAGCGCGACGCTGATCGGCATGCTCAAGGGCAACAGCTACTACAACCCGGTACTCAACCCCGAGCGCGCGCTGCAGCGTCGCAATACCGTGCTCGCACAGATGGTCAAGCACAAGAGCCTGGATGCGACGAAATTCGAGTCGCTCAAGAAAAAGCCGTTGCAGATCGATTTCGAGCGGCAGCTCGAGCCGCCAGGCAGCGCGCCCCATTTGGCCCAGCACTTGCGCAAATGGCTGATCGCCTGGGCCGACAAGAACGACTACGACATCTACAGCGATGGGCTGGTCATACGCACGACCATCGATTCCCGCTTGCAGGCGCTGGCCAACCAGGCCGTCGCGCGCCAGGGCAATCAGCTGCAGCTGATCGCCGATGTGGCCTGGAGCCAGCGTTCAGGCTGGGGAGCCAGCAGGAATCTGGTCCAGTCCTTCGTTCGCGAGACGCCCGAATACCGCTCGGCACTGGCGTCAGGCCTCACCCCTGAAGAGGCGACGAAGAAGCTGCTGGCCAGCAAGGACTTCATGCAGACACTACGCCGGCAGAAAACGCAGGTGCAGGCCGGCTTCCTGGCACTCGACCCGAGCAACGGCCAGATCAGAGCCTGGGTCGGCAGCCGCGACTACAGCCAGGACGCCTACGACCATGTGCAACAAGCGCGGCGCCAGCCGGGCTCGACGTTCAAACCCTTCGTCTATGGTGCGGCTTTCCTGCAAGGCGATCGCCCCGGCGATACCTTGATCGATCAGGCGGTGGAAATCGCCCTCCCCGGCGGTGAAATCTGGCAGCCGACCGATCACGAGCCGCCCAGCGGGCAAGCGATGAGCTTGCGCGACGGCCTAGTCTATTCGAAGAACACGATCACCGCGCAACTGATGCAGACGGTAGGCGCCGCCAAGGTCGCCAAGCTGGCCCGCGCCATGGGTGTACGCCAGAGCAAGCTCGAAGCCGTCCCCTCGCTGGCGCTGGGCACCAGCCCGGTGAGCCTGAAGGAGATGGTCTCGGCCTACGGCACCATCGCCAACGGCGGCAGCTACATCGAACCGATGCTGGTGACCCGCATCGAAGACAGCAGCGGTCAGGTGCTCGAAGAATTCGCCCCGGCCATCGCCGAAGCCGCCTTGCCGCGCAACGTGGCCTACACGCTGCTCGACGTGCTGCGCGGCGTCGTGACTCGCGGCACGGGCGTGGCCATCCGGACGCGTTTCGGCATCCACGCCGATGTCGCCGGCAAGACCGGAACGACACAGGACAACGCCGACGGCTGGTTCATCCTGATGCACCCGCAACTGGTGGCCGGCGCCTGGGTCGGCTTCAACGACAGCCGAGTGACGCTGCGCAGCGACTACTGGGGCCAGGGCGCGCACAGTGCGCTGCCGATCGTCGGCGAGTTCTTCCAGAAATCGCTCAAATCCCGGCTGATCGACCCGCGCGTTCGCTTTGTCGAACCGTCAAACGAAAGCGTCTTCGTCAGGCTGTGGCGACAGATCAGCGAGTGGTTCCAGAGCCTGTGGCCGTCAGCGCGGCAGACCGAACACGCGCCCGCCCAGCGGCGCACGGCGCCGCGAACCGACGCCCCCCCAGCCGAACCGCAGGAGCCAGTGACCGCAACGGCGCCAGCGCTTGTCGAAGCGCCGCCGGAACGCCCCGCTTTCGAGGATAGTTCGCCGAACGCAAGCGAACCGTTGAGCAGCAGCACGGACAACAGTTCAGGGACAAAAGCAGGCGTCGACGAAAACAACTGAGCGCGGTTTTCACCCGGAGGGAGCCGCATACAAACGGAGACAAAACACGCACAAGGCGAAGTCAGTCCTCAGCCCCCACGCGGCGTTACTAGCGTATGGATTGTTGTGACTGGAGTTGTCGTGAAAAAGCTTCTTGCTATCGCGCTCGCCGCGATCATGCTAGCAAATCTGTCAGCGTGCATGGTCGTTCCTGCCTATGATCGCCCGTATTACCGAGAACCACACCGGTACGGGCACTACCATGACCGGCAACACAACGAGGGATGGGGCAGACGCTGGTGATCGACGCCACCGTCGCCGGTGTAGGAAGCACGCGGCAATAGCCAAACGGCCAATCTAGCACGCCATTAATTGGGGTGATAAATTGGCCGTTTTCATGTTCTGGCGGAGAGAGCGGGATTCGAACCCGCGGTAGGATATTATCCTACACACGCTTTCCAGGCGTGCGACTTAAACCACTCATCCATCTCTCCAAAAGAGCGCGCATTCTAGCAGAAGCACGGCCGATCAACAAACCCGGGCGATTGGCCAGGAGCGCTCAGCCGCAGACGTTCACCCCGCAGACAATCTGCCGCACATAAGCCAGAGCAATCCAGAGCCAGAACAGCAGGAAGAAGGCGACAAAAGGGATGTGCCGGTCGATGATCACCTTCGGCATGACGCAACGCGTCGCGCCGATCACCGGGCGCGTGACGATACGGAACAGCTGGTAGACGGTATTTCGCTCGTGCCGGCCACCGGCCAGCAGAAACAAAGCCCCTTGCGCCAGCAGGAACATGCCGGCGATTTCAGCCAGGGCGCGCAGGATGGAGAGGAGATAGAGCTCAACGCTGACCATGGGTTCTCTCGGTTCGGACCGGCGCGCCGATCAGTCGCCGCCCTCAGAGGTGCTGAACTGGCGGTCGAGCCGGTTCATATACCAGGCGTAGAACGCGATGATCAGCGCATAGATGATGAGCGCCCCCTGAGCCCCCATGTAAAAACCGAGCGGGAAGCCGAACACCATAAATTGATCGAGTTCACGCGCATAGTAGCTGGCGACGAAGGTCACGACAAACCAGATCAGCAACAGGAATCCTGTCAGCCAGAGGTTGCGCCGCCAGTATTGCCTCGTTTGCATTACCCTGCCCTCCTCTGATCGATGATCCGCACGCCGCGGGCGTCAGCGACGAAACACGTCGGGGTAGCGGACGCGCTCGACGAAATTCTGGATCTCGCGATTCGGCGGATCACTGAGCAGACTGACGACGACGATCGTCACAAAGCCGATGGCGACGCCCCAGACGCCTGACGACGTCGATTGGATTCCCAGCCAGGGATCCATGCCGATACCATGAATCCCGAGCCAGGGAATGGTATCGAACTGAACGCGAACCATGTAATACATCGTCACCAGCAGACCGAGCACCATGCCGCTGACGGCGCCGGCCTGGTTGGCGCGCTTCCAGAAGATGCCGAGCACCAGCGCCGGGAAGAAGGCCGCGCCGGCGAGCGAAAACGCCCAGGCGACCATGTAGAGAATGGTCGCCGGCTTTTGCGAAGCGACCAGTGCCGCGAGCACGGCGACGACCAGCAGCAATGTTTTCGAGACGACCAGCCGCCACTGCGTCGTCGCGTTGGGCCGAAACACCTTGTAATAGACGTCGTGCGAAAAGGCGCTGGCGATCGTCAGCAGCAAGCCGTCGGCGGTCGACAGCGCGGCGGCCAGCGCACCGGCGGCGACCAGTCCGGAAATCACGTAGGGCAAGCCGGCGATCTCGGGCGTCGCCAGCACGATCACGTCGGGATTGAGCGAGAGTTCGGCCAGTTGCAGGATGCCGTCGTGGTTGATGTCCTCGATCGAGACCAGCCCGACCTTGCCCCAGGCGCCGATCCAGCTCGGCAGATGGGCAATCGCCGAGCCGACCAGGTTCGAGTAGATTTCGTACTTGGCGAACGCGGCGTAGGCCGGTGCGGTCAGGTAGAGCGCCAGGATGAAGAGCATCGACCAGAACACCGAATTGCGCGCTTCGCGCACGCTGGGCGTCGTGTAATAGCGCGCCAGCACGTGCGGCAGAGCAGCGGTACCGACCATCAGGCAGAACACCAGCGTGATGAAATTGAGCCGCGCGGTGTCGCTCGCGGCCTCGTCCTTGCCCGGAAACGGCTCGGTGTGGCGGATGAGCTCGCTGCCGCGTTGCGCCGCCTGCTGCTGCAAGGACTCCCAGTAGTCGCGCGCGGCTTCGGGCGACTTGGGCAGTTCGCGGCGCTGGCGCTCAAGCGCGAAAACGTCGCGCATCTGCACGTTGCCGCCTTTCATTTTTTCGATTTCTGCCGAAAGCGCTCGCCGCTCAACCGCCAGCGATTCAGGCAGGCCGTTGATGCGCGCCGAAAAAGAGTCGGCACGCGCCAGATACAGACGTCGCACGTCGAGTTCGGCGGGATCGCTGGCAATTCGGTCCTCGAGCACGTTGATTTTCTGCAGTACCTGACCGTACATGATCTGCGGCACCGGGATGCCGGTCACCTTGTACGACAGGATGGCGACCGGCGCCACGTAGGCGACGATCAGCACCAGATATTGGGCGACCTGCGTCCAGGTCACCGCGCGCATGCCGCCGAGAAAGGAGCAGACCAGGATCCCGGCGAGGCCGACAAAAACGCCGATCTCGAACTGCAGGCCGACGAAGCGGCTGGTGATCACGCCGACGCCGTAAATCTGGGCAACCACATAGACGAACGACGCCAGTACAGTGGCGAAGACGCCGACCAGCCGCGCCGCGTTGCCGCCGTAGCGCGCGCCCAGAAAATCGGGAATGGTGTATTGACCGAAACGCCGCAGATAAGGCGCGAGCAGCAGCGCGACCAGCACATAGCCACCGGTCCAGCCCATCACGTAAGCGAGCCCCTGATAGCCCGAGAGATAGAGCGTTCCGGCCAGGCCCATGAACGACGCGGCGCTCATCCAGTCGGCGCCGGTCGCCATGCCGTTGAACACCGCCGGGATCTTGCGCCCGGCGACGTAGTACTCGGCAACGTTCGACGTTCTGGCCATCACGCCGATGGTGGCGTAGAGGATCAGGGTCAGGAACAGAAAGGCGTAGCCGATCCAGCGCGGCGGCATGCCGTAATGCTCAAGGATAGCGAGCGCGACGACGAAAACAAAAAAGCTCGCCGAGTAGAGCGTGTAGTAACGACGCAGCTGGGCTGAGGAATCATTCATCGAACGGCTCACAAGCGATCGGCGCAAGAAGGATCATGGGCAAGGAGCGACGGTCAGCGATGCTGGCTCATCCAGCGGCGCGCCTTTTCCAGCCGGACGAAAGCGGCCGGCGAAACCACCGCCCGTTGATTGCCGGCAGCAATCGCCACCTGCAGCAGCTTGGCGGTCGCATAGGCGTCGGAAACGGCGTTATGTCGCAAGATATTCTCGATCGCAAAGAGAGCGAGCCAATCGTCGAGGTTGGTGCGCGCGTCCGACAGGTCCGGAAACAGGCTGGGCAACACCCACGCCAGGTCGATCCAGGTCTGCCCGAGTTCAACGCCGAGATACTGGCGCATCGCTTTTTCGATCATAGCCCGGTCGAAAAAGGCGTGATAGGCGACCAGCGGCGCCTTGCCAATATAACCGAGAAAAGAGAGCAATGCGGTCGCCGGATCGATTCCCTCGCTCTGCGCCGAACCGCCGATGCCATGGATCAGGATGTTGGCGTCAGGGCTCACCTGGTCCTGGCGCAAGATAATCTGAAAGGCATCGGCAAAATCGATCCGCCCATCGACCAGCGCCACCGCGCCGATCGAGATCAATCGATCGGTCCTCATGTTGAGCCCGCTGGTTTCGACGTCGACGACCACATAGCGACAGCGCTGGTGCGCAGCGTTGAGGTCCGTCGCCGGCAGCTGCTGCCAGTGCGCCAGGGCGTCGCGCTGCGCGGGCGGAAGTTCCACCACGCGGCGCGCGCCGCCGAAGAGTCGGGAAAACCAGTGCATGTCAGAGTTGATAGTCGAGCTTGAGGCGTTGCTGAAGCTTGCGCGCCTGGCGGAACGATTCCTTGAGGATGCGCCGCTCGACTTCGTTGAGTTCGTCAGGGCGGATCAGGTTGTCGCCATCGCGCCCCTGCGTCTGTTCGGCGTGCTGATGACGCAGGCGCAGGAGCTGGATGAAGTTGAAGCCGTCGATCACCGCCGCCGCTTCATCGGCCGAAATAGCCATCAGTAGCGCCGACTGCTTGATGCGCTGCACGGTGTTGGTCGCCGCCACATCGTGCGCCATGGCGAAAACCCGCGCCGCGTCGATGAACAACCGCGCGCCATATTTCTTAAGGTCGATCGTTCCGGGATGCTGCGCATCGGCGTCGGTCACGAAATCACGGAACGTTCCGAGTGGCGGCGCGACGCAGAGCGCATTGCCCGCGAGCATGCGCAGAAATAGCGGGTTGCCGCGCGTTCGCCGCAGCAGCGAGAGGCGCAATCGGTCGGCGAGGTTGAAGGCGCCGTAGAGCGGCCGAAAATCGAAGAAGATCGTCGCGTTGAGCAGCGCCTGCGGTTCCGGCGTACGGACCCAGTGCTCGAACTTTTCTTCCCACTCCTCAAGCGTCAGGCACAGCTCGGGATTGCTCGCCATGATCTTGCCGGTGCACAGCGGAAAGCCGCATTGGTCGAGATCGTCATTGACGTCGCGAGCGAACTCAAGCAAGCGCAACTGGGTCTGCTCGCGGTCCATGATGTCGGTGCAGATGTAGATGATGCCGTTATCCTGATCGGTGCTGAAGGTCTGCTCGTCGCGCCCTTCCGAGCCGAACGACAACCACGCCCACTCGATTCCGTAGAGGTCGTGATGCTCGAGGTTGAGCGCGATGATTCGCCGCGTCAGCGCATCGTTGAGCGCCGAGATGAACTGGGTGATCTGCTCGGCGCCGACGCCCTGCGCCAGCAGGTTGAGCGAGAGCTGGCGCACATCGGCGGAAGCCTGCAGCAGCATGTCGATTCCCGTCGCACCGTCGAGCGTCTGGCGAATCTGGCGCAAGCCGACGCGCTGCAGCGTAAACAGGTCGCGCTCCGAAACGACGCCCTGCAGACGGCCACCGTCGTCGACCGCCAGCACGTGACGAACGCCGTGCATCGCCATCGCCAGCGCCGCATCGTAGGCATTGGCGGAGATTGGCAGCGTATGCGGTCGTTTCGACATCACCTGCTCGATCGGATCGTCGAGACCGACGCCGGTCAGCACGATGCGCTTCAAGACGTCCGACTGGGTGAAGATGCCGACCGGCTGCTGCCGCTCGTCGACGATGATCATCGAGCCGACACTGCTCGCCGCCATCAGCTCGACGACCTTGCGAATCGGCGTGCGCGGCGTCACCGACAGCGCCGCCTTCTTGATGACCGCCGAGAGCGGCGAATTCATCGTCTGCTGCTCGGCGACGTGCTGCGAGAACTGCATTTGCAGTTGCCGGCGCGACTGGCCGAGCAGGCTCGCCAGGTACTGCGTGCAAAAGAGATTGAGCACCGCGCTTTTTTGCAGCAGCGCGAAGAACGATTCGGCGGTGATTTCGTAGCAAAAAACGTCGTCGAGCGCCGTGTAGCAGCTGGTCGACGCGCGCTGCGCCATCACCGCACCGATCGAAAAACATTCGCCAGGTCCCAGCGTCAGCGACGCCTGGTCAATCACGCTCACTTCACTGGCATGGCGCACGACCACCTTGCCGCGCTGCAGGATGCGAAACAGCTCAACGGCGCCGGCATCCGGCGACACGATCTGCGCGCCCTTGGGATAATAGGCGAGCCTGACTTGCTCGCCGAGGAACTGCAGTGCCTCGTGCTCCATGCGGTCGAACGGCGGGTAGGCGCGCAGAAATTCGATCGTCGCGCTCACCAGCATCGCTGTCGCACTATTGCTCATCGCGGCTCCTTGACCAGCACTTGCAGCGCAAATGGTCGGGCCGGCACGTGTGCCGGCCCGAGTAGCGGTCTATCTTGCCGCCTGGTCCTACTGATCGCATCGAGCGCAAGCCACAGCCTGGACGATGCCTTCCTCCTCAACCCACTACAAAATCAGTTGCCCCGCAGTTGCTCGAGAATCGCCGGATTTTCGAGCGTCGAAACGTCCTGCGCGACGGTATCACCCTTGGCCAGCGATCGCAACAGGCGGCGCATGATCTTACCCGATCGCGTCTTCGGCAGGTTCTCTCCGAAGCGAATATCTTTCGGCTTGGCGATCGGACCGATTTCCTTGGCGACGTGATCCTGCAACTCCTTGATCATCTTGACCGCCGCCTCGCCGACCGGGCGCGCGCCCTTCAAGACGACGAAGGCGCAGATCGCCTCGCCGGTCAGGTCGTCGGGACGTCCGACTACCGCCGCTTCGGCGACCTTCGGATGCGAGACCAGCGCCGATTCGATTTCCATGGTTCCCATACGGTGACCCGAGACGTTGAGCACGTCGTCGATGCGGCCGGTGATCGTGAAGTAGCCGGTATTGACGTCGCGCACCGATCCATCGCCGGCCAGATAAAGCTTGCCGTTGAAGTCGGCGGGATAGTACGAGGTCTTGAAGCGCTCGGGGTCGTTCCAGATGTTGCGGATCATCGACGGCCACGGTTTGGAGACGACCAGCAGGCCGCCCTTGCCCCAGGGCAGCTCGCTGCCGGTCTCGTCGACGATGGTCGCGAAGATTCCCGGGAAAGGCAGCGTGCACGAACCGGGAACCATCGGCGTCACGCCCGGCAACGGCGTGATCATGTGGCCGCCGGTCTCGGTCTGCCAGAAAGTATCGACCACCGGGCAGCGACCGCCGCCGACGTCGTTGTAGTACCACATCCACGCCGCCGGGTTGATCGGCTCGCCGACGGTGCCGAGCAGGCGCAGCGAGGAGAGGTCGTAGCGGGTCGGCGCAACTTCCGGATGGGTATCGGCGGCCTTGATCAGCGAACGGATCGCGGTCGGCGCGGTGTAGAAGATGGTGATTTTGTGGTCCTGGATCATCTTCCAGAAACGGCCGGCGTCGGGATAGGTGGGCACGCCCTCGAAGACCATCTGCGTACCACCGCAGGCCAGCGGCCCGTAGGTGATGTAGGTGTGGCCGGTGACCCAGCCGATGTCGGCGGTACACCAGAAGATGTCATTGGGTTTGAGGTCGAAGGTCCATTTCATGGTCAGCACGGCGTGCAGCAGATAGCCACCGGTCGAGTGCTGAACGCCCTTGGGCTTGCCGGTCGATCCCGACGTATAGAGCAGGAACAGCGGATGCTCGGCGCTCACCCATTCGGGCTCGCAGACGTCGGACTGGCCGGCGATCACGTCACTCCACCAGACGTCGCGGCCAGCGACCATGGCGCAGGCGCCGCCGGTGCGCTTGAAGACGATCACGGTCTTGATCGACTCGCAGCCACCGAGCGCGATGCCTTCGTCGACCGCCGGTTTCAAGGGCAGTTTCTTGCCGCCGCGGCACTGCTCGTCCATGGTGATCACGGCCACGGCGCCGGCGTCGTTGATGCGGTCGCGCACCGACTGCGCCGAGAAGCCGCCGAACACCACCGAGTGGATCGCACCGATTCGCGCGCAGGCCTGCATCGCGACGACGCCCTCGATGCCCATCGCCATGTAGATGATGACGCGGTCGCCCTTCTTGATTCCCTTGGCGCGCAGTCCGTTGGCCAGTTGACTGACCATCGCCAGCAATTGCTTGTAGGTCAGTCGTTTGACTTGCCCGTCGTCGGTCTCCGAGACGATCGCGACCTTGTCGCCAAGGCCGGCCTCGACGTTGCGATCGAGACAATTGTACGAAGCATTGAGCGTACCGTCGGCAAACCACTTGAAGAACGGCGCGTTGGATTCGTCGAGCATCTGCGTGAATGGCGTCTTCCAGCTGATATGCTCGCGCGCCAGACGCGCCCAGTAGCCCGTATAGTCCTTGGCCGCCTCATCGCACAAGGCCTGGTAAGCCGCCATGCCGGAAATCGTGGCCTGCTTGACGAACTCGGCAGACGGCGCAAAAAGCTTGACCGACTCATTGTCTGACATATTCCCTCTCCTGTGCGGTGCTCAAAAGCAGTTTGCTGGCAAGCGACTGGCATGCCCGAACAAACTGCGCTCAAAACTGGCAAAGCGGCGGGGACGCCGAATCAAGCCGCTGCCGAACGATCACGCGAATCGGAATGAATTAGATGCCATCAATCTTACACATCACTTACATCACTCGCTGAGCGCGAATCGCGCCATCCAGCCTTGCCGCTGCCCGCACGGAGATTCGAACCGGACCCTGCAATTGCGAACCATTCTCATTGACAAAAATAAAAACCGCACTTATATTGAGAACCGTTCTTATTTGCAAAAAATCTCTCGATGCCCTGTCCGGCCGCCAACGTCTGCATCGCAGCCCTCGCCCTCTGGCTCATGATGGCTTTCGCGCTGTGACCCCAGACCTCCCGGAAAAGCCATGAAACCGACCCCCGCCCTGGACCAAACTGGTTCGCGCGCCGCGCCGCCCGGCGGCCTGATCACTGCCTTCGCCAGTCACTACGACGAACTCGTCGCCCACGTTCGACGTCACATCGGCCACCGTGGCGGCGACCGTTCAACGGCGCGCGACGTGGTGCATGACGTCTGTCTAGAACTGATCCAGACCCCACCGCAAGAGACCATCCACACGCCGCTCGCCTTCCTGCGCGAGGTGGTCGCTCGCCGAGCGATCGACCGTCATCGCGTCGACGCCGGCCGCCGCGCCTGGGTCGACAGCGGCGACGAACTGCCCGAGCGTTGCGACGACTGTTCCCGCGACCCCGAGCGAATCGCCTGCGGCCGCCAACGCCTGCAGGTATTAGCTGGTGCCATTGACGCGCTGCCGCCGCGCTGCCGCGACGTTTTCATCATGCACAAAATCCACGAACGGCCGCAGCGCGAGGTTGCCGACCATCTCGGCATCGCGCTCAAAACTGTCGAAAAGCATCTTCGCCTCGGCGTGTTGACCTGCTGGAATGCGCTCGAGGCGGCGGCATGAACACGCGGCAGCGCGAGCTCGACCTGACTCAGGCGCTTGCTGCCGAGCGCACTGCGCTCAAGCTGCTGTTTGCGCTGTCCGCAGACAGCTGGGCGGCGCCGGCGGTCGCGGCGAAATCTCCGACAGCGCCCCCCAGCGCTCAGGCAAGCGCTACGACCTGTGGCCGATGAGCCGGCGCTGCCGCTTGCAGCGCTTCACGATTTGCTTGTTTGCGCTGCACTCGCTTGACGCTCCCAGCGCGCGAACCACGCGCTCAAGGCGCGCACTTCGCCGAGGCCGGCGAGCCGCTGGTCGATGGCGTCGTGGTTGCCCCACACCACGTCGGCCAGCGCGCCGTCGGCGACGCGCGATTCAATCTCGGGGCAGTAAAGTCCGAGTTCGCGCTGCACGTAGAAGCCGTAGGTGCGGCAAGCCACCGGGCGCGCCACATAGACCGGGCAGGCGCCGCTCGCCGGATCGAGCAGCGGGCAGACGACCGGAAAAGACGGCTGACCGGCGGCCAGCGCGAGCATTTTCGTCGTGATTTCGCCGATGCGCTGCGCCGAAAGCGCGGCCAGCGCGTCGCGCAGCAAAGCCCACTCCGCGGCGGTCAGCCGCGGCTCTGCGGCGAGTCGCCGGCAACAGCTGTCGCAGCCCTTGGCGCACGGCCAGTCGGCGCGATCGCCGCGGATCGCCAAGACGCGCGCGTCGATATCGGCCAATAGTTGGGAATGTTGGGATGGCGCGTTCATTTTTCCTGGCGCAGGCCGACGACCAGACGCTCAAGGTCGTCTCGCAAACTATTGAAAACCTGTTCGGTCAACTCGGTGAGCAAACCGACCAGCGGATTCGGATCGTCCTTGAGTTGAGCCAGCACCAGCGACCCGACTCGCGACGGTTTTTTGAGCACGCGGAAAATCAGGCGATCCGACGCCAGGGTGACCGCAGAAGACGGCACCAAGGCGACGCCGAGTCCGGCGCCGACCAGTTCGAGGACGCCGTAGAGCGTACTCGATTCGTAACGGATATTCGGATCGAATCCAATATCGGTACACAAGCCGACGGTCTGATCGAAGTAGGCCGGACCACGCTGCCGGGTCACACTGACAAAAACACACTGCGCTGCCGCCTTGAGGTCAAGCGACGCCGCGCCGACCAGCGGATGATCCTTGGGAATGGCCAGGCAAAAGGGGTCACTCAACTTTGCCGCGGCGACCACCGGACCCGCTTCGATCGGCGGGCGCACCAGTCCGACGTCGATTTCGTGGTAGCGCAAGGCTTGAACCTGCTGCGCAGTGGTCATTTCGCTGACCTCGATGTCGCATTCCGGACGACGTTCGCGCAGCAGCAGGATCAGCCGCGGCAGGATGGTATGGCCCGCCGTCGGCACATAGCCGATACGCACCACGCCGCCGGCCGCATTGCCGGTCTGCTTGGCCAGGCGAATGGCGCGATCGGCGCGCAGCAGAATATCCTTGGCTTCGGCGAGAAAGGTCTCCCCCGCGGGACTTAGCCGCACGCCGCGCGGGTAGCGGATGAGCAGCGGCGCGCCGACCTCTTCTTCGAGCTGCTTGATCTGCAAGGACAAAGGCGGCTGGGCGATAAACAGCTTCTGCGCCGCACGCGAAATGCTGCCCAGCTCGGCGACCGCGACGAAGTATCTGAGATGACGAAGTTCCATAAGCGGCCCAGTATAGGCTGACTTGCACCGGCGCCGCCAAGCGGCGACTCACTCGTCCTCGACGAAGACTTCCTCGCGTTTCTTGCGTAGCGCCGGCAGCATCACCGAGACCATCACCAAGGCCGCCATCACCAGCATCGTCGCGCTGATCGGCCGCGTCACGAACACCATCGCGCTGCCCTTGGACAAGAGCAGCGCGCGGCGCAGGAACTCTTCCATCATCGGCCCGAGGATGAAACCGAGCAGCATCGGCGCCGGCTCGCATTCGAGCTTGCGGAAAACATAGCCGGCCAAGCCGAAGATCGCCATAAAGTAAATGTCGAACGAGGCATTCGACAGGCTGAACACACCGATGCAGCAGAACACCAGGATCGCCGGGAACAGCAGGTGGTAAGGCACCGACACCATCTTGACCCACAAGCCGATCAGCGGCAGATTGAGGATCACCAGCATCACGTTGCCGATCCACATCGACGCCACCAGCCCCCAGAACAGCGCCGGCTGCTCGACCATCACCGACGGTCCGGGCTGGATTCCCTGGATGATCATCGCGCCGATCATCAGCGCCATCACCGGGTTCGACGGGATGCCCAGCGTCAGCATCGGGATGAACGACGCCTGCGCACCGGCGTTGTTGGCCGCTTCCGGTGCGGCGACGCCCTCGATCGCGCCCTTGCCGAAATTGGCCGCGTTCTTCGAGACCTTCTTTTCGAAAGCGTACGCGGCGAACGACGAGAGCATCGCGCCGCCGCCGGGCAGAATGCCCAGGATCGAGCCGAGAAAGGTGCCGCGCAACACCGGCGCGGCGATCGCCTTGAAGTCGTTGCGGTCGAGCATCAAGCCGCTGACCTTCTTGACCATCAGGCTGCGCTCGGTCTCGGTCTCGAGGTTGCAGATGATCTCGCCGAGGCCGAAGACGCCCATCGCGACGACGACGAAGTTGATTCCGTCGATCAGTTCAGGCAGGTCGAAGCTGTAGCGCGCCACGCCCGAGTTGACGTCGGTGCCGACGATGCCGAGCAGCAGGCCGAAGACGATCATTCCCAGCGCGTGCATCAGCGAGCCATGCGCCAGCACCACCGACGCCACCAGGCCAAGCACCATCAGGGAAAAGTATTCGGCGGGACCGAACTTGAGCGCGACTTCGGCGAGCGGCGGCGAAAACAGCGCGATCAGGATCGTCGTCACCGTTCCGGCGAAAAACGACGCCCAGGCGGCGGTGGCCAGCGCCTTGCCGGCGCGTCCCTGCTTGGCCATTTCGTGGCCGTCGAGCGCGGTGACGATCGACGACGATTCGCCCGGCAGGTTGATCAGGATCGCCGTCGTCGACCCGCCGTACTGCGCGCCGTAGAAGATTCCGGCGAGCATGATCAGCGAGGTCACCGGCGGCAGGCCGAAGGTGATCGGCAGCAGCATGGCGATCGTCGCCACCGGACCGAGCCCGGGCAGAACGCCGATCGCCGTGCCGAGAAATACCCCGATCAGGCAATAGAAGAGGTTGATGAAACTGCCGGCGGTTTGCAGCCCGAGCCAGAGGTTGGCGAAAATGCTTGCGTCCATGTCGATTCCTCCTTATTCGCCGAACCACGAGCCGAACAGCGGCATCGGCAGCCCCAGCCCCTTGATGAAGACCAGCACGCAAAAAGCGATCAGGCCCAACGCCAGCAGCGTGGCTCGCCATTCGAAGCGGAACTTCGCACTCGCCGAAGCGCTGCCGAAAATCAGCACGATCAGCGAGACGATCAGCCCGGCGCGCGTCAGCAGCAGGCCGAAAGCCAGCGTCGAGGCGGTGATGATCAGCGCTGGTTTCCAGGCAAAAGCGCCGAACGGCGCGCCGCGCTGGGTGACGCCGCGCAGCAGCGCAAGAACACCGAAGAACATCAACAGCCCTGACAACACCGTCGGAAAATACCCCGCGCCCATCCGGCTCGCCGTCCCGAAAGCGTAATCGCGAGCGATCCAGAAAGCGATCGCGCCAAAACCAAAGTACAAAACACCTGTCCAGAAATCCTTCGGACTCTTGATTAGAGATGACACTGTTTCCCCCTTGTCGCTCGCCTTCCGGCCTGCCGACCGCACCGGTGCAAACTGATCGTTATTCGATACCCCTCGTCGACCGCTAAACTTTGCTCAGAGGATCGCCCCCTGACGCAGCAACGCCTGCCGGATCAACTGATGCTCGTCCGCCGCCCCGCCTTCGGCGCAGTGCGCGGCGGCGACGCCGGCGGCATGCCCGCTTGCAAAAGCCGTTCCCATCACGCGCAAGGAGCCGTAGGCCAGTTCATCGCAACCGATGACGCGCCCCGCCAGCCACAAATTATCGACGCCGATCGCGCGCAGTGAAGCGAGCGGCAGATGATAGCAGCCGTCGCCGCCGACCGGCTGAAATTTCGGACCTGCGCCGGCCCCCTGATGCACTTCGGCGGGCCAGCAACCCAGCGCCACGCCGTCATCGCGGACGCGTCCCTGCAGCACGTCTTGCGCGGTGATCCGGTAGCGCGTCTGCAGTTGCCGACTATCGCGAACGCCCAACTGCGGACCGGTGGCGACGATGTAGGCTTGTTCGAAGCCGGGCAGACGCGCGCGCAGCAGCTCGAGGAATTTCCACGACAGATCGCGCGCCTTGCGCTCGACGACGCCGAGGCTCGCCGAATCGAGACCATCGGTCGCAAGATCGATGCCCATCCACCACATGTCGTTCGAGCGCGGCAGGCGGATGAAATGGCCGCCGTGGCTACGCACATAGGCCTGGCGATCGTCGTTGCGAAAATGAACCATCAGCGACGCCAGCACCTCGCGATCGACCGCGACCGACGCCGCAACGCCGCCGAAGCGCACCGGGAAAGACGCGACCTGGCGCTGACGCCAGGGTTCGAGGTCAGCCATCGACGGCACGCCGGCGGCAAAGCCGAGGTTGGCGTCACCGCTCGCGTCGACAAACGCGGCCGCTTCAACGTCGAAAGGACCGGCGTGATCGATGAGCGTCACCGCGTCGATGCGATCGCCCGAACGATGCGCACCGATCAGGCTGCAGTGCAGGCGGCAGTCGACTTGGGCCAGGCTCGCGACGCGGTCGATCGCGTACTTGATCGCTTCCGGATCGAGCATGACGATCCAGTTGCCGCTCGGCGCGCGCATCGGCGCCACGTCGAAGCCCAGATCCGAAAAACCGGCCAGCACGCTCGCGCCGACGCCGCCGACGACCAACTGCGGCGCCTCGCCCTGCTTGTAGAAACCACAGTAAGAGAGCACGTTGGCGCTCGCCGCTTCGCCGCCGAGAAAGCCGTAGCGTTCGACGAGCAGCGTTCGCGCACCGCGTCGCCGCGCGCCGACCGCGGCGGCGACGCCGGCGGCGCCGCCGCCGACGACCACCACGTCGTATTTGATCTTTCGGTTGACCGCCATCACCGCCTACTCGATCACGATCTTGGCTCTGCGCACGACGTCGGCCCACTTGGCCGCTTCGCTCTTCATGAATTTGGCCAGCTCCGCAGCGCTGCCGCCACCCGGCTCGGCGCCCAGCGCGATCAGCCGATCCTGTACGCTCTTGCTCTTCATCGCTTCATTGGCGGCGGCATTGAGTTTTTCGACGATATTCGGCGGCGTGCCTTTTGGAACGACCAGCGCGCCCCACGAGAAGACGTCGTAATCGGCATAACCCTGCTCGGCCGCCGTCGGGATGTCGGGCAGCAGGCTGCTGCGCTTGCGGCTGGTGACCGCCAGCGCCTTCATGCGGCCCTGCTTGAGGTGACCCGAAGCCGAGACCAGCGTGCTGAACATCACCGAGATCTGCCCGCCCATCGCGTCGCCGAGCGCCGGGCCCTCGCCCTTGTAGGCGGCGTGGATCATCGAAACGCCCGAACGCTGGGCGAACAACTCGCCGGCAAAATGGGCGACGGTGCCGGCGCCGCCCGAGCCGAAGCTGATCGAATCGGGCTTGGCCTTGGCCAACTGCGCCAACTCCTTCATATTGTTGGCCGGAAAATCACGGCTCGCGCAAACGACGAAAGGCAGCGTCATCATCATCGACACCGGAACGAAATCGGTTTCCCAGTTATACGGGAGCTTGCTGCGAATGGCGGGGTTGATCACCATCGTCGTCGGCGCGATGAACACCGTATACCCGTCGGCCGGTGCCCGGGCAGCCAGATCGGTGGCGATCACCGTCGCCCCGCCGCCGCGGTTGTCGATGATCATCGGCTGCTTGAGGATCTCGGACATTTTCTCGGTGATCGCCCGAGTCCCGAGATCGACGCCGCCAGCGGCAGCGAACGGAACGATCACGCGGATCGGTTTGGCCGGATAGCTCTGCGCCAGCGCGCTGCCGGCAAAGGCGAATCCGATCAGCGCCGCCATGGCGCGGCCTGCTAGCTTCGACATTTTGATCTCTCCTGGTTGTTTTTTACGGTGTGCCGGACGCCGATCGCTGACCCACTGGGCAAGCCGGCTTATCGTGCGAAAAACTATGTGCCAAACGAATATCAACTGCAAATATTATATTTGTATGCAATGAATACTTTATAGGTATGGGACCTCGACGCCGTTTCGCGCACGCGCTGCGCCGAAAAAATAATCGCGCTGCGGGGTAGGGTTGACGGTGCAGCCATTCGACAACTCCTTGACGACGCATTTTCCCAAGGAGCAACTGCCGTGCCGACCCACCTTCACTTCACCGCCCTCGCTGCCAGCATGCTGCTGGCTTTCACCGCCCACGCCCAAAGCGCCGCCACAGCCCCCGACCAGGCGCCTGGCGCTGCCGCCGAGTTGCCGACCGTTACCGTTAACGCCAGTGCCGACGCTTCGGCCGCCGGGCTGCCGCCGGCCTACGCCGGCGGCCAGGTCGCGCGCGGCAGCCGGATCGGCTTCATGGGCAACCAGGACGTCATGGACACGCCGTTCAACAGCACGAGCTATACGCTCGACCTGATCCAGAACCAGCAGGCCAGAAGCGTCAGCGACGTCGTGCTCAACGATCCGTCGGTGCGCACCGCGCGCGGCTACGGCAACTTCCAGGAGCTCTACGTCATTCGCGGCTTCCCGGTCTATTCCGACGACATGGCTTACAACGGCCTCTACGGCGTGCTGCCGCGTCAGTACGTCGCAGCCGAACTGCTTGAACGCGTCGAGGTCTTGCGTGGCGCCAACACCTTCATCAACGGTGCATCACCCGGCGGCAGCGGCATCGGCGGCGCCATTAATCTGTTGCCCAAGCGCGCGCCCAACGAGGCGCTGACGCAAGTCACCGCCGGCGTCGAAAGCGGCGGTCAAGGCTATCTGGCAGTCGACCTGGCGCGCCGCTTCGGCCCCGAGCAAAGCACCGGAATCCGCGTCAATGCCGTTCGCCGCGATGGCGGCACCGCCGTCGCCGACGAAGACCGCGATCTGTCGCTGTTCTCGCTCGGACTCGACTATCGCCAAAGCGACCTGCGCGTCTCGGCCGACTTCGGCTACCAGAACAACCAGTTCGACCAGCCGCGCCCGAGCGTGACACCGACGTTCGGCAGCACCACGCTGCCCAGCGCCCCCGCCGCTTCGAAAAATTTCGCCCAGCCATGGACCTATGCCAATGAGCGCCAGGCCTTCGGCACGCTGCGCGGCGAATACGACATCAACGACCAGGTCACGCTCTGGGCCGCGGGCGGTATGCGCCAGGGCAAGGAAAGCAACGTGCTGGCCAACCCGACGGCGAACGCCGACGGCAGCACCAGCGCCTATCGCTTCGACAACGAACGCGAGGACAGCGTCAAAACCGGCGAGATCGGTATCCGCGCCAAGGCCCGGACCGGCAGCGTCGGCCACAGTCTGAGCGCGGTCGCCAATGCCTACGCGCTCGACTCGAAGAACGCCTACGCGATGTCGAACTTTGCTGGCTTTGCCGGCAATCTCTACAACCCGATCGCCGTCCCCGCGCCGGCCGCCAATTACTACACCGGAGGCAGGCTGAGTTCGCCGCGGACCACCGAAAAGACCGAAACGTCGAGCGTCGCGCTCGCCGACACGCTGTCCTTCGCCGATGATCGCCTATTGGTCACGCTCGGCGCGCGTCACCAGACGATCGAAGAGCACAGCTACAACTACGACAGCGGCGCCGAGGAATCGTCGTACAGGAAAAGCCGGGTCAGCCCGATGGCCGGGCTGGTGTTCAAGGCGACGCGCGCGATCTCTCTTTACGCCAACTACATCGAGAGTCTGGCCAAGGGCGACGTCGCGCCGGCGACCAGCGGTGGCGTGGTGCTCGCCAACGCCGGCGAGGCCTTCGCGCCCTACGTCTCGAAACAGAAGGAGGTCGGCGTCAAGTACGACGGCGGCAGCTTCGGCGGCGTGCTCAACGCCTTCACCACCAGCAAGCCGAGCGGATTTGTCGTCGGCAACAGCTTTGCGATCGACGGCGAGCAGCGCAACCGCGGCGTCGAGCTCTCGCTCTACGGCGAACCGCTGCATGGCGTTCGCCTGCTCGGCGGAATCACCGCGCTCGACGCCAAGCAGATCAAAACCGCCGGCGGCCTCTACGACGGCAACGACGTCATCGGCGTGCCGCACCAGCAGGTCAATGCCGGCGTCGAGTGGGACATTCTGGACGTTCCGGCGCTGCGCGGGCTGACGCTTACGGGACGTGCGATCCACACTTCGCCGCAGTACGCCGACGCGGCCAACACGCTCGAACTGCCGTCGTGGTCGCGCTTCGACCTCGGCGCACGTTACGTCACCGAAGTCGCCGGGCGCGCGCTGACGCTGCGCGCGCGCGTCGATAACGTTGCCGACCGCAGCTACTGGGCGTCGGCCGGCGGCTACCCCGGCGCCGGTTACCTGGTGCTCGGCGCGCCGCGCACTTTCGCGCTGTCGGCGACGGTCGATTTTTAGGCCCCGATTAACCACGGAGTGCACGGAGGACACGAAGAGAAAGCAATGGAACGGGTGCTTAGGTGCATTCACCTGTCGGGCGATCGCTCCTAGACCCTCAACGTGCCTTTTCTCCGTGCCCTGCGTGCTTCGCTCCTTCGCATTTTTCTTCGAGCATTCTCATGCGCGCCATCTGCGTCCTGATCCACCGCTACGTCGGCCTGTTGATGGTTCCCTTTCTGTTCGTCACCGGACTCACCGGCGCGATCATTTCGTGGGACCACGAGCTCGACAAGCTGCTCAACCCGCAGCTGATGCACGTGCCGACGCGCTCCCCCGCCGTGCCGGCAATGTCCTCGCTCGCCCTGGCGCGCCGGATTGAGGCGCGCGACGCGCGCGTGCGGGTCAGTTTCATTCCGCTCGTCGCCGAGGCCGGGCAATCGCTGGCCTTCGGCGTTCAAGCGCGGATCGACCCAGCGACCGGCCGGCCTTTCGCTGCCGGCTACAACCAGGTCTTCATCGACCCCGCCGACGGCGCCGAGCTGGGCCGCCGCGAATGGGGCGCGGTTTGGCCGATCACTCGGGAAACCTTCGTTTCCTTCCTTTACAAGCTGCATTTTTCGCTGCACCTGCCGCCGATGTGGGGCAGCGATCGCTGGGGAATCTGGCTGCTCGGCACCGTCGCGCTGTTGTGGACGGTCGATTGCTTCACCGGCGTTTACCTGACGTTTCCGGCGCCGCCGCGCCGCGCCGCGGCGAGCCGCTCGTGGTATCAGCGCTGGCAGACCTCGTGGCGAATCCGCCGCGGCGCAGGCAGTTACAAACTCAATTTCGACCTGCACCGCGCGTTCAGCCTGTGGACCTGGGCCTTGCTCTTGATCCTGGCGTTCACCGCCTTCTCGCTCAACCTCTACCGCGAAGTCTTCTACCCGGTGCTGTCGGCGGTCTCTCAAGTCACGCCGACGCCATTCGATACGCGCCGGATGGCCGACCCGGACCAGCCGATCGAAGCTCAAGTCGACTTCGCCGCCATCGTCGACTGCGCGCAGGCCGAAGCGCAGCGCCGCGACTGGCGTGAACCGCCGGGCAGCGTCTTCTACTCGACCGCCTTCGGCGTTTATGGCGTGCAGTTCTTCGTTCCAGGCGGCGACCACGGCGCCGCCGGCGTCGGCCCGCCGCGCCTGTACTTCGACGGCCAGGATGGCCGCCTGCTTGGCGAACGACTGCCGTGGCGAGGTACGGTCGCCGACCTCTTCGTCCAGGCCCAGTTTCCACTGCACTCGGGTCGCCTGCTCGGCCTTCCCGGACGCATCCTGATCTCGTCGATGGGCTTCGTCGTGGCGATGCTCTCGGCAACCGGCGCCTATGTCTGGTGGCGCAAGCGTCGTAGCCGCAGGCAGTACCGCGACCGGAGCGCGCCATGAAGCAAGGCACACAGGCTTACCCAGAAGCCCGCCGCTGCGCGGCGGGAACCATCGCGCTCATCGTTGCGGCCCACGCCGCGGTGCTCGCGCGACTCGCCTCGCTCGATGTCGTGCCGCCCCCCCGCCCTCTCACCACCCTGACGGTGCAGCTCGTTGCGCCGACGGCGCGAGTCTCGCTACCGAGCGCCCCGACGCAAAACCGCGTCGAGACCAAGCCGGTCCGTGCGCAAGCGAAAACCGCGGCGGCGAGCCACCCGCCGCTGCTCGCCGCCCACAGCGACGCTCCCGGCGCCGCCACCGCAGCCGCGCCGGCCGGTGAAACGGTTTCGCTCGCCGCCGCACCTGGCCCCACCGGCACCATCGCCCCAGCCTCTGTTTCGGCGCCGCGCTTCGACGCCGCCTATCTCGCCAATCCGGCACCGGCTTATCCATCGCTGTCGCGCAAGCTGGGCGAACAAGGCCGCGTCGTCTTGCACGTGCTGGTCGACGCCGGCGGCCGCGCCAGCCGCATCGAGATCAAGAGCAGCAGCGCCTGGCCGCGCCTCGACCAGTCGGCGCAGGACGCGGTGGCGCGCTGGAAATTCGTCCCGGCCAGGCGCGGCGACGAAGCGGTCGACGCCTGGGTACTCGTCCCCATCGTTTTTAACCTGAGAAGCTGAGAGTCTGATATGGAAAATCCAATGGGCTTTGCCCACTTCCTTGGCAACGCCGATGGTGTTGCACGTTGCGTGCTGGCGCTGATGCTCATCGCGTCGACTGGCACCTGGTCCCTGATCGTCACCAAGGGCGTGCTGGTGCTGCGCATGAAACGGCGCAGCGAATCCTTTCTCGCCGCCTTCTGGGACGCGCCGAACCTCGCAGCCGTGGCTGCCGGAATCAGCCGGAACGGCACGCCCGAGCCTTTCTCGCATCTCTTGCACCACGGCTTCACGGCAATCGAACAGCACAGCCGGCTGGGTGACTCCGGCGAGCGTCGCGCGCTGATCGACGCCGGCGCGCCCGACGAGCTGCTCACGCGCGCGCTCAAACGCGCCATCGACGAGGATCGCAGCCGCCTCGAATTCGGCCAGACCTTCCTCGCCACGGTCGCCTCGGCGGCGCCCTTCGTCGGTCTGTTCGGCACCGTCTGGGGGATCTACCATGCGCTGATCGCCATCAGCGTATCCGGCCAGGGAACGCTCGACAAGGTCGCCGGACCGGTCGGCGAAGCGCTGATCATGACCGCCGCCGGCCTTGCCGTCGCGATTCCCGCGGCCGTCGCCTACAACGCTTTCGCGCGCGCCAACCGCAACACGCTGGCGCGGCTCAACGCCTTCGCCTACGACGTCTTCGCCTTCCTGGCGACCGGCATCAAGACCTCGCCGATGCTCACCGACGCGCGCACCACCAGCGAAAAAGTGATCGCCATGACGCGCGCCCAAGCCGCTCAACCGACTCATCCCGGCTTTGCCGTCCGTTAAGAGAGAACGACCATGGCCTTTGCCAGCCTGGAAAGCGACGACGACCACGAGGAACTCGCGCAGATCAATATGGTGCCGCTGATCGACGTGATGTTGGTGCTGCTGATCATCTTCATGGTCACCGCGCCGCTGCTCACGCACGCCGTCAAGGTCGACCTGCCCAAGGCCGCCTCGTCGGCCAACCAGAGCAAGTCCGAGAGTATGCAGTTGGCGATCGACGATGCCGGCCAGCTTTACTGGAACGGCGAACGCGTCGACGCAGCGCAGTTTTCCGAGCGCCTCAAGGTCGCCGCAGCGCTGCAGCCGCAGCCCGAACTGCAGATCCGCGCCGAACGCACGACGCCTTACGAGAAGGTCGCGCAGGTGATGTCGGAAGCGGCTCGTCAGGGCCTTACCCGAATCGGCTTCGTCACCGACCCATCGCCGCACCGATAGCGCTGCAGCGCCCCCGCCCTGACGCGCTGCGCGCATCAGGGCGTCAGGCTATGGCACGCAGCGATCTGCGGACGAGCGCTTGATTGGTGCTAGAATTTCGGGGTTCAGCCCGTGGCGACCGGTCGTATTGACGGATCGCTGCGCGCGCCCGCTTTTACGCAATTGACCATCAACCTCCGATAGAAAGTCCGCAATGACCGCCATCAAACAGGAAGACCTGATCCAGAGCGTCGCCGACGCCTTCCAGTACATCAGTTATTACCACCCGCTCGACTTCATCACCGCGCTCGGCCAAGCTTACGAGCGCGAAGAATCGCCGGCGGCCAAGGATGCGATCGCGCAGATCCTGACCAACTCGCGCATGTCGGCCGAAGGCCACCGTCCGATCTGCCAGGACACCGGAATCGGCATGGTCTTCCTCAAGGTCGGCATGGACATCCAGTGGCCCGACGCGACCATGAGCTTGCAGGAGATGATCAACGAAGGCGTACGCCGCGCCTACACCAACCCGGACAATCCGCTGCGCGCCTCGGTGCTCGCCGACCCCGCCGGCAAGCGCAACAACACCAAGGACAACACCCCGGCCGTCGTGCATTTCGAGATCGTCCCGGGCAACCACGTCGAGGTGATCTGCGCGGCCAAGGGCGGCGGCTCCGAAGCCAAGGCCAAGTTCGCCATGCTCAACCCGTCCGACGATCTCGTCGACTGGATTTTGAAAACCGTGCCGACGATGGGCGCCGGCTGGTGCCCGCCGGGTATCATCGGTGTCGGCATCGGCGGAACGCCGGAAAAGGCGATGCTGATGGCCAAGGAGTCAATCATGGCGCCGTGCAACATGCACGAGCTCAAGGCCAAAGCGGCCGAATTCGCCAAGACCGGCGCCAAGCTCACTCGAGCCGAGGAACTGCGCCTCGAACTGCACGAGAAGATCAACGCGCTGGGTATCGGCGCGCAAGGGCTCGGTGGACTGACCACCGTGCTCGACGTCAAGGTCCTCGACTACCCGTGCCACGCCGCCAACCTGCCGGTCGCGCTGGTTCCCAACTGCGCCGCGACGCGTCACATCCACTTCCACCTCGACGGCTCGGGTCCGGCCAAGCTGGTTCCGCCCAAGCTCGAAGACTGGCCGGCGGTGACCTGGACGCCCGACCTCAAACAGGCGACGCGCGTCGACCTCAACACGCTGACCAAAGCGCAGGTCGCCGCCTGGACGCCGGGCCAGAAGCTGCTCTTGAACGGCAAGATGCTGACCGGCCGCGACGCCGCGCACAAGCGAATCGCCGACATGCTCGCCAAGGGCGAAAAACTGCCGGTCGATTTCACCAACCGCGTGATCTACTACGTCGGCCCGGTCGACCCGGTGCGCGACGAAGTGGTCGGACCGGCGGGCCCGACGACGGCGACGCGAATGGACAAGTTCACGCGAATGATGCTCGAGAAGACCGGGCTCATCTCGATGGTCGGCAAGTCCGAGCGCGGCCCGCTCGCCATCGAGGCGATCCGCGACAACAAGTCGGCGTACCTGATGGCCGTCGGCGGCGCCGCCTATCTGGTGGCCAAGGCGATCAAGGGCGCCAAGGTCGTCGCTTTCGCCGACCTCGGCATGGAAGCGATCTACGAGTTCGACCTGCAGGACATGCCGGTCACCGTCGCCGTCGATTCGAACGGCAGCGCGGTGCACAAGACCGGCCCCAAAGAATGGTGCGAAAAGATCGGCAAGATCCCGGTCTCCTACCTCTTCGACAGCAAGCACTAAGCCGTAAAGCCCATAACGAAGCCGGCCCTGTGCCGGCTTCTTTTTTTCCGGAGCAGAAAATGACTATTGAACGGCGCGGGACAACCCGCCGCTACTCGGATTCCGTCGCTTTCGGCGACACCGTATATCTGGTCGAAGTCGCCCAGAATCTCGACGGCGACATCAGCGCGCAGACGCGCGAAGTGCTGGCCAGCGTCGAGCAGACCCTGATCAGCGCCGGCAGCGACAAGTCGCGACTGCTGCAGGTCACCATCTATCTTGCCGACATCACCGAGATCGGTGCCATGAACGCGGTGTGGGACGACTGGGTTCCCGAAGGCTGCGCGCCGGCGCGCGCCTGCGTTCAAGCGAAGCTCGCCAGCCCCGGTTACCGCATCGAAATCGTCGTACAAGCAGCACGCTGAGTGAGCACGCCAGGCTTATCACTAACGTCATACCGGTATTTCATGACAGAAGCGCGTGGTTCGGTATAGACTTTCAGAAAAAAAATCGATTATCGAAAAATCGCTTTTGAGTGCTTACGAGGGATGGAGGAAGCGCAAGGATGGGCAAAAGAGCACATCTGTTCGCGATGGTCGTCCGCCGACTTGCAACCGCGCTGATCCTGGCCTCGTTGTGCTTGGCTTTCGTCTCGCCAGCGAGCGCCGGCGAGACGACGATCCGCTACTTCCCGGCCGGCCCGATCTACGAATATCGCTGGAAGCTGCTTGAACTCGCGCTGGCGCATTCGTCAAACGGCGGCGAATCGTCGCGGCTCGTCCCCTTCGCCGAAGACATCACCCAGAATCGAGGCGTCCAGTTGCTGCAATCCGGAGCGATCGACGTCATCGCGCTGGGAACCAACGCCGAGCGCGAAGCGCAAATGCGGCCGATCAAGATCGACATCCTGCGCGGCATCGTCGGCTTCCGCATCTTCGTGATTCGCGCCGCCGACCAGGCGCGCATCGCGCGGATGGACGAAAAGACGCTGCGCCGGCAGTTGATCTTCGGCCTCAACAGCCAGTGGGCCGACCTGCCGATCATGCGCGCCAACGGGTTTACCGTCGAGACTTCGCCGGCCTACGAAAAGCTCTTCGCCATGTTATCCGCCGGCCGCTTCGACGCATTCCCGCGCGGTCTCAACGAAGCGGCGCGCGAACTCGAGGATCGCAAGCAAAGCTACCCGCAGCTCGCCGTCGAGCAAACCAAAGCGCTGTTTTTCCCGTATCCGGTCTATTTCTGGGTGAGCCGCGAGAACACCGCGCTGGCGCAACGGATCGAACGCGGGCTCAAACTCGCGCTGGCCGACGGATCGTTTCGCCAGCTGTTCGAAACGTATCACGCGACTGAAATCGCGCAGCTCGCCAGGAACAAGCGCCAAGTCATCCGCCTCGCCAACCCGATCCTGCCGGCCGGAACCGCCGAGCCCGATACCCGTTGGTGGTGGCATTAAGATGCTTGAGAGACGCTGATGTTTGCCGCCCAGACGCTCTCCCGACGGCTGTTGTACACGATGTTTCCGTGGTACCTGCTGATCGCCCTGGGAATGACGCTGGCCGAACTCGCCATCAACTACGTCAGCGTCAGCAACGACATTGATCGCGACTTGGCGTCGCTGGGCCAAACGGTCGGCCCCAGCGTCAGCAACGCGCTGTGGGCGCTCGACGGCCCGCAACTGGTGTCGATCGTCAGCGACGTGCGAAAAAACGCCATCGTCACCGGCGTGACGATCGAATCGGCGAGCGGCGAGATCCTGGCCGCCGACGGTGACCGGCCCATGCCCTACAACCCGCCGGCGGGATTTTTTCCGAATCGCATCAAACAAAGCGTGGTCCCGCTCGTTCATCAATCGCTGCGCGCCGAAAACGAAGTAATCGGCCAGCTCAAGATGTATTCGAACCACTACGTGGTCTGGGATCGAACAAAATACAGCATGCTGGTGGTGATCCTCGATTCGGTCGTCGTCGCCAGCGCGCTGTGGATGCTCTTTTTGTGGACCATCCGCTACCGCCTCTCCGATCCCGTGACCCGGGTCGCGCGATCGGTCGCCAACTGGCGTTTCCGGAGCAGCGACGCGCCGGTCGAAAAAATCGACTACCCCTACCCCGACGAGCTTGGCGAGCTGGTCAGCGCGCTCAACGAAAACCGCGCCAAGCTCTTCGAGTCGCTACGCGAACTCGACGGGCTCAACCACAACCTTGAGCGGATCGTCGCCCAGCGCACCGGCGAATTGCAGCTGGCCAAGGAATCGGCCGAAACCGCCAACCTGGCCAAGGGGCAGTTCCTAGCCAATATGAGCCACGAGATCCGCACGCCGATGAACGCCATTCTCGGCATGCTCTATCTGGCGCTCAAGAGCGATCTGACGCCGAGCCAGCACAACCAGCTGGCCAAGGCGCAGGGCGCCGCGCATTCGCTGCTCGGAATCATCAACGACATCCTCGATTTCTCCAAGATCGAAGCCGGCAAGCTCGAAATCGAAAGCATCGAGTTCGGCCTCGACAGCGTCCTCGAACAGCTCACCGACGCCATCGGCTATCAATCCGAGCACAAGGGAATCGAATTCCTGGTGCGCTACGATGTGGCGATTCCGCCGATCCTGATCGGCGATCCGCTGCGCCTCGGACAGGTACTGCTCAATCTGTGCGGCAATGCCGTCAAGTTCACCGAGCAGGGTCAGGTCGAACTCGGCTTCCGCTGCATCACGGCGAGCGAAACCGATCTGACCCTGCAGGTCTATGTCCGCGATTCGGGCGTCGGCATCGCTCCCGAAATCCAGGACACACTGTTCGAGAAGTTCACCCAGGCCGACCAATCGACGACGCGCCGCTTCGGCGGCACCGGACTGGGACTCGCGATCTGCAAGAACCTCGTCGCGCTGATGGGCGGACGGATCTGGATCGAGGACAGCCAGCCCGGCAAGGGAACGACGATCTGCTTCACGGTCGAGCTCAAGATCGCGCGGCAGGCACAGACTCGGCAGCGCGAACTGGTCGAGAAGGCCGGGCCCTTGCTCGCCGGAGTCCGCGTGCTGGTCGTCGATGACAACGAAGTGTCGCGCGAAATCATCGCCGAAATGCTGCGTTACTTCCACATCGCGGTCGGCACGGCAGCCAATGGCCCGGCGGCGCTCGCCGCGTTCGAAAGCGCCGGCGACGCGCCCTACGACCTGGTGCTGATGGACTGGCGCATGCCCGGGATGAACGGCGACGAGGCGACGCGACGAATCCACGGCAATTTTTCGATCAAGCATCAGCCCAAGGTGGTGATGATCACCGCCTACGGCCGCGAGGACGTGATCCGGCTCGCCGAGCAGGCGGGCGTCGATGGGTTCCTGGTCAAACCGGTGTCGCCTTCGACGCTGCTCGACAGCCTGCTCTCGGCGCTCGGTCGCGGCCGGGTTCTGGACGATGCCGGCACGCCGCGCCGAGCGCCGCCCAATCTCGCCAGCAGCGGCCGGCTGGCCGGTGCGCGGCTGCTGCTGGTCGAAGACAACGACATCAACCGCGAATTCGCCAGCGAACTGCTGCACAGCGAAGGGATTGCGGTCGACGAAGCGATCAACGGCGAGCAGGCGGTCGAGAAGGTTCAGCGCACCGCTTACGACGCCGTGCTGATGGACGTCCAGATGCCGGTGATGGACGGCCTCGAAGCGTCGCGCCGCATCCGCGCGCTGGCGGATGCTGGCGACGAGCGCTTCGCGAGCCTGCCGATCATCGCCATGACCGCGCTGGCGATGGCGCACGACGCCGAGAATTGCCGCGCTGCGGGGATGAACGATCACCTCACCAAGCCGATCTCGCCCGACCACCTGATCGACGTTCTGGCCAAATGGATCCGCCTGCCGCAAGGCCGCAGCGGCGCTCCGATGCCGGCCGCGCCGGTGGCCGAATTTCCGCCTGAGCTGCTGGCGCTCGGCAGCCTCGACACGCGCGAAGGCGTTCGCCGCATCGGCGGCAAGGTCGACGCCTATCGGCGGCAACTGCGCCGCTTCCGCGAAAACTACGCCGACGCAGCGAATCAGCTGCAGCACCTGGCGAGCGGTGCCGATCTGCGCCAGGCCGAGGATTACTGCCACCAGCTCAAAGGCATCACCGGCAACATCGGCGCCTCGGCACTCTACGACCAGGTGACGACGATCGACGCCGAACTCAAGCGCGAAAACCGCCCAGGCACGGTCCAGCTCGAGCAGTTGGGCCGCCTGCTGCAGAACGTGATGCACGACATCGACACGCTGGCGGCGACCCCGACGACAGCACCGCCAGCTGCCGCCATTGCGCTCGATCCCACGCAGTTGCGCGACCGGCTGCAGCGCCTCAGCGAGGCGCTCAACTACGATCTGGGACGCGCCGAAGCCTTGCTCGCCGAGCTACGCGCCGGCGTCGGCGACAGTCCGCGGGCGGCGCAAATCGCCGCCATCGCCGCCCACGTCGAGGTGTTTGATATCGACGCCGCGCAAGCGCTGCTCCGCCAAGTGCAGAAAACATTCAGCAGCACCAGCGAAGAGACACGATCATGAATGGAACTGCCCGCCCGCGCATCCTCATCGTCGACGACGTCAACGAGAATCTGCACGCGCTGATGAACATCCTGCGCGACGACTATGCGATCATCGCCGCCACCGGCGGCGAAAAGGCGCTCGAACTGGCGCAGCGCCAGCCCGTCCCCGACCTCATCCTGCTCGACATCAAGATGCCCGGAATGGACGGCTACTCGGTTCTCGCCCGCCTCAAGGCCGACCCCGCCACCGCGCAAATCCCGGTGATCTTCGTCACCGCGCTGTCGGAAGCGGCCGACGAGGCGCGCGGCCTGGCGCTCGGCGTCGCCGATTACATCACCAAGCCGGTCAATCCCGAGCTGCTGCACCTGCGCATTCGCATCCAGCTCGAATTGCAGCGCTATCGAAGCCAGCCCGACACCTTCGACATCGCCCAGCACGCGGACCCTGACCATCCGGCATCGCTGCTGGTCGTCGACGACGTCCCGGAAAACATTCACGAGCTGCTCGAAGCGCTCAAGGACGACTACCGCATCATGGTCGCCAATTCGGGCGCCAAGGCGATCGAACTGGTGCAAGGGGCGAGTCCGCCGGATCTGGTGTTGCTCGACATCGTGATGCCCGGAATGAACGGCTACGAGGTCTGTCGCCGCATCAAGGCGACGACCGCCGGCAACCGCATCCCGGTGATCTTCGTCACCGTCGTCGATGCCACGCAGCAGAAGGTCCGCGGCTTCGACATCGGTGCCGCCGACTACATCACCAAACCCTTCGACATCGACGAAGTGCGCGCGCGCGTTCGCACCCACCTCGAACTGTCGCGGCTGCAGCGCTTCCTCGAACAACTGGTCGCCCAGCGCACGGCGCTGCTCAACAAGAGCGAAGAGAAGTACCGCATCCTCGCCGACTATTCGCCGAACTGGGAATACTGGGTGGCGCCCGACGGCAGCTACCTCTATGTCTCGCCGGCGTGCATCGACGAGTCGGGCTATTCGCCCGAGGATTTTTTCGCCGACCCCGGGCTGATGGAAAAAATCATCCACCCGGACGATCTGGCGGCCTGGAAAGCACAGGGCCCGGCGGCAGCGAGCGCCGACCCGACGCCGCTGATTTTCCGCATCCGCGCCAAGGACGGCAGCGAACGCTGGATCGAACAGGTCTGCCGGACGGTGCTCGACGCCGACGGCAAATCGCTCGGCCAACGCGGCTCGCATCACGACATTTCGGCACGCCGCGACGCCGAGGAACGGCTCGACTTCTTCATCAATCGCGATCCGCTGACCGGCTTGCCCAATCGCTCGCTGTTCCGCGAACTGCTCGAGCATACCTTGCAACGCGCCGAACGCGATCAGACGCAGTTTTCCCTGCTGTTCATCGATCTGGACAATTTCAAGACGATCAACGAAAGCCTCGGCCACAGCCTGGGCGACCAGCTCTTGATCGAGGCCGGCAAACGGCTCAAGGAACAGCTGCCTGATATCGACGCGATCGCGCGCATCGGCGGCGACGAGTTCAACATCATTCTCAACCACAGCGAAGGCATGCCGTGGATCGACCTCGCCGCGCAGCGCATGATCGATGCGCTGGCCAAGCCGTTCGAGCTTGGCGGCCACAGCGTCTATGTCGGCGCCAGCATCGGCATCGCGCTTTATCCCAACGACGGCGATGACGCCGAAACGCTGCAGAGCAACGCCGACGCCGCGCTGCATCAGGCCAAACTCAACGGCCGCGGCATTCTGCGCTTTTTCTCGTCGGAGATGACCAGCCGCGCCAAGGAACGGCTGACGCTCGAAGCCGATCTGCGGCGCGCCGTCGAGCGCGACGAGTTGCGCCTGCACTATCAACCGCAGGCCGACCTGATCAGCGGCGAAATCGTCGGCGTCGAAGCGCTGGTGCGCTGGCAGCACCCGCTGCGCGGACTGATTGGGCCGGGCGACTTCATCCCGCTCGCCGAAGAGAACGGCTACGTGGTCGCGCTCGGCGACTGGGTGCTGCGCACCGCGTGCCGGCAGCTTAGACGGTGGGCGGACGCCGGGCTCCAGCTGCGCCGGATCGCCGTCAATGTCTCGCCGATCCAACTGAGCCGCGGCCGTCTGCTCGAAACGGTCAACGCGGCCTTGCAGGAAACGGGAATCGCTCCCCAACAGCTGGTGCTCGAAATCACCGAGAGCTGCATCATGGCCGATCGCGAGCAGTCATTCAGAGTGCTCGCCGAGCTCAGGGCGATCGGCGTTCGCCTGTCGATCGACGACTTCGGCACCGGCTATTCTTCGCTCGCCTATCTGCAACAACTCGAAGTCCACGAGCTCAAGGTCGACATGGCTTTCGTTCGCGACATGACGAGCAACAACGGCAATGCCTCGATCGTCAAGGCGGTGATCGCGCTGGGCCATAGTCTCAACCTCGAAGTCATCGCCGAAGGCGTCGAGACCCCGGGTCAGGCGCGCCACCTGCGTTCGCTGCAATGCGATGTGATGCAAGGCTATCTGGTCAGCCGGCCGCTGCCGGCCGACGCCATGACCGACTTCCTGAGCGCGTTCCATCCGACGCAAATCCCGCTCGATAACGAAGCGCTCAGCACGCTATTGCTGGTCGATGACGAGCCGAGCGTTCTGGCTTCGCTCAAACGCGTCTTGCGCCGCGAGAACTATCGCATCCTGAGCGCCAGCAACGGCGAAGAAGCCTTGTCGCTGCTGGCGCAGCACCCGGTCGGGGTGATTCTCTCCGATCAGCGGATGGCCGGCATGAGCGGCACCGAATTGCTCGCCCGCGTCCGCCTGATGCACCCCAAGACCATCCGTATGGTGCTCTCGGGCTACACCGGGCTCGACAGCCTCACCGAAGCGATCAATCGCGGCGAGATTTCACGCTTCCTGACCAAGCCCTGGCGCGACGAGGAATTGCTCGAAGCGTTGCGCGACGCTTTTCGCCGCTATGGCCAGTTGAACAGCGGCGCCTGACGCCCCAGGAAACGTCAGGCCGCCCGGTGCGGGTTCCGGGCGCGTTTGCGAGTTCCTGTAGAATGGGCGCGAAATGCTTTCTGAACGCGACTCCTTAAGATGAACCCCAAACCCAAGCTGCGTTCGCCGCTCGATCGCGCGCGCCAAGTGATCCTCTTCGAGGTCGGCGGACTGATCCTGATCACGCCGCCGTTCGCCTGGGCGAGCGGCGTTGCGGCCAGCGATTCGATCGGCCTGCTGGCGCTCATTGCGCTGATCGCCGCGCTGTGGAACGCCGCCTACACGACGTCTTTCGACTGGCTCGAGGGGCGCTGCAGCGGTCGCGCCGCCGACCAGCGCAGCACGCCATGGCGAGTCATTCACGCCGCCGGCTTCGAACTCGGACTGCTCGCCATCAGCCTGCCGATCGTCATGGCGTGGACGGGCATGTCCTGGCTTGACGCGCTCGCCGCCGACGCCGCCCTGGCGGCCGCCTACGTCGCCTACGCCTACGTTTTCAACCTCGGCTACGATCGCATCTTCCCGATCGCCAGCCCGTGCTGACGCCGATGTCTGCGCCGGGCGACACGATCGGTGTTTTCGACAGCGGGCTCGGCGGCCTCTCGGTGCTCTCGTCGATCGCGCGATCGCTGCCGGGCGCCGATCTCATCTACTTCGCCGACACCGCGCACGTTCCCTACGGCAACAAGAGCGATGCTTTCATCCGCGACCGCGTGCTCAAGATCGGCCGCCAGCTCGTCGAGCACGGCTGCACGATGATCGTCGTCGCCTGCAACACGGCGACCGCCGCCGCCGTTTCGGCGCTGCGCGAAAGCCTGCCCGGCGTCCCGGTGGTCGGCGTCGAACCGGGAATCAAGCCGGCCGCGAAGGCGTCCAAAAGCGGCCGCATCGCGGTGCTGACGACCACCTCGACGGCGCGCAGCGAGCGGCTCTCGCGCCTGATCCGGCGGCACGCCGCAGCGCTTGCGGTCGACGTCCTGCCCTGCCCCGGCTGGGCAACGCGCGTCGAAACGCTGCAGCTTGACGACGCAGGCTTTGCCGAGGACGTGCGCCAGCATCTGGCGCCGACGCTGGCCGCCGGCGCCGACCGCATCGTGCTGGGCTGCACCCACTACGCTTTTCTCACGCCGGTGCTCGAACCGATCGTCGCCGGCCGCGCGCTGCTGGTCGACGTCGCCGACGCCGTCGCGCGCCAGTGCCAACGCCTGAGCAGCGCGCCCGCTACTGCCGGTCGAGGCCGGCTGACGCTGCTCGCCAGCGCCGACCCCGGGCGTTTGCCGGCGGCGCTCGCCGCGCTCGGCCTGACGCGGCTGGCCGCGCAACTGGCCGCTCCGGCGCGCCTGGCGGCGGTCTAGACGTGGCGCAGAGCGTAGCCATCATCGGCGGCGGGCCGGCCGGACTGATGGCCGCCGAGGTTTTGAGCCGCAGCGCCGCCAATGAGGTCGAGGTCTTCGAGGCGATGCCGTCGCTCGGCCGCAAGTTCCTGATGGCCGGCAAGGGCGGAATGAACATCACGCACGCTGAAGAAGCCGGCGCCTTTCGCGCGCGCTACGGCGCGCGCCAGGACCGCATCGCGCCGCTGCTCGACGACTTCGGCCCCGATGAGTTGCGCCAATGGATTGACGATCTCGGACTATCAACCTTCGTCGGCAGTTCGGGGCGCGTCTTTCCGACCGGGATGAAGGCCGCGCCGCTGCTGCGCGCCTGGCTGCACCGGCTGCGCCAGGCCGGCGTTCGCTTTCACGTGCGCCAGCGCTGGTGCGGCGTCGAAAGTTCGGCCGACGGCCGCTGGGCACTGCGCTTTTCGGCGACGGCCGGCGAACAAACGGTGATCGTCGACGCCGTCGTGCTGGCGCTCGGCGGCGGCAGTTGGGCCAAGCTCGGCTCGGACGGACGCTGGGTGGCGCTGCTCGAAAACGCGGGCGTTGCGGTCGCGCCGCTGCGCCCGGCCAACTGCGGCTTCGACATCGCCTGGAGCGAGCATCTCAAGAGCCGCTTTGCCGGAACGCCGGTCAAGTCGGTGGTCGCCTCGTTCACCGACGGCGGCGGCAAGGCACATCGGCGGCCGGGCGAGTTCGTGATCACCGAAAACGGCGTCGAGGGCGGCCTGATCTACGCGCTCTCGGCACCGCTGCGCGACGCCATCGATAAGATTGGCAGCGCGACGCTGACGATCGACCTGTTGCCCGGCCACCCGCTCGCGCGAGTGATCGCCGAGATCGCGCATCCGCGCGGCTCGCGTTCGCTCGCCAGCCACCTGCACGGCCGGCTGGGTTTGAAGGGCGTCAAGAGCGCGCTGCTGCACGAATGCATCGCGCGCGACGATTTTCTCGACGCGGGCAAGCTGGCGGCGGCGATCAAGGCGCTGCCGCTGCGCCTGACCGCACCGCGCCCGCTCGACGAGGCGATCAGCAGCGCTGGCGGCGTGCTGTTCGAAGCGCTCGACGAGCAATTGATGATCCGCCAGCTACCCGGCGTCTTCTGCGCCGGCGAAATGCTCGACTGGGAAGCGCCGACCGGCGGCTATCTGCTCACCGCCTGCCTGTCGACCGGCCACGCCGCCGGTCATGGCGCCTCGGCCTGGCTCGCCCGGCTTGCCGCGCGTGCTAAGCTTGAGCGATGACGCGAGCAAACGACATCAACAAAGCCACGCCCTGTGACTATGCGGCCTGGATTCTGGCTGTCGCGGGCATCGTGTTCGTTCTCTATCTTCGGCTGCTGCCGGCGCTGATCGCCGGCCTGCTGGTCTATGAGCTGGTGCATGTGATCACCCCGCTCTTCGCGCGCCGCCTGTCGACGCGACGCGCCAAGGCCGTGGCCATCGCGCTGGTGGCCTTACTGGTGATCGGCACGGTCAGCGCGGCCGGCTTCGGCCTGATCGTCTTCATGCGCAGCGAAGGCGGCAGCCTGCCGGCGCTGCTCGCCAAGATGGCCGACGTTCTCGACGCCTCGCGCACGACGCTGCCGCAATGGCTGGCCGACTATCTGCCGAGCAGTAGCCAGGGCATCAGCGACACCGTGAGCCGCTGGCTGCGCGAACACGCCGTCCAACTGCAGTCGATCGGAACCAAAACCGGGCATTCGCTGGCGCACGTGCTGATCGGCATGATCATCGGCGCCATGGTGTCGCTGCGCGAAGCTTTCGCCGACGGCAGCAATGCGCCGCTCGCCCGCGCGCTCGCCGAACGCGTCTTCAGGATGGGCGAGGCCTTTCGCCGCGTCGTCTTCGCGCAGATTCGAATTTCCGCACTCAACACCGCGTTCACCACGATCTACCTGGCCATCGCGCTGCCGCTGCTCGACATCCATATGCCGCTGACCAAGACGATGATCGCCGCGACCTTCATCGCCGGCCTGCTGCCGGTGATCGGCAACCTGATCTCCAACTCGGTGATCGTCGTCATCAGCATGGCCGTCTCGCCGCAACTGGCGATATCGTCGCTGTGTTACCTGGTGTTCATCCACAAACTCGAATATCTGCTCAACGCGCGCATCGTCGGCACCCAGATCAACGCGCGCGCCTGGGAACTGCTGACCGCCATGCTGGTGATGGAAAGCGCCTTCGGTCTGCCCGGGCTGATCGCCGCCCCGATCTGTTACGCCTGGCTCAAGGACGAGCTTTCGGCGCGCGGACTGATCTGATGCAGATCTGGGTCGACGCCGACGCCTGCCCCAAGGTGATCAAGGAGATCCTCTTCCGCGCCGCGACGCGCAGCAAAATCCCGCTGACGCTCGTCGCCAACCAGACGCTGCATGTTCCGCCGTCGCCTTTCATCCGCAGCGTCCAGGTGCATGCCGGCTTCGACGTCGCCGACAACGAAATCGTCAAGCGGCTCGCCGCCGGCGACCTGGTGATCAGCAGCGACCTGCCGCTCGCCGCGCAGGTCATCGAAAAAGGCGGCCACGTTCTGAGCCACCGCGGCGAGTGGTATTCGGCGGCCAACATCGGGCCGCTGCTGACCATGCGCAACTTCATGGAGAGCCTGCGCGCCAGCGGCGTGCAGACCGGCGGCCCGCCACCGATGAGTCACAGCGAACGACAAGCCTTTGCCGCGCACCTCGATCGCTTTCTGGCCAGCCACTCGGCGCCCGGCCGGTAAAGCGCCTGTATGATTGCAGGTCCGCTGACAATGACGCCCGGCCTGGAGGCGCTCACGTACGGCCCCTATCCGTTAGTTGGCATAGATGCACTCCGCAGCACCAATAACTGATGACTCCTATCCCGATGACTATGCCGTCGTTCTTTCACGTTGATGTCTTTGCAACGCGTCCGCTAACCGGAAACGGATTGACCGTCTTCCTGAACACGGAGGGATGGTCCGTGCCGGTCATGCAACGCTTGACCCAAGAGATGAAACAGTTCGAGTCAATTTTCCTTTCGGAGATCACCACCACTAGCGCCCGTGCTCGTGTTTTTACAATGGAAGAGGAGCTTCCATTCGCAGGTCACCCAGTTCTTGGGGCCGCAACGGTACTTCACCGTAGCCAAACGCCAGAGGCCAACGCGAGCTCGTGGATTCTGAAACTCACCTCCGGGGAAGTAGCAGTCTGCACAACGAAGATGAGCGGATTCTATCTCTCCGAAATGAATCAAGGTGCGGCGATTTTTGGTGCTCCCATTGCCCCGACAGAGTTACAGCCAGTCTTGGCGCGGCTCGGTCTGCAGTCCAACGACCTCACCGCCGGGCTCTCCGCGCGGGTTATTTCGACAGGGCTGCCGTACCTCATTATTCCGGTTCGCCCTGAAGCTCTCGGGCGAGCGGCGATCAGCGGCACCGACCTTGAAGTACAGCTTGCCGCGCTTGGGGCGAAGTTCGTCCTTGTGCTTGATGTTGCGGGCCTCGAGGTTAGGACTTGGGACAATCTTGGCCGGGTAGAAGATGTCGCGACGGGTAGCGCCGCAGGCCCAGCTGCGGCATATCTCTTTGACCTCGGCCTCGCTGATCCGAATTTGCCCCTAGAGCTTGCACAAGGCCGTTTTGCCCATCGCCCAAGCAAGATCCGAGTCCGCCGCGACACCGTCGGAGGGCTTCTCGTAAGAGCGGAAGTCTGGCCCGTCGCTCACGGTTTTCTCGACCCGAATGCAATGCAGGTAGGCGGTTGAATGCCATCTCTCAAGTCACACCTTTTAAGTGATTGCCTTTAACTGAACGTCTCGGAGCGACTTTCGGGCGGTTTGCTGTCTCGCCCCAATTGCCCCGTTCCCTTCTCTCGCGCCGCCAACCCGCCGCAGGCCATGGCTTGGGGCTCACGTCAAACGGTCCTGAACGTCTGGCTTTTTCAAGCACGCCGCTTCCGCGTTGGGCCGCAAGCGCCATTTCGCCTTCGCTGACGCGCTTCCCGATGCAAAAGTCATTCCCTTTGGCGGTCGTCGGCCAGTTGCTGCCGCTCGGAGCGGTCGCCAAGCTGCCATACAGATGACTGCCACACTCAGGTTGCCGCCGCTCCCTCTGTAAGCAACTTCATTGTTCGGTCGACGTTTTCGGCTGCGGAATCCAGTACGCATCAACATCCGATGGGCGCGGCGACGACCGTACGATCAGAACCAGCGATTAGAACTGCATTGGTGCTTCCGAAGGCAACTCGCTCGGCGTTGAGGGGTTTGCATCCAAAGGTAACAGGTCCGATTTACTCTCCTCTCAGCCGATTTGAAATTCCGTTGCTCCCGGTCGATAAAGCAATAATCGACCGGGGATGGCGCTGTAAGAAAGGAGACTTTCCTCAATTTCCTGATCGGATTCGTAAGGCGGACCTGTTACCTTTAGAGGCTAAAATTGCACGACATCAACCAGCCAGTGGTGCCGAGTCGAGGCACCGCTTGCTCGAGTACCTCCGTGGCTATGCCACGGAGGTACTCGAGCGCCTTATTTCTTGCGACCTTTTTCCAGTTCCGTTTGCAATTGGGCCACGAGTTCTGGCCCAACGTTCTGGCTGAACTTGTCGATCACCGGTTTGATCTTGGCCCGGATCTTGGCGATTTCTTCCGGCGGCAGCACCGTGACGGTCATCGTCTTCTTGAGGGTAGCCAGCGACTCGTCGGACATCTTTCGCGCGTTTTCACGTTGCCACTTCGTCGCTTCGGCCGCCGTCGACAGCAGCAGCGCCTGTTCGTCCTTGGTCAGCGCGTCCCATTTCTTCTTGCTGGCGAGCAGCGACTGCGGGTTGTAGATGTGGTTGCTGACGGTCAGGTACTTCTGGACCTCATAGAACTTGCTGGTCTCGATTACCGAGAAGGGGTTCTCGTGCCCGTCGATGATCTTCTGTTCCATCGCCGTATACACCTCGGTGATCGGCATCGGCACGGCATTGGCGCCCAGCGTGTTGAAGGTCTCGATGTAAATCGGCGACTGGATCACGCGAATCTTGAGGCCGGCGATGTCGTCGGCCTTGGCGATCGGACGCTTGCTGTTGGTCAGGTTGCGGAAGCCGAGTTCCCAGTAGGCGAGGTTGACCAGGCCCTTGGCTGGCAGCTTGTCGGCGAGTTGCTTGCCGAAGGCGCCGTCGAGAATCGCGTCGGCCTCCTTGCCGTTTTCGAACATGAACGGGAAGTCGAAAATCGCGAATTCCTTGACCTGCGTTTGCAGGATTCCCGAGTTCATCGCGGTGAAATCAACGGTGCCGCCCTGCACCGCCGACAGCGCCTGGACGTCGCCGCCGAGAACGCCGTTGGCGAAGACTTTGATCTGCATCTTGCCGCCGCTTTTCTCCTTGACCAGTTCGGCCCATTTCTCGGCGCCCAGAACCCCCGGGTGTCCCGTCGCGCCGGCATGCGACATCCGGAACGTATGCTCGCCGACCTGAGCCTGCGCCGTCGCCCCAAGGATCAGCGCGCACAACGCCAGCGCTGCATGTCCGGAAAATTTCCTTATTTTCATCTTTGACTCCTCGCTAGATAAGCCTCGAAACGGAGAGGCCGTCCGTAAAAAAGTACCACTGCTCGAGATGCTTTCTGCCGCGGCTCATCCGTCTGCGCTCAAGCCTTGGCCTGAACCGCAGCGACGGCGGCTCTTAGCCCGAGCAGGTAGGTATCGGCACCGAAACCGCAGATCTGGCCGGTGGCAATTTCGGCGAAGACCGAGTGGTGGCGGAATTCCTCGCGCGCGTGGATGTTCGACATATGCACTTCGACGACCGGCCCGGTGATGATCGCCAGTGCGTCGCGCAGGCCGTAGCTGTAGTGGGTCCAGGCGCCGGCATTGATGACCACGGCGTCAACGTTATCGAAGAAGCCCTGGTGTATCCGGTCGCACATCGCGCCTTCGCAGTTGGTCTGAAAACTCTCGACCTCGACGCCAAGTTCCTTGGCGAGCTTCTGCAGACTGGCGTCGATCTCGGCCAGCGTGATCGTTCCGTACTGCGCCGGGTCGCGTTTGCCGAACATATTGTGGTTGATGCCGTGGAGCATGAGGATTTTCATGATGGTCCTTTCGATGGGTGAACAAATAGTGAGGTGGATGGTGGCCCGGCTCTCAGACCAGCGGCACGGTCAGCGTCGTGATGACGGTGCGGGTGTCGGGCCGTACGCCGCGCCACCACGCGAAGGCCTCGGCGGCCTGTTCGACCAGCATGCCGACGCCGTCGGCCAAACGGCGCACGCCGGTGCCCTGGGCGAGCCGCAGGAAGGGCGTCAGGCCCTTGCCATAGACCAGCTCGTAAGCCAGCCCATCGGGCGACAAAACATCGGTGTGCACCGGCGGCAGTTCGCCGCGCAGACTCGCCGAGGTGGCGTTGATGACGACATCGAAGGTTTCAGGCGAAGCGCTCAGCTCGGGATAAGACGCGGCCGCCAGCTCACCGAAGTTGGAAAATTGCGCGACCAACGCATGAGCCTTGCTCTCGGTGCGATTGACGATCAGCAGCTTGGCCGGCTGCTGCGCGAGGATAGGCAGCAGCGCGCCACGCGCCGCGCCGCCGGCGCCGAGCAGCAGCACTCGCTTGCCCTGCATAGGAAAACCGAGGTTGTGCACGATGTCGCGAGTGAGCCCGATGCCGTCGAAGTTCTGCGCGAAGACCTGGTCGCCCTCGAACTTCAGCGCATTGACCGCACCGGCGAGCTGCGCCTGCTCGGTGAGGTCGGTGGCGTAGGCGAAGGCGTCGAGCTTGAACGGGGCGGTGACGTTCAAGCCGCAACCACCCGCCGCGCGGAACGAATCGACGGTTTGGCAAAAGCCGTCGAGCGGTCCTTCGATGACGCCGTAGGCGATGTCCTGACCGGTCTGCCTAGCGAAGGTCGAATGGATTAGCGGCGACTTGGTGTGTCCGATCGGATTGCCGATCACGGCGTACTTGTCGGTCATGATTCGCTTCCTACGCGTCCGAACCGAGACTAGCCACGGCCGCTTCGGCATAGAGCACGCCATCGCTGACCATGGCGTCGATCTGCTCGGCTGTATACCCGAGCGCGCCGGCGATCTGCCGGTTGTGCTGGCCGAGCAGCGGCGCTGGCTCGGTCTGCGTCGTGTCGTAGCCGGAGAAGTGGTACGGCAGGTTGCCCAGACTGATTTTTCCGAGCACCGGGTGCTGTTGTTCGACGACCATGCCGCGCGCCTTGATTTGCGGGTCGGCGAGCACCTCGTCGATGCGCTGGACCTTGGCCGACGGCACGTCGATGGCGTCGAGCGCGGCCAGCGCCTCGGCCACCGTGCGGCCGGCGACCCAGGCGCGAACCAGCGGCAGGATTTCGAGGCGGTTTGCGTTGCGCCCGGCCGCCGAGTGGAAGCGCGTGTCGGCCGCCAGCGCCTGCCCGCCGATCAGCAGCGCGAGGCGTTTCCAGGCGTCGTCGACCTGAGCGGCGATCACCAGATGGCCGTCGGACGCGGTGAACGATCCGTAGAGCGTCGAGTTGGGCAGGTCGTTGCCGGACGGCTGCGGAACTTCCTTGCCGCCGGAAAGCGTGTAGCACTGGATCGCGTATTCGTGCATCGAGACCAGACAGTCGTAGAGCGCCATGTCGATGTGCTGGCCGCGTCCCGACTTGACGCGGCCGAGCAGCGCCGCGCAGATCGCCGCGACGCTGTTGGCGCCGGTATACATGTCGCCGAGCGCGATGCGCAGCAGCGGCGGCGTCTCGCCGGGCGAGCCAACCATGGCCATGATGCCGCTCTTGGCTTCGGCGATCAGGCCGAATCCGGCGCGGTGCGAATCCGGACCGCTGTGGCCGTACGCCGAAATCGAACAATAGACCAGACCGGGGTTGATTTTCGACAGTTCCTCGTAGCCCAGGCCGAGCTTGCCCAGTGCTCCCGGGCGGTAGTTCTCGACGAAGACGTCGGCACCTTCGACGAGCTGGTGCAGCATCTTGAGGCCGCGCGGATCCTTGAGGTTGATGCACAGGCCCTGCTTGCCCATGTTCTGCTGCAGATAGTAGCCGCTTTGCCCGTCGATGAAATAGGCGTGCGCGCGACCGGCGTCGCCGGCCGTCGGGCGTTCGACCTTGATCACCTCGGCGCCAAGCGCCGCGAGATTGCGCGAAACAAAGGGACCGGCCAGGAAGTGGCTGTAGTCGATGACGCGGATTCCGGCGAGCGGCAGTGCTTGAGTGGTCATGGAGGGTTCGCTTTCAGACAGTGGTTTTCGGGCGGCAGGGGACCATCACGCGGTGCTGGCCCTTTTGCACGACTTCGCCGCGCTGGTTGATCAATTCGACGGGAACGATGACTATGCCCCAGCCCGGACGGCTCTTGGACTCGCGCGCGCTCTCGACGTAGAACTCGATGTGGCAGATGTCGCCGATCTTGATCGGTGCCACGAAGCTCCACTCCCAGCCCAGCGACATCCCCGGCTGGAAGCAATAATCGCTTTGCGTCTTGAGGCCGTCGGCGACCGACAGGCCGAACAGCCCGTGCGCGACGCGCGTGCCGAACGGGGTTTTTCTGGCGTATTCCTCGTCGATGTGCACCGGGGTAAAGTCACCGGTCAGTTCGGCGTAGGCGTTGATTCGCGCCTCGGTGAAGGTGTAGGTCGGGCTGATGCCCTTGTCGCCGACCTTGATTTCGTCGAAATACAGTTCCGTGGCCATGCTTTTGGCTCCAATGAATGATTGAGGGTTCAGGCGCGCGACTTGGCCGCCAAGGCTTCTGCGACGCCGTTGCCATGGGCCTGAATCAGCTCCAGTTGCAGACCGTCGGGCAAGGCCAGCCAGTTGCGGCCCTGCGGCAATTCGCTGACGCCCCACTTCGCGGCTTCGGTCAGCGCTTCGTCGAGGTCTTCGGTCATGATCCCGAGGTGCGCAAGGCGGCCTTCGGGGCCGGCGAAGTTCGGGTCGGACATCAGCTGCATGCCGCCGATCGTCCAGAACTGATACGGATTCTGGCCGGCGGGCGTTTCCTCGCGCATCGTCATTCCCAGCACGTCCTTGAAAAAACGGATGTGCCAGTCGATGTCTTTGACGCGCACCGCGACGTGTTCGACGTACGATTTTTTTGCGTAGGCCATGATCGTTATTCCTTATTTCCCGGCGTAGTCCGCCAGCCAGCGCTCGATGCCCTTGGTGCAGGCCAGCAGCGTCTGATTGACCGGCGTCGGGATGGCCGACCGCGCGCCCCAGCGAACGACCGAGCCGTTGATGAAGTCGACCTCGGTCGGCTCGCCTTTCTCGAGGCTTTGCAGCATCGACGTCTTGAATTCGGCGGGCAGTCCCTCGGCGGCGAGCCGCCAGAAATATTTGGGATCTTCAGACGTAAGCGTGATGTGGTTGGCGCGGGCCACGGCGATGCCTTCGGCAACCGCCGCCAGCGCGCAAGCCTCGATTTCCGGAACGCTGTAGAGCCCGCCGTAAGGCAGTTTGGTGATTGCGCACAGGGCACCGGTCGCGACATTGACCAGCAATTTGTCCCACATGGTGCCGTAAATGTTGGTGCTGGCGGTTGCCAGCAGACCGGCACGGTTGAATTCGTCGACAACCGCCTGGAGTCGAGGAGTCAGTTGGCCGTCGAGTTCGCCGATGTAGGTTTGCTTGCCCTTCGACCCCGAGATGATGTGACCGGGTTCGAGGAAGACGCCGCCGACGTAGGTCTTGGCGGCCAGCACGCGCTCGCGGCCGACGACCTCGGCGAGGATTTCCTCGTGGCCCAGGCCGTTCTGGATCGACATCACCATCGTCTTCTCGCCGATCAGCGGGCCGGCCGACTCGATCGCCGCCCGCGTATGGAAGGACTTGACCAGCACGATGATCAGATCGACTGGACCGATTTCCCGACAGTCGTCATAGGCCTTAACCTTGACGACTTTTTCTTCGTCGCCGACGCGCATGCGCAGACCGGATTCATTGATCGCATCGACATGTGCCTGATAGCGATCGACCAGAGAGACGTCCGATCCGCCGGCGGCGAGCACGCCGCCGATTGAACAACCCAGCGCGCCGGCGCCGAGAAAGCATATTTTCATGGGAAACTCCGTGCCGTCGTTTTGGCGTCGTTGAAATCTTGGGCCAACTTTAGCCAGAGCCTGATATCCTGTATATGCAATAAGGACAATATTAGCCATTGCGGAACGCAATCATGAAGAGAGAAGAGAACCACGCGCCGCTGCTCGAGGCCAGTCTGCTGCAGCTCTTCGATCTGCTCTACAGCACGCGCAGCGTCACGCGCGCCGCCGAGCAGCTCGGCCTCGCGCAGCCGACGGTCAGCATCTGGCTGAGTAAGCTGCGCCAGCAACTGGGCGACCCGCTGTTCGTGCGCACGCCGTCGGGAATGCAGCCGACGCCGGTCGCCGACGCGATGATTGCGACGGCGCGCGAAGCGCTCGAATCACTGCGTCATCTCTCCAACTGGGATTCGAAGTTCGACCCGGCGAGCTCAGAGCGCCGCTTCCACATCTGCATGACCGACGCGAGTCACGTCACCCTGCTGCCGCAGTTACTCGCCCATGTGCGGTCGATCGCACCGGGGATACGCCTCGGCGCGACACGCATCGATGCGCAGACCGGGCACGCGCTCGAATCGGGCGAAGCCGACCTGGCGCTCGGCCTGATTCCGGAACTCGGCGCGGGCTTCTACCAGCAGAGTTTGTTTACCCAGGACTGGGTGTGCCTGGCCAACGCGCGCCACCCGCGTATCGGCGATCAGCTGTCGCTCGCCGACTATCAGCGCGAGGAGCACATCGGCATCGTCTCGGGCACCGGCCATCGACTGCTCGATGCCGCGCTCGACCGCCAGCACATCGACCGCCGGGTGGTGCTCGAATTGCCGGGTTTTCTGGGCCTGGCGGCGATCGTCTCAAGCACCGACCTGATCATCACCCTGCCGCGCCAGATCGGCGAGACGCTGGCGCGCATCGGCGATTTGCGGGTCTTTCCCAGCCCCTTCGCCATCTCGTCGTTTACCGTCAAACAGCACTGGCATACCCGCTATCATCGCGACGCGGGAAACGGCTGGTTGCGCGGCGTGTGCGCCGCACTGTTCCTGAAAAAATGAGGCCGGAGCTAACGCTCTGCTGCACTCAAGACGGCGATCGCGAACAAGGATGACACAGCGGATCTTGAAAGTGACGTCGCACGTGAACTGCACGACGATGTCGAAGCCATCGAGCGACCAGCCGCTCGCCACATTGCAGAAATTCTATCGGCCGCGCCCCGAAACCTTGACCGACTCCGTATTGCGCGGTCTTCGAACCGCCAGAAGTCCGTGTAGCACTTGCCTCTGGCATCGTCCCTGATCGGCTGGCGAAGACGAACATTCGACGTACGTTTTGCCGGAAGCAAGGGTAGCTCAATTCCGCAAGCTGCCGTTGATACCGAACAGGACTGAATGACTTCTGTAGGTCGAACCAAGCCACTCACCGTCTACGAGATCGCCTTTTCTGCGTGCTCTCCGTGCTTGCGAACCGAGGTCTTCAGGCTTGTTTTTCACGCATAGGCAGGCGCGAAACCACCATCGGCCCCGGCGACTGGCCCGCGCTCGCCCCAATACGGCGAGAGCTGGCGCAGCTGCGCGATGATCGGCGGAACGGCGGCGATGACCCGGTCGATCTGCGCTTCGCTGGTGTAACGCGACAGCGAAAAGCGGATCGTTCCGTGCGCCGCGGTATAGGGAATCCCCATCGCGCGCATCACGTGCGATGGCTCGAGCGAACCCGAAGTGCAGGCCGAACCGCTCGATGCGGCAATACCCTGCTTGTTGAGCAGCAGCAGGATCGCCTCGCCCTCGACGTACTCGAAGGCGATGTTGGCGGTATTGGGCAGGCGGTTGCCCGGATCGCCGGTCACGAACGAACACGGCACCTGCGGCAGGATTCCCGCTTCGAGCCGATCGCGCAGGCGTTTGACCTCGCGGTTCTCAAAAGCCAGGTGCTCGACGGCCAGTTGCGCGGCGACGCCGAGTCCGACGATAGCCGCGCTGTTCTCGGTTCCGGCGCGCCGGCCGCGTTCCTGATGTCCGCCGCGCAGCAGCGGGCGAAAGCGCGTATTGCGCCGCACGTAGAGCACGCCGACGCCCTTGGGCGCATGCAGCTTGTGCCCGGAGAGCGAGAGCATGTCGATCTGCGTCTGCTTGAGGTCGATCGCCACCTTGCCGACCGCCTGCACGGCGTCGCTGTGGAACATCGCGCCGACGCCGTGCGCCATCTCGGCCATCGTCTCGACCGGAAACAGCGTTCCGGTTTCGTTGTTGGCCCACATCACCGAGACGATCGCCGTGCGTGGCGAAAGCAGCGACTTGTACTCGTCGAGGTCGATCCGGCCTTTCTTGTCGACGCCGAGGCGATGCACGACCACGCCGTCCTTTTCCAGAGAGTCGCACAGCGTCAGGATCGCCGGATGCTCGACGACCGTGGTGATGATCTGATTGCGCTCGGGCTGCGCCTTGAGCGCCGAGAGGATGGCGGTCGAGTCCGATTCGGTGCCGCACGAGGTAAACACGATCTCCGAATCGTGTTCGGCGCCGAGCAGCGCCTGTACGCGCTGGCGAGCATCCTTGATCGCCAGCCCGACCTGGTTGCCGAAACTGTGCATCGACGAGGGATTGCCAAACTGCTCGGTAAAGAAAGGCAGCATGGCGGCGACCACTTCGGGATCGCAGGCGGTCGTCGCGTTGTTGTCGAGGTAGATGGGGTCCATGGTGTCAGTGGTCTGCTTCGTAAGTGAAGTAACAGGATGAAAACGATGGATTTCGCTCTGTGGCTAGGCGCGAACCGCAGCCATAGCCGTAGCTATGGCGAGGATGAGCAACAACGCCACGGAGCGAAAGGCGCGTTTTCATGTTGCGGGAATTGCGAAGCAGACCACTAGCTCGCCAAGGCCGGCCGGCCGAGCATTGCGGCGGGCAGCAACTGGACGAATTCGCCCAGCGCATCGATCAGTTGCGCCTGGATTCCGGAGAGCGTCGCCTGCTCCATCATGCAGCCCTGGCAGGCGCCCTTGAGATTGACATAGACGTTTTTCCCATCGACTTCGACGATTTCGATGTCGCCGTGGTCGCGCTGCAGCATCGGCCTGATCGATTCGACGACTTCCTCGATCCGACGCATGCGCTGGAAGTTGGTGAGCCTCGGTTTTGCTGGCGGAACGGCGGCGGCAGGCGGCTGTACGGCGACCGCCGGCGCGGTGCAGCGCTCCTGCGCGACCTTGGCGAGGATTTCCTCGACGCCTTCGTGACAGCTCGAACAGCCGCCGCCGGCCTTGGTGTAGTGGGTCACCTGCTCGACCGTCGACAGCTTGTTGTCGCGAATCACCTTCTCGATCAGCACCGCATCGACCGCGAAGCACTTGCAGACCATCGCCCCTTCGCTATGGTCGTCGTTCCAGACCTCGCCGCGAAAATTGGCGACGGCGGCGTGCAGCGCTTCGCGCCCCATCACCGAGCAATGCATCTTCTCGGGCGGCAGGCCGTCGAGGTAGTCGGCGATTTCCTGGTTGCTGACCTTAAGCGCTTCGTCGAGCGTTTTGCCCTTGACGATCTCGGTCAATGCCGACGACGAGGCGATCGCCGATCCGCAACCGAAGGTCTGAAAGTGGGCATCGACGATCAGCTCGCTCTGCGGATCGACCTTGAGCATCAGCCGCAAGGCGTCGCCGCACTTGATCGAGCCGACGTCGCCGACGGCATTGGCATCGACCAGCGGACCGGCGTTACGCGGATGGTAGAAGTGTTCGCGAACTTTTTCAGAGTAATCCCACATGACGATGCTCCTTTGAATACAGTTGAACCACAACGTGCACAACGAACATGAAGCGAGACCAATCCCGGCGGGTTGAAGCGAAGAAAACGATGGTCAACGTGATTGCTTTCGGTTTCGTTGTGACCGCCGTGTTCGTTGTGGTTAATTTGCGCTCATGTCAGGCGTTGAGCGGCGGCTGGGCGGCGTAGCTGTAACAGCCTTTCGGGCAGACGCGGCCGCAGGCGCCGCAGCCGATGCAGTCGGCGGAATTGGCCAGCGTCATCACCGACGCGGTATCGTCCTCGTCGTAATCCTCGTCGTCGTCGATTTCCATCTCCTCGCCACGAACGATGAGGTCGAGCACGTCGCGCGGACAGACCTTGAAGCAGCGGCCGCAGCCGATGCATTTCTTGGGGTCGAGCGCGGTCACGAATTCCGGCGTCCAGGGGGTGCCGCCAAGGGTCAGGCCAGTGATGTTTTCCATTTCATTTCCTCAGTCAAAGTGTTCGGCGGCCAGCCGCGCGTTGGCGTCTGCCCAGGATTTACAGGCGTCGTAGGTCGCTTGCGCGATGCCGGGAATCTCCTCATAAGCTGCCGGCAAACGTTCCTCGACCAGATCGTGCATTTTTGCAGCCCACTCGCCGGCGATGCGCTTGAGCTTTTTCACCTCTTTGTCCAGCGCTTTGAGGTCGTCGCCATCCATACGCTAAAGTCCGGCCACGTCGGGAAACTGGCCGATGATTTCGATCGCCACCGAGAGGTACTTGTCGGCCTCGTCCTTCATCTTCGACAGGCTGGCAAAGCCGAAGCGATGGACGTCGCGCAGCGTCCGGTCGAGCACCACCAGCTTGCCGACGGTAATCAGCACCCGGCCGAAGCCTTCATGGCTCAGGTGGATCAACGACACCGCCAGCAATCCGCATTCCTTCTCGATCAACACGGCGATGGCGTTGTAGAAGGCCTTGAGGTAAGCGACCGTGATCTCGTCGGGATCGCCGATCAACGGAATCTCGGCCTTGCGTTCGCGGGTCAGAATCAGCGGCGCAAGCAGGCGCTCGGCGGGCTGGCCGTCGTATTGGCCATAGCTGTCGAGCGCGCGAATCTGGCGCAGCATTTCCTTGACGAAATCGGTCTTGAGGATGGGATCGCCGGCGAAGACAGGCACTGAAATGACGCTCATGGAAGTTCTCCGGGAAGTGAAGCAGGTCGAAAAGCGGACGGTGATCCGGGATGACAGTCCGGGGAAGCGAATCCCCGGCCGACCACACCGGTGGAAATCAGGCGCACCAGCAACAGCCCGGCGAACAAACCGAGCGCTGCGCCGAGCACGGCGGCAAGGTCGCCGGCATAACAACTGGCCGCGCCGAGCGCGCCGAGCAGCAGGCAGAGCGGCGGCAGCAGGTAACCGGTGAGCGCCGCCAGCGCCACCGACGACGATGGCGTCGAAATCGTCACCGCATCGCCCAGCCGGGTGTGCTCGGGCAAAGCCATCTTGATCAGCTTCGGCGCGGCGCTGCCCGACGCGCAGTGGCCACGGCTGGCGCAGCCGCCGCAGCCCGGCTCAGGCTCCAGAGTGATTTGCGCCAGGCCGTCAGCGAAACCGACGACCGTTCCCTGGCGTTCGACGATGTCGTTCATTCGTGCCACCCCTCTTCGGCCATCCGGTCGAAGCGGCTGGCCGGCGCTTCGCGCTTGACGCGCTGGTCGACCCAGGCCACGCCGCCGACGCAGATCGCTCGGCGCAATTCAAGCAACAGCGCGTCGATGGCGCAGGCGCTTTCCAGGCGCACCGGCTGGACGCCGCTGGCCAACAACTGGCGTACTGCCGAGCCGCCGACCGCCAGGCAATAGACGGCGGCGCAATCGGCCAATGTCGAAATCCGCTCGGCCAACTTGTTTTCGTTTCCATCCATCGACTCGGCCGGATACTCGGCCACCTCGACCAGGCGCGACCGCTCACCGTCGACGGCGTAGATCGCGAAGCCGGCGCTGGCACCGAAGTGCTGATTGACCGAGACGCGATCGGAGGTGGCGAAAGCGACCTTGAACATCGCCGGCACCCGGTCAGTGGCGGACCAGGCCAGCGCAAGCTGGCGCCGGATCGGTGCGATAGATCGATCGATAGGCAGGGATTTCATGGTGCTGTCCCAGAAGAAGATTGGAAATATCGAACAAGGCCTGGCGCGCGTTGCGGTAGCCCGCCCAGCCGCGCGCGTAACCGCCGACCCAGTCGTATTGCGGGAAACCGGCGCGCAGCAGCGGAATTCCGAGGCGCTGCGCGGCTTGCAGGCCATGCGAGCTGCTCACCAGCAGTTGTGCGCCCGCCGCCGCTGCGGCGTGTTCGAGGTCTTCGAGGTCGCCGATGTGCACGCTCTGGCAGGCGATGTCGGCCAGCGCATCGGACCGCGCGGGAGAGACGGCGGCGACAATCTCGGCGCCGAGCCCGGCGAAGAACGCTGCAAAACCGAGCAGCAGATCGGGATCGAGCGCCAGTCCGATGCGCGCAAAACCGAGCATGAAATGGCTATCGACCATCGCGTCCTGCAACTGCGCGCGCTGACGTTCGATCCTGGCGGGAACCGCCTGGCCGGAGATCTCGGCGAGCGTCTGGGTGAACGCATCGCTGGCCGCGAGCCCCATCAGGTGATCGAAACGGTAGTCGGGAACGCCGCTGCGCGACTTCATCAAATCGGCGACGCGCGACAGCGAGCGGCCGATCACCAGCGTCGCGACCGATTCGCCCATCGTCTCGATCTCGCTGCGCGGCGTTCCGCCCAGCGTCAGCGGCGTGTACTCGCCCTCGGCCAGATGACCGTCGAGCGAATCACCGATATCGGGCAGCACCACCGGGCGCAGACCGAAGCACGCTATCCATTCCTTGATCGATTCGATGTCGCCGGGGCTCAGCATCGACGAGGCCAGCACATTGACCTGCTTGTGGCGCCGGCCGGAATGACGCGTCTCGGGAACCAGCACGTCGACAATCGCTTCGAGCGCCAGCGCGAAACCCGACTCCAGGCAGCCGCCATAGTCCGGCGTATTGACCGCAACGACCGCGACATCGGCAAACTGCGGGTAGCGGCTGCGGAACTCGCGAACCAGGCGCTTGATGTCGGCGCCCTGCGCTTCCGAGAGGCTGGTCGTCGGCAGGCCGATGACCTCCGGCGCGCTCTTTTCACAGATCGTCCTGAGGCCTTCGATGACGTTCTCGTCGGCGTTCATCACCGTCGAAATCTGATCCATCGCCGTCGTCTGCAAGGCGATCGGCTCGCGAAAATGGCGAACGAAGAACACCTTGCCGAAGGCCGTGCAGCCTTGCGATCCATGCAGCATCGGGATGGCGTCGCGCAGGCCGAGGAAAGCGAGCGCCGCGCCGACCGGCTGGCTGGCCTTGAGCGGATTGACCGCCAGCGCTTTCGAACGTTTGATGATTTCGGCCACGATGTTTTCTCCTGTCTGGTCAGAAAGTCAGCGGCAGACCGACCGCCTTGCTTGGCGCCCACGGTGCCGGATCGCGCACCGCCGCCCAGACCGGGCTGTCGATGGTCAGCGCCAGCTGGCGAGCGAGCTCGATCATTCCCGTGTACCCGGCGTAGCCGAACTCGCGCTCCTGATTGATGTCGAGGAAGGGAATTCGCGCCTTGAGCGCGGTGTAGAGATTGCGGCCGCCGGCGATCAGGATGTCGGCGCCGTAGTCGTGGTAGGCGGAGAGCAGGACTTTCGGACTGCCGTCGTCGATCATCCTGGCGTCCTCGCCCATCAGTTCGCGGATGCGCGCCTTGTCTTCGCCGGTCGATTTCTTGGTGCCGGTGGCGACCACCTCCATTCCCAGGTCCTGCAAGGCCGAAACCACCGACCAGGACTTGACGCCACCGGTGTAGAGCAGTGCGCGCTTGCCCTTGAGGCGAGCGCGCCAGGGGTCAAGCTCGGCGTTGATCTTCGCTTCCTCGCGCGCGATCAGCGCTTCGGTACGCGCCGCAAGATCGTCGTCGCCGATCAGCCGCGCGAAATCGCGCAGCGCTTGCGAGGTATCGGCAATGCCGTAGAAGCTGCCTTCGAAGAAAGGAACTCCCCAGCGCTCGTGGACCTTGCGCGCGACGTTGAGCAGAGCCTTGGCGCAGACCACCATGCTCGCTTGCGCGCGGTGCATGGTCTGGATCTCGGAAAAGCGCGAATCGCCCGACAGCGAGGCGATGATGCGCAGCCCCAGTTCGTCGAAGAGCGGCGCGACGTGCCAGAATTCGCCGGCGATGTTGTATTCGCCGATCAGGCTCACGTCGTGCACGCGGATTCCGGGACGCTGCGCTGACGCGGGAACCGCATCGGGCTCGCGCGTGCCGATCACATGGCGGCTCATCGCCTCGCCGGCGATGCGGTTGCCGAGGTTCTTGCTGCCGTAGAAACCGGCGCAATCGACCGGCACCACCGGAACGCCCCAGCGCTCGGCGGCGGCCTTGCAGACGGCATCCAGATCGTCGCCGACCATCGCCGAAATGCAGGTCGAATAGACGAAGACGGCGGCCGGCGAATAGCGGTCGATGGCCTGCTTGATCGAATGAAACAGGCGTTTTTCGCCGCGCCCCATGATCACGTCCTGCTCGGTGAGATCGGTGGTCATGCCGATGCGGTAAAGCGCCGGGCCGGTCGTTCGCGTTCCGCGGTTGTCCCACGAGCTGCCGGCGCAGGCGATCGAACCATGGACGATGTGCGCGACGTCGGCAATCGGCAGCAGCGCGATCTGCGCGCCGTCGAACGAACAGCCGCCGGCCGTGGCACCCGGCTTGGGCCGGACGCAGCCGGATTTCTCCTTGGCGTTGTGGGCGCAGGCCGGTTCGTTGAGCAGAACGGCGATCTCGCTGGTTTTCATGGCAGTGATCCTTTCGCTGGAGACAACGCAAGCGCCGTGCCCAGTCGAAACAAAACGGCAAGCAGATGTTTTTAAAAAGATTTATTTTTCTCAACGATTGTGGCGATCGCGACAGCGCAGCTGACAGCCGGGCGCCGATTGTCTGAAACGCGACACTCGCAGAAAGCCCGAACCTGCCCAAAACGGGGAATCGGGCGCATCGACCGGCATGGAAGGAGTCTTGCTTATGGATCGCCAGGCAACGACCGGAGAACGCCATGAACACTCGCCCAACCGACTCTTCGAACATACCGCTGGCCCGCGCTCGCCGGCCCGGCGACCCGGCGACGCTCGCCTTCGCCGGCGTCATCGACCAATCGCTGCGCGCCAGCCGGCAACCGCTGATCCGCGGCTTGAGCGAGCGCTGTTTCCAGAAACTGCTCGATGAATTCTTCTGCGGCCTGTCGTTCGCCAACGGCGAGCGTTGCGCGGCGCCTGCGGAGTTCGACGAATTTGATGAAATCGTCGAGCTGCTGCTCGAGCACCGCGCGTCGAACGCCGAACAGCAGACTTGGCTCGCCTACGCCATCGCCTCGGCGAGCCTGGGCGAAAACCACCTCTGGCAGGACCTCGGCCTGCCCAACCGCGCCGTGCTGTCTAGCCTGATGCAGACGCATTTCCCGAGCCTGGCGGCGAAGAATGTCGGCGACATGAAGTGGAAGAAATTCTTCTATCGCCAATTGTGCCAACGCGCCGGCGTGCCGATCTGCAAGTCGCCGCACTGCGCCGATTGCTGCGATTACCGGGTCTGCTTCGGACCCGAAACGGCATGAGCGTCGCGTCGCCGTTCCGGCCGGCCGGGAAAATCACCGTCGATTTCGCCAGCGCCGCCGATCTCGAAGCGCTGGCCGACCTGCTGGCCGAGCTGTTTACGCTCGAATGCGATTTTTCGCCCGAACGCGACAAGCAGCTGCGCGGCTTGCGCCTGATTCTCGACAATCCGCAGCTTGGCCGACTCTTCGTCCTGCGCGCGGGCGATCAAGTCGCCGGAATGGCCAACGCGCTGCTCACCATCAGCACCGCCGAAGGCTGCCCGGTGCTGCTGCTCGAAGACGTGATCGTCAAGGCGCGATGGCGCGGCCGCCAGCTCGGTCGCCAGCTGGTCGAACATGTTTTCGACTGGGCGCGGGCGGCCGGAATAACGCGCGTCACGCTGCTCGCCGACCAAGGCAATGCGCCGGCGCTGGCGTTCTACGAGCGCCTCGGTTTCTGCCGTTCGAACATGCGGGTATTGCGCCAGAATCTGCGCCGCGATTGAGCGCGCCGGCGCCGCACTGGCGTGGCCGATGACGCCGGAGGTTACAATCGCGTCTTCTCCGGAAACGAAGCGCCATGACCCGACCCCCTTCTGTCGAATCCGTCGCCGAGCCGCTCCAGCGAGTGGTCAAGATCAGGCGCGACTACAACACCTGGGTCGCCAACGAGACGCTCGAGGACTACGCGCTGCGCTTCACGCCGCACAGCTTCCGCAAATGGTCGGAAATTCGCGTCGCCAATACCGCCTTCGGCGCCGCGTCGTTTCTGGTGCTCGAAGCGGTCGGCGCGACCATGCTGGTGGGCAGCGGCTTCATCAACGCTTTCTGGGCGATCCTGGCGACTGGGCTGATCATCTTTCTGATCGGCCTGCCGATCAGCCACGCCGCAGCGCGCTACGGCCTCGACATGGACCTGCTGACGCGCGGCGCGGGCTTCGGCTACATCGGATCGACGATCACCTCGCTGATCTATGCGTCGTTCACCTTCATCTTCTTCGCGCTCGAAGCGGCGATCATGGCCTACGCGCTCGAACTGGCGTTCCATATCCCGCCGCGCTGGGGCTACCTGATCTGCGCGCTGGCGGTGATCCCGCTGGTCACCCACGGCGTCACCGTGATCAGCCGGCTGCAGGCATGGACGCAACCGCTGTGGCTGGCCTTGCTGGTACTGCCCTACGCCTTCCTGCTGGTGCAGCAGCCCGAGGTACTCAGCGGTCTGTTGCGCTACCCGGGCGAACAGGGGCAAGGCGGCGAGTTCTCGATGCCGCTGTTCGGCGCCGCGCTCACCGTCGGCATCGCGCTGGTGACGCAGATGGGCGAGCAGGCCGACTACCTGCGCTTCATGCCCGAGCGAACGGCAAAAAGCGCTCGCCGCTGGTGGCTGGCGGTGGTGCTCGGCGGCCCCGGCTGGGTCGTCCCCGGCGTCGCCAAGATGCTCGGCGGCGCGCTGCTCGCCTATCTCGCGCTGCGCAATTCGGTCCCCGCAGCCAAAGCCGTCGACCCCAACCAGATGTACCTGATCGGCTTCTCTCACGTCTTTTCCAACTCGGCGCTGGCGATCGCCGCGACGGTCCTGTTCGTCGTCATCTCACAGCTCAAGATCAACGTCACCAACGCTTATGCCGGCTCGCTGGCCTGGTCGAATTTCTTTGCGCGCCTGACGCACAGCCATCCCGGACGCGTCGTCTGGGTCGTCTTCAACACGCTGATCGCGCTCTTGCTGATGGAACTCGACGTCTTCCAGGTGCTCGGCCAGATCCTCGGTCTCTATTCGAATATCGCCATCTCGTGGATGGCCGCGGTGGTTGCCGACCTCACGATCAACAAGCCGCTGGGGCTGTCGCCACCGCACATCGAGTTCAAGCGCAGCCATCTCTACGACATCAACCCGGTCGGCGTCGGCGCCATGAGCATCGCCTCGCTGCTGTCGATCGCCGCTTTCGCCGGCTTGCTCGGCGCAGCGCTGCAGCCCTACGCGTCGTTCATCGCGCTGCTCGCCGCCTTCGTCAGCGCGCCGCTGATCGCCTGGGCGACCGGCGGCCGCTATTACCTGGTCAAACGTGGCAGCGCGCCAGCGACCGGGATGCAGCGTTGCTGCATCTGCGAACGCGACTACGAAAGCGACGACACCGCGCACTGCCCGGCTTACGGCGGTACCATCTGCTCGCTGTGCTGCTCGCTCGACGCGCGCTGCGACGACCTGTGCAAGCCCGGCGCCAATCTCGCCGCGCAATGGAAGAGCGCGCTGCACCGCATTCTTCCCGCAGCGCTCGTCCCTTACCTCGAAACCGGGCTGGCGCATTACCTGCTGTTGATGGCCGGAATCATCCCGCTGCTCGCCGGACTGCTCGGCCTGCTCTATACGCATGAAGTGCTGACGCTCGGCGCGGCGCAAGCCGAGTTGATTGCGCATCTGCAACAGACCTTCATCAAAGCCTTTTCGGGCTTGCTGCTGCTCTCCGGCATCGCCGCCTGGTGGATGGTGCTGACGCACCAGAGCCGGCGGGTGGCGCAGGAAGAGTCGAACCGCCAGACGCGCTTGCTGATGCAGGAAATCGACTCGCACCAGCGCACCGACGAGCAGCTGCAAAAGGCCAAACAGGCCGCCGACCAGGCCAACCTCGCCAAGAGCCGTTACATCACGGCGATCAGCCACGAGTTGCGCACACCGCTCAACAGCATCCTCGGCTACGCGCAGATCCTCGACGGCGACGAGGCGATCCCGCCCAACCGCCGGCAGGCGGTGGGCGTCATCCGCAAGAGCGGCGACCACCTGTTGTCGGTGATCGAGGGAACGCTCGACATCGCGAGAATCGAAGGCGGCAAGCTCACGCTCGACGTCAAGCCGCTCGATTTTCCCGATTTTCTGCAGCAGATCGTCGGCATGTTCGAGTTGCAGGCGCGCAACAAGGGACTGGGTTTTTCCTACCAGGCGAGCGACGAACTGCCGGCGGTGGTGCGCGTCGACGAGCGAAGGCTGCGCCAGATCCTGATCAACGTGCTCGGCAACGCCGTCAAGTTCACGCTGCGCGGCGAAGTCAGCCTGCGCGTCGAAAGCCGCCTGGGAATGATCACCTTCGAAATTCGCGACAGCGGCCCCGGCATCCCGCCCGAAGAGCTCGAACGAATCTTCGAGCCCTTCGTTCGCGGCAGCAGCGCGCAGGCCGGCGGCAGCGGCGTCGGCCTGACCATCGCGCGCATGCTCACCGACCTGATGGGCGGCGAGTTGCAGGTTGTCAGTACGCCCAAGCAAGGCAGCGTCTTTCGCATCCGCCTGTTCCTGCCGGCCGCCAGTTCGGAAGCGGGGATGCGCGGCTTGCCGCGCGCGCGGCCGATCGGCTACGTCGGCATCCGCCGCCGCATCCTGGTCGTCGACAACGAAAAAGTCGACCGCGAGATGCTGCAGAGCGTTCTCGACCCGCTCGGCTTCGAGATCGAGCAGGCAGCGAGCGGCTACGAATGCCTGCAACTCCTGCCCAGCTTCGCGCCGCACCTCATCTTCATGGACCTGGCGATGCCCGGCATCGACGGCTGGGAGACGATTCGCCGAATCCGCGAAGAGCAGCTCTGCGACGCGCACATCGCGATCCTCTCGGCCAACGCCTTCGACAAGGGGCTCGACAACGACGTGGTGATCGCCTTTGATGATTTCATCGTCAAACCGCTGCGCGTCGACGAACTGCTCGACTGGATCGGCCGCAAGCTCGGCCTGCAATGGGTCAGTGCCGAAACGCCGCCGCCGGCCGCAGCACCTGCCGCGCCGGCGCCGCAACCGCTGGTGCCGCCGGATCGGGAGCAGCTCGCCGCGCTCGACGAACTGGTCAGCCTCGGCTATCTGCGCGGCATTCTCAACAAGCTCGGCGAGATCGAACGCGAGAGCCCGGCACACGGCGAGTTCGTCCGCGTGCTGCGCGAGTTGGCGCGCGGCTTCCAGTTCGACGCCATCAAGGAAATCATCAGAAAGGCACGCGATGCCCATTGATCGAAGCGTCACCGACATCGTGCTGATCGTCGACGACATCCCCGAAAACCTCTCGCTGCTGCACGACGCGCTCGACGAAGCGGGCTACACGGTACTGGTCGCGACCAACGGCGAGTCGGCGCTGCAGCGCGCGCGCCAGAGCCTGCCCGACGTCATCCTGCTTGACGCGCTGATGCCCGGAATCGACGGCTTCGAGGTCGCTCGCCGGCTCAAGGCCGACTTTACGACGCATCACATTCCGATCGTCTTCATGACCGGTCTCACCGAGACCGAGCACGTCGTCGCCGCCTTTGCCGCCGGCGCCGCCGACTATGTCACCAAGCCGCTGCAGCCGGCGCAGGTACTGGCGCGAATCGCCGCGCACATGCACAACGCGCGGCAGATGAAGCAGGCGCGCAGCGCGCTCGACGCCTTCGGCCAGGCGACAGTCGCCGTGCGTTCGCGCGACGGCAAAGTGGTGTGGCAGACGCCGCTCGCCCGGTCATTGCTCAAGGACTATTTCGCCAACCCCGAGGAAGTCGCGCCGCAGGAACTGCTCGACTGGATTGCCGCCGCGCAGCGCGCGCGGCGCGAAGGCGGCGAACCGGCGGCCTTGCTCGTCGCGCAGGGCTGCCGGCGATTGCTCGCCTCGTTCCACGACCAGACCGGCGACGACGAATGGCTGGTCGTTCTGCGCGAGGAGAACGACGCTTCGGCGATCGACTCGCTGATCGCCGCCTTTCGCCTGACCCAGCGCGAAGCCGAAGTGCTCTACTGGGTGACGCTCGGCAAGACCAGCCGCGACATCGGCGAGATCGTCGGCAGCAGCCCGCGAACCGTCACCAAGCACCTCGAGCACGTGTTCGAAAAACTCGGCGTCGAAACGCGAACCGCCGCCGCCAACCTGGCGATGAGCAAGATCCGAGGGACCTGACCCCGGGCTGGCGATCTGAACGGACGGCCACGCCTCAGCGCAGCGCAGCGGAATGATCCCTCGACACTTTCAGCACTGGAAGGCGCTGAGCGACTGGTTCATGCGCACGGCAACTTCGCCCAAGGCCTTGCCGGCATCGGCGGTGTCGTGCGAGGCGGCGCTGCCGGCATCGGCCAGGCGGCTGACGCTGGCCAGGTTGTCGTTGATCTGCCGAGCCGCGCTATTGACCTCGCGCGTGGCATTGACGATATCGGCGACGCCCGCCGTCAGCGCGTCGACGCGCTGGTGGATAAGAGAAAGCGCCTGCCCCGACTGTTCGGCACTTTGCCGACCGCTTTGAATGTCGGCAACGCTCGCGTTGAACGACGCGACGGTCTGCTCGATGCCGTTCTGAATTCTGCCGATCAGCTTGGTAATCTCCTCGGTCGCCTGCGCGGTGTGTTCGGCGAGCTTGCGCACTTCGTCGGCGACCACCGCAAAACCGCGTCCCTGTTCGCCGGCGCGCGCCGCCTCGATCGCCGCGTTGAGTGCCAGCAGATTGGTCTGGTCGGCGATCGAACGGATCGTCTGAACGATGCCGGCAACCTCCTTCGACTGTTCGCCCAGCAGCGACACCGAGCGCTGCGCCTGGGCGCTGGCCTGGGCAATGTGCTCGACGCTGGCCTGATTCTCGGCGCAAGCGTCGGTACCGCTTTGCGCTTGACGCACCGCGTCGGCGGCGACCGTTTCGGCGAACGTTGCCTGCTCGAAAATCATCGCCACGCTGGCCGATATTTCTTCCATCGCCGAACTGGTCGCCATCGCCGCATCGGCGAGATGACGAGCATTCGTGTCGAGTTGATCGAAGCTCAGCTGAACCTGGCCGACGCGCTGATCGACCTGCTGCGCGGCCAGTCCCGTTTGCTCGAGCAGCAAGCGGATTCTTTGCTGCGCGTGTTGCAGGGCGCCCAGCACGCTGCCGTCCGGGCCCCCGCGCGCTGACAAGCGCAGGTCGCCGGCCGCCAGACGGACCATTTCGGCGCGCAGTTCCTCAGGTTCGGCGCCGAGCAGACGACCGATGCGGCGCGAAACGAGCAGGTAGAGCAGAACGGCAACGACCAGGCAGAGCGCCGCCACCACCGACAGCACCCAAAGAGCGTTCTGCGTCGTCACCGAGAGGTCGGCGAGGCGGGCGTCCGACCAGCCGGAGGCCACCTTCACGGTCGCATCGACGCCGGCGCGATGCGCCGAATAGAGTTGTTTGAGATCGGCGAACGCGGCTCGTGCCTCGTCGTCGCGACCGGCCAGGACGGCGGGCAGGAAATCCTGTTCCAGACGTTGCCAATAGGCTTCGCCTTTTTCCTTCTGCACCCCGAGCAGCGACGCATACGCTGTCGCATCGATCGCTGACTGTTTGCCCTGCCAATAGACGTTGCGTGCCACGTAGTCCTTTTTCAACTGGGTGAACTGTTCGGCGAGCGCCGCCCGCTCAGCGAGCGGCTGGTCAAGCAACTGATAGGCCACCAGGTGAGTCTCGATGATGTAAAGCGGCGGCGGCAGGATATCGGCAACGATGTCCTTGCCGTCGCCCATCTGCACCGCCGCGTGTTCGACGCTACGCAGCGCGACCTGGCCCTGCAGCAACAGAATCGCGAAGCCGGCGCCGCAGACGACGACGAGGATCAGCAGCAGCGCCTTGAGTGAGTTGGTGTATTTTGAAATCATGCGAATCTCGATGCGATGGATGTAATCAGCGAGGCCCATCGTGATGACCCAGACCTTGGTTGTCCTGCCTCGCCGCTTTGGTCGACGACGTTGATGCATTGGGCGCCCATGTTCAATTATTTGTGACGGGAGCCCTCTCCCAAAAAACAGGTGCTTACGCACCATTCCAGTGTCCAGGGAAGCCGATCGAACACGAAAACGGTGCAAAGCATCGCGCTTTTCCGCTTGGCAAGCGAAAGCCCCTATCACAAAGCAGGTTTTGTGCCTTGCGCAAGACTTTCCTCTTCCGGCGTTGGCTCCGTAGCCTGCCGGCCGAGCAGCCCCTACGCAATCTTGCGTATTCCCGCATCAGCTGCCCTTCCTTAATCTGGCGTTGCGTTGCACTACCGCTTCGACTTCATTCCACGCCCCCCTTAAGGAGATGCACCATGAAATCACGTCGCAATTTCATCAAGGCCACCGTGCTGTGCACGGCACTGGCCTCGATCGGCCTCGCCTCGTTCGGCGCCCACGCCGCCGACACCATCAAGGTCGGCGTGCTGCACTCGCTGTCCGGCACCATGGCCATTTCCGAGACCGCGCTCAAGGAAACCGTGCTGATGACCATCGACGAAATCAACAAGTCCGGCGGCGTGCTCGGCAAGAAGCTCGAGCCGGTCGTCGTCGACCCGGCGTCGAACTGGCCGCTGTTCGCCGAGAAGGCGCGCCAGCTGCTGACCAAGGACAAGGTCGCGGTGACCTTCGGCTGCTGGACATCGGTCTCGCGCAAGTCGGTGCTGCCGGTCTACAAGGAACTCAACGGCTTGCTCTTCTACCCGGTGCAGTACGAAGGTGAAGAACTCGAAAAGAACGTCTTCTACACCGGCGCGGCGCCCAACCAGCAGGCCATTCCCGCCGTCGAATACCTGATGAGCAAGGACGGCGGCGAAGCCAAGCGCTTCGTTCTGCTCGGCACCGACTACGTCTATCCGCGGACGACCAACAAGATCCTGCGCGCTTTCCTCAAATCCAAGGGCGTCAGTGACGCCGACATCATGGAAGAGTACACGCCGTTCGGCCATTCCGATTACCAGACGATCATCGCCAAGATCAAGAAGTTCGCCGGCGAAGGCAAGAAGACTGCGGTCGTCTCGACCATCAACGGCGATTCGAACGTTCCGTTCTACAAGGAACTGGGCAACGCCGGCCTCAAGGCGACCGACGTTCCGGTGGTCGCCTTCTCGGTCGGCGAAGAGGAACTGCGCGGCGTCGATACCAAGCCGCTGGTCGGGCACCTGGCGTCGTGGAACTACTTCATGTCGCTCAAGAACCCGGAGAACACCAAGTTCGTCAAGATGTACCAGGACTGGGCCAAGAAACAGAAGCTGCCGAACGCCGCCAAGGTTGTGACCAACGATCCGATGGAAGCGACCTATATCGGCATCCACATGTGGAAGCAGGCGGTCGAGAAGGCGAAATCGACCGACGTCGACAAGGTGATCGCGGCGATGGCCGGCCAGACCTTCAAGGCGCCGAGCGGGATCACCTCGACCATGGACGAGAAGAACCACCATCTGCACAAATCGGTGTTCATCGGCGAAATCAAGGCCGACGGCCAGTTCAACGTCGTCTGGAAAACGCCGGGACCGATCAAGGCGCAACCGTGGAGCCCGTACATCGCCGGCAACGACACCAAGAAGGACGAGCCCGAAAGCAAGTAATCAGCCGACTCACGCCATCGAACGGGGGCTGCGGCCCCCGTTTTTTCGTGTGCGCCAAGGGCTTGGCCCTACGCAATACGACGTATTCCTGATCGGCGCGCCAGTCCCTAAGCTGTCGTTGCACTGCACTCATTGCGGACGGAAATTTCATGACCAGAGCCCTGTTTCTATTTTTGCTGTACGCCTGTTGCCTGTCGGCGCATGCGGCGCCCGACGCGGCGCTGGTGCGCCAGCTGGCCGACGACGATTCGAGCGTCAAGGTCGCCGCGATTCAGCAGCTGACGCTGAGCGCCGACCCCGACACGCTGCGCGTGCTGGCGGCGATGGCCGAAGACGGCCTCTATCTGGCCGGCGACCAGGTCGTCATCATCGACGGCGACAAGGCCTTCGACGCCGCGACCGGCACGCCGATCAAGGCCCCCGAGAACGCCGAGTCGGTCACCATCAACAACCGCATTCGCGGCGAACTGGCGAGTGCGCTGGCCGCGCTCAAGCTCTTCGATACCGACGTCAATGTTCGCCTGGCTTCGGCGCAGAAGCTGCAAAGCAGCGTCAGCGGCGAAATGGCGCCGCTGCTGGCGCGCGCGCTGGAAAAAGAGAGCGACGCGCGGATCCGCGCGCTGCTGACGCTGGCGCACGCCCAGGCGAGCCTCGGCAGCGCCGACCCGGTGGTGCGCCTGGCGGCGGTCCGCGCGCTCAGCGAAACGTCTTCGCCGGCGATCAAGAGCGTGCTGCTGCCGCTCACCGACAAGGCCAAAGAGCCCGACAACCGGGTGCGCTTCGCGACGATTTCAGCGACCAAGGCGATCGACGCACGCCTGGCGCGTGCCGAGAACCTGGGCCGCGTCTTTTCCGGCCTGTCGCTCGGCAGCATCCTGCTGCTCGGCGCGCTCGGCCTGGCGATCACCTACGGCGTGATGGGGGTGATCAACATGGCGCACGGCGAGCTCTTGATGGTCGGCGCTTACGCCGCCTACGCGATGCAGAGCGTCTTTCGCAGCTATTTTCCGCAGGCCATCGACTGGTATCTGCCGGCGGCGATCCCGGTCGCCTTCTTCGCCGCTGCGGCGGTCGGCGTGCTGATGGAGCGCACCGTGATCCGCTGGCTCTACGGGCGCACGCTGGAGACGCTGCTCGCCAGCTGGGGCGTCTCGCTGGTGCTGATCCAGGCGGCGCGCGTGCTGTTCGGCGCGCAGAACGTCGAAGTCTCGAACCCGAGCTGGATGTCGGGCGGAATCGAACTCCTGCCCAACCTGATCCTGCCGTGGAACCGCATCGTCATCGTCGGCTTCGCGCTGTTCGTTCTGACGCTGGTCTGGGTGCTGATGAACAAGACGCGGCTCGGCATGTTCGTCCGCGCCGTGACGCAAAACCGCGCGATGGCCGGCTGCGTCGGCGTACCGACCGCGCGCATCGACACCCTGGCCTTCGCGCTCGGCGCCGGAATCGCCGGACTCGGGGGGCTCGCGTTGTCGCAGATCTCCAACGTCGGTCCGGACATGGGCCAGGGCTACATCGTCGATGCCTTCATGGTCGTCGTTCTCGGCGGCGTCGGCCAGCTCGCCGGCGCGGTGTGGGCGGCGCTCGGCCTGGGCGTCGCGACCAAGCTGCTCGAAGGCTGGGCCGGCGCGGTGATCGCCAAGATCGCCGTACTCGTCTTCATCATCGTTTTCATCCAGAAGCGTCCGCAGGGCATCTTCGCCCTCAAGGGACGCTCAGTCGAATGAGGCCGGGAATCATGACAACCATTACCACGCGGCAACTTGCCTGCTCCGCCCTGGCCTGCTCCCCCCTGAAAAGGGGGCTGGGGGGGGGTGGGGCTTCGTTTTTTCAATCGCTATCAACCCCCCTGCCCCCCCTTGTCCCCCAGGAGGATTTCCTGCGGGGCATCAGGGGGGTAAATTCCCTCGGATGCCGCCATGCGTAAACCCTTGACCCAGCGCTTCCTTTCCGCGCTCGACCGCAAGAGCGCGCTGGCGCTCGCCGTCTTCCTCGCGCTCACGCTGATCGCGGTTCCGCTGCTGCATCTGCTGGTACCGCCGGACAATGCGTTTCACGTCTCGGCCTACGCCATCACGCTGTTCGGCAAGATCATGTGCTACGCCGTCGTGGCCGTGGCGATGGACCTGATCTGGGGTTACGGCGGCATCCTGTCGCTCGGCCACGGCCTCTTCTTCGCGCTCGGCGGCTACGCCTTCGGCATGTACCTGATGCGCCAGATCGGACGCGACGGCAGCTACCAGAGCGATCTTCCCGACTTCATGGTGTTTCTCGACTGGAAGCGACTGCCGTGGTACTGGAGCGGCTCCGACAGCCTGTGGTGGGTCGCGCTGCTGGTCGTCGTCGTTCCGGCGCTGATCGCCTTCGTCTTCGGCTACTTCGCCTTCCGCTCGCGAATCAAGGGCGTCTATTTCTCGATCATCACGCAGGCGCTGACCTACGCCGCGATGCTGCTCTTCTTCCGCAACGAAACGGGTTTCGGCGGCAACAACGGCTTCACCGACTTCAAGCGTATTCTGGGCTACAGCATCACCTCGCCGTATACCCGCCTCGTGCTGTTCGGCCTCTCGGCGCTGATGCTGGCGGCCACCTTGATCTTCGCGCGCGCGCTGGTCGCCTCGAAATACGGCCGTGTGCTCACGGCGATCCGCGACGCCGAATCGCGCGTCATGTTCATCGGCTACAACCCGCTGTGGTACAAGCTCTTCGTCTGGACGCTGTCGGCCGTACTGTGCGCCATCGCCGGCGCGCTCTACGTGCCGCAGGTCGGGATCATCAACCCGTCGGAGATGAGCACCGCCAATTCGATCGAGATCGCGATATGGGTCGCCGTCGGCGGTCGCGGCACGCTGATCGGCCCGGTGATCGGCGCCTTCGTCGTCAATCTGGCCAAGAGCTGGTTCACCGTCTCGTTCCCCGAATACTGGCTGTTCTTCCTCGGTCTGCTGTTCATCCTGGTGACGCTGCTGCTGCCGAACGGTCTGCTCGGGTTATGGAAGAAGCTGCGTCAATCACGGGGAGCACGCGCATGAGCACCAGGGAATTCTTTCGCAAGGTGATCGGTATCGATCCCGAGCAATGCGCGCCGGCTTATCGCTCGACCACCCTCGGCCAGCAGAAAACGCTCGACATCTCGCACAACGTCATCCTCTACCTGGAAGACATCACCGTCAGCTTCGACGGCTTCAAGGCGCTCAACAAGCTCACGCTGGCCATCGACGCCGGCGAGCTGCGCTGCATCATCGGGCCCAACGGCGCCGGCAAGACGACGATGATGGACGTCATCACCGGCAAGACGCGGCCCGACTCGGGCAGCGCCTTCTTCGGCCAGAGCATCGACTTGACCCACCTCACCGAACCCGAAATCGCGCACGCCGGGATCGGCCGCAAGTTCCAGAAGCCGACGATCTTCGAGCAGCACAGCGTTTTCCAGAATCTCGAACTGGCGATGAAGACCGACAAGCGCGTTAGCCGCAGCCTGTGCGCGCGCCTCGCGGGCGATGCGCGCGACGCCGTCGCCGACACGCTGCGCCAGATCCGCCTCGACGCAGAGGCCGACCGCCCGGCCGGGCTCTTGTCGCACGGCCAGAAGCAATGGCTTGAAATCGGCATGCTGCTGGTGCAGCAGCCCAAACTGCTGCTGCTCGACGAGCCGGTCGCCGGAATGACCGACGACGAAACGATGCGCACCGCCGAGCTCTTCGTTTCGCTCGCCGGCAAGCATTCACTGGTCGTCGTCGAACACGACATGGCGTTCATCAAGGAACTCAGCGGCAAGGTCTCGGTGCTGCACGAGGGATCGGTCCTCGCCGAGGGCGACCTCGACAGCGTGCAGAACGATCAACGGGTGATCGAGGTGTATCTTGGGCGCTGAATCTGCGACCGTTGCGTCGTCTAGTACTCAACGGTCGGGTTCCGCGCCTGACGCGCGGGCATACTTTCTTTTGCTTCGCCAAAAGAAAGTAGCCAAAGAAAAGGCGACCCCGCTGTCGCCGCCGCGCCTGCGGCGCGGTGCCCTGCGCTGCGGCATTGCACCCGGCGGCTGCGGAACTCGCCCCTGCGGGGCTCAAACAGTCCTCGCCGAAACCCCGGGCGCAATGGCGCTGCTCGGCGTCGCCAAAGGGGGAAAATCAAGGCAGCAGTGTCACCTCTGGAGGTCGATTCGACCTGCCTTGTGGGTCCCCCTGCGCCGCGCTGAGCAACGCAGGCTGGCCGGGGGACGTCGGCGAGCACTGTCTGAGGGGCGTAGCCCCGAGTTGCGCAGCCGCGCCCTGAGCGATACGAAGCATCGCGAGGAAGTACTCCTGGGGTGCCCGGCCAGCCGAGTAGCGCAAGGAACCCCTGCGCAGCAGGGGCGCGAAACCGGGGGTCGCCTTCTTTTTGGTGACTTTTTCTTGGCGACGCAAGAAAAAGTCACCCGCCGTCAAGGCGGAACTCAGCGCCTAAGATTCCTCGCTACGCTCGGAATGACAGCCCATCCGCCGTCGGGGCGAAACCCGGCGCAACCACGCCGCAACCGTTTGAGGAGAAACCAATGCTCCAAGTAGATAACCTCAACCAGTACTACGGCGGCAGCCACATCCTGCGCAACTTGAGCTTCGAGGTGCCGATGGGACAGGTGACCGCTCTGCTCGGCCGCAACGGCGTCGGCAAGACGACGCTGATGAAATGCCTGATGGGGCTGGTTCCGGCGCGCAACGGAACGATGGTCTTCTGTGGACAGGACATCACCACTGCCGCGCCGCATCAGCGCGTCAGTCAAGGCATCGGCTACGTGCCGCAGGGCCGCGAAATTTTCCCGCGCCTGACGGTCGAAGAAAACCTGCTGATGGGACTCGCCACGCAGCCGCGCGGCAGCAAGATTCCCGATCTGGTCTTCGATCTCTTTCCGGTCCTCAAAAGCATGTTGGGACGCCGCGGCGGCGACCTCTCCGGCGGCCAGCAACAACAGCTGGCGATCGGCCGCGCACTGGCCATGAACCCCAAAATCCTGATCCTCGACGAGCCGACCGAGGGAATCCAGCCGTCGATCATCAAGGACATCGGCCGCGCGATCCGCATCGTGGCCCAGCAACAACGACTGGAGACCAGCACCAGCCGCGCGGTCGAGCAACGCGAGGAAGTCCAGCACGCCATTCGCCAGGTCGCCGAGAGCGGCCGCGTCGCCATTTTGCTGGTCGAGCAGTACTACGATTTCGCACGCGATCTAGCCGACCATTACCTGCTCATGGAGCGCGGCGAAATCATCATGCGCGGCCGGGGTTGCAACATGGACCAGGATGGCGTGCGCGAAGCCCTGGCGGTCTGAGCGGCTCGCCTACAAGGACAGCAGATCCTCTGACGGACAGCCACAGCCGATGCACCAGTCGTTGCCTGGCTCGGACTTCTTCGCCGACACTTGCGCCTTGACTGCCGTTGGCGCCGGCGGCGCACCGAACATGAGCCGATCGTCCGACCAGTCGAGCGCCAGCCTGGTGCGCCGCTGTCTTGGCGGATCGCTGCGGACGTCGTCCAGATATTTCCGCAGAATGGCGCTCACGACGCTCGCGGGTTCTGCGCCATCGCGGCTCGCCCCGCTCAGTTGATCGAGCAGGCTGACGTACAACGCTGTCGGGACGGGCACTGAGATGCACGATCCTTGTATGCTGTTTTCCATTGCAAACCCTTTACGAAGTGCGATCGCTAGCGGTTCGCTGCAAAAGCTTCAAATACCGGGCGGCTGCGAACCGATGGCCGGCGTGCCTGGATTGACTTATCTCTCACGAACCAATCGCTCGACTTCAATTTATGGCGCATGGAAACGCGAGGCAAACGATGATTTATAATCACCGTCGTTAGAAAAACTAATCGCCTTGTTCTATCGAGGTCAATTTGGCTTACCGCCTGCCACCGCTATCGACTTTCCGCACTTTTGAAGCCGCCGCGCGCCACCTGAGCTTCAAGCAGGCCGCTGCGGAACTCAACGTCACGCCGTCGGCGGTCAGTCAGCAGATCAAGAAACTGGAGTCCTACCTCGCCGTCGAGTTGTTTGCGCGAAGCTGCAACACGCTGCAGCTGACCGAGCACGGCGTGTCGATGATTCGAAACGTTCGTGAAGGGCTTGAGTGCTTCGTCGCCGGCGTCGAGAGTACGCAACGAATCCGCTCGCGCAGTCTCAACTTCAGCGCGCCGCCGTCGTTTGCCACGCGATGGCTGGTCCACCACGTCTCCGAGTTCTCGGCCGAGCACCCGGACATCGCCATCCGGATCAACAGCAATCCCGACCATATCGACGGGCCGGGAACATTGGCCAAGATGGCCGGCAGGCCGGTAGACCCGCGCGCCGACGTCGGCGAAGTGGCGATCCGTTTCGGCACCGGCGAATATCCGGGATATTGGGTGGAAAGACTGCTCACCCCCGAATACGTCGTGGTCTGCAGTCCGAGCCTAATCGACTCGGAGCGGCCGTTGCACGCCTTGCGCGACCTTCGGCACCAGGTCCTGATCCATGACGAGATGATTCCCGCGGTCGACAAAAGGCCGAGTTGGCATGCGTGGTTGAAATTGGCCAAGCTTCGCGGAGTCGACGCGGAAAGCGGGCCGCGCTACTCCAATTCCGTTCTGGTCCACGAAGCCGTTCTCGAAGGGCAAGGCGTTGCACTGGTCATCAAGCAACATATCGAATCGGACGTCGCCGCGGGTCGTCTGGTCATCCCCTTTCCGATCTCGCTGCCATCGGCGTATTCGTACTACATGGTGATCGCCGAGAAAGACGTCGGCAAGGCGGTGGTTCAGACGTTTCGGCAATGGATCAAGCAGGAAGTCACCGCGCAACACAACGTTTGAAATGCCCCCGGCCGCCTCACGTCCTCAGAAGAATCAGCGCTTTGCGTAAAACGACGCGGCCGGCGCCTGTCGAAAATGCACCAAGAAACACGGCTCGCGTCGTGCTCATCACAAGCTTGGGGCATCGGCGCCACCGTTTCGCGCCGCGCGCTAATTTAATTTCTTTCTAATAATCAATGTGCTAGGAGACTTTCAAGCTCCCCGCGGCTAAATGGCATGGATCATGCGTAAGTCAGTCCATCTGGTCTTACCGGTCTGAACTGTCAAAACCATGCCAAGCGTCTCCAACATTGCTGCGCAAACCTTGCAACGGCAGATTTTTTCCAGCCACTACCAGGCCGGGACGGCGCTGCCGCCGCAACGCGAACTGTCCGAGAGTCTGGGCATCAGTCGCGCTTCGCTGCGCGAGGCGATCTCGATGCTCGAGGCGCTGGGACTGCTGCGTTCGCATCCGGGCAAGGGAGTCTTCGTGACCGCCGGAACGCGGCCGTCGCCCAAGGATCTGCCGGCCGGTCCAAGCGCCATGCCGCCGGCCGCCATCTACCAATTGCGCTACGTCGTCGAACCGGCCAATGCCAGCCTCGCCGCGCGCGGCGCCAGAGGCGCCGAGCTTTCGCCGCTGACGGCCAGCCTGAGCGCGATGCAGGCGGCGCTGAGCACCTGCGACCTAGTGACCGCCGCCGACGAGGATCTGCGTTTTCACCTGAGCGTCGCCGAATTGTCGGGGAACGCCGGGCTGCTGGCCATCGCCGAGCAGTTCAAGGCGCAACTGGCGTTCAGCCTGCGCCTGCCGTTCGCCGATCGCCAACACATCTGGCAGACCTTCGACGAACACCAATTGATTCTCGACGCGATCGTTGCCGCCGACGCTGCTGCGGCGCGCCGCGCGATGCAGCGACACCTGCTGGCCGCCGCCAAGCGCGTCGGCCTTTCCTTTGTCCAGCCCTAGTTTCCTTCAACCCTCCGGGAGTCGCCTCATGAACAAGCGCCTGTTTCTCCGCACCTTGATCGCCACCGCCATCCTCGGCAGCAGCGCCATCGCGCTCAACGCCCACGCCGACGCGCTGGCTTCCGCCGAAAAGAGCGGCACGCTGCGCATCGCCGTGCCGCAGGATTTCCCGCCCTTCGGGACGGTTGGTCCCGACCTCAAGCCGCGCGGCTACGACATCGACGTCGCCAACCTGATCGGCCGCGAACTCAAGCTCAAGGTCGAACTGATCCCGGTCAGCAGCACCAACCGCGTCCCCTACCTGACCACCGGCAAGGCCGATCTGGTGATTTCGAGCCTGGGGAAAAACGCCGAGCGCGAAAAGGTGATCGATTTCTCGGTCGCCTACGCGCCCTTCTATAACGGCATCTTCGGCCCTGCCGATCTGCCGATCAAGAGCGCCGCCGATACCGCCGGCAAGACCGTCGGCGTCACGCGCGGCTCGGTCGAAGACCTCGAGTTCAGCAAGGTCGCGCCGGCCAACACCAGCATCAAGCGTTTCGAGGACAATAACTCGACGATTTCGGCGTATCTCTCGGGCCAGGTCCAGTTGATCGCCACCGGCAACGTCGTCGCCGCGGCGGTCAATGAAAGCTCGAAGCTGCGCCGCCTCGACACCAAGTTCCTGATCAAGGATTCGCCTTGCTACGTCGCAGTCAACAAGGGCGAGGCCGCCTTGCTGGCCAGGGTCAATGAGGTGATCGCCAAGCTCAAGCGCTCGGGCGACCTCAATCAGGTGTCGCAGCGCTGGCTGCACGCGGCGTTGCCGGCCAATCTCTAATCCACCTCACGGGTGCCGCTCGTCACCGGCGGTACCGGAGCAAACGCCATGGCCTACTCCTTCGATTTTGCCGCCGTCCTCGAATATCGCGAGGTGCTGCTCGCCGGGACGCTGCGCACGCTGGCGCTGACCGCGACCGGAACGGTCTTCGGCCTGGCCATCGGCGTTCTCGGTGCGGTCTCGCGCGCCTGGCGCATCGCGCCGTACGACAAGGTCTTCGCGGTCTATGTCGAGGCCGTTCGCAACACGCCGTTCCTGGTCCAGCTGTTCTTCATCTTCTTTGGCCTGCCGTCGCTCGGCGTCCAGATCAACGAATGGCAGGCGGCGATCCTGGCGATGGTGATCAATCTGGGCGCCTACACCACCGAAATCATCCGCGCCGGAATCGAAGCGACGCCGCGCGGTCAGATCGAGGCGGCGCAGTCGCTGGCCATGACGCGCGCGCAGATCTTCCGCCAGGTGGTGTTGCCGCCGGCGCTGCGCAAGGTCTGGCCGGCGATCTGCAGCCAGGTGGTGATCGTCATGCTCGGCTCGTCGGTCTGCTCGCAGATCGCCGCCGAGGAACTGACCTTCGCCGCCAACTTCATCCAGTCGCGCAATTTCCGCGCCTTCGAAACCTATTTCATCGTCACCGCGATGTATTTCGTTCTCGCGCTGCTGGTGCGCCAGATCATGATCCGCGGCGGCCGACGGCTGCTCGGCGGGAGACGCGCATGAACGACATCTCGACCTGGGACGTCGCCCGCAACCTGGCGGATGGCGCCATGTGGACGCTCGGCCTGTCGCTCTGCGCCTTCGTCCTCGGCGGCGTCTCGGGCCTGGCGCTGCTCTTCGCGCGAATCGCCAAGCGCACCTGGCTGCGCCGTCTGGCGCAAGGCTATATCGAGGTCTTCCAAGGAACGCCGCTGCTGATGCAGCTGTTCATCATTTTCTTCGGCAGCAGCCTGATCGGCATCGAACTCTCGCCCTGGCTCGCCGCCGCGCTCGGGCTGACGCTGTTTACCAGCGCCTACCTCGGCGAAATCTGGCGAGCCTGCGTCGAGTCGGTCGCCAAGGGCCAGTGGGAAGCGTCGGCCAGCCTGGCGCTGTCGCATTTCGAACAGATGCGCTACGTCATCCTGCCGCAGGCGCGCCGCATCGCCATCGCGCCGACGGTCGGCTTCTCGGTGCAGGTCGTCAAGGGTACGGCGGTGACCTCGATCATCGGTTTCGTCGAACTGACCAAGACCGGATCGATGCTCGCCAACGCCACCTACAAGCCCTTCCTGGTCTTCGGTCTGGTGGCACTGGGCTACTTCATCCTGTGTTATCCGCTGTCGGCATTTTCGCGTCGTCTTGAAAGGAATTCCCGTGAATCTCGTACGCATTGACGGTTTGCACAAGCACTTCGGCAGCAACCATGTGCTCAAGGGCATCGACCTGCGCATCAAGCAGGGCGAAGTGGTCGCGCTGATCGGCCGCAGCGGCTCGGGCAAGAGCACGCTGCTGCGCTCGATCAACGGCCTCGAGAGCTTCGAGGACGGCCTGGTCGAGGTCGACGGCGAGCGCTTGCACGCCGGCCAGACCAATCTGCGCGAATTGCGTCAGAAGGTCGGAATGGTCTTTCAGCAGTTCAACCTGTTCCCGCATCTGTCGGTCGGCGAGAACGTGATGCTCGCGCCACAGGTGGTCAAAAAAACGCCGCGCGGCGAATGCGAAACGATCGCCCGCAGCGTGCTTGACAAGGTCGGCCTGTCCGAGAAGTACGACGCCTATCCCGACCAGTTGTCGGGCGGGCAGCAGCAGCGCGTGGCGATTGCGCGCGCGCTGGCGATGCAGCCGCGCGTGCTGCTGTGCGACGAAATCACCTCGGCGCTCGATCCCGAACTGGTGAACGAAGTGCTGGCGGTGGTCAAGACGCTTGCCGCCGAGGGCATGACGCTGATCATGGTGACGCACGAGATGCGCTTTGCGCGCGAGGTCGGCGACCGTTTAGTATTCATGCACGAAGGACGAATCCACGAATCGGGAACACCGGCCGAGCTGTTCGCTCATCCGAAGACGCCCGAGCTTGCCAACTTCATCGGTTCAATCAACTGATTTTTTCGCCATGACACAGATTACGACGCACGCCCCCGCAGCCCAATTGCCCGACTGGACCCGTCAGCAAATCAATCTCGCCGACGCGCGCCTGGGCGCCACGGCGGTCGCCTGTTCCGACGACTTCTTCGCGCCGATGGCGCGTCTGCTCGACGCCCTGCCGGCGGTCTTCGTCGCCGGAAAATACGATGCCAACGGCAAATGGATGGACGGCTGGGAATCGCGCCGGCGGCGCAGCACCGGCAACGACTGGTGCGTCGTCCGACTGGCGCGACCGGGGCGAATCGCCGGCGTCGACATCGACACCAGTTTTTTCACCGGCAACTACCCGCCCGCCGCGTCGCTCGACGGCTGCGCGCTGGGTGATGATCCGGACGCGGCAGGAAGCTGGCAGGCCGTGTTGCCGGCGGTCGCGTTGCAGGGCAATCAACATCACCTGCTGGCGCTGCCGGCTAGCGTGCGCGCGACGATCTATAGTCATCTGCGACTCAATATCCTACCCGACGGCGGCGTCGCGCGACTGCGCGTCTATGGCCGACCGGCGGGCCGTGCCGAGGCCACCAGCGACGGTTTGATCGACCTCGCGGCGGCGCTCAATGGCGCCTACGCGGTGGCCTGGAACGACGCCCATTACGGCCATCCCGACAATCTGCTGCGCCCCGGCCGCGGCCTCGACATGGGCGACGGCTGGGAAACCCGGCGTCGGCGCGAGCCGGGTTTCGACTGGTGCGTCATCGCGCTCGGCGCCGCCGGCAGCATCAGCCGGATAGAAGTCGATACCGCGCATTTCAAGGGCAATTTCCCAGATCGCGCGTCGCTGCAAGGCGGTTTTTCACCCGGCGTCGGCGAACACGCGCTGATCACCCAGTCGCAGTTCTGGCCGACGCTGCTGCCGGAAACGGCGCTCGCCGCCGACCATCAGCATGCGTTTGACAGCCAGCTCGTCGCGCACCCGCCGATCACGCACGTTCGCTTCAACCTGCATCCGGACGGCGGCGTCTCGCGGCTGCGGCTGTGGGGGAAGGCGGTCGAGTGGTGAAAAATGAGGTGAAAACTGCGATGAGAAATGCGCTGAGCGCTGCGCCGCGCCAGCGGCTGCCGGTCGCCGAACTGACCGTCGCGGCCTTCGCACCGTTCGGCCAGGTCATCGAATGCGCCGGGCGCTCCAGCCAAGCGATCAACGCCGCCAGCAGCCAGCGTTTCAACGACTTGGCGCAGCTCGAAGCCGACGCTGACGGACGATTGGCGTTGAGCATCTTTCAGGCCAGTGCGCGGCGCGCGCCGTTCGCGCTCGACACGCTCGAATGCCACCCGCTCGGCTCGCAGGCCTTCGTTCCTCTGCACGGACAATCCTTCCTGATCGTCGTCGCCAGTGCCCGGCCCGATCCGCAGCGCATCGAGGCGAGCGCGCTGCAGGTCTTCGTAAGCCAGCGCGGGCAGGGGATCAACTTCCGCCGCGGCGTCTGGCACCATCCGCTGTTGGCGCTCTGCGACGGTGATTTTCTGGTTGCCGACCGGCTCGGTCCCGGCAACAATTGCGAGGAAATCGACATCACCCACTGGCAACTCGGCATCGATCGCTGAATGAACGCCCCCGCCCCCCCCACTGCCGGCTGGCACGCCCAAATCAAGCTCGGCTTCACGCGCAGCGGCGCCGCGACGCGGCTTAGCGAACGCGTGCACTGCGGGCCACTGCGCGTGCAAAAAGCGCTCTACCCCGAGGGCGACGAAGTCTGCCAGGCGATCCTGCTGCATCCGCCGTCGGGAATCGCCGGCGGTGATCAGCTGCACATCGAAGCGCATGTCGGCGACGCGGCGCACGCCCAGATCACGACGCCCGGCGCCGGCAAATGGTACCGCTCGGGCGGCACGCAGGCCGCACAGGTCCTTGATTTCAGGCTGGCGGCCGGCAGCATTCTCGAATGGCTGCCGCAGGAAACGATCGTCTTCGACGGCGCCCTGAGCCGCATGGAAACTCGCGTCGAGCTTGCTGCCGACAGTCGCTACCTGGGCTGGGAAATCCTCTGCCTCGGCCGCCGCGCCGCCGGCGAATCGTTCATCAACGGCCACCTCGCACTGCACACACGCATCGAACGCGCGGGACGAGCGTTGTGGCTCGAGCGCGGACAGATCGCCGGCGGCGACGCGCTGCTCGGCAGCGCCGCCGGCTGGTCCGGCGCGTCGGCCTGCGCGACGCTGCTGGCGACCTTGCCGGCCGACGTCGACCTTGCCGCGCTGCTCGCCGCCTGTCGCCAATGCGTCCCCGCCGACGGCGCCGAACACGGCGTGACCGCGCTTCCCGGCCTGCTCGTCGCGCGCTACCTCGGTCACCACAGCGAGGCCGCAAGACACTGGTTCATCGCCCTCTGGCAACTGCTACGCCCGGCGCTGCTCGGCCGCCCCGCGCTGGCGCCGCGCATCTGGGCCACTTGATTTTCGAGGAGATTTTATGGAACTGACCCCAAGAGAGAAAGACAAGCTGCTGATCTTCACCGCCGGCCTGCTCGCCGAACGACGCCGCGCGCGCGGCCTGAAACTCAACTATCCGGAAGCGGTGGCGCTGATCAGCTGCGCGATCATGGAGGGCGCGCGCGACGGGACCAGCGTCGCGCAGCTGATGAGCGAAGGCACGCAGATCCTCGCGCGCGACGAGGTGATGGACGGCGTCGCGGAGATGATCCCCGAAATCCAGGTCGAGGCGACCTTTCCCGACGGCACCAAGCTGGTGACCGTCCACAACCCGATCGTCTGAGAGGTGGATTGCGATGATTCCAGGTGAAATGCTCGTCGAACCCGGCGAAATCGAACTCAACAGCGGCCGCCAAACGCTGACGCTGGTGGTCGCCAATACCGGCGACCGGCCGGTCCAGGTCGGCTCGCACTACCACTTCTTCGAGACCAACGCAGCGCTCGATTTCGACCGCGCGGCGGCGCGCGGCTTCCGACTCGACATCGCGGCCGGCACCGCGGTGCGCTTCGAACCGGGCCAGAGCCGCACCGTGCAGCTCGTCGCGCTGGCTGGCGAACGCCAGGTCTATGGCTTCAACGGCCTGATCCAGGGAGCACTTTGATGACCACTAAAATCAGCCGCCAGGCTTACGCCGAAATGTTCGGGCCAACGACGGGTGACCGCGTTCGCCTCGCCGACACCGAGCTCTTCATCGAGGTCGAGCGCGACTTCACGATCTACGGCGAGGAGGTCAAATTCGGCGGCGGCAAGGTGATCCGCGACGGCATGGGACAAAGCCAGCGCTGCTCAGCGCAAGTCGTCGATACGGTGATCACCAACGCGCTGATCATCGACGCGCTGACCGGAATCGTCAAGGCCGACATCGGCCTCAAGGATGGGCGCATCGCGGCGATCGGCAAGGCCGGCAACCCCGACATCCAGCCCGGAGTCGATATCGTCATCGGACCGGGAAGCGAAGTGATCGCCGGCGAGGGGATGATAATCACCGCCGGCGGAATCGACAGCCACATCCACTTCATCTGCCCGCAGCAGATCGACGAAGCGCTCAATTCGGGCGTCACGACGATGCTCGGCGGCGGTACCGGTCCGGCCACCGGAACCTTCGCGACGACCTGCACGCCGGGGCCTTGGCACATCCACCGCATGCTCGAAGCGGCCGACGCCTTCCCGATGAACCTCGGTTTTCTCGGCAAGGGCAACGCCAGCCTGCCCGAGGCGCTGCGCGAGCAGGTCGTCGCCGGCGCCATGGGCTTGAAATTGCACGAGGACTGGGGAACGACGCCGGCGGCGATCGACTGCTGCCTCGCGGTCGCCGACGAGATGGACGTGCAGGTCGCGATCCACTCCGACACGCTCAACGAGTCGGGTTTCGTCGAGACGACGTTGGCCGCTTTCAAGGGCCGCACGATACACACCTTCCACACCGAAGGCGCCGGCGGCGGCCATGCCCCCGACATCATCCGCGCCGCCGGGCTGCCCAACGTGCTGCCGAGTTCGACCAACCCGACGATGCCGTATACGGTCAATACCATCGACGAACACCTCGACATGCTGATGGTCTGCCACCACCTCGACCCGTCGATCGCCGAGGACATCGCCTTCGCCGAGTCGCGAATCCGCCGCGAAACGATCGCCGCCGAGGACATCCTGCACGACCTCGGCGCGTTCTCGATGATGAGCTCGGATTCGCAGGCGATGGGCCGCGTCGGCGAAGTGATCATGCGCACCTGGCAGTGCGCGCACAAGATGAAGCTGCAGCGCGGTCCCTTGAAGGAAGATAGTCCGCGCAACGACAACTTCCGCGTCAAGCGCTACATCGCCAAATACACGATCAACCCGGCGATCACGCACGGCATCGCGCACACCGTCGGTTCGCTCGAGGTCGGCAAGCTCGCCGACCTGGTGTTCTGGAAGCCCGCTTTCTTCGGCGTCAAGCCGTCGCTGATACTTAAGGGCGGAATGATCGCTTCGGCGGCGATGGGCGACCCCAACGCGTCGATTCCGACGCCGCAACCGGTGCATTACCGGCCGATGTTCGGCAGCTTCGGCCGCGCTCTCAAGACTTCGGTGACCTTCGTCTCGCAGGCGGCGCTCGGCAACCCGGCGGTGCTCGCGCTGGGGCTTGCCAAGCCGCTGATCGCGGTGCGCGGCACGAGAGACATTCGAAAATCCGACATGGTGCACAACGGCGCGACACCGAAGATCGACGTCGATCCCGAAACCTACGCGGTGCGCGCCGACGGCGAACTGCTGGTGTGCGAACCGGCGAGCACGCTGCCGCTCGCGCAGCGCTACTTTCTGTTTTGAGGCCCCGCGTGAACGATACGACTTTAAACCCCTCCCCTGCACCCCTACCCCCCCCAGCCCCCCTTATCAGGGGGGAGGCCACCGCGCCCTCCCCTGAGAAGGGGAGGGATGGGGAGGGGTTGGGGGCTGGAGGGGTTAAACCTTTCCTGATCCTCAACCGCCGCACCGACCTGCCGGCGACCGACCGCGTCGCGCTCGCCTACGACGAGCGCAAGCGCAGCCGGCTCAAGGTGACGCTGGCTTCGGGCCGCGACGCCGGAATCTTCCTCGAGCGCGGCGACCACCTGCACGGCGGTGACCGGCTGCTCGCCGAAGACGGCTGCGCGGTCGTCGAAATCGTCGCCGCGCCCGAGCTGCTCAGCGAAGCGGCAGCCGACACGGCGCTGCTCTTCGCGCGCGCCGCCTACCATCTGGGCAACCGCCACGTTCCGGTGCACCTCCTGCCCGAGGGAGGCGACGGCGGCGGCCGTCTGCGCTTCCAGACCGACCACGTTCTCGCCGACATGCTGCGCGGCCTCGGCTGCCGCGTCAGCGAGCGCCAGGCGCCGTTCGAGCCCGAGTCGGGCGCCTACGGCGGCCAGCACGCGCACGGCGAACACGCCGGCGCAGGCGACGCGCAGGCCGGGCGGCCGGTGCCCAAGATCCACCACTTCAAGCCGCGCTGATCGTGGACTCGCTGGCCATGAATTCCCTGTCCATCCTCCGCCTGCTGCAACTGGCCAGCCCGACGCTGCCGGTCGGCGCCTACACCTATTCGCAGGGGCTCGAATGGGCCGTCGAATCGGGCCGCATAGTCGACGAGGCGAGCGCCGGACAATGGATCGCCGACCTCTTGCAACACGGCATCGGCCGCTTCGAAGCGCCGCTGCTGGTGCAGCTGATGCGGCACTGGCGCGCCGGCGATGCGCGCCAGATCGCGCGGCTCAACGCAGACTTCCTGGCCAGCCGAGAAAGTGCCGAGTTGCGCGCCGAAACGCTGCAGATGGGCTATTCGCTGGGTCGCCTGCTCACCGACCTGCGCGACCCGGCGCTCGACGCGCTGCGCGCGACGCTGGCCGACTTGCCCGAAATCGCCTTCCCGACCGCCTGGGCCGGAATCGCCGCCGCCTGGGAAATCGACGCCCAAGCGGCGACCGCCGCCTACCTCTGGTCGTGGGCCGAAAACCAGGTGCTCGCCGCGCTCAAGGCCGTCCCGCTCGGCCAGGCCGGCGGCCAGCGCCTGCTCGCCGAACTCGGCCGGCAGATCCCGGCCGTCGCGCACGCCGCAGCGACTTTGCCCGAAGCGCAGTGGTCCAACTTCGCACCGGTCTTCGCGATCTGCAGCGCGCGGCACGAGACGCAGTATTCAAGGTTGTTTCGGTCGTGAAATGAAAGATAAAGCCCTAACTTCCCCTGCCTTCCTAACCCCCCCAGCCCCCCTTGTCAGGGGGGAGCAGGCCACCCCCTCCCCTGATGCCCCGCAGGAAATCCCCTTGGGGGATAAGGGGAGGGTTGGGGAGGGGTTGGGGGCAAGGGGGGTTAGACGGTTTGAGGAGCGGTTAAAGTACCTCCCCTACGACAAGCGCCTGACTGCTCTCGCGCGTCAAAACCGCCACAACCCGACGCCTGCCGAAAGCCTGCTCTGGAACAAGGTGCTGCGCGGCAAACAATTCGAGCAGCACAAATTCCTGCGCCAAAAGCCGATCGGCGACTACGTCGTCGACTTCTACTGCGCTCGGCTGCGCCTGGTGATCGAAATCGATGGCGACAGTCACGCCGAGCAGGTCGACTACGATGACCGGCGTACACGCTTCCTCAACAGCCTCGGCTTGCGCGTCTGGCGCTATTCCAATCGGGATGCGCTCGGCAACTTGCCCGGTCTCTATGACGATCTTTTAACTTTTATCGCGAGCACAACTCATGACCACTAATTCCCCACTGCGCGTCGGTATCGGCGGCCCCGTCGGTTCAGGCAAGACCGCGCTCACTCTCGCGCTGTGCCAGGCGCTGCGCGATCAAATCGACATGGCGGTGGTGACCAACGACATCTACACGGCCGAAGACGCCAAGTTCCTGGTCAGTCACGCGGCGCTCGACCCGGAGCGGATCATCGGCGTCGAAACCGGCGGCTGTCCGCATACCGCGATCCGCGAGGATGCGTCGATCAACCTCGAGGCGATCGACCGGCTGCAGCGCGCTTTTCCGCAGGTGCAGCTGATCCTCGTCGAATCGGGCGGCGACAACCTGGCGGCGACCTTTTCACCGGAACTCTCGGACCTCACGCTCTACGTCATCGACGTCGCCGCCGGCGAAAAGATACCGCGCAAGGGCGGACCGGGGATCACCAAGTCTGACCTCTTGATCATCAACAAGATCGACCTGGCGCCAATGGTCGGCGCTTCGCTCGAGGTGATGGCGAATGACGCCAAGGTTCAGCGCGGCGAGCGCCCTTTTGTCTTCTCCAACCTCAAGACCGGAGAGGGGCTGGCACAGATCATCGCCTTCGTTCGCGAACGCGGCATGCTCGGCTGAGCGGGCGCCGGCTAAAACCCGTAGGGCCGATGCAACCAGTCCTTGATGACCGTCACGTCGCGCTCGGGCAGATAGCTGAAACCGGACTGGACGTCGTCGACCACGGCGTTGGCCACGGCGTAGGGAACGACCTTGGTCGTCAGCATGTGGAAGAACCACGCCATCGGATAGCCCATGGCGCGGTCGAAGCGCTGCAAGGCTTCGTACAGCGCCAGTCCGCGCGCGCCATAAACGCTGTCGAACTTGGCCGGCAGGCCATTGACCGCAGCCACCGGGGTGGCCTGCAGGATCGGCTGGCGAAAGCGATCGAGATACTCGCGAACGGCGAGAACCCAGTGATTGCTGAAGGTCGTCGCCGAACCTGCGCTCGACGACTGCCAGGAATCGACAAAGCGTTGCACGTTTTGCGCCTCGGGCTTTTGCTGCGCCATTCGCCACAGAAAATCGGCCACATCGGTCACCCGGCGCAAGGCGTAAAACGGCGCGCCGAGCGGGACCACCGGCCCCTTGCCGCTGCCTGCGCGCGGCGGCGCGGCGAGTTCTTCGAGGCCGCCCGGAAGCTCGCCGGCAAACAGTTCGTGACTGACGACTTCCTGCAGCTCCTCGATTTCGACCTGCAAGAACTCGTCGGCCAACGACCCCGTCGAGGCCACCAGATAATGCGTCTTGCCGGTCAGCCGCGTCGCCCGCAGCCCGCTTTCTGCGTAGTCATCGACCAGCGCGTGCAGATCGTCGCCGCGCAACGCGAGCTCGCTCTCGAGCCAGCGGACCAGGTCGTCGGCAACGCGATCGCCCTGCGCATCGATGACGCTGCCGAGACGATACCAGCCGCCGCGGCTGAGCACGTCGCGGAAGAAGAGACGCGGCGACAGGCGCGCCAGATCCTTGGCCAATCCCGCCGCACCGGCGGATACCGGAACGCGCCCGCACATCGTCGCGACGGCGCGATGAAAATCGCCAGGATTCGGGAAGCTCTCGTCAAAAGTTGCTTCGCCTGCAGGATTGACGCTCGTCATGATTCATCCCGATCGATCAGGGCCACCACCAGCCCGCTCGCCGCGTCGGCATCGCCGGTCAGCTGCAGGCAGTGGCCACCCGATTCAACGTAATAGAGTCGGCAAAATTCGTTGCCGGCGGCCGGGCTCAGTCTCGCCGGCATGTCGTCGTCGTTGCACACCGAGAAATGAACACCGGGAAACAGGCCGCGCAGATCGCTCAGCAGTTCGTCCTCAGACCGATCGGCGCGCTCGATCACCTGATCGATGACGCGGCCGAGCAGAGCGTTTTCTATCATCGCCGCATCACTCCTCGACCGTCTCGGCGAATTTTGCCAGCGACTCGGCTTTGACGCCCATCGTCTTGGCGAGCCAGGGCGGCGGTTTGATCAGCGTCTGCTGCAGGCGGGCGAGAACATCGCGCGCTGCGGCGCCGTCGGCGATCTTGACCGGATGCGCACCGGCGCGAACGACCTTGGCGGCAGCCGGGCCGCCGATCGACTGCACATAGACGACCTGGCAATCGGCAATGAGCTTGGCGCGCGCGGCATTGCGGTCCTCGTCGTGATCGGCCTCGAGCGTCGACCGCATGGCCAGCAGGCGCGATCCGCCCGGCGCCACCTGATAGACCAGGAAGCGCTCGCAGGAACCGAAATGACCGTCGATTTTCTCGCCGTTGTTCGAAGCGCAGGCGACGCGAATCGATCCTGGCAGGTCGCCTTCGGCGTAGGCATCGAGCGCCGGCAGGTCGCTGCCATCGACGCCCTCGCCCCAGAGCAGGCGAACGGCGCGCTTGAGCCTCTCCTGATCGAAACCCACGTGGCAGTCGGCGTCGGCGAAGTTACCGGCGAGGATCTCGCGCAGATCGTCGGCAGCGATTCCGGCGAGCTTGGTCTCGGTGAGCGGCAGACCTAGCGTTGCGGCCAGCGCCTTGACCAGCCCGGTCACGTTGGCTCCGTCGAGTTCCCGCGCGGCCAGACCGATGCGCAAGGCCGCCTCACGGGTCATCGACTGGGACATGAATTGCGACATGACAGTTCTCCCGGTTGGCCGGTGACCGTACGGCCACCGGCACGCCTGCGGTTAGAGATAGACGATGCAGGATTCGCCTGCCGGACAGGTATCGACGCACTTGGGCGAATCAGCCTCGTTTTCGCATTCGGTGCACGTCTCCTTGTTGATCTTGAAAATTCCGCCCTTGTCGGTAATCGACTTGGTCGGACAGACCGGAACGCAGTCGCCGCACGACGTGCATTCGGCTTGGGTGATCTTCATTGCCATGCTGTTTCTCCTTTCGTAAAAACTGTTCTAACCACGACGGGCACAACGAGCACAACGCCAATTCACAAATACGAAATTCAGATTCTTCGTTGTGTACGCCGTGTCGTTGTGGTTAATCGCTCTTTTCAAAACCACTTCTCACTCGACGCCGTCGATCCGCCGCGCGCGCACTGAATACGGCAGCCGCGCCGGCGCCGCCTGCGGTTCGATGTGGTAGATGCCGCCGTTGCCGAGCCTGATTTCGCCGCCCCACTTCTCCGGGGTGTCGAATTCGATCGAAACGATGCTGTCCTCGATGTCGCGCTTGGGCATGTAGAACACGTAGCCCTGGTCGCCCCGGCGGATCATGATGTTGGCCATAAAATCTCCTCAGGTGCAGGACCGAGCAACCGGTCCGAGTAGGCAGTCATCCTAAAAACAATGGATAGCCACGTCATTCCGGCGAAAGCGCCCCGAAGGAAGCACCCTTGGGGTGCCGGAATCCAGTAGCGCACCACTGGATTCCGGGTCAAGCCCGGAATGACACAATTTCCCATATCGCAGCGATTCAGCATGACTGCCTACTAGCGCACCAGGTCGTGGTTGTAGTCGGTGGTTCCCATCGCGCGCGTCTTGTCGTCGAGGTTTTCCAGGACGGCGTTGGTCAGCGTCGTCAGGATGTACATCGCGCCTTCGTAGCCGAGCGTCGTCATGCGGTGCAGGTGGTGACGGTCGAAGATCGGGAAGCCGATGCGGATCAGCGGCACCTCGAACTCGGGGCCCTTGTGCAGCGTATCGCGCTGGATGTACTTGCCGTAGCTGTTGCCGATCAGGAAGTCAGGCTTGTCGGTGAAGCACAGGCTGCGCAGGTGCCACAGGTCGGCGCCCGGATAGACCTTGCCCGAGGCGCCGTAGGGCGAGGTCGCGAGCAGCGCTTCCATCGCCTTCTTCCACTTCTTGCTGCCGTTGTTGCAGACGATGTGCGTCGGCTCGATGCCGAATTCCATCAGGATCTTGGTCATCCCCAGGCAGTAATCGGGATCGCCGTAGAGCGCCATCTTCTTGCCGTGCAGCCAGGCGTGCGAGTCGGTCATCATGTCGACCAGACGGCCGCGTTCGAGCGTCAGCGACGGCGCGATCGGCTTGCCGGTCACTTCGGCGACCTTCATCAGCCAGGCGTCGGTCCATTCGACGCCCATCGGGATGTCGAGCTTGGGAACTTCGTGATTCCAGGTGCCTTCGACGAATTTACGCGTCTTGTCGAGCTCGAGCGGGTGCAGCAGGAAGGTGGTGATGGCGTTCGGCGCATCCTTGACCTCGTCCTGCGTGGTACCGCCGGCGTACATGCTGAAGCTGCCGTCGGCGGGCGTGTCGAGCACTTCCTCGGGATCGGAGAGCAGGGTGAAATCGACATCCATCTCTTTGAGCATGCGCTTGATCACGCGGAAGTTGCCGAGGTAGGTCTCGAAGCCAGGAACGATGTTGATCTTGCCGTTCTTGCCGACCACCTTGTCTTCCATCGTGTTGAGCGTGAAGTAGCGCAGGATTCCCTCCTCCATGTTGTCCCAGCCGGTGACGTGAGAACCGACGAAGGACGGCGTATGGGCGAACGGGATCGGGAAGTCCTCGGGCACCGTCCCTTCCTTGCGCGCGTTGCCGATGAAGGCGTTGAGGTCGTCGCCGATGACTTCGGCGATACAGGTCGTCGACATCACGATCATCTCGGCGCCATAGAGCGCCTTGGCGTTGGCCAGGCCCTCATGGACGTTCTTCTGGCCGCCGAAGACCGCCGCGTCCTCGGTCATCGAGTCGGCGATGATGGCCACCGGCTCCTTGAAGTGGCGGTTGAAGTAGGTACGAAAGTAGGCGATACAGCCCTGCGAGCCGTGGATATAGACCAGCGTCTTGTGGAAACCCAGTCCGCACAGCGCCGAGCCGAGCGGCTGGCAGGCCTTGGCCGGGTTGATGGTCAGCGCCTCGCGCTTGAAGTTGAGCTCCTGATACTCCATCGACGTGGTCCACGCGAAGGTCTCGGCGATCTTGTCGGGGCTGTGGGTTTCCTCGAATTGTTCGCGCTTGTTGGCGATCGACGCCTTGTAGTTGTCGTCGCGAAAGAGCGGAAAACACGGTTTGATCTTTTCTACGGTTTGCATCTTCATCTCCTTTGCCCGGCCGCCAATCTGCGGACGCGGACACAAGTTGAGGGGGAATCGTTTTTTAACCACGGCGACACGGCGGGCACGGCGAAAAACAAGAAACAACACCGTTTTTCCGCTTTTGAATCTCGCCGTGCTCGCTGTGCACGCCGTGGTTAATCGCTCTTATGCGGCCTGCGGCTCCTCGGCGACCTCGGCGGGCTGCAGCCAGGGCGCCTTGATCATCGACCAGCACGGGTTGTTGATGGTCAGGTCCATGTCCTTGGCGAAGACGGCGAAACCGTCGTAGCCGTGATAAGGGCCCGAGTAATCCCACGAGTGCATCTGGCGGAAGGGGAAGCCCATCTTGTGGAAAACGTACTTTTCCTTGATCCCCGAGCCGATCAGGTCGGGCTTGAGCGTCTTGACGAATTCGTCGAGCTCGTGTCCGGTCGCATCGTCATAGATCAGCGTCGTATCGCCCATCTCCTTGATCGTGCGGTCGTAGTCGTCGTTGTGCGCGAACTCGTAGCCGGTGCCGACGACCTCCATGCCGAGGTCCTCGTAGGCGCCGACGACGTGGCGCGGACGCAGCCCGCCGACGTAGAGCATGACCTTCTTGCCCTGCAGGCGCGGCTTGTACTTGGCGATCACCGCTTCCATCGCCGGCGTGTATTTCTCGATCACGCGCTCGGCGCCTGCCTTGATCGTGTCGTCGAAGTACGAGGCGATCTTGCGCAACGACTCCTTGATCTTGGTCGGGCCGAAGAAGTTGTATTCCATCCACGGAATGCCGTACTTCTCTTCCATGTGCCGGCTGATGTAGTTCATCGAACGGTAGCAGTGCAGCAGGTTGAGCTTGACGTTCGGCGTGTTCTCCATCTCCGCCAGCGTGCCGTCGCCCGACCACTGGGCGACGACGCGCAAGCCCATTTCCTCGAGCAGGATGCGCGACGCCCAGGCGTCGCCGCCGATGTTGTAGTCGCCGAGGATGGCGACGTCGTACGGCGTCTTTTCGAAGGGTTTGCCGTCACGATTGGAGATGATCCAGTCGCGCACCGAGTCGTTGGCGATGTGATGGCCGAGCGACTGCGAGACGCCACGGAACCCCTCGCAGCGCACCGGAACGACCGGCTTGCCGAGCTCAAGAGCCGACTTCTTGGCGACCGCTTCGATGTCGTCGCCGATCAGCCCGATCGGGCACTCGGACTGGATCGAGACGCCCTTGGAGAGCGGAAACAGCGTCTCGATCTCGCGGATCAGCTTGGCCAGCTTCTTGTCGCCGCCGAAGACGATGTCCTTTTCCTGGAAGTCCGAGGTGAAGTTGATTTCGCAGAAGCTATCGACGCCGGTCGTGCCGACGTAATAGTTGCGGCGTCCGGCGCGCGCATACTGACCACAGCCGATCGGGCCGTGCGAGATGCTGATGATGTCCTTGATTGGCCCCCAGACGACGCCCTTCGATCCGGCGTAGGCGCAGCCGCGCATGGTCATGACGCCGGGCAGCGACTTGCGGTTGGAGGTGATGCACTTCTTCGACGACTCGAGTTCCTTGTCGTTGACCATCAAGTGCTTGGCGCGATCCTTCTTGGCCTTCTCGGGATAGACCTCGAGGACCTCCTGGATCAGCGATTCGGTTTCTTCGCGGGTTAGCGCAGCCATTTGCGACTCCTTTTCGGACGCGGCACCAATCTGTGCACGACGCCCCGTTGGATTGAATTCTTGAAGTTGAGCCGACTACGCGGCCAAAGCTTCGGCAGCCAATTCGGCAGCGGTCTTGCCGATGATGGCGGTGTTTTCGACTTCCATGATGCCGAACTCCATCAACAGCGCTTCGAGTTCGTCCATGCTGACCGGCGTCGGGATCACGAACTTCTTGTTGTCGATGATCTTTTTCGCCAGCGTGCGGTACTCGTTGGCCTGGTTGGCCGTCGGGTCGTATTCGATCACCGTCATGCGGCGGATTTCGGCGTGCTGAACGACGTTGTCGCGCGGAACGAAGTGGATCATCTGCGTTCCCATGGCGGCGGCCAGCGCTTCGATCAACTCGTCTTCGCGGTCGGTATTGCGCGAATTGCAGATCAGGCCGGCGAGGCGAACGCTGCCCGAGTTGGCGTATTTGACGATTCCCTTGGCGATGTTGTTGGCGGCGTACATGGCCATCATTTCGCCGGAACAGACGATGTAGATCTCCTGCGCCTTGTTCTCGCGGATCGGCATCGCGAAGCCGCCGCAGACGACGTCGCCGAGCACGTCGTAGAAAACGAAGTCGAGGTCGTCGCTGTAGGCGCCCTCCTCCTCGAGGAAGTTGATCGCGGTGATCACGCCGCGGCCGGCGCAGCCGACCCCGGGCTCAGGGCCACCCGATTCGACGCACTTGATCCCGCCGTAGCCGACCGAAAGCACGTCTTCGAGCTCGAGATCTTCGACGCTGCCGGCTTGCGCCGCCAGTTCCATGACCGAGTTCTGCGCCTTGGCGTGCAGGATCAGCCGCGTCGAGTCGGCTTTCGGGTCGCAGCCGACGATCATCACCTTCTGACCCGCCTCGGCGAGCGCGGCAACCAGATTCTGGGTGGTGGTCGACTTGCCGATGCCGCCCTTGCCGTAAATCGCCGCTTGACGTAGTTTTTTTGCCATGATGCAATCTCCTATCTGAATTTCGCTCGGGTTAAAGACTTGCTCCCGACCTGGATTTCGCAAAGACCGTGCCAAGCGGCTAAACATTCGGTAAGCAATTGATATGACTGACGTTATTCGGATCGACCGCGATCTTGACGAGGCGCCGGAATCCGACAATGACGCAGCCGTTTGTCGCGCTACCGACAATGACAGCGCCTCGCTGCCGCGCTATGCGCGACTGCCGATCAACCGCTGCAGCGTCCCGGCGATCATCCTCGGCAGCCTGACCTTTCAACGCTTTCCGACCGCGCTGCAGCTCGACAACGTCGCCGAACTGCACGCCGACCTCTTCCGCCGCCTCGACCGCATCGACGACGCGCCGCTGCGCGCCGCCGCCTTTGTCGATTACCTGACGGTGCACTTCTGCCTTGAAGAACTCGAAAAAGCAGGATTGAGCGAGCGTTCGAAGCAGCGCGCCAACGCCAACTGGAAACGCGTGCTGCGCGGCTGGAGCTTCGATTCCGACGGCCGCGAAGGCGCCATCCTCAAGGGCTGGGTCGAATCGCGCTTCGGCCTGCTGCCGCGCTTTCACGGCCAGCCGCTGCGCGATTTTTGCGGGCCGGCCTACCTGCGCTATCAGGAGATGCGCTCAGCCGGCCTCTACGGCACCAACGCGCTCGAAAGCCAGCTCGACCTTGTTTATGCGTACAGCCAGTACGAATTCGGGCGCAGCGCGCCGGCCCGCACCCACCTTGAGCTCTATCGCGGAATCAATCGCCTGGCCGAGCATGAAGTGCTGACCGGCAGCAAGACGCGCCAGATCGTCCTCTTCAACAACCTGGTTTCGTTCACCGCCTCGCGTGAGCGCGCCGGCGAGTTCGGCGACTACATCCTGACGACCCGCGTCCCGACCGCCAAGATCTTCTTCAATTGCGGCCTGCTGCCGGGCGTCCTCAAAGGCGAGGACGAATACATCGCCGTCGGTGGCGTATACGACATCGCCATCGGAACGCTCTGATTTGTCGCAAACGCGACAGCGACAAATCGCCCGAAAACCAACGACACCGGGAAATGACGACGCGGCGCGCTTCTTGCGAGTGAAAGACCATCTTCACTGCCAGGACCGCCATGGACTCCCAACTGCGCACGCAACTGCTGGCCGGTCTTAAGGACGGCAGCATCGTTCCCTACCTCGGTCCCGGCGTCCTCGCCGACGTCGTATCTCAAAGCACCGGCGAGCCGATGCCGGCGACCAGCGACCAGTTGATCCTGGCGATGAACGGCGGCAAGCCGATGGCGGCCAAGCTGATGTACGAATTCCCGCGCGCGGCGATGAACGTCGAGCTCAAGCGCGGCCGCGGTGCGGTGACGCGCTTTCTCGACACCACCTACGGCGCCACGCAGTGGAGCCGGTCGGCGGTGCATGACTGGCTGCAGGCGATCAACCCGCCGTACGTCATCGACATCAACCGCGACCGCCAACTGATCGACAGCTATTCCGGCCGCCCCCACCTGCTGATCGTCGGCTGCGCGCGACTGGGCGGTTCCGACTACCGCTTCAGGCTGCATTCGCATGACGGCAGCAACTATACGGAAATTACCCCGGAGCAGGCCGATCCCTCGCTGCCGCTACTGTTCAAGCCGATGGGCGCGCCCGCGCCCAAGCCCTGCTATATCGCGTCGGATGCCGACTACGTCGATTACCTCACCGAGCTGATGGGCGGCTTCGCCGTTCCCGCTTTCGTCAAGACGCGCCGACGCGACAAGCGCTACCTGCTGCTCGGCATGCGTCTATCCCGCGACAGCGAACGCATGGTTCTCGCCGATTTGATCTACGGCGCCGCGTCGCCCGCCGGCTGGGCATTGATCGAGCAGCCGAACGACAAGGAGCGACGCTTTTTGAAGAAACTCGGAATCGAACTGATCGAAGCGGATCTGCACGAGCTGCTGAGCGAATCAGCCGCCGACGCCGCTTCCTGTTGATTCGCAACCAGGCGGCTACCGCCGCCGATCGGGTCGCGGATTTCTCCGCATCGTGAGCGACGCGGAGAAATCCGAAACAAGGCTCAGGCTTCCATCAATAATCGGTGTAGCCTTTTTCGCCCGGCGTATAGAAGGTCGCTGAATCGGGCGCCACCAGCGCCTGGCCCGACCTGAGCTTGGCGACCAGATCCGGGTTCGAGATGAACGGACGACCGAGAGCCACCAGGTCGCCGCGCTGCGCGTCGAGGTCGGCATTGGCTCGCGCGACATCGTAACCACCGGAGAGAATGTACTTCCCGTTGAACGCAGCGCGGATCTTGGCCTTCAGAACGGGGCTGACTTCAGGCGCCCCCATGGCGCTGTGATCGACGACGTGGATGTAGAGCAGACCGAGCGCATTCAACTCGTCGATCAAACGCAGGTACAGCGCATCCATCTCATCATCCGGCACTTGGCCGTTGAACACGCCATACGGCGAGATCCGCATGCCGACGCGCTCGGCGCCAATGGCCGCGACGCTTGCCTTGGCGACTTCGACGGCGAAGCGGATGCGGTTGTCGACGGTGCCGCCCCAGCGGTCGTCGCGCTGGTTGGACGCGGTGTTGAGAAACTGGTCGATCAGATAGCCGTTCGCCGCATGCAGTTCGACCCCATCGAAACCGGCCTGCATGGCCAGTTTGGCCGCGGCCGCATATTCGGCGATGCTCTGCGCGATGTCGGCCTCGCTCATTTCGCGCGGCACGGGATGCGGCTGCAAGCCGCCGGCGTCGGTCCACATCTCGCCGGGCGCGGCGACCGCCGACGGGGCGAGAACGCTGGCGCCGGCCGGCAGGTTGGCGGGATGGCCGACCCGCCCGGTATGCATCAGTTGCACAAAAATCCGGCCGCCGGCCTGATGGACGCCGTCGGTCACGCTTTTCCAGCCCTGCACCTGCTCGTCGTTGAACAGTCCGGGGATGCGTGCGTAGCCCAGGCCGTTGGGCGACGGCGAGGTGCCTTCGGTGATGATCAGCCCGGCATCCGCCCGCAGGCGGTAATACTGTTCCATCAGGGCATTGGGGACGTTGCCGATGGCGCGGCTGCGCGTCAGCGGCGCCATGACGATGCGGTTCTTCAGCGGCAAGCTGCCGAGTTGGGTCGAGGTGAATAATGCGTTGCTCATGGAGATCTCCTGGTGTCGAGTGGTCGTGTTGTAGAACTCGCGTCAAATCGGATTGAATCAAGTGCTCAGGCTTGTGGCTGATAGCGCTCCGCCGCATGGGTTTGTCGAATGTCCGATAGCAGCGCCTGGCGCGCACCGTCCAGCGCATCCCAGCGCTGGGCCGCATGCAGCGGCGGGATCGTGACCAGCTCGCGACGGTCGAAGCCGACCAGTGCGGCATCGACCAGTTCCCCCACTTCCATCACCTCGGGGAGGGTGTTGACGTCAATGCCGGCCCGCTCCCAAATCTCGGTGCGGGTCGATGCCGGCAGCACCGCCTGGACATAGACGCCCTTGGGCGCCAGCTCAACGTTCAGACCCTGCGACAGAAACAGCACGAAGGCTTTGGTGGCACCGTAGATCGACATGCCGAACTCGGGCGCGAAACCCACCACCGAGCCAATGTTGACGATGGCGCCCGTTCCGGACTGCGCGAAGCGCGGCGCGACCGCGGCAGCGAGCCGCGTTGGTGCAGTGGTGTTGAGCGCGATCAGGCGTTCGATGGCCTCGGCGGATTGCGCCAAAAAACCGCCCGATTGAGCCATTCCCGCGTTGTTGATCAAGACGCCGATACGCGCGTCGTCGCGCAGTCGAGTTTCAAGCGCGGACAGGTCGGCCGGGCTGGTCAGGTCGGCCTGCAGCACGTCAACGGCCACCTGGCTTTCCGCACGCAGACGCACGGCCAAGGCGTCCAGGCGCGACTTGTCGCGCGCCACCAGGACGAGGTTGTGGCCGCGGCGGGCGAAACGCTCGGCGTAGGTGGCGCCGATGCCGCTGGAGGCACCGGTGATGAAGACAGTCGGAAGCGTGGTCATGAATTTTTTCCTTTGCATGAGTCGTTCTGGTGGGGGGGTAAATACGGGCAGCACTACATCTTGATCACGACCTTGCCCCTGGATCGTCCCTGGGCGAGGTAATCAAGCGCGTCCTTCGCCTGCACGAACGCAAACACCTTGTCGATCACCGGCCGGATGCGCTCCGCTTCAAGGAGTTTGCCGATTTCGGCAAGCGCTACGCCATCGGGGCGCGCAAAGAGGAATGAGTAAGTGACGTCCCGTTTTTTCGCCAGGCGCATGATCTTGCGGCTCATCAAGCCGAAGACGAAGGTCAGGACGAAGTTGAGCCGCCTGGCGCGAGCAAACGCTACGTCGAGCGGGCCGACCAGAGAGACGATCGCCCCCCCTGGCTTGAGGATGGCGAGGGACTTCTCGATCGCGTCACCCCTGACGGTGCCGAGCACCGCGTCGTAGCCGCGCAGCGCGGTCTCGAATTCCTGCTCCTTGTAGTCGACCACCTCGTCGGCGCCAAGCTTGCGAACCAGTTCGACATTGCCCGTGCTGGTGGTCGTTCCGACCTTGGCACCCAGGTGCTTGGCGAGCTGGATCGCAAACGTGCCAATGCCGCCTGAGCCTGCCGGGATAAAAACCTTGTGACCGGCCCGAAGATTCGCGCGTTCCTTGAGCGCCTGCCACGAGGTGAGCCCGACCATCGGGATCGATGCCGCCTCAACGAAGTCCAGATTGGCTGGTTTCAACGCGGCAAGGCGCTCCGGTACCACCGCGAACTCGGCGATAGCGCCGGTCCCCAGGTCGAAGATGTTGGCGAAGACGGCATCGCCCGACTTGAAACGGGTCACATTGCTGCCGACCTCGACCACCACGCCGGCCAGATCGCTGCCCAGCGTCGCCGGCAGTTGGAAGTGCAGAATCGGTTTGAATATTCCCGTCACGATCATGTTGTCGACCGGGTTCACGCTGGCAGCGTGGACCTGTACGAGCAATTCGTCGGCCTTGAGCGTGGGGCGGGGAACGTCGGCGAACCCGATCTCGGGCGACTTGCCGTAGCGCTTGAAGGTCAGTGCTTTCATGGTTTGATGATTCATTTGTGGCCTTTCATTGCTATCGATCAGTTGGCGAGGAAATCCAGCACCGCCGGCACGAAGGTCCGGTGGTGCTGAAAGACGCCACCGTGGCCGGAATCCGGATAGATCGTGAGTTGGGAATTCGGCAGACGGCGCGCCATGTCAGCTGAATGACGGCTATCGACCATCAGGTCACGATCGCCGTTGGCGATGAAAACCGGTTGGGTAATCACCGAGAGATCGTCGGGCGCGCTCAGGCCCGCGTTCTTGATGGCCTTCAGTTGGGCGCGCCGGGCCTGCAGCGAAATCGGCTGGTCACGGTTTCCCGTGCGCTCGTCCAGCCGCGAGAAGTAATCTTTCGCGGCACGCTTGCCTTCCGGCGTGCGAGGGAAGAACAGGAAATTCCTGGGATCGCTCAGCGTGAGCGCCGCTTTGAGGTAAGCGATGACGGCGATTTTGTTGATCTCGTCGATACCGCCGCCGCCCCGAGGCCCCGTTCCGGCAATGACCATCCGACGCACCAGGTCGGGAGCCTGCAAGGCAATCATTTGCGCGACGCCGCCGCCCAACGAGAAGCCGAGCAGGTCGACCTGCTTGAATCCCAAGGCGTGAATGAAGGCGATGGCATCGCGCCCCATTGCTTCGATGCTGTGCGGTACCGACCCGCCCGACGCGCCGACCCCGCGGTTGTCGAAGGCGATCACCCGGCGCTGCGCGGCGATGCCGTCGATCACCCGCGGGTCCCAGTCATCGAGCACGGCCATCAAGTGGTGCAGGAAGATCACCGGAACGCCGGAATCAGGGCCGAGCTCCCGATAGGCGAAAGGCACGCCGCCCACGGCTATCGTGCGAGTCGGCACATCGGCCCATTTCACATTGCTCATCTATGAATTCTCCTTGCGGGGTAGATTGCTGGTCGTCGAGGTGTTACTATCAAATTGAAACGAACGATACTACCAATTTGAAAGCAAGTCACTACCAAAACAGTATGAACGACGAAAATAATCGCAATGAACCCTGCCCGATCGCCCGCAGCCTGGCTTTCGCCGGTGATGCATGGAGCCTGTTGATCCTGCGCGACGCCCATGCCGGCCTGACGCGCTTCGACCAATTCCGCAAAAGTCTGGGCATCGCCCCGACGATGCTGACCCGACGGCTGGCGACGCTGACCGAGGAAGGATTACTCGAAAAGCAGCGCTACTCGGAGCACCCGCCGCGCGAGGAATATCTGCTGACCGCTGCCGGGCGCGATTTTCTGCCGGTGCTCTTCATGATCGGCGAGTGGGGACGCCAATACCGCGGCGGCGGCAAATTGGTCCGTTTCTTCGACGCTGAAAACGGAACGGAAATCAGGGCGGTGGCCGTGGACGAAGTCACCGGGGCGAAGATCGGGACTCGCCCGATACGCATGGTCGCGCCAGACGAAAGCTGAGTGATGGACCGGCAGGATCGTTCCCTGCCCGACGGCGACCAAAGCCGAACGACGGCAAACCGGCTGACCGCACCGTCGACGGCCGTTCAGCCCCGCCAACGTCTCGCGCCGTACATTCCGTTACCGAAGCACTGAAAAGTTGCCACAGACACGCGGGCTCAATATTTCCTACTATGGCCACGTTGCTTCAGCGTCCCCCGCTGGCAATGTTTGACCCCTCCTTGATCCATCGCAACGATGAGATCTTTAATCCCGAGCCTAACGGCTTGGGATTTTTTTTGCGCGCTTCATTCGCGGTTGCCTGCTTCAAAGCGCTCAAGCAAAGCAAATCGCCGGCCTTGTCGTGCAGCCAGAAACAAACGGGGGCGGTGTACATCGATGTATTTACACGGCCTGCGAAACAGGCTAATGTACATACAACGTACATCCAAAAATGGAGTTGGCAATGCGTACGACCCGAGCTTTCAAAAACGGCAACTCACAGGCCGTCCGCATCCCGGCTGATATCGCCTATGAACGCATGGATATGGATTTGGAAATTGAGCGCGACGGGGATGAAATCCGTATTCGCCCCGCTCGCCGCTCGCTGTCGGGTGTGCTGACCAAGTTCGCCAAGTTCTCCCCGGATTTCATGGCTGAAGGTCGTGGCGATCAGCAGCAAGCCGAAAGGGATTCGCTGTAATGCCACGCTACCTGCTCGACACGAATATGTGCATCTACCTGATGAAGAATCAACCGGAGGAAATCGCTCAGCGCTTTGCACAGTGCTACGTCGGTGATGTGGTGATGTCTTCGATCACCTATGCAGAATTGGCGTATGGCGTTGCCGTGTCGGCCAATCCAGAACGGGAGAAGATTAATCTTGCCAGTCTGATTGAAGACATCCAGGTGATCCCGTTTGATTCCGCCGCCGGGGAAGCCTACGGCCCGATCAGGCAGGCAACCCGTGCGGCAAAAAAAGATGCGCTCGATAAATTGATCGCCGCACATGCAGTTTCGCTCAATGCAACCGTCGTGACCAACAATACCAAGGACTTTGCCAAATACCCTGGCTTGGTCGTCGAGAACTGGATCGAATCACCGAGCCACTGAGCAGTTCGACAGAAGGGCTTATAGGGTTGGCATTAGGCAGAGTTCGGCCGTAGCGACCCAGAAAATTTTAGTCGCCCGAGCGACAGGTCACTGATCCGAAACCGGTCGATTGACCCTGTCAGCCCATAGGCCCGCTCGTCGGCCTTAGCCGGCATTCACGAACCTGATCGTCTCGGTCAGCAATCCGCCGGTTACCTGCCGCCCAGTCGAGAATTACCTTGAACAGCAGCTTCCTCATCCGGCGAACTCACGCTGCCGAGCCATTTCGGCCCATCAGTTTTCCACAAAGCCGCCAGTCAGCCAAACCGAGGTTCCGCGAGTAGAATGCTCCGAAGCCGCCGTTGCTGACCTCAGACTCCCGGCCAGGAGCGGCCAATAACCTACCCAATCTATTTGCCTTTTTTCTGGCTGGTGGTTGCGTAAAACCAGTCATTGATTAGCCCTAGCAGCCTCCCAGGCAAGCATCGCGAGCTTGCGCTCTGCTCCCCAGCGATAGCTGCCCGCATCGCCGCTTTCGCGGATCACACGGTGGCATGGAATCAGGTAGCCGATATGATTTGCGGCCAAAGCCGTTCCAACAGCACGTTGCGCACGCGGGCATCCGGCACGTTCAGCGAGTTGTTGATATGAAGTCACGCGCCCGAAATCAGTATGTACCAGTGCCTCCCATACCTTGATCTGAAAGTTGGTTCCGCGCAAGACCAGATGTACCCTGCCACGGGAAGGCGTGGTAGGGAAAATGTCTTGCAACCGGTGCTGAGCCTGAGAATCGTCCTGACTGAATCTGGCGTTCGGCCAATACGAAACAAGCTCCGCCAGCATCGCTTCGTGGTTTGCCATGGAGAAAGCGAAATGACAAATTCCCCGCTTCGTCCAAGCAACAATTGCTTCACCAAAAGGGGAGAAGGCAAAGCCGTAGATGATTTCCATACCCGCGTAACCTGCCTTAATCTCTCCAGGCGTCATTGCTTCGCAGGTCACCATCAAATCGTGCAAGCGGCTGGTACTGCTTAACCCAGCACCTTCGGTCACGGTCAAAACATCGTGCGACGACATCAGCTTCTGTTTCGCATACTCCTTGGTCAGATACTGAAGGAACCGCTTTGGTGAGATTCCAGCCCATTCAGCAAACAGTCTTTGCAGATGAAACGGGCTGACATGGGTCGCTACTGCGACCTGCTCCAAGCTTGGCTGCTGTTTGGCATTGTCTTGAATAAAAGAGATCGCGCGGGCGACGAGCACATACTGCCGCGCCTGTTCTGGGTTGTCAGGCCGCATGGCGCACTCTTCTTAGCAGGACTGTCGAAATGGAAAAACTAGTCACCAAAGCAGTACCTGTCAGAATGATCAGGCTACCTACTAGCGTATGCCAGCCGACATGTTCACCGAGAAACACGGTACCCCAAAGAATGCCAAACACCGGGATAAGGAACGTAACGGAGAGGGCAGATGCAGCACCGATGTCAGCGATCAGTCGGAAGTAGAGCAGATACGCAACGCCACTGCATACGATGCCGAGGGCGGTTACCGAAAGAATGAGATGCAGCGGGAGCATGGTCGGTATTGCTTCCGCTTGCAGGGCGAATGGGGCTAGCATCAACGTTGCAGCCCACATGCTGCCGTGCGCGTTGGCAAATGGCTCAACGGATTTTGCGGATTTTGTATAGGTGGTGGCAATTCCATATGAAAACGCTGCTCCTAGACCAGCGACAATCGCCAGAGTACCTCCTTCAGGCAGCGTGACTGTTTCAATGCCGACTAACAGACTGACTCCGACCATACCGAGCAGCGTCCCGAAAAGCGCTTTGGGCGAAGGGCGGGATCGTAGCCAGATCGCCCCGATAGCGGTTGCCCAGATAGGGGCCGTTGCATTCAGGATGGAAAGCAACGACGCAGAAACAGTTTGTGCGGCATATGCAAACAATAGAAAGGGCAGTGCCGAGTTGAATAGCCCAAGTATGAGGTAATGTTTCCAGTAGCGAGGCGTATTCAGGGGCTTCCTGAGGTAGAAGGCAATCATCAGCAAAAACAGTGCTGCCAGTCCGACACGAGCGAAGATCAACAGCGATGGCCCCAGAGCAGGGGCACCAATTCGCATGAACAGAAATGAAGCGCCCCATACGGCGGACAGCAGTAACAAGCGTGCAAGGCTAGCAGTATTCATGGCGACATCCAGTGGCGAAGGTGCCGACACAATAGGCGATCGATTGGTTCTACATCAATCCGATTCTTGCGCACTTCACTGCGATCGGAAAGATGTCCTTTGACATTATTGCAAGCGGCAGATGTACCTTGTTACCCGTCACTCGAAATACGGCGAACAGAGAGTCGGGATTGGGGCGCGACGCGACCGCCATCTCTTCGAATTCATCGCCGGAAAGCAGTCGATGAAATTTCGCGCCATGAAAGCGGCCTGACGTCACTGAGTATTTTTGACCCAATGCGGCCGGACAGCCTTCCACACAGCCGCCGATCAGCCAAACCCAGGTTCCGCGAAGTAGAATGCGCCCAGGCCGCCGCTGCCAACCTCACACTCCCGGCCACGAGCCGACTTACGGAATTGCCAGACCCCGGCCATTCGGATGACTGCTCTGCGTCTAAAATCTGCCGCACCGGTTACGCGTGCGACTCGGCCATTGTCAGCATTCGCCTGCATGACCTTCTCGGTCAGCAATGCGTCGGTTACGACTAGAGCAGCAGTCGCCTTGTTATCATCTAGTCATTATCCCGCCAAGCCGTCGGCGAGCCTCCGCAAAATTTTCGGAAGGCAAAGCAAAAATGCGCTTGGCTGCAAAACCCGGTACTCAACGCCACGTCGAGTATCGTCAAATTCGGCCGGATACTCAGCAGTTGCTTTGCTCTCGCCAGGCGCTTGAGCATCACGTAACGATGGGGGGATTCGCCGTACGCCACAGGAAAGACGCGAGAAAAGAGGCGAGGACTCATGCGAACTTGCGCTGCCATGCACTCAATCGAAATGTTTTGATCGAGATGGCTGTCGATGAACTCTTCGATTCTTGCTTGTTGTGCGGCCGAAAGCCCCCGCTTTGGTGAGGCAGTTCCCGGCGACTTGGCTGCATAGTGAGTCATCAACCAACCCACAATCGAGATTGACAGCCCTTCCGCATAGAGTCTTCCGTTCTGAAATCCGCACTGCATCTCCTCGGCCAAGGCGGTGATCGCATTGCGTAGCGTCGGATCTACGTTGTTGAAACGGGTGTCGAACCGATAACGGTCGTCCTGACCGTATCGGTTTAAGACGCTGGTTGGCAAGCTCAGCGTAATCGACTCGCCCGGCTCGCCATCCCAGCGACCGTGATCGCGCTCAAACGTTTCTCCGTAGATCAGAATGTTGGGCGGCGCGGTGTAAAACTCCTGGATCGTCGATCCGCTGCGGAAGCGTCTTTTTCCATGACCGCGCAGCGGAACAATAACCATCGGCATTCCGCTGTATTGCGCTCCGCATTCCAGCGCGCCTGGAATCTCCTTGCGTTCCAACAGCGGACCATTCCAATCAGGCGGGCAGGTCAATAAGGGCTTGCCGTCAACCCCGACGATGGTTGAACAATGACGACCGACCGGGAGTCTTGTTTCACCCATGCGATTCCAGAAAACGCTAAAGACTGGCCGGCGGACGCAGGTCCGCCCGGTCGCTTGCCGATGCGACGCAATTGTAGCGACTTTGCCGGAAAACTATAATGCGGCGAAAGGAGTCCCTTAAGCGATCAACGCTATTTTTTCGTTTGCCAGCGCCGAACAAGCCGCCCTGCATCGCGCTACGATCTTGGCCGCTTTCGTCTCCGCGATGGCGTACGCCGCATCGACCAGGCTCACTCGATCAATCAGGCAAATGCGCGACTCGCGGGTCCCGGCGGGCGCGATCAACCAAGCGCACGAGGTCTTCCTCAAGCAGAAAGCCGTCGTCGCGCAGGCTGCGGCCAGCAGCTGCGAATTGCTCGACGTAGGCGCCCTTGGTTTGATAGCGCTCGGCGATTGAGGCTCTTGGATCATTCCGGCGTGCTCGTTCGGCGGCATCTTGGGCGAACGGTAGGTACGTGCCGCTAATACCGCAAAGCTGACCTTCGGCGAAACCCGCTTTTCTCAATCCCCAGCCGGTATGCGTCGCCAGCGGCACCTCGATCTCCGGAAGGCGAACGCCGTCAAGGTCATTCCCGTTCTTGTCGGTGCGCGGCAGGAGCAGCGCATAAGGCTTGTCGAAGGCGACCGCGGGCGGAATCGCGCCGTAGTCGACGAGCTTGAGGTCATTGAACGCCGCGGGAAACGCGACGCCGATGCTGCCCAGGTTGGGGAAACCAATCGCCGCCTGGCGCGGTTCGACGAGCCCTTTCTCGAGCGTGGGGAAACGGCTCGCTGGCGGCGTTTTGCCGTCTCGCGCCCAGTCGATCAGGCGTGCCATGGCCGCGCGCACCAATGGCGCTTGCGCCGCCGGGTTGCTCAGTTGCTGGCAGACGCCGTATTCCGGCTTGGCCGCCGGCCCATGCTGCGTGCCGGCCATCAGATAGAAGCGCACGTTCTCCGGTACCGGAAGCGAACGGCCTTGACCGTCGGCGACGAGCAAGGAAGAACGCGCCTGCCAGAACTCCATGCTGCTATCCAGATGCATCAGCTTCGGACACGTAGCGTTCTTTTCGCAGCGCGAGAAAATCCCGTCGGTCTTCGCGCTCACCGGGTCCTTGGTGGTGGCATAGGTGAACGGGAACTGATCGCCGTAATAAAGGTGATCCTCGTGCTGGCGCGAGTATCGGCCGGGCTGTGCGAATCGCGCGTTGACATAGCTCTTGCGCGAGCCGGCAATAATCGGCATGGCCGCCTCAAACACTTCCTTGCCGTCGGCCGATTCGTTGAATCCGTACCAAATGAAATCGCGCAGGAACCGGCCCGACTGGGAGATGCCGACCAAGACCGCCAGGTTCGGATTGATATCGGCGACCGGATTGGGCTGGCTGCTGGCGTCACGTCCGCCCGCTTTGAGGAAGGTGGTGACATCGCGCAAGGCCACCATGCCGAGCCCCATGACCTTGGGGTCGCGCGCTTCATAGGTCATCTGGTAAATGGCTCCGGCATCGAATTCCGGCGGGCGCGTGATCTCGATCTTGCTCGCGTCGACGTAACGCCAAGCAGTCTGGGGAAGCGTCTTGGGCGGCGCGCTGGTCGTCGCCCGGACGGTCAGCGTGGCCTTCGCGGTGTCGGTATTGGCTGCCGGATAGGTCAGCATGCCAACGCTCTTGGCTTCCGCTTTGTCGAAGATGAATTCCTCAATCGCCGGCCCGGTGATGGCGGCCGTCGCGTTCTTGATTGTCGGCAGCCGGGTTCCAATCAATTGCCCTTGGTTTCCCAGCGGCACGTCACCCTGCCATCCGATCCAGGCGAAAGTATGACCTTGCCGCATCGGCCAGCCGTTACCGGCCTGTGCGGCATTCTCATACTGGTTGCCGCCGTCGGCGAGCCGAGCCAGGGCCAGCTTGTTCCCTCGGTTGGGGATATCGACGATCAGTACGCGCGATGCTTTTTCGGCCGCCACCGGGCGCAAGATTGCCACGTCAGTCTGGAACCTGACAAATCCGTCGGGCTCGACCGCCTTATCCAAGTCGACGACGGTTTGATTGGCCGGATGCTTCGGATCAACGCGCACCGTGGCTACCCCCGCGACGAATTCGTATGGCCCGACGCCGGCGAAGGATTGGCCGGCGAAAGCGGGTCTGCGCGACGTGATATCGAGCCGCTCGACGATAGACGGGGCCGCCGCCGGCGATTTGGCGCTATTCGGCGCCATCCCCGAACAGGCGGTTAACGCCGCCAGCAACAGCGTCACCAGTTGAGCCGACCAATGACCCCTTGCCTGATCCATTTTCATTTTCCCCCTGTCCCTCGGTGAAGACTAATTCCGTGTTTTAGCGCTCGCCGGCGCCCGGCGTTGTTTCTCCGAGCAATCTATCAAACATCGGAAAATTCGCATTTCAAAAACGTGCCCAAGTTTCATAAAACGGCACGTCGGTATCGCATACCTGAAAATTCTGCTGCAGAGACAAGCAGAAACATCAAGAACAACATCGGGTTAATAACAACGACAAGGTAAGCGACGGCTTCGGCCAGACTTTTGTCCGAGAGTGCCGAGAGTAGCCTTGTCGGGCGACTGCTCGACTCATTTAGCTGCCGTAGATCGCGCGGAGACCCGAACGGCTGCAGAGGGTCTATTGTGTTGAAGAACTCGCTTTTCAACGAACCGGGGAGAATTTAAGGCCCGTAGGTGAATGTCAATTTCAAATGGGCACCCGGGATTGGCTAAAGCCTGATTGGTCGTTGTAGATCGCTGGCATGGCCTTGTGGCTCGAAGCTGGGTGGCTTTTTCAGGTGCGATAACATCGAGCCGAATTTTCTCTTTCCGCCAATTTGGAGTTTTTCAACACAATAGGTCGAAAATACTCAGTGACGTCAGGCCGCTTTCAGGGAGCGAAATTTCATCGACTGCTTTCCGGCGATGAATTCGAAGAGATGATGGTCGCGTCGTGCCCCCAAACGGCCGGTGAGCTTTCTCCAGAACGGTCGTTCCACCAAACGCCATTCCCGCGAAATTGACCTCTACGAAACAGCCGTTGGCGGCCTCACCCTACCGGCCAAGAGGCCCTGCAGTTTCTATCACAAAGGCTTCTGATGATCTCGCTGGATGTTTAACGGTCCGGAAAATTTCTCAGAAATTCGTTTTTCCACACCCTGAATCATGCTTGCGCTGATTTTTCGTGCCACCTTTGAGTTTTTCAACCGAATAGCGTCGTACAGCTTTCTATGCTGGTTGATTGTGATTTCACGGGTTGTGTGGTCGGGAAAGTAAGTCACATCGAACACGGCGCGTTGCAGCGTGCTGATGGCTTCGCCAAGTTGCTCGATGACAAAATTGTGGGCTGATGTAATCAAAGCCTGATGGAAGCGGACGTCGGCCAAATTGAATGCGTCCTTGTCCTCGTAAAACTTGTCCATGTCATTTAAGGCCGATTCCAGATCAACCAGATCGGCGGCAGAGGCCCTCTGGGCAGCCCACTCGGCAATGGCGGGTTCGACCACGCAGCGGGTTTCCAACAAGACGTGGATGAATTCATAACTCTCCCCGTTCTTCAATACCCATCTGAGCACATCACCGTCGAGATAATTCCATTTCTCCCTGGGCATGACAAACAGGCCCCGGTGCTGCAGGACATTGATCAATTTCTTGGCGGCCAGGACTTTAACGACCTCGCGCAGCGTTGCGCGTGACAGCTCGTAGGTTTTGCACAACTCGGCCTCGGCAGGCAAAGCCGATCCCGGCGAATAGTCCCCCTGAACAATCTGGGCGCCAAACAACTCGACGACACGATCCAATTTTGTAACTACGTTCTTCATAAGCAACCTTTTCAAGCAGGATCTACCATACCACCAAACGCTCGATCCCTTGTGCCGCTCGAGGCAGGATGACCGTGCGTCATGCCGTACAGAGAGTAGTTTAATCGCTCTCTGCACCTGTTTTTTGGCCCCGGCGGCACCATCGTAACGGGTAGCGCTCTGTATCGTTGTATTGATCGTGCATCGGTTTATTCGTGCTTTGAAACTCCTGAAGTTCTCCAGCCGCCCCTGTGGCCTCGGCAATTTTGAGAGTTGAGCAGGCCGCATCCGGCCGGCCTAAGACCAACGAGTTTTGTGAGAACCATTCTTTAATTGTCAGACAATAATAATAATATCGTTTGACAACTAACGAAAGCCATTGCTAGTATGGTAGTCGGCAGATGTGATGGTGATTGAACTCGGCTGGCCATCAAACCTTTAGGAGAAATGATGAAAATTGTGAGTGCTGAAGTGATTGTTTGTTGCCCGGGGCGCAACTTCGTCACGCTGAAAATCACGACCGATGACGGAGTGACCGGCATTGGCGATGGCACGCTCAACGGTCGCGAATTGGCGGTGGCGTCGTACCTCAAGGATCACGTGTGCCCGCTGCTGATCGGCCGCGATCCGCACAAGATCGAGG
>Ga0316613_10000123_pt1 | contig 101255 bp, 88 predicted proteins | sample OWC_soil_day10_C_2_FD_207647 | JGI IMG/M metagenome (GOLD analysis project Ga0316613, IMG submission 207647) | Wetland soil microbial communities from Old Woman Creek delta, Ohio, United States - OWC_soil_day10_CT_b | ecosystem: Environmental > Terrestrial > Soil > Wetlands | place: USA: Ohio...
CCCGAACTCGGCCGTGAAACTCCCCAGCGCCAATGGTACTCCGTCTTAAGACGCGGGAGAGTAGGTCGCTGCCAGGCCTGCAAAGCGCAAGAACAAAAGATACAAAACCACACGAACAAACCTCTTCACAACGAAAACAAACGAACACATGCAATAAGCCCTCACTGAGTAATCCGTGAGGGCTTTGTTGTATTTAAAGCCCCAAGCTAACCATAAATGCGGCCTTGGCAAAGAGCACGGGAGCCCCGGAGGTCTTCCGCGACGCGATGGTGCGCGACGAGAGCCTATTAGCTCACTTAGCCAGTCGCGCGGTATTGCGCGACTGGCTAAAGGAATGGTTAATGCGCTATCAACGTCTGTTTTCGCAAAGCAGGATCCTGCCAGGATGTCATTGAACGACCCAACCGCCGTGATCGATGCCGACTATGAGATACTTGAGGCCATCGGTGCTCAGGTCGATAGCCTGATCGACGACCCTGCCCGCCTCGGAGCCATGCGCAAGACGGTCCGGCAATGGTTCAGCGGTCATGTGGAGCTTCCCAGGGACGAGGATGTACTGACCTGCCTGATGGCAATGGCCGCCGATCTCGACCTGTTCACGCCGGCCATGAGTGGGCGCACCGCCATGGATCGCCATCTCAGCGGGGCTCGGGCCGAAACGGACGTGGAGGCTGAGGCGCTCACCGCTCTCGGCAAGGCCGAATTCCGGCTCGTTCGGATCATCGCCCGGGAAAGTCTGGACGAGGTCCGGCTTGAAGATCTGGTCACCGGCGAAAAACTCGTTGTGCTGCAGGCGCGGATTGCGCCCGAGGCGGCCGGACTGACGACGGCCATGCGGCTGTGTCCGCTCGCGAGCGGACGCCATGTCCTGATTTCCCCGCTGTTCGCGCTGGACGAGGCTATGCTGGCGGCGGCAATGAAATTCACGCGGCCCGGCCGCTCGCTCGGGACCGGGCACCGCTGCGCTGCCAACCTGTATCGCGATGTGGCGCGCGGTGGATTTCTGCCGATCCCGCAGTTCGCTATTGATTATGATGCGGCCATGCTCGCAGGTGCCCTGGATGAGGCACAGTTGAGCGACGTCCAGCGGCTGGCGTTGCGCTGGATTTTTGAGGGCGAAAGCGGCGAGACGGACGATCTCGTCCTCTCGGCGCGCCGCCTGACCTCCGTCGACAATCTGATCGATGCCTGCGGGTTCTTCGGCCAAACCGGCGCGGGCGCGCCGACCGGACTGAAAGCCGCTTACGAGCGGATCGCCGAGGTGCAGGTGGAGACGTTCGTTCAGCGTGCCCGCGCCGGCTTGGCGGAGGGCTCCGAGTCCCTGGATGCCGCGACCGCCGCGATTGATGGGTTTATCGCGCAAGGCGCCATGACGGCGGGGGCACGCGATCTGTTGCGGCGACTCAGGGCGCGTTGGGCCTATTCGGCGCAAACTTCGGCGAATGGAAACCCAGGTCCTTCGGTCGATCTCGACCGGGTGATCCAGCGCATCCAGGCCTTGCGCGCCAAAACGGTGGAAAGCGGCTGCACCGAGGAAGAGGCAATGGCGGCGGCGGCCAAAGTGGCCGAATTGCTTGATCGTTACGAATTGAGCCTCGACGCCGCCACGGTTCGCACCACTGCATGCGAGGGCGTGAGCATCGCAACGGGCCGCAAGCGCCGGGCCGCCGTCGATGCCTGCGTGTTGCCCACCGCTGCGTTCTGCGATTGCCGGGTCTGGTCGGAAGAAGCCGAGGCCGGTGAGTTGCGCTATATGGTCTTCGGTCTGAAGGCCGATGTGGCCGCGGCGCGCTTTTTGCTCGACCTGATCGAGGCAACCTTTGCGACCGAGAGCGCCCGCTTCCGGCTGGGTGACATCTATCAGGGCTTGCGCGGTGGCGATCGGCGCATGGCCCTCAATTCGTTCCAGATCGGACTTGCCGGTGGCATCAAAGCAAGGCTCGCGGCGCTCAAGGCGGCGCGGGCGAGTGCTCACGCCGGCAGCAGCGGTTTCGACCTGGTCGCCGTCAAGCAGTCGGTGGTGGACGAGGAAATCGCCCGGCTTGGCCTCAGTCTCACCTCGCGCCCCGCCTCGTCCCGCCGTTATGTCCACGGTGAGGCCTATGCCGCCGGCGAACTCGCCGGCAGCCTGTTCGAACCCAACGCGGCGATATTTTCTAAAGCACCCTGAGGCCGAGTTCCTTCAGGAGCGACGTTGCCTGGGCGCGGGAGATGATGGCGCCGCGGAAGTGCGCGGCGTCGCCGAGCCGGATGCCGCCGAGATCGGCGCCCCGCAGGTCGGCGCCTTCGAAACGGGCGCGGATGAGCTGCGCATCGCGCAGGCTGCATTCTTCGAACACCACGCCGCGGAAATCGGCACCCTCCAGCAAGGCGCCGGAAAGGTCGACCTGCGTCAGCTTCTGATCGCGGAAGGACACTTTCGGCAGGCGCGCATCGACTGCCAGCACTTCTTCCAGCGTCAGATCGACGGTGCGGGCATCGGTGAAATCGGCGCCGGTCAGCTTGCAGCGCCGGAAGGCGGCGGAGGTCAGGATCGTCTGCCGGAAGGTGGCGTTGTTGAAGTCCGAGGCGACGATCTCGGCGTCGAGGAGGTCGGCGCGGCTGAAATCGGCGAAGGCCGCCTTGCAGTTCGTCCAGCGGCTATCGGCGAGCCGGGTGCGGATGAGCTTGCAATGGCCGAGGTTGCACGTCTCGAACTGCCAGCCGCTGAGATCGACCTCGCCGAAGGCAAGGCCGCTGACATCGGCCCCGACGAGGCGACGCGGTGCGCCGGCGGCAAGCAGCTTGTCGAGGCTCAGTTGGTCGACGGCCGAACCCGTGAGATCGATGGTCTGCAGATCGGTCATGGAGCGGTCGGCCTCGTACCGGTACCGAAAAGCCTCAGAGAAAGGCCGTCAGGGCGGCCTCTATTCGCCTTCGAAGGCGATCAGCGTACGGACGTTGACGTTGAGCGCCCTGAGCTTGTCGGCGCCGCCGAGGGCGGGCAGGTCGACGATGAAGCAGGCCGCTTCGAGTTCGCCGCCCATCTGGCGGATCAGGGTGGCGGCGGCGGTCGCCGTGCCGCCGGTGGCGATCAGATCATCGACCAGGAGAACGCGCTCGCCGGGCAGGATGGCGTCCCGGTGCATCTCGATCTCGTCGACGCCATATTCGAGGCTGTAGACGATGGAGACCGTTTCGTGCGGCAGCTTGCCCTTCTTGCGGATCGGCACGAAGCCGGCGCTGAGCTGGTGGGCGACGGCGCCGCCGAGAATGAAGCCGCGCGCCTCGATGCCGGCCACCTTGTCGATCTTGCCGCCCGCCCAGGGCTGCACCAGTTCGTCGACGGTGCGTCGGAAGGCGCGGGCATTGCCCAGGAGGGTGGTGATGTCGCGGAAGATGATGCCCGGCTTGGGATAGTCGGGGATCGCGCGAATGGTGTCGGCCAGATTCATGGGAGGGCTTCCTGAGAAGTTACGGCTCGTTCTAGACGGCTCGTCCGCTGGCCGCAACAGTTTCGGCCGGCAATCCCACGGCTGTCCGGTGTTCTGACGAAGGATTGCCGGCGCAGACATGAAAAAGGGCCCCGTTACGGGCCCTTTGACGATGCGTTCGCGGGTGGGGAGGTCAGTGGGCGACGCCGCGCCAGACCTGCCGCTTCACGAAGTAGAGGATGCCGGCGAAGACGATCAGGAACAGCATCACCTTGAGGCCCAGTTCCTTGCGGGCGTTGAGATGCGGCTCGGCCGCCCACATCAGGAAGGCCGACACGTCCTCGGCATATTGCTCCTTGGTCTGCGGCGTGCCGTCGGAATACTGGACAACGTCGTTGTCGATCGGCGGCGGCATGCGCAGCGAGATGCCGTTGATGAAATGTGGGTTGTAGTAGGTGCCTTCGGGCACCGTCACGCCTTCCGGCGGATCCTGGTAGCCGGTGATCAGCGAGGCGATGTAGTCGGGGCCCTGCTCCTGGTAGGGCCAGAACATGTCGAAGACGAACCAGGGGAAGCCGCGATGGACGGCGCGCGCCTTGGCCAGCAGCGACATGTCGGGCGGCAGGGCGCCACCGTTGGCGGCCCGCGCCGCGTTGTCGTTGGCGAACGGCGACGGGAAGGGATCGGACGGCAGGCGCGGCCGCTCGAACATGTCGCCGGCGTCGTTGGGGCCGTCCTGGATGGAATAGGTGGAGGCGAGCACCTTCACCGCGTCCTCGGAAAAGCCCGGCCCGCCCTCGTCGCTGAGGTTGCGGAACTTGACGAGCTTCATCGAGTGGCAGGCGGAGCAGACCTCCTTGTAGACCTGATAGCCGCGCTGCAGTTGCGCCTTGTCGTACTGGCCGAAGATGCCGGCGAACGACCACTCATGGCGGGTCGGCGTGATCAGCGGATACACGACCGCCGTCTCCTGGGCGGCGGCGATCGAAGAGGTGAGGGCGATGCCGGCGGCAAAGGCGACGGCGGCCCAACGGATCATCTTGGCAGTCATGATTTCTCTCCGTTGAGCCTCAGTGAGCCGATTTCGCCAGGATCGCGTCGTTGATCGACACGGGCAGCGGCCTCGGCTTCTCGATGTAGCCGAGCAGCGGCAGGATCACCAGGAAGTAGAGGAAGTAGTAGAGCGTGCTGAGCTTCGCCCACACCACCGCCTGCATACCCATGATGATGTCGTCGGTCTTCACCGAGCCGAGGAAGCCGAGGAACAGGGCGTTGAGGCCGAACAGCCAGAAGGCCACCTTGAAGATCGGCCGGAAGCGGCCCGAGCGCACCTTGGAGGTGTCTAGCCAGGGCAGGAAGGCCAGGACGGCAATGGCGCCGAACATGGCGAGCACGCCGCCGAGCTTACTGTCGATCGGCCCGAGGTTGAAGTCGATGGCCCGGAGGATGGCGTAGAACGGCAGGAAATACCATTCCGGCACGATGTGGGCCGGCGTCGCCAGCGGGTTCGCCTCGATATAATTGTCGGGATGGCCGAGGAAGTTCGGCTGATAGAAGACGAACCAGGCATAGAAGATCAGGAACAGCACCATCCACATCGCGTCCTTGGACGTGGCGAAGGGCGTGAAGGGCACGGTGTCCTTGTCGTTCTTGACGTCAATGCCGAGCGGATTGTTCTGGCCGACCACATGCAGCGCCCAGATGTGCAGCACGACGACGCCGGCGATCAGGAACGGCAGCAGGTAGTGCAGCGAGTAGAAGCGGTTGAGCGTGGCGTTGTCGACCGAGAAGCCGCCGATCAACAGCGTCTGGATCGGCTGGCCGACGATGGGAAGGGCGGTGAAGAAATTGGTGATGACGGTGGCGCCCCAGAAGGACATCTGGCCCCAGGGCAGCACGTAGCCCATGAAGGCGGCGGCCATCATCAGCAGGTAGATGATCACGCCGAGGATCCACAGGATCTCGCGCGGCGCCTTGTAGGAGCCGTAGTAGAGACCGCGGAAGATGTGGACGTAGACGGCGATGAAGAACATCGACGCGCCGTTGGCGTGGAGATAGCGGATCAGCCAGCCCCAGTTGACGTCGCGCATGATGCCTTCGACGGAACGGAAGGCGACGTGGCTCTCGGCGGCGTAGTGCATGGCGAGCACGATGCCGGTGACGATCTGCACCACCAGCATCATCGCGAGGATGCCGCCGAAGGTCCAGAGGGCGTTGAGGTTGCGCGGCGTCGGATAGGAAACGGCGGTATCGTGCAGGAGGCGAACGATGGGAAGGCGCGCCTCAAACCACTTCCCGATGGCCGTCCTCGGGACATAGGTCGAATGACCGGACATGAATTACCTCGTCGGGAAGGGCGATCAGCCGATGCGGATCTTGGTGTCGGAGATGAAAGCGTAGGGCGGGATCGGCAGGTTCTCCGGCGCCGGACCCTTGCGGATGCGGCCGGCCGTATCATACTGCGAGCCATGGCAGGGGCAGAACCAGCCGCCGAATTCGCCGGACTCGTCGAGCGGAATGCAGCCGAGATGGGTGCAGACCTTGGTCATGACGAGGATGTTCTCCTTGCCGGCCGCGGCGCGGTTGGCGTCGGAGGCATCGTCTTCGGGACCGCCATTGGCATTGCGGGACAGCGGATCCTTGAGATCCTCGAGCTTGACCGCCTTGCCCTCCTCGATTTCCTTCTCGGTGCGATTGCGGATCACCACCGGCTTGCCGCGCCACATGACGGTCACCGCCTGGCCGGGCTGAACGCCGGAAATGTCGACCTCGACCGAGGCCAGAGCGCGGGTGGAAGCGTCGGGGTTCATCTGGTCGACGAATGGCCAGGCCGCGGCGGCAACGCCTACCACGCCGAAAGCACCGGCGGCATGCAGGAGGAAGTCGCGGCGGGTTGGTTCTGCCGGTGTGTCACTCTCAGCCAAGATCGCTTCCTTTCGCGCGGGGCGGCCGCCACCGATCGGCATACGACCGCTTCACCATCCTCGCCGACACCACCCCGTCCGTGGCGATCGATGCGAGATTGAAGAAAAAGTTTCAACAACTTGCAGGGCGTCCGGCGCGGGCGTGACTACGCCTTGCTACGGATGCCTTTCCGGCCCCCTTTATGCATCAACGCTGGGCATTGTCCAGTTGGTCCGCCTGAGAATTTGGTCTGATTTTTTGGATTTGTTCCAAAAAGCCCGGGCACCGTCACCGGTGCCCGACAGCTCGCTTGCAATGGGTTTCGCTACGGCCCGACCATCCCTCGACATCGGGCCGCAGCGAGACGGGTTTGGGGGCAGCCAAGCGCACCTTGACCGGAGCATCTGTCAAACCACATAGTTGCCATCTTGGCCGCTCATCCTGGGTCGATGCGCTTGATACGTTCCTTGGCAATGCTTATGGCCGCCTTTGCCCTGCTCCTGACGCCCGGGGTGGGATCGCGCGATTACGCCTATGGCATGGCGATGGGGACCGCCTTGTCCTCGCATCACGACGTCGATGGCTGCGCCTCTTCCGCGAGGATTGACGGCCAGACAGACCGGCACGACGCCGGTGGCTGCCAGAAGATGCACTGTTGCCTTGGAACCATCTGCGTTCTTGTCGGCCTACCGGCAGCGGCGACCGCTGCGATGCCGCTTTCGGCGACCGCCATCAATCTGTCCGGAACGACGGCCTCGCTGACGGGCCGTGTCGTGGCACCGCCTCTCGATCCTCCCAGACGGTTCGCCTGATCGTTTCGCGCGCGGCTATCTCTTTGCGCATCCGTTTGGCCCGAAATGACTCGCTCTTTCGGGCGGATGCTGCGCGCAGGCTTTCATCCTGAACCTCGCTTTTGACGAGCAGCGTGCCGCAGGTCGCTGCATCCAGGGATCGATCATGAACCGCAGAACTCTTCTCAAGACCGCCCTCGGCGGTGCTGCCGTCCTCGCTCTGCCGACCTTCCGCGCTTTTGCCGCGACGGCGCAGCCCCTGACGCTGGCATCGCGGACCCTCGACGTGAATGGCCGCGCTGCCACCGTCTATTCGCTCACCGGCCCCGACGGAAAGCCTGGCCTTTCCTTCGACGCCGGCACCGATTTCGACGTGGCGCTCGCCAACACACTCGGTGAGGACACCATCATCCACTGGCATGGGCTGACGCCGCCCTGGGATCAGGACGGGGTGCCCGATGCGCCGATGCCGCTGATCAAGGCCGGCGAAACGCGGTCCTTCCGCTTCCCGGTTGGCAGCGGCGGCACCCACTGGATGCACGCCCATACGCTGCAGGAGCAGAACTTGCTGGCGGCGCCGCTGATCGTGCGGCGTGCCGAGGAAAAGTCGGCCGACGAGCAGGAAGTCGTCGTACTGCTGCACGATTTCTCGTTCACGCCGGCGGCCGAGTTGCTGGCCAAGCTGAAGGGACCTGCTTCGGGCGGCCACGCTTCCATGTCCGGCATGAACATGTCCGGGATGAGCGGCATGGGGCATGACATGGCGGCGATGCCCGGCATGCAGGGCATGACCGGGATGGACATGGGATCGATGCCGGGGATGTCCGCCATGGCCATGGACCTCAACGACATCGAGTATGACGCCTATCTCGCCAATGACCGGACGCTCGACGATCCGGAGGTGGTCAAGGTGGAGAAGGGCGGCAACGTTCGCCTGCGTATCATCAACGGCGCCACGGCGACGGCGTTCACCATCGATCTCGGTGCCCTCAAGGGCCAGGTGGTGGCCGTCGACGGCCAGCCGATCCAGCCGGTCGAGGCCCAGCGTTTCCCGATGACCATGGGACAGAGGCTGGACATCCGTCTGCGCGTTCCCGCCGAGGGCGGCGCCTTCCCCATCCTGGCCTTGCGCGAGGGCGGCTCGCAGCGGACCGGCATCGTCATTGGCACGGCCGGATCGACGGTGCCCAAGCTGTCGCCGGTGGGCGAGGCGGCAGGCCCCGTGCTCGACATCGCCTACGAGGTGGGTCTGCGTGCCATCACGCCGCTCGCCGATCGGCCGGCCGATGTCCGCTATGCCGTCGACCTGACCGGCGACATGGCGAGCTATGCCTGGGCGATGCCCGGCAGCGAGGCGATCAAGGTGAAGAAGGGCCAGCGGGTGGAAATCGACATGCGCAATGCCTCGATGATGGCCCACCCGATGCATCTGCACGGCCACCATTTCCAGGTGATCGGCCTGGACGGCGGGGCGCGCTTCCCCGGCGCTGTGCGGGATACCGTGCTGGTGCCGCCGGGCCGGACGGTCACCATCGCCATCGACGCGGAAAACCCCGGCCGCTGGGCCTTCCACTGCCATCACCTCTACCATATGGCCGCGGGCATGATGGCAACCTTCGCCTACGACGGCGTGTGATACCATCCGGCGCGGTTTCCATCAGACAAGAGTTTCCGGTGAAAACGGGTTCACCGGAAACTCTCTAACTCTTTGTTTTTACGCAAATGGTGCGTGCCGATCGGTCGAACCGATTGGCATCGGCGCCGCCACCTATCGCGACACTGACGTGGTCCTGGAGTATTCTCCGACCAGACTGAAACATCTGATCGGTGGATGCATTACAGCTCGCCTGCAATCCGTTCGATATCTGGCGGAAACGGTGGACGACATCCTCGGCCTTGAGAAAGCTGAAATGCGAGTTCAGATGGATGACTGTACTTCGTCGAGAATCCGCACCCAGGACCGAATCCCTTTCTGGAAGGACCTGAGATTGTACTTTTCGTTGGGCGAATGCCCCCGATCGTCGGAAAGACCGAAACCCACCAGTAGTGTGTCCATCCCGAGGGTACTGCTAAAATCTCCAACAACGGGAATAGATCCGCCGCCGCCGATGACAATCGTCGGCTTTGGCCATTCCTTTGAAAGCGCGCGCTTTGCCTGGTCGAGCAACGCCGAATCGTAAGGCAGTTGGATCGCCGATGAGGCGCCGTGTGACGCGAATTCAACCCGGCAATCGGCTGGCAGCCTTGATCTGACATAAGCGCGGAAGGCATCGCGGATCTTGTGCGGGTCTTGGTGGCCAACCAGCCGGAACGAGACTTTTGCCGTGGCCTTGGAGGCAATCACGGTTTTGAAGCCATCCCCGGCATAGCCGCCGGCAATGCCGTTGACTTCCGCCGTGGGGCGAGCCCAGAGCAACTCGAGAATTGACCGGCCTTTTTCACCGGACGGGATGGACAGGCCAATTTCCGACAGAAAGCCCGGACTGGCCTGTTCCAGGCCGCGCCAAACCGCCTTGATCTCATCGGGCGCTTCGTCGACCCCATCATAAAAGCCCGGCAGTGTCACCGCGCCCGTGTCGTCATGCAGGCCGGCCAGGATGGCCGCCAGGACATGAATCGGGTTGGCGGCCACCCCGCCATAGCCACCGGAATGAAGATCCCGGTCGGCGGCGGTGACGGTGATTTCCTCGCCGACAAGGCCGCGCAGACTGGCGCAGATTGCCGGCGTCTCGCGATCCCACATCGCCGTGTCGCAGACCATCGCAAAGTCCGCCTTGAGCTCTTGGGCGTTTGCCTCGATGAACGGCTTCAGCGAAGGGGACCCCGATTCTTCCTCGCCCTCGAACAGGATGGTCAACCGCACCGGCAATGCCCCCCGAACGTCCTTGAAGGCGCGGATGGCCTCGACAAAGGTCAGCAACTGCCCTTTGTCGTCGGCCGTGCCGCGGCCGCTGATGATTTTCTCACCGTTATCGCCGTCGCGAATGGCCGGATCGAACGGGTCATTCGTCCACAGATCGAGCGGGTCGACCGGCTGAACGTCATAGTGGCCGTAAAACAGGACGTGGGGGCAGGCGGGGCTGCCACCATCATGGTGTGCGACAACCACAGGATTGCCGGCCGTATCGCGCACGGAGGCGTCAAACCCCATTTGATTCAGATAGTTTGCCAGGAACTCCGCCGCCTTGCGACAATCAGGCCGGTAAGCCGCATCGGTGGAAATAGACTTGATCCGCACGAGATCGAACAGTGTTGCAAGGCTGGTCGGCAGGTTCAGGTCCGCGCGGGCAAGCACGGCGTCGATATCGGTCATGTGGCAAGTTCCCGTTTTTGTCGTTTGCGGCGCTGGGCAGAGCGCGGCTATTGGTTTTGCCGCCCGAGAAGATCGTCGGGCGGCAACTGTCCGGGCGCGGTGTTGATCAGTCTATCGTGGCGACGTCGATGGCCGCCTGAAGGTCGGTCCACAGCGCTTCGGTCCCTTCCAGGCCGATGTGAAGACGGACCGAGCGTGGATCAAGCCCGAATTCGTGAGCCGAATTCGGCATCGCCTTCTGCGCCAGAACCACTTCGCCGGGAACGATCAGGCTCTCGTGGCCGCCCCAACTGACGCCGAGCTTGAAGATCTTGAGATGGTCACAGAACGCCCGGATGTCGATGCCCTCCCTGAACGAGAAGGAGAACAGCCCGGAGGTACCGTCGAGCCCCGGCGGCAAGCTATTGCCTAGTCCTGGATGATTGACCGTCGCGACGATGTCGAGGGTGGCAAGCCGCCGCGCTATTTCCAGCGCCGAACTCTCGTGCGCCTTCATCCGGATGGTGAGCGTGCGCATGCCGCGCACCAGCAGCCAGGCGTCGAAGGGGGACAGTTTGGCTCCGAGATAAGGCAGGCTTTCGCCCCGGATGCGATCCACAAGCTGCTTCGGCCCGGCCACCACGCCGGCCACCACGTCGGAATGGCCGCTGAGGTATTTCGACGCTGAATGCAGCACGAGATCGACACCGAGACCAAGCGGGCGCTGGAACGCCGGACTGGCCCAGCTGTTGTCGATCACCGACAGGGCGCCGTGACGCTTGGCCAGCGCTGCCAGAGCGCCAACATCGTGGGCCTCCATGACCCAACTGGTCGGGCTTTCGAGATAGATGAGCTTGGCGCCGGGCAGTGCCTTGTCCACCGCCGCCAGATCGCGGCCGTCGACATAGGTCACGTCGATCTGCATGCGCTTCAATATGGTACCGAACAGCCGGTAGGCATCGGGATAGACGTTGCGGACGGCAACGATCCGATCTCCCGGCTTGATAAAAGTAAGCACGGTCGCGGAAATTGCCCCCATGCCGCTGGCAAATCCCAGGGCATCCTCCGCCCCTTCAAGCTTGGCCAGCATCTCTTCAAAGGCGCGGACGGTCGGATTGAGCCCACGCGAGTAGACCGGGCGGACGATCTCGCCCCGGTAGGCGGCAATCATTTCGTCGTAGGTAGCGAAGGTGAATAGCGACGTCTGGACAATCGGCGGAACAACGGCGTCAAAGGCGTTGTGATCGTCGTGAGTTGTGATCAGAGACAGTGCCGCAAACCGATCAAAGCCCTCATTCATTTAGACATTTCCTTGATATCATCCTCGACGACAGCGAGGATCTTGAGAGTCTCACGTCGAGCCGCCTCGCTGTTTTGGGCAGCAATCGCGTTGAAAAGCGTTCGGTGAAAAGGGAAGGACCGGCGTGCAAAGTCCGGCCGGTCGAACGGCTTGTCCCAGAAGCGCTCAAAGGCCTCGCGCATCTGTTCGAGCAGTTGGTGAAACAATGGGTTGTGAGTCGCGTTGTAGATGGCGAGGTGGAAGGCGAGATCCTCGACACCCGACGTTCCCTTCAGCAGATGCACGCGTTCCATTTCGCCGAGCTTGGCCTCGATGATCCGGAGATCCTCGCTTGTTCGTCGGCGCGCCGCCACCATCGAAGCCTCGACCTCCAATCCACGACGCACTTCCAACGTCTGAAGCAAGGCGTCGCGTAGATCGGCGGTCTTCAGCAGCAGTGGCATGGAGATCGTTTTCGAGCTGATGGGCTGCAACAGATAGGTGCCGCTGCCACGCCGGCTTTCCAGGACCCCGAGCGCCTGGAACCGACCGATCAGTTCGCGAACGGTCGATCGTCCAACGCCGAGCGTGCTCATCAACTCCCGTTCGGTGGGCAGGCGGTCGCCTCGCTTGAGGTCGGCCTTTTCGATGTAAGCCACCATGGCATCACCGGCCTGCTGCACGCGATCTATTTGAGCGAGCGGCTTACCGCTTCTGGTGTCTTTGTCCATTTCGACCTCGTCGCCAACTTATCGTACCCGCCGCTTGACAATTGGTCTGACATCTTATCAACATATGCCTCGTCAAAAATGTCAAGGGCAATCGAAGGACCGCAACGCGAGTTGAAGTTAGTCCGAACTAGAAACATATCTGCTTAAGTAGATAAAAGAAAAACGTTCGTACTATCGGCGTTTAAAATACAAGAAAATGGGAACAACTGGAATTTCGTTTCGGGCGATCAGCTAATTTGCACACCAGTCGCCCTATGCGAACCTATGAACCGGAGGTGCTGTTATGAAATTAGGCTTGATTGGCGGGCTGGCCATGGTCTCGATGACCGCCGTGCTCGCGGGGCCGGCGTTTAGTTTCGAGGGTAAAAGCGTCGCTGCGGCCGACTGCAACTACGGTGGCAAGATCAAATCCATCGTTGCCACCGACGAGCATACAGTGGCGTTTTCGATGTGCTCGCCCGACCCGGCGTTCGAGGCGAAGGCTGCTTTCGTCTCGTTCGGCATCGAGCCGTCCGAACATATCGAGAAGAACGGTCCCAAGAAGGCTTTGCTCGACAATCCGATCGGCACCGGTCCGTTCAAGCTCGATAGCTGGAACCGTGGCGATTCAATCATCATGAGTCGCAACGACGCCTATTGGGGCGACAAGCCGTCGTTCAAGACGCTAGTCTTCCGCTGGAACCAGTCGGGGGCCGGTCGCCTCAACGAGTTGCGCGCCGGCACGGTCGACGAGATCGCCAACCTCAGCCCCGAGGATTTTGACGGCGTCAAGAACGATCCGGACCTGCAGTTCCTGCCGCTCGAGAGCCCGAACACGCTCTATCTGGGCATGGTCAACACGGTAAAGCCCTTCGACGACGTCAAGGTTCGCCAGGCCATCGCCATGGGGATCGATCGCCAGCGTATCGTCGATAATTTCTACCCGGAAGGTTCGGTCGTCGCTTCGCACTTCACACCGTGCTCGATGCCCAACGGGTGCTCCGGCGAGGAGTGGTACAAGTTCGACGCGGCCGCTGGCAAGAAGCTCCTGGCCGAGGCGGGCTACCCCAACGGCTTCAAGACCAAGATCTATTATCGTGACGTGTTCCGCACCTACCTGCCGGAGCCCAGCGCTGTCGCGGTCGAATTCCAGACCCAGCTGAAGCAGAACCTGGGCATCGATGCCGAAGTGCTGCCGATGGAGTCCGGCGAATTCATCAGCCAGGCGAACGCGGGCCGTCTCGACGGCTTCTATCTGCTTGGCTGGGGCGCTGACTATCCGCACATCACCAACTTCCTCGACTATCACTTCGCGGCCAGCAACATGCAGTTCGGCAAGCCGTTTGCCGAGATCTACAATCTGCTGAACAAGGCCGGGACGATCGGCGATCCGAAGGCCGCTGAACCGATCTACACCGAGGCCAACAACGCCATCAGGGCGCTGGTGCCGACCGTTCCGATTGTCCACGGGGCCTCGGCCTTTGGCGCGCGCGCCACGCTCAAGAACGCCGCGCTGCGTCCGTTCGGCGCGCCACGGCTTCAGGATGTGGACCCTGGCAAGGATTCGCTGGTGTTCATGCAGAGTGCCGAGCCGATCAGTCTGTATTGCGCCGATGAGACCGACGGCGAGTCGCTTTATGCCTGTACGCCGATTGTCGAAGCGCTGCTCGACTATGCCAAGGACAGCGGCGCCATCGTGCCGTCCCTTGCGACGAGTTGCGAGGCCAACAGCGACTCCACGGTGTGGACATGCCATCTGCGTGAGGGCGTGAAGTTCACCGACGGGTCCGACTTCGACGCCAACGACGTCGTGGTCTCCTGGGCTGCAGGCATTGATGCCACCAACGCTGCCCACGTCGGTAACACCGGCTCGTTTGACTACTTCTCCAGTCTCTGGGGCGGCCTGATGAACGTGAAGAAGTAATCCACATGCATCGGGGGTGGGCTTCAGTGTCCACCCCTTCGCCAAAAGCCTGGATCACCCAATGCTCGGATACGCCGCCAAACGCGTGCTGGTTTCCATACCGGTCATTTTCGGCATTCTGATTGTAACGTTCTCCCTCGCCAGGATGATTCCCGGCGACCCCTGCAAAGCCATGCTCGGAGACAAGGTTTCAGCTGAAACCTGTCAGGCTTTCGTGGAACGCCACGGTCTGAACAAGCCGCTGATCAGCCAGTTTTTCGTCTATGTCGAGGATATCGCCCACGGCAATTTCGGTGACTCGATCCGCTTTTCCAGGCCGGTGACCCAGATTATCGTCGAGCGACTGCCGATGACCGCCGAGCTGGCCATGCTGGCGCTGATCGTCGCGACGGTGGTCGGTGTCGGCCTCGGTATCATTGCCGCCCGCAAGCAGAACTCGGCAACTGACGTCGGCACGATGGTGCTGGCGAACGTTGGCATATCCATGCCGGTGTTTTGGCTAGGACTGATGCTGGCCTATCTGTTCGGCGTTATCTTGCGGGGCACGCCCCTTTGGCTGCCGCCCTCGGGCCGCCTCTCAGCGGGCATGGCGTCTGTGCCGTTCTACGAAGTCTGGCACTGGCAGGTGGTCGCCGACACCACTCAAGCCAGGTTTCTGGCTTTCCTGTCGAATTTCTATGTCCTCAACGCGCTGATTACCGGTAACTGGCCGCTGTTTTGGGATGCCCTGAGGCATATGGTGCTGCCGGTGATCGCTCTGTCGACCATACCGATGGCGGTCATTGCCCGCATGACACGGTCGTCTTTGCTCGACGTGCTGGGACGTGACTACATCCGAACCGCTCGCGCCAAAGGGGTGCTCGACCGCGACGTCGTGCGCAAACATGCCCTTGGCAACGCCATGCTGCCGGTCGTCACCATTCTTGGATTGCAGATGGGCGCCCTTCTGAGTGGCGCCGTGCTGACTGAAACCGTGTTCGGCCTTGCCGGCGTCGGCCGCATGCTGGTCGAAGCGATTTTCGCGCGCGACTACCCCGTGGTCCAGGCCTTCACGGTGATGATCGCGGTGTCCTACGTGGTCATCAACCTGCTGGTCGACCTTTCCTACTCCTACCTCGATCCCCGTATCAGGCCACAATAGGACGAGCCATGACGAGTTTGAACAATGCTTCGGCCGCCGCCGCCGACGCCATTGCCGAAGAAGGCCTGATCGGCGATCCGGTTCCCTTGTGGAAACAGACCTGGAAGCGGTTGTTGCGCAAGCGGTCCGGGCAGGTGGGCCTGATCATCATCGGTTTGCTCCTGCTGATCGCCATAACCGCGCCGGTCATCGCCCCTTATGATCCCAATGATGTGCTGATCGGCACGGAGCACGTCAAACGCCGCGAAGCGCCGTGCGTGCATCTGCTGGGCTGCGACATCAACCGTCCTCAGCACATCATGGGCATTGATGGCAACTCACGCGATACCTTCTCGCGGGTTCTCTACGGCACCCGCGTCAGCTTGATGATCGGCCTTGTCACCGTCACCACCGCTCTGGTGTCCGGTGTGCTGCTCGGCGCGATCGCCGGCTTCTTCGGAGGCATCGCCGACAACATCATCATGCGGATCATGGATGTGATCCTCGGCTTTCCATCGCTGCTGCTGGCCATCGCCATTGTTGCCGTGCTGGGGCCGGGCATTGTCAACGCGCTGTTGGCGATCTCCATCGTTTCCATGCCGGCCTATGCCCGCGTTACCCGCGCCAGCGTGCTGTCGGTCAAGACGCTCGATTTCGTATCGGCGACCCGCGCTCTCGGTGGTAGCCCGGCGCGCATCCTGTTCCGCCGGGTGCTGCCCAACGCGCTGACCCCTATCGTCGTCCTCGCGACACTCGGCATCGCCACGGCCATTCTTGATGCGGCCGGCCTGAGCTTTCTCGGCCTCGGGGCTCAACCGCCGATGCCGGAATGGGGGACCATGCTCGGAACGGAAAAGGATCAGGTCTTTTCGGCCCCGCATCTGGTGTTTTTCCCGGGTATCGCGATCATGCTGACCGTTCTCGGCTTCAATCTTCTCGGCGATGGGCTGCGCGACGCCCTCGATCCGCGGCTCAATACTTGAGGAAAGCCATGACAAGCCCCCTCCTCGACATCCGCGATCTCAGTACGATTTTTGAAACGCGGTCCGGTACCGCGCAGGCGGTGGACAAAGTGTCGATCCGTCTTCGCGCCGGAGAAACCCTCTGCGTCGTCGGCGAAAGCGGCTGTGGCAAGTCGATCACTGCGCTCAGCATCATGGGGCTGGTGCCCTATCCCGGCAAAGTCGTCGGCGGTGAAATCCTTCTTGGCGGCAGTGATCTGCGCCAGATGTCGGCCAATGATCTCGGCAAGGTGCGTGGCAACAGAGTGTCGATGATTTTCCAGGACCCGTCGTCGTCCCTCAATCCGGTGCATACCGTCGGTCGCCAGATCGCCGAAGTCTATCGGCTGCACCGGAACATGAGCGAGCACGAGGCCGAGGCGGCGGCAATCAAGATGCTGGCTGCTGTGGGCATTTCCGCCCCCGAGCGTCGGATGAAGGCTTATCCGCACGAGATGTCGGGCGGTATGGCGCAGCGCGTGATGATCGCCATGGCGCTTGCCTGCCAGCCGGAGGTGCTGATCGCCGATGAGCCGACCACCGCGCTCGACGTGACCATCCAGGCGCAGATCCTCGATCTGATGCGCGATCTGCAGCGCGACTTCGGAACGGCCATCATTCTGATCACCCATGATCTCGGCGTAGTGGCCGAGATGGCCGACCACGTGGCGGTGATGTACGCCGGACAAGTGGTCGAATTTGCCGACGTCAGAACGCTGTTCAAGTCGCCGCAGCATCCGTACACGCAAGCACTGCTGCGCTCGGTTCCCGTGCTTGGCGCTACCACCGACATGCTGGAGGTGATCGACGGGCGCGTGCCGCAACTGACCCAACTGCCGGACGGCTGTCTGTTCGCGCCGCGCTGTTCGGTCAAGCACGACATCAACGATCCGCGCTGCACCGCCACGGTGCCGGCGCTGCTGGAAATTGACGACGGGCATTCCTGCCGGTGCTGGCGCAGTGTCCCAGCCGATCTGTCCAACCATATTATGGAGAAGCAGCTGGTATGAGTGCTCTGCTGGAACTGCGCGACATCAAGAAGTCCTTCGCCTTTCGCAAGGGCATCCTCCAGCGGGTCGTCGGGCAAGTGAATGCGGTCAACAACGTCAGTCTGACGATTGAGCGTGGGCGCACGCTCGGGCTGGTCGGCGAAAGCGGCTGTGGCAAGTCTACCCTTGCCCGCATCGTCGTTGGCCTGTTCCCACCGACCGAAGGTGAAATCCTGTTTGACGGCTTGCAGATCGCCGGTGCCGACATACCGATCGATCCCAAATTCAGCCGCCGCATCCAGATCATCTTCCAGGACCCCTATTCCTCTCTCGATCCGCGCCTGCCGATTGGCGACTCGATTGCCGAGGGGCTGGTCATTCACGGCATCGGCGACACGAAGAGCCGCCGCAAAGCTGTGCTCGACATATTGGCGCTGGTGGGGCTGCCGCCGCAGGCAGCCGATCGCTATCCGCACGAATTCTCCGGCGGACAGCGGCAGCGGATCGGCATCGCCCGCGCGCTGATCCTGGAGCCGGAATTTCTGGTTTGCGATGAGCCGACATCGGCGCTCGACGTTTCAGTCCAGGCTCAAATTCTCAACCTTCTGAAGCGCCTCAAGGGGCGGTTGAACCTGACCATGATGTTCATTTCGCACAACCTCGCGGTTGTCCGGCACATCGCCGACGACGTGATGGTCATGTATCTCGGACACGCGGTTGAAGTCGCTCCGGTGAATGAGCTTTTCACCACGCCCCGCCATCCTTACACGCGCGCCCTGCTATCGGCGACGCCAATTGCCGACCCTGACCGGCGCGGCGAGCGCATCAAGCTTATCGGCGAGCTGCCATCGCCCCTCAACCCACCATCGGGCTGTCCGTTTCATCCTCGCTGTTCATACGCCTACGATCGATGCAAGACGGAGCTACCGGCGATGATTACGGCTGGAGGTTCCAGAGTGGCTTGCCACGCCGTCGAAGCAGGTAAGCTGCCACCGGCTTGATATGGCCGATGCCTCGCCGCTGCGACGGCTTTGCAGAATATGCCAAGCGCGTTACGCCAATCTGTCTCGTTCCTCTGGAGGGCAATCGCTAAAACTCAGCGGGGTGGCGATGCACAACCCATCGGCGTCCCGCGGTCGGCTTGGAATCGTTCCCGTCAGGCCGGCTCGACTTCCTCGAGGTTGAGGAAGCCGCCGGTCTGGCGGCTCCATAGACCGGCATAAATGCCGCCTCGGGCGATGAGGTCGGCATGGCTGCCCATCTCGACGATGCGGCCGCCGTCCATCACCACGAGGCGATCCATGCGGGCAATGGTGGAGAGGCGGTGGGCGATGGCGATCACCGTCTTGCCTTCCATCAGTATGCCGAGGCTGTCCTGGATCGCTGCCTCGACGTCCGAATCGAGCGCCGACGTCGCTTCGTCGAGGACGAGAATTGGCGCGTTCTTCAAGAGAACACGGGCGATGGCGATGCGTTGGCGCTGGCCTCCCGAGAGCTTGACGCCGCGCTCGCCGACATAGGCGTCGAAGCCGGTGCGCCCGCGGTTGTCGGTCAGCTCCGGAATGAACGCATCGGCATGGGCCATGCGGGCGGCGGCCAGCATCTCTTCATCCGTCGCTTCGGGACGTCCGTATTTGATGTTGTCGCGGATCGACCGATGGAGAAGTGAGGTGTCCTGGGTGACGACGCCGATCGCCGCCCTCAGCGAGTTCTGCGTCACGCCGGCGATATCCTGCCCATCGATGCGGATGGCGCCTTCGGTGAGGTCGTAGAGGCGCAACAGCAGGCTCACCAAGGTTGACTTGCCGGCGCCGGAGTGGCCGACCAGACCGATGCGCTCGCCCGGAGCGATGGTGAGCGTCAGGTCGTCGATCGCCAGCCGGCTGCTGCCGTAGCCGAAGCTGCCCCGGTCGATCTCGACGCAGCCGCCCTTGACGACTAGCGGCCGGGCGTTGGGCTTGTCGATGATGAGTTGCGGCTTCGACAGCGATCGCACTGTGTCGTCCAGCGTGCCGACGCTTTCGAACAGATCGGAGAGGCTCATGGTGGCCATGCGCGACAGTTGCTGGATCTGCAGCGTCATGGCGATCACCGAGGCGATATCGCCGGGTGTCGCCAGGCCATGGCTCCACAGGAGCACGCCGGTAAGGCCACTGACGGCGAGCAGCAGGCCGTTGAGAAGAGTGAGGAAGCTGGAGAGGCCGGTGAGCAGTCGCATCTGCTTGCCGGTGGCCGTGATACCGGATTCGAGCGCTTCGCGCACATAGGCGTCTTCCCGCGTCGAAGCGGTGAACAGGCGGACCGTCAGATAGTTGGAATAGCCGTCGACAAGCCGGCCGGAGAAGATGGAGGCGGTGTCGGCCACCTCGCGAGCGGCGGCGCGGCTTCGCGGCACGTAGGCGTAGACCAGGATGGCATAGGCCACCGTCCAGGCGATCAGCGGCGCGGCGAACAGCGGATGCCGGATCAGCAGATAGACGATGACTCCGACCATATAGAGCGCGACATAGAGCAACTGGTCGGCAAACAGGCGAAGCAGCGAGCGGATCGCCTGGCCGGTCTGCGTCACCTTGGTGGCGATGCGGCCGACGAAGTCATTCTGGAAGAAGGAAATATCGGCGCGGGCGACGAATTCGTGGGTGCGCCAGCGGACGAGCGTGCCGATGTTGCGCGACAGTACCTGATTGCGAACGAGCTGGGCGAGCAAGGCGACCAGTGGCCGGGCGACCAGCAGCAGCGCGGCGAACAGGATGACGACGCGCCAGTCGATGGCGCGGCTGCCGGCCCGGTCGGCCTCGGTCACCGCGTCGATCAGCCAGCCGATGGATATCGGCAGCACCACGTCGAGCAGGGACAGGACAAGGGTGAGCACCGCCATGACCGCCAGCGGCCAGCCGGTTTCGCCCAGGAAGAAGCGCAGGATGCGCCACTTGGTGGTGGGCGGCGTCAGCGGATGCAGGCCCGACGTCGGCTTGAACGGATCTATCCGGCTCTCGAACCAGGCAAACAGGCGGGCGATGGGCGAGGGGAGCGACGGCATGTTTCGAATGTGGCCGTATTGCCGGGGTGCGCAAGGGACAAGCGGCGACATCCCGAGAAATTTCTCGTGATGCTACCATTTCGCTGTCTAGCGGTACGGGCGGACCCTGTGAATTTGGCCCCGGAGCGTGATGTCAGGGGAAAAATACCGCATCGAGCGGCAGCATGGCGGCGCCGGCCGCGGCCGGATCGACGTTGGCTTCCGACAGGACCAGCTTCGGCAGCGCCTGTTCCACGCCGTAGCGCCAACCGCCCCAATGGGTCGTGCGCTCGATCAGCATCCGCCCCAATTCGCGCGGGATCTGGCCGCCGTAGACGATGGCTTCCGGATCGACCACGCCAGTGACGGCGTTCACGGCACGATCGAGCTGCGGCATGATGCGCTCGACCCAAGCCTCGACACCGGGCCATGCGGGATCGAACCGTTCCTTGAGGTCGGCGACGGAATCGATCCGGACGCCGTTCCGGCGGAGCTCGTCGATCAGATAGCGCAGAGCCGGCCGGTTCTCCGTCTCGTCATCGGGGCGGAACATCCGCATCTCGCCGGCGTTGCGATGGGAGCCGAAATAGGGCTTGCCATCGAGGATCAGCCCCATGCCGAAGCCGTAGTTGAAGGAGAAATAGGCAAAGCTGCGCGCCCAAAGACCGGCGCCGCGCATCTTCTCGCCGATGGCGCCGGTGGTGGCATTGTTCTCCACCCAGACCGGCAGGCCGAAATAGGCTTCGAACTCCGGCTTCAGGTCGACGAGCGACCAATCCCGCAATGGTTCCGGGGCATTAATACCACCGCCGGGTACAAAAAAGCCGGATATGGCGAAGCCGATGCCGATGATCTTCTCAGGCGTCACGCCGTTGCGACGGATCATGCGATCGATGGCATCCCGGATTGCTTCCAGCGACACGCTACGGCTGAGTGGTGGCTCGTGCAGGGTGATCTGTTCCACCGTTCGGCACGCCAGATCCACCAGGCAGACGATGATCGAGTCGGTATTCACCGAGATGCCGATCGAAAAGGCGGCGTCGCGCTGGAGTTCCAAAACGGCGCTCGGCTGGCCGCGGCCACGCTTCAGCGGTGCCCCCGTTAGCACCAGACCGCGCCCGACCAGCGTTTCGACGATGCGGTGTACCGACTGCTGGGCCAGATCGACGTGTTGCGTCAGGTCCGAACGGGCGATTGGCTCGAACCGCCGGATGACGTCGAGAACCCAACGCTCGCTGGACGGCAGGGGAGACGAGGGACTGACGGCGTTACTGACCACGGTGAGACTCGCTTGCTTGACGCCAAACTACCTGCGCCGGTGATTTATGTCATCTGCCGCCCTAAAGGTCTGCATCTCAGTCTGAAACGCGCCTCCATCCCCTACCAAAGAACACGCCGACGGGCGTCCATCAACGACTCGACAGAGCGTCACATAATTATTACATATAGTGGGTAGTAATCATCGGCAGACGCCCAACCACCCGGGAGCCCACGATGAAACGCCTTGCCGCCTTTGCCCTCACGACCACCGCGCTGATCGCCACGCCTTGCTTTGCCGATGCTCAGCCCGGCCTGAAGCATGCCAGTCCCGAGCTCGCAGCCGTCACCCGCGACAATTTCTATGACGTGGTGGTGCCGCTGGCCAAGGCCGAGGGCACCGTGGTCATGTACAACTTCGCCGGCAGCTTCGCCGACACCTGGAACGAAGGCCTGCTCAAGCGCTTCGAAGAGAAGTACGGCATCAAGGTCGTCTATTCCGACGTTAAGGGCGACCAGGCCGACCAGCAACTGATCGCCGTTCAGAAGGCGGGCCAGGACTCGCCGGTCGATGCCTATTTCGCCGGCGGCGGCGACTATTCGATTCTGGCGCCATCTGGCGTCGTCGGCAACATCAACCTCGGCGCCGTCCTGCCCAACCTCGCCACCGTCCCGAGCCAGTTCAAGGACATAGTGTTCGGCGTCGACGTGCACGGCACATACCCAATCGTCCATCGCAACCAGACCGCCATCGGCTACGACAGCGCCGTGGTGTCGGAGGCCGATCTCCCGAAGGATTTCGACGCGCTGCTCGCCTGGTCGACCAGCCATCCCCACCAGTTCGCCATGACACTGCCGGCCAAGGGTGGTTCGGGTGGCGGCTTCCTGTTCTCGGCGGCGCTCAACTACACCAGCGGCGACTGCCGAGCCCGCCTTCTCAACTACAGCAAGACCAAGGACGAGAACGAGGACTTCGCGCTCAACGACACTTGCCTTGCGCCGGTGTGGGACTATTTCGGCAAGCTGCTCGACAGCGCCGAGCTGACCAACGGCAATGCCGACACGCTCAACCTGATCAACAACAAGCAGGCTGCCATGGGCACCGTCTGGGAAGATCAGGTGCTGACCTTCCTGCGCACCAAGCAGCTGCCGGAAAGCTTCCACCTGACACTGCTCAAAAACGGTCAGGTCGGCAGCGGCGACGCCTTCTTCGTTCCGACCACCGCCCTGCATCCGGCCGCCGCCATGCTTCTGATCAACGAAGCCTTCGGCATGGATTTCCAGGCCTTCAAGATGGAGACCAAGGCCTCGCGTTCGCCGCGCAGCGATTTCGACGCCACCAAGGTGTCGGCCGAAACGCGCAAATATCTCCTGCCCGACGCCGTCTACCCGTCTCTTTCGGTGGCCGCCAACTGGCCGATGACCTTGGCGCTAACCAAGGCGCTCGACGAGAAGATCCTGTCCAAGCGCTGACATCGCCCTTTCCCTGAAGTCCCGCCAAACGGGATGGAGGCCGTCGCCCCCATCCCCAGATGGCAATTTGAGACCGGATCCATGGCCGAGCTTCAGCTCCATTCCGTCGGCAAGCGCTTCGGCGACACCGTCGCCCTGCGCCCGACCTCCCTTGAGGTCGAGAAGGGCGAATTCGTCACGGTTCTCGGCCCGTCGGGCTGCGGCAAGTCCACGCTCTTGCGCATCCTCATGGGCATCACCGAGGCGTCCAGCGGCGAGATTGTCCTCAATGGCCGGCGAATCGAAGCGCTGCCGCCCGACAAGCGCGACATCGCCATGGTCTTCCAGTCCTACGCGCTGTTTCCCCACATGTCGGTGCGCAAGAACCTCGCCTTCGGGCTGGAAATGCGCAAGGTGCCCAAGGACGAGCAGCGCCGCCGTCTCGACCATGCGCTTCAGATCTGCAATCTCGCCGCCTATGTCGACCGCATGCCGCGCCAACTGTCCGGCGGCCAGCAGCAGCGCGTGGCGCTGGCCCGCGCCATCGTCATGCAGCCGAGCCTGATGCTGCTCGACGAACCGCTCAGCAATCTCGACGCCAAGCTGCGCGACAGCCTGCGCCACGATCTGGTGGCGCTGCATCGCCAGACCGGCTCGACCAGCCTCTACGTGACACATGATCAGGCGGAAGCCATGGCGATGTCGGATCGCATCGTGGTGATGAACGGTGGCGAGGTGGTGGAGATCGGTACCCCGGTTTCGCTCTATCGCAACCCGCGCCACGTCTTCACCGCCAGCTTTCTCGGCCAGACCAACCTCATGCCGGTCGAGGCCGGCAATCGGCAGGCCCGTCTGCCCTGGGGCGACGTGGTGCCGCTCGAGAGCAACCACAGGGGAGCGGCCGTCGTGTCGCTGCGCCCGGAAAACCTGGCGCTCACCCCGGATGCCGCCGGGCATGGCGAAATCACCGCCGTCTCCTTCATGGGCGCGCAGGCCAACTATGTGGTGCGCATCGCCGATTTTAACCTGAAGGCCAGTCGCTCCGGCGGCGAGGCGCTCTTGGAGATCGGCGCCCGCGTGGCCGTGAGCGTGACCGGGCCGGTGTCGCTTTTGGCCGAAACGCCGGCCCTGGGGAGGGCGGCTTGATCGGCCTCCATCGCCGCCCGCGCCTGGAACTCATGCTGTTGCTGCTGCCCGGCGCCGGCTTCCTCGCCGCGCTGTTCGGCTTTCCCCTGTTGACGGCGCTGCTGGGCAGCTTCGGCCTCGTCGGCGACGATCCGGCCCTCACCCTCAAGTTCTACGCCCGCATCTTCACCAGCACGGTCTTGCTGCGCAGCCTCGCCACCTCGCTCTACTACGGCGTTGTGCCGGTGGCCGTCACGGTGGTGCTGGCGATCGTCCTGGCCCTGGCGCTGCGCCGACATTTCGCCGGCAGAAAGCTGTTCAACGGCCTCTACAAGATCCCGATGGCGGTGCCCGGCATCATCGTTGCCCTCCTGGTGCTGACGCTGATCGAGCAGGGTGGCTTTGTCGATCGCCTGCTGCTGCCGCTTGGCCTGAAGCTGCCGAAGATGGTGCGCGACCCCTGGGGGATCGGCGTCATCGCCGCCACCACCTGGAAGCAGTTGCCCTTCATGACGCTGGTGATCACCGGTGCCTTCGCCGCCATTCCCGAGGACATCCGCCACGCGGCTCGCACGCTCGGCGCCGGCCCCATCCGCGCCTTCCTGCGCATCGAGCTGCCGCTGGCCCTGCCGGGCATCACGGCGGCGGTGCTTTTGACCTTCATCGGCTCCATGGGGTCGTTCGCCATTCCCGACCTGGTCGGCGCCCCCAATCCACTGCCGCTGTCGGTGCGCATGGTGCGCGCCTTCGCCGAGGGCGACATGAGCCAGGTTTTCGCCATCGGCATGGTGCTGTCGGCCTTCGCCTTCGCCGTTCTCATCGGCTACTACGCCCTGACTTCCCGGGTCGGGACAGCCAAGGGGGACAGCCGATGACCGTCCCTTCGCTCACGTCGGAACCTCCGCGCCCGTTGGTCGCCACCGTCCTGTTCCTGACGCTCGCCGTCTCCGTTACCCTGCCGGTGGTGCTGCTTGTCCTATGGAGCCTCTCCGGGCGTTGGAGCTTTCCAAACTTGCTGCCGAACGAGCTGTCGCTCGACAACTGGTGGCAGGTCCTGGGCGACGACGGCATCGGCCGCGCCGCGCTCAACAGTCTGACGATCGCCGTCGGCGTCACCGGGCTCACCACCGCCCTTGCGCTGCCCACGGCCTGGGCCATGGCCAAGGTGCCGATGCGCGGCAAGCGGGCGCTGGAAATGTTCATTCTGGCGCCGAGCATCATCCCCGGCATCGTCGTCGGCGTCAGCGTCGGACAGGTGCTGCTGACGCTCGGCATCGCCTATACCACCTTCGGGGTGATCCTCGTCCAGACCATCGGCACGCTGCCGCTGATGATCCGCCTGCTCACCGCCAGCTTCGAGACGCTGCCGGACGAACTGATCCACGCCGCCCGCTCGCTGGGCGCCGGTCCCCTGGCCATCTTCCGCCATCTGATCCTGCCGCTGGCCGTTCCCGGCCTGATGGCCGGCGGCCTCCTGTCCTTCGTCGGCTCCTTCGAGGAGTTCGACAAGACCTTCGTCACCGGCGCGCCGGTCATCCAGACGCTGCCGACCAAGCTCTACACCTACCTCGATCCCTATTCGCTCCAGTTCCCGCTGGCCGCCATCGTGTCGCTCATCCTGCTGCTGCCGGTCCTCGTGGTGTTCATCGCCGCCGGCCGCATCATGCGCGACGACCTGATGGCCGGCGGCATGGGCAAATTGTAATCCCCCATCCCAACCAGAAAGCTGCTTTCCCCCGATGTCCGCACCCAATCCCTTTGTCAAAGAACGCCTGATCGCTCATCGTGGCGCCAGCGCCCACGCCCCCGAGAATACGCTCGCCGCCATGCGCGAGGCCAAACGGCGCGGCGCCGAATGGGTGGAGATCGACGTCAAGCTGACGCGCGACCAGCGCCCCGTGATCATCCACGACGACACCGTCGACCGCACCACCAACGGGCGCGGCTTCGTTGCCGGCCTGACCTTCGAGGAGATCCGCAAGCTCGATGCCGGCAGCTGGTTCGCCCCGGAATTTGCCGACGAGCGCATCCCGGCCTTCACGGAACTGCTTGAAACAGTGCTGGAAGAAGACCTGTCGCTGCAAGTGGAGCTGAAGCCGACGGCCGGCGACGACTGGGAAACGGCCGAGATTGCCTGCATTGAGCTGAAGCGCCTCTGGCCCGAAGAGCGCGGGCGCCTGTTCATCACCAGCTTCTCGCGCGTCGCCCTGGCGCGGGCGGCCGAACTTCTGCCGGACGTGCCGCGTGCCTTCGCGGTGGTGGTGCCGCCCAGGGACCCGGTGGCGCTGCTCGGTGCCGTCAACTGCCAGATCCTTCACTGCACAAGCGATCTCCTGGACGCCGAGGCCTTGGCGCGGCTCGACGCCAGCGGCATCGAATTTGCCACGGCCACCATCGACGATCCGGCCGAGGCGCGTCGCCTCATCGATGCCGGCGTGCAGACCATTCTCTCCAACGTCGCCGATCTCCGGCCATGAGCCGCTTCCTATCCCCAAGGCACGCGGCGGCCAATGAGCTGATGGCGGAAGCCGGCCGACGCGCCCTGCGCCTGTTTCTGGATCGGGAAGGCCTCAGCCTCTCCGCCAAGGCGCCGATGGACTTCGTCTCGGAGGCCGATCGCGACATCGAGCGCTTCTTCAAGTGCGAACTGAGGCTGGCCTTTCCCGGCCAACCCTTGGTGGGCGAGGAGTACGGTGGCGAGGCCTCCGCCGATTGCTGGGTGGTCGATCCGATCGACGGCACGGCCAACTTCCTGCGCGGCAGCCCGCTGTGGGGCATTTCTCTGGCCCACATGCGCGATGGTCAGCCTGACCTCGGCGTCATCCACTACCCGGTTCTCGGTCTCACGCTGTCGGCCGAGACGGGTTCTGGCCTCTGGATCGACGGCAAGCCGGCCAGCCGCGATGCCCGCTTCGACGCGGCGCGCGTGGTCGCCGTCGGCGAGAACACCCGCTGGACGCCGGAGGCGATGGCCGAGGTCGAGCTTCACCTGCGCAAGGCGCGGTGGGGTGTCACCGGCTACCGCTGCGCCTCGATCTCGCTGGGTTTTGCGGCTCTCGGGCGCGTCGATGGCTATATCGAGCGCTTCACCAGTCTTTGGGACTTGGCCGGCGGCGTCGTCATTTGCACCGAGGCGGGGCTGACCGTCCGCTGGGGCGGCGAGATCAAACCGCAGGGCCTCTGGGTGATCGCCGGAACGCCGGCCGTGATGGACGCCATCGCTCCCCTCGAAACCTCAATCACGGGCTGACGAAATGACGATCTCCACGGTCAAACCGCTCGATATCGGGCGGAAATTCCACGCCGACGGCAAGGTCCGTACCTATCCGGGCAGCACCATCGTCTGCCACGTCGCCGCCGAAGGGGCGCTGGTGGCGCGGCTCGATCGCCTCTACGAGCGCCTGCGCACGGCGTCGGCGGCCCATGCCTACACGCTGCTGCCGCCGTCGAGCTGGCACATGACGCTGTTCGTCGGCATCTGCGATCAGGATCGCCGCCCCGATCGCTGGCCGGGCGGCATCGCGCTGGACGCTCCGCTGGATGAGGTGACAACCACCATCGGCGAACGGCTGCGCCAGGAGCCATTCGGCGGGCCGCAACGCTTCCGCATGCGAGTAGCGCGCTTCGCGCCGCTGACCGACGCCCTCATCCTGCGCCTCGAACCGGCCAACGAAGATGAGAATGCCGCCATCCGCCGCCTGCGCGACAAGATCGCCGACCGCATCGGCATGCGCCTTGCCGATCACGACGATTACACCTTCCACATCACCATTGGTTATTTCGTCGGGCAACCGACCGACGCGGCGTTCGTCGCGCTGGCCGACATCCTCGCCGAGGAACTGGCCGAGATGCGTTCGAACCTCCCGCCCTTCGAGGTAGGTCCCGGCGAATACTGCGTCTTCAACGACATGTTCTGCTTTCAGCGGCAGTTTTTTATCGAGTAGAGGTTTCGCCGGCAAGAGAGCCAGGGCAAAAGCCGATCAGTTGGCCTTTGCCCTGGCGCTATTCTTTAGGTATCCGTCCGAAAAATGGTCTGACTTTCCGGGCGGATGAGTTTCTTTTACGCCTCTGCCTTGTCCAAAAAGTCTGCAACCTTTCGGGCCGCGGCCTCATCCTCGTCGACGAGGAAGCCGCCGGTCTGACGGCTCCACAGGCCGGCGTAGAGGCCCCCCCTGGCGACGAGCTCGGCGTGGCTGCCCATCTCGACGATGCGGCCGCCGTCCATCACCACGAGGCGATCCATGCGGGCGATGGTGGAGAGGCGGTGGGCGATGGCGATCACTGTCTTGCCTTCCATCAGCGCGCCGAGGCTCTCCTGGATCGCCGCCTCGACGTCGGAATCGAGCGCCGACGTCGCCTCGTCCAAGACGAGGATCGGTGCGTTCTTCAGAAGAACGCGGGCGATGGCGACGCGCTGGCGCTGGCCGCCGGACAGCTTGACGCCGCGCTCGCCGACGTGGGCATCGAAGGCGGCGCGGCCTCGGTTGTCGACGAGGTCGGGGATGAAGCCGTCGGCATGGGCCATGCGGGCGGCTGCCATCATCTCCTCGTCACTCGCCTCGGGTCGGCCGTACTTGATGTTGTCGCGGATCGACCGATGCAGCAGCGAGGTGTCCTGCGTGACGACGCCGATTGCCGCGCGCAGCGAGTTCTGCGTGACACCGGCGATGTCCTGCCCATCGATGCGGATCATGCCGCCCTGCAGGTCGTAGAGACGCAGCAGCACGTTGACCAGCGTCGACTTGCCGGCTCCCGAGGGACCGACGAGGCCGATCTTTTCGCCCGGCGCGATGGTCAGGCTGACGCCGTCGAGCGCGCCCTTCGCCTTGCCGTAGTGGAAGGTGGTCCGGTCGAACTCGATGCCGCCGCCGCTGACGGTGAGCGGCTTGGCGTCCTTGCGGTCGACCACCGTCTGCGGCTTGGAGATGGTGGTGATGCCATCCTGCACCGTGCCGATGTTCTCGAAGATACCGGTCAGCTCCCACATGATCCAGCCGGACATGTTGATGATGCGGACGATCAGGCCGCCGATCAGCGCGATGGCGCCGGTGGTGACCGCCCCTTGCGTGAACAGCCAGACGGCCAGGACGCCGGTGATGACCATCAACAGGCTGTTGATGGTGGTCAGCGACATGGTCATGGAGGTGATCAGCCGCTGCTGGGCGTAGAACACCGAGGTGTGGTCTTCCAGCGCCTCGCGGGCGAAGTCGTCCTCGCGCTCGGCGTGGGCGAACAACTTCACCGTGTGGACATTGGTGTAGCTGTCGACGACTCGGCCGGTGAGCAGCGACCGCGCTTCCGACATCTCCTCGGACTTCCGGGCGATGCGCGGGATGAAACGCCGGAGCACCAACAGGTAGAAGACGATCCAGATGACCAGCGGCACCACCAGACGGATGTCTGCCTCGGCGAACAGTACCAGCGCCGACACCGTGTAGATCAGCACGAACCACAGGGCGTCGGCCGCCTGCGTGGTGGATTCACGCAAGGACGGGCCGGTCTGGATGATCTTGTTGGCGACGCGGCCGGCGAAGTCGTTGTTGAAGAAGGCAATCGACTGGCGGAGCACATAGCGGTGGTTCTGCCAACGGATCAGGTTGGTGACGCCGGGCGCGATGGTCTGATGGATCAACAGATCGTGCAGGGCCTGGAACACCGGCCGGGCGATCAGGATCACCGCGCCCATGCCGAGAAATTCCCAGCCATGGCGAGACATCACCTCGCCGGGCGGCGTGGTGCCGAGATAGTCGACGATGTCGCCGATGTAGCGGAAGATCGACACTTCGATCACCGCCACGAAGAAGCCCACCACCATGACGGCGGCAAAGCTCGGCCAGACCTGCCGGAGATAATGCCAATAGAAGGGGATGAGACGGTCGGGCGGTTGACCACCCGGCCCCTTGGCGTAAGGGTCGATAAGGCGTTCAAAGAAGGCAAACATGACAGCACCGAATGAAGGCGGTGAGCCGACGGCCGGAATGACCGCGGCAAAGTGCTAGTGGTGGAAATCTGGGGCGAAGGGGTTCGGGACGGCGCGCGCGACGCGGGCACGGTCCAAAAATGACCTCGGATATGCGAGCCGGCAAAACGGCTCGACCGGGTCAGATTTTAAAGAAAAGAACCACCATTCGACGCTCCTCCTTGTGACTGGAGCAACGGCAGGGTAGCAGAAGGGATTCGCAGCGCAACCGCCAGGATGCTCGCTTCGTAATACGATTCAATAAGGGTGGCGGAAATACCACTCTCCATCACGTCAATCGATCGAAATCCATCGGAATCGTTGATGATCGACCTCGCGCTCTATCAGCCGGACATCGCCCAGAACACCGGAACGCTGATCCGGCTTGCCGCCTGCCTCGGCACGACGCTGCACGTCATCGGTCCGGCGGGCTTCGATCTTTCGGACCGCAATCTCAAGCGGGCCGGGATGGACTATATCGAACTGGCGACGGTGGTTCGGCATGTGGGCTGGACGGACTTCGAGCTCTTTGCCAGCGCAGCGGAGCGGCGGCTGGTGCTGGCGACCACCCAGGGGGCGGTTCCCTACACCGAGTTCGCCTTCCGTGATGGCGACATCCTGTTGATGGGGCGGGAATCGGCCGGCGTTCCCGAAGCGGTGCATCAGCGGGCCGATGGCCGGATCGTCATCCCGATGCGGCCGGATGTTCGCTCGATCAATGTCGCGCTTTCAGCCGCCATGATCATGGGTGAGGGGCTCAGGCAGACCGGCGGTTTTGCCAGACTTCAGGGAGCCTGATTGCCGGCATCACCGAAATGCGTTGGACGAGGGCGGGGCTTTGGCCGATCCTTTCGCCATAACCGTTTCGGAGAGACGACATGAAGCTGCTCATTGCCAACAAGGGTTATTCGTCCTGGTCGCAACGTGCCTGGCTGGTCCTCAGGCATTTCGGCATCCCCTTTGAGGAAACGGTGCAGCCGCTTTATGTCGATGGCTGGAAGGAAGCGATCCTGAAACTGTCGCCGACCGGCAAGGTGCCCTGCCTGATCGATGGCGAGATCACCGTCTGGGAAAGCCTTGCCATCATCGAGTATCTCGCCGAGAAGTTCCCTGATCGTGGCATCTGGCCGGCTGACCCGGCGGCGCGGGCGCACGCGCGGTCGGCTTCGGCCGAAATGCATGCCGGATTCCAGAATCTCCGCCGCGACTACGGTAGCAACTGGCGCCGGAAGTATGCCTGGAAGGTGCGCGGCGACGGCTCGGCTCTTGAGGACGCCAAACGGATCTTTGCTTTGTGGAAGGAGGCGCGGCGGCGCTTCGGCCAGAGTGGGCCATTCCTCTATGGGGCGTTTTCGGCGGCGGACGCCATGTATGCGCCGGTGGTCGGCCGCTTCACCACTTATTCCTGGGTGGTCGACGCGGAGACGGAGGCCTATATGGAGGCTGTCAGGACGTTGCCGGCTTACGCCGAATGGGTCGAAGCCGGCCGGGCCGAACCTTGGACGATCGCCCAATATGAGTATGATGAATAGCTTATCGGCGATGGGGCGGAACCGGCCATAGGCGTGCCGCGTTTATCGAGCATGAACAGCCGAGGAGGCTCCGATCATGATCAGAACAATTGCCGCTACAGCCCTTTCCGCCGTCATGGCGATCACGGCGGTCGTGCCGGCGCAGGCGTTTCCGATGACGGCCATCGGTGGTCAGCCCGCTCAAGTTGAAAAGGTGCAGGCGGTCTGCTTGTACGGCAATATGTGCCGTGATCGTCCCGACTATCGACACTATCGGGATACTACCAGGGACAATTATCGCTATTGGCACGGCCACCGCGGCTACCATGACTATCGCCCCGGCTATCGCCGCGGCAACGACGGTTGGTGGTATCCGCTGGCCGCTTTCGGCCTCGGCGCGGCGATCATCGGCGGCATGGCCGCGCAGCAGCGGGCGCCCCGACCGCAGCTCGGCTACGCGATGCCGCCAGACCACGTGCGTTGGTGCCAGAGCCGCTATCGCTCCTACGATCCGTATAGCGACACGTTCCAGCCGTATCGCGGGCCGCGTCAGCGTTGCGTGTCGCCCTATTGAGGTGGCTTGCAAACTGGGGGCGAAGCAGTGGTGATGACCGCCGCTTCGCCTCGGCGCTTGGCAAGGATGGGTGAAAGCGCCTAAATCACGCTCCGTGAAACCGGAGTGACCGTCTATGCCGACCAGCGCCGCCTCTCTTGCGCCGACAGCGCTGCCGCCTGATCTTGAGGGTAAGAAGGCGCTCGCCTCCGACTGGTTTTCCGACCTTCGTGACCGCATCTGCGCGGTTTTCGAGGAAATCGAGGCCGAGGGCGCGATTGCCGCCGGCGTGGAACCGGGCCGCTTCGTGCGGACGCCCTGGCAGCGTACCGATCACAGCGGCGCGCCGGGCGGTGGCGGCGTCATGAGCCTGATGCGCGGCTCCGTGTTTGAAAAGGTGGGGGTTCATGTCTCCACCGTTCATGGTGAGTTCGCCCCGGAATTTCGAACGCAGATGCCCGGTGCCGAAGAGGATCCGCGCTTCTGGGCCAGCGGCATTTCGCTCATTGCCCATATGCAGAACCCGCATGTCCCCGCCGTCCATATGAATACCCGCATGGTGGTGACGAGCCGCCAGTGGTTCGGCGGCGGCGCCGACCTGACGCCGATGCTCGATGCCCGGCGCACGCAGGAGGATCCCGATACCATTGCCTTTCACGCGGCGATGAAAGCGGCCACCGCCGCCCACCCGCACATCGATTACGCCGACTACAAGGCTTGGTGCGAAGAGTATTTCTTCCTGAAACACCGCGGCGAAATGCGCGGCGTTGGCGGCGTCTTCTACGACTACCTGCATTCGGATGCCGGTTGGGCGGCGGATTTCGCCTATACCCGCGATCTGGGGCTCGGCTTCCTAGATATCTATCCGCGTCTCGTCCGCGCCAACATGCGGACACCCTGGACGGCGGCCGAGCGCGAGGAGCAGTTGGTACGGCGCGGCCGCTACGTCGAGTTCAACCTGCTCTACGATCGTGGCACGGTGTTCGGCCTCAAGACCGGCGGCAACGTCGACAGCATTCTGTCGTCGATGCCGCCGCTGGCCAAATGGCCGTGAAGAGACGGGGGATAGCCTCCGCCGTCGCGGTGTTGCCGACTCATCCATTGAATTCTCCCGAGATCCGGTGGCTTCACACCGATCGGGCTGGTGTACCGATTCATAAAATCGGCTCACGCCTGTTTATGCATGTTGTTGTTCTCGTTTTTGCGCGTTATAAGGCGGTATGGCCGATGAACTTCCCCTTGCCCGTCGTGATCTGATCGCCGCCCGCCTCGCCGAAGGGCAGTCGGTGGCGTCCGTCCAGCTCGCCGTCGAATTCGGCGTTTCCGAAGATGCCATCCGGCGTGATCTCCGGGCGCTGGCTGCAGAAGGACTTTGCCGACGGGTCTATGGTGGCGCCTTGCCGTTGCCGACGAAGCCGCTGTCGGCGCGTCTTGGCGAGGGGGGCGACGCCAAACGGGCCTTGGCGGCCAGAGCCGTGGAACTGGTCGGTCGGGGCGAACTGATCTTTCTCGATGCCGGCAGCACGCATATTGCGCTGGTGGATGCCCTACCTGAAGACTTCGGACTGACGGTGGTGACCAACTCCATAGACGTCGCCGCCGCTGTGCTGGCGCGGCAGGACGTCGACCTTCTGATGATCGGCGGAGCGGTGGATGCCACGATCGGCGGTGCCGTCGATGCCGTCGCCGTCGAGGCGGTGTCTCGACTTGCCATCGATCTTTCCTTCATCGGTGTTTGTGGTCTTTCTGCTGCCGAAGGCGCCGGAGCCCTCCATCATGCCGATGCCGCTTTCAAACGCGCCGTCATGGCAGTGAGCAGGCGGAGCGCGGCTCTGGTCACCACGGACAAGTTCGGCGCTCGTTCACCTTTTCGCATCGCGCCCGCCGGTGCTTTTTCGCAAATCGCGGTTGAACAGGGCGCGCCGCAATCGGTCGTTGCCGACCTAGCGCATGCCGGGGTCGATGTTCTGACGGTCGGCGATTTATCTTGAGTATGGGAGTTCGAGCATGATGTCCGCTGATCGGCCGGCAACCCGGCTTGCCACCCGTCTCGCTTTTCTGGTGGCTGGCTTCGGCGTTGCCTGCTGGGCACCGCTGATCCCTTACGCCAAGGAAAGGCTTGCCGTCGACGACGGTGTGCTGGGGCTGCTGCTGCTTTGCCTCGGCATCGGCTCGGTGGTGGCCATGCCGATGACCGGCATGCTGAGCGCTCGCTATGGCACCAAGCCGATCATCATTGGTGGCGCGATCGGCATGGCCCTGGCTCTGCCGCTTTTGGCGGTGGCGCCGACACCCCTAACCCTGGGGCTGTCGCTGTTCATATTCGGCGGATCGCTGGGGTCGCTCGACGTGGCCATGAACATTCATGCGGTCGAAGTCGAGAAGGCGGCCAAGCGTCCGCTCATGTCGGGCTTCCATGGCCTGTTCAGTGTCGGTGGCTTCGTTGGCTCGTTGTTCGCCACCTTCCTCCTGTCGTTGCAGCTCGGGCCACTGGCGACCACCGTGATGGCCGCGCTTTTGATGCTCGTCGCAGCCTACGCGATCGCGCCGCGTCTGCTGACGTCCGCCAAGTCCGAAGACGGCCCCTTGTTCGCCCTTCCGCACGGTTTCGTGCTGCTGCTCGCCGTGCTGACGGCCATCGTCTTTCTCGTCGAGGGAGCGGTGCTCGATTGGGGCGCGCTTTATCTGACCGGCGCGGGGCTCGTCGGCACCGAGCAGGGCGGCATGGGCTACATGGTATTCTCCGTCGCCATGACCGTGATGCGGCTTTCCGGAGATGTCGTGGTCGGCCGGATCGGTGATCGGGCGACGCTGTTCTGGGGCAGCCTGATCGGCATTGCCGGATTTGTTCTGGTGCTGACGGCGCCGGTCGTCGCTGTCGCCATGGCTGGCTTTCTTCTGGTTGGCATCGGGCTTGCCAACGTCGTGCCGGTGCTGTTCCGCGGCGCCGGCAACCAGTCGGTGATGCCGGCTGGCCTCGCGGTGGCAGCCGTGACCACCACCGGTTATGCCGGCATGCTGGTGGGGCCCGCTGGCATCGGTTTCGTCGCCAAGTTCACCAGCCTTCCCGCTTCGCTGTGGATGCTGACCGCGCTGCTCCTGCTGGTAACGCTGACGGCGGGCCGGGTGGCGGGTCGCAAGAACTGAGGAGAGCCGGATGCGCCTTGCTCATGTTGCCCTTTGGACCCGCGATCTCGATGCGGCCGCCGCTTTCTGGAGCGACTATTTCGACGCGGAGGTCGGCGACCTCTACGAGAGCCGCAACCGGCCAGGCTTCCGGTCGCGCTTTGTGAAGCTGTCGGACGGAGGTGCCCTCGAACTGATGGCCGGGCCGTGGGTCGAGGCGGCTTTGCCGGCTGAACGGACCGGCTGGGATCACGTTGCCATCTCCCTCGGCAGCGAGGCCGCCGTCGATACGCTGGCCGCTCGCTGTCGGGTGGAAGGGTGCCTTGTCTCGGGACCGCGCCGGACTGGCGACGGTTTCTACGAGGCGGTGATCGCCGCGCCGGACGGCGTCCGCGTCGAGATTACCAGCTAAGCTGTCAAACGGGCGCCCAGACGACGTCCTCGATGGAGCGGGCGCCGCTGGCCAGCACCACCAGCCGCTCGAAGCCGAGGGCGATGCCCGACGCCTGGGGCATATGGGCGAGGGCGGCGAGAAAGTCTTCGTCGATCGGATAGCGCTCGCCGTAGATGCGCTCCTTGATGTCCATCTCTTCCTGAAAGCGTCGGCGCTGCTCGGCAGGGTCGGTCAGTTCGCCGAAGGCGTTGGCGAGTTCGACGCCGCAGGCATAGAGCTCGAAGCGCTCGGCAAGGCGCGGATCGCGTGCGACGGGGCGGGAGAGGGCGGCTTCGCAGACCGGGTATTCGTAGAAGATGGTCGGCCTGTCCATGCCGAGGTTGGGCTCGATGCTCTCGACAAGGATGCGCGAATAGATGTCGGTCCAGCTGTCGTCGGCGACGACGCGATAGCCGCGCGCCGACGCTTGAGCCGCAAGGGCATCGCGATCCGGCGCGCCGGGATCGTCGGTCAGCGTTGCGAGCAGATCGACGCCGGCGTAGCGGGAAAAGGCCTCGGCGACGGTGAGCTTCTCGGCATCGGCAAAGGGATCGGCCGTTCGGCCGCGCCAGACAAAGCGGTCGCGGCCGAGCGTTGTCGCGGCAAGCCGCATCAAGGCGACGGCGTCGTCCATCAGCTGTTCGTAGGGCGCGTTGGCCCGGTACCATTCGAGCAGCGTGAACTCGCAGGAATGCAGCGCGCCCTTCTCGCGATTGCGGAAGACACGGGCGAAATCGAAGATGCGCGTCTCACCGGCGGCGAGCAGCTTCTTGGCGGTGAATTCCGGCGAGGTGTGGAGGTAGCGCGGGGTGCGGCTGCCATCGAGGCCGACCTTTTCGGTGGCAAAAGCATGCAGGTGCGCCTCGTTGCCAGGCGACACCTGCAGGGCGGGGCATTCCACTTCGGTGAAGCCGGCTTCCTCGAACCAGTTTCTGACGGCGCGCTTGATCGCGCCCCGCGCGGCGAGGAAGGGACGGCGGGCGAGATGACGCTCGGCCGACCACCAGGGCGACTCTTCGGCCGTTTCGTACATTCCGCCTCTTCCTTTTCCGCTTCAAAAATGTCAGGAGAGACGCGATCCGCGCCCGGAGCCAGTGTTTCGAGGCCGCGCCACCCGTTTTCAGGATACCCGATACGTCATGGTCAAGGTCATCGCTAGCCAAATTCGCAAGGGCAACGTCGTCGAGCTGGATGACAAGCTCCACGTCGTCCTGCTGGCCGAGAGTTTTCATCCGGGCAAGGGCACACCCACCACGCAGATCGACATGCGCCGCATCAACGACGGCGTGAAGGTGTCGGTGCGCTACAAGACCACCGAAATGGTCGAAAAGGCGATGATCGACGAACGTCCCTATACCTTCCTCTATGAGGAGGAGCACGGCTTCGCCTTCATGCAGATGGAAACCTACGAGCAGATCTCGGTGTCCAAGGAAGTGGTCGGCGATCGCGCGCCCTTCCTGGCCGAGAACATGGAATGCCATATCGGCGTCTATAATGACATTCCGGTTTCCATTGAGCTGCCGGCGCGCATGACGCTGGAAGTCACCGAGACCGAGCCGGCGGTGAAGGGGCAGACGGCGGCCTCTTCCTACAAGCCGGCCATCCTGTCGAACGGCGTGCGCACCATGGTGCCGCCCTTTGTCTCCGTCGGAACCCGCATCGTGGTGATGACCGAGGACGCCTCCTACGTCGAGCGCGCCAAGGATTGAGTTTGGCAATCGCCAAGCTCGTTGTTTGCTGGCCTCAATCGCCGGCGAGCCTCCGGCTCTTGGCTTTCGCGCTTCGCGCGGGCGCCGCTTGGCGCCGGAAGCCGCTGGACGCGGCTTCGGGTGCGTAACCGGATTCTTGTCTTCCGAATATTGATCAAGCGCCCGGAGGTTCTGCTTCCGGGCGCTTTTCTTTGCTGCTATGGAACCTGAAGCATGCTCCGCGCGTATCGGAGATAGGCCCAATCGGCCGTGGTTCAACAGGAAAGGCTCTTGCATGTCCTTTAAATCCATCCTCAGCATTGGCGTCGTCGCTCTTTCGGTGGTGGCCTTTGGCGGCTGTGCCAATACCATCCGTGGTGTCGGCAAGGACACCGCCAACGTCGTCGATGCCACCCAGTCCGCCGGCCACAACGTTGGTCACGCCGCATCTCGCTGAGCGTCCGCCGGCGCGCGCTGGTATGGGATGACATGGGCGAGCGGGGGTATTCTTGCCCCGCTTCCCTCTTTTGAAGGCTCTGCTGGTCCGAAAGGATGGCGGAGCCTTTTATTTTGCACGAGAGACGCAACCCAGGTTCGGCAGGTTCTGCCGCCTCGAACGGCGCAGGTTTGATGGACACGCCGGATCGGTCGGGTCCACTTGCGAGCTTTGCCAACACAAACGCCCGGCAATCAGCCGGATTTTGTCACGTTGGGCGAAGGGGCGGCGCTTTGCCATTTCGCGTCGCCCCTGTTGAACGACTTGTTAAGCCTAACGCCTCATAAATGTGGAGAGCTGCCATCAGGCAGTGCGTGTCGCTTGGCTTTCGTTGACGCCCCACATGATCCCATGCTATCCCAAATCATCCCGGCAGGCAGGTGATCCGAGCCAGACGTCTCGTCCGTTTCGAGGGTTCGGTGGGCATTTGAGTTCGGGCTCGGTCGTGGTGGGGTCTTGCAAAATGCAACAGCCATTCTGGCCGCAGGTCGTGTCCGCGTTACGCGAGCCGCCAGGTCGAAACGCTTCTTCGGGAGCCCTCTTCCGACCGACGAAAATGGGAATCAGGCACCGCTCGCGGCGGGCTGCGGGGATCGATGAACGGCTTCGTATCGCGCGTCACCAACAGGATCGATCGGAAGGGGCGGGTGTCCATCCCGGCGCCGTTCCGTCAGGTTCTGTCGCGCGATGGCTTCGAAGGGCTCTACTGCTATCCGTCGATCGACATGGAAGCGGTGGACTGCGGCGGCAACCAGCTGCTCGCCGAAATCGAGCGCAACCTTGCCCGCTACGCACCGTTTTCCGAGGACCACGATTTGTTGTCGACCGCCTTCTATGGCTCGTCGGATCGCCTGACGATCGACAGCGAGGGGCGCATCGGCCTGACGCCGGCGCTGCTGGAGATCACCGGCATCACCACCGAGGTCACCTTCGTTGGTCAGGGCTACAAGTTCCAGATCTGGGAGCCAACGCGCTTTGCCGCCTACGAGTTGACGGCGCGCGAACGGGCGCGGACGTTGAGGCGTACCCCCAAGCCGGAGGGCAGCGCATGACCGCGCTTGAAGCCGGCGCCGCGCCGCACATTCCCGTTCTCATCGCCGAGGTGCTGTCGGCCCTGTCGCCGCTCGACGGCGTGGTCGTGGTCGACGGCACGTTCGGTGCCGGTGGCTATAGCCGCGCCATGCTTGAGGCCGGGGCCGGCCGCGTCATCGCCATCGATCGCGATCCGACGGCGATCGAAGCGGGGGGCGCTCTGGTTGCCGCGAGTGCCGGCCGTCTGACGCTCGTGCCCGGCACCTTCTCTGAACTCGACCGGCTGGCCAACGAGGCCGGCGAACCCTCCGTCGATGCCGTGGTGCTCGACATCGGCGTTTCCTCCATGCAGCTCGATCAGGCCGCGCGCGGCTTTTCCTTCCGCGCCGATGGGCCGCTCGACATGCGCATGAGCCTTGCGGGGCCGACGGCGGCCGATGTCGTCAATACGCTTGAGGTCAAGGAACTCGCCCGCCTGTTCTGGATTTACGGCGAAGAGAAGCAGTCGATGCGCATCGCCAAGGCAATCGTGGCGCGGCGTGACAGCCAGCCGTTCAGCCGGACGGCAGAACTGGTCTCGGCCATCGAGAGTGTGCTGGGTGGCAAGCGTTTCGGTGAGATGCATCCGGCGACGCGCGCCTTCCAGGCGCTACGCATCCATGTCAACGGTGAACTCGATCAGCTGTCGGAAGCCCTCGCGGCCGCCGAGCGCGTCTTGAAGCCGGGCGGCCGGCTCGTCGTCGTTACTTTCCATTCGCTCGAAGACCGCATCGTCAAGCGCTTCTTCGCCGACCGTTCGCGTGAGCGGGCCGGCGGATCGCGCCATTTGCCGGAGGCGGCGGTGCCGCCGGCCACTTTCCGCCTTGAGGGGCGGCAGCCCATCGACGCCGGCGAGGCGGAGCTTGCGGTCAACCCGCGCGCCCGCTCGGCCAAACTCAGGTTCGGCATTCGCACCGAAGCGCCGGCCCGGCCGATCGACCGGGCCGCGCTCGGCGTTCCCAGCCTTTTCAGGGAGAGGCCATGACCCGCTATATCAATGCCCTCCTGGTGTTCCTGATGGTGCTGTCGGCGGCCGCCGTCTACGACATGAAATACGAGGCGGAGATCGCCGCCGAGAACATCAACAAGAAGCAGGCTGAAATCGTCCAGGCGCACGAGGATATCTCGCTGCTCAAGGCGGAATGGGCGCTTCTGACACGCCCGGCCCGCATGAACGATCTTCTCGATCGGCATCGGGACATCCTGAACCTGACACCCATGTCCTCCGATCACATCGGTACGCTGGCCGACATTCCGGCCAAGCCGGTGGTGCCGCCGGTCGGCCTGCCGGTCGAGCAGTCGGCGGACGGCTCGGCGGTGCTGCCCCACATTCAAGACGATACGAGACGGGTGCAATGAAGTTCCGGTTTGGTCCGTTCCGAAAGTCCGCCGAACCGACGGCCGTTGCCGCCGGGCAGGATTTCCGTGCGTCCGCGCGGCGCGGCGCGGGCGATACCATGCGCGGCCGGCTCATCCTCACCTCGGCCTGCTTCATTCTGGTCTACGGCTCCATCATCGGCCGTCTGGTTCAGATGGGCGTGAGCCTGCCGCAGGAGTCGGTGACGCTCGGCAATGCCCAGGCGGCGGTCTCGGCCGCTCGCCCTGACATTCTCGATCGCAACGGCGAAATTCTCGCCACCGACATCAAGTTCGCCTCGCTCTATGCCGAGCCGCGCCGCGTCGTCGATCCGGACGAGGCAACCGAGCAGCTCGCCACCGTTTTCCCCGACCTCGGCACGGACACGGTGCGCCAGCGCCTCGCCTCCAAGCAGGGCTTCATCTGGCTGAAGCGCGAAATCACGCCGGCCCAGCAGGCGGCGGTGCATGGTCTCGGCATTCCGGGCATTGGTTTCCTCACCGAGAACAAGCGTTTCTACCCGTCGGGCCGGACGGTTGCCTACATCACCGGCCACGTCAACATCGACAACCAGGGCATCGCCGGCATCGAGAAATACATCGATGACCAATGGCTCGGCGATTTGCAGAAGGCGGGCATGGCCTCGAACAACCTCGAGCCGATCCGCCTGTCGGTCGACCTGCGCGTGCAGCAGGTGCTGCATGACGAGATCACCGCGGCCATGCAGCGCTATACGGCCAAATCGTCGGCGGCGGTGGTGCTCAACGTCAAGACGGGCGAAGTTCTCGGCATGACGTCGGCGCCCGACTACGACCCGATGAACCCGGCGGAGGCGCTCGACCCCAACAACATGAACCGTGCTTCGGCGGCGGTCTACGAGATGGGGTCGACCTTCAAGATCTTCGCCACCTCGATGGCGCTCGATTCGGGCAAGGTGAAGATCACCGATACCTTCGACGCCACCCAGAGCCTCAACATCGGTGGCTTCACCATCCATGACTTCCACGGCAAGCATCGTGTGCTGACCGTGCCGGAGATCTTCATCTATTCGTCCAACGTCGGCACCGGCCGAGAGGCGCTGAGGGTTGGGTCCGAGGGGCAGCAGGAGTTCCTGAAGCGTTTGGGGTTGATGGACAAGGTGCCGACCGAGCTGCCGGAGATCGCCCGGCCGATTCTGCCCAAGCGCTGGTCGGACCTCGTCACCGTTACCGTGTCCTTCGGCCACGGTATCGCGGTGTCGCCGCTGTCCGCCGCCACGGCGGCGAGCGCGGTGATGAACGGTGGCATCCTGATTCCGCCGACCTTCTTCCCACGCACAGAGGAGGAAGCGCGCCTTCTTGGTAAACGGGTGCTGAAGCAGTCGACCTCCGACCAGATGCGCTATCTGATGCGTCTCAACGTGCTGGCGCCCGGTGGCTCCGGCAAGTCGGCCGACATTCCCGGCTACCGCATCGGCGGCAAGACCGGCACCGCCGAAAAGGTGGTAAATGGCCGCTATTCCAACGATAAGCGCTTCAACGCCTTTATTGCCACCTTCCCGATCGACGATCCGCAATATCTCGTGCTGGTGGTTTTCGACGAGCCCAACCCAGAGCGGCCCGGCCTGCCGGCCACCGCCGGCATGAACGCCGGCCCGACCGCCGGCAACATTGTCGGCCGCATCGCGCCGATGCTGAACGTCGAACCGCGGTTCGATGACGTCGACGTGCCGCTGATGGCCGCCTATTGACGCCATCGTCCCTGACGGGAGGTGGCGCGGGGCAGTGTGGAAAGAGTGAGTTGTCCTCATTTCGATCGCAAATCGAGGACAGTGTGCGGCGTTCCGTGATCAACCAATGGACCGACAGATGAAGCTCGCCGAACTTGCGCCCGACATCCTCACGCTCGATCCGGCCTTGCGCCGCATCTCGATCACCGGCGTTACCGCCGACAGCCGCGAGGTCGTGCCCGGTTCGTTGTTCGTGGCGCTGCCCGGCACTCACGCCAAGGGCAGCGACTTCATTCCGCAGGCCATCGAGAAGGGCGCGGCGGTGGTGCTCGCCGACACCGAGGACGAACTGCCCGCCGGTCTCAGCGTGCCGGTGCTGCGCGATAACGATCCCGCCCGCCGCTTCGCCCGCATGCTCGCCCGCTTCTACGCGCCGCAACCGAAAACGGTGGTGGCGGTGACCGGTACCAACGGCAAGACCTCGGTCGCCGCCTTCGTCCGCCAGATCTGGCTGGCGGCCGGCTATGAGGCGGCATCCATCGGCACGGTTGGCGTGACGACCAGGACCAGCAACGCCTATGGCAACATGACGACGCCCGACGCGGTGACGCTGCACCGGACGCTGCATGACCTTGCCGCCGACGGCATCGACCACGTGGCGATGGAAGCCTCCTCGCACGGCCTCATCCAGCGCCGGCTCGACGGCGTCGAGGTGGCAGCCGGCGCCTTCACCAACCTGTCGCGCGACCATCTCGACTATCATGGCACGATGGAAGGCTACATGGCCGCCAAGATGCGGCTGTTCGACACCATCCTGCATCCGGGCTCCCCCGCCGTCGTCAATCTCGACGACGTCTACGGCGAGGCCTTCGCCTCGGCCGCTCGTATTTCCGGCCTCGACCTGCAGACGGTGGGCACCGCCGGCAGCCGCATCCGCGTTCTCGACGTGACTCGCGATGGCTGGGCGCAGGTCGCTACCGTCGATATCGGCGACGGGCCGCGGCCGGTTCGTATTCCGCTGGTCGGTGCCTTCCAGGTGTCGAACGCGCTGGTCGCCGCGGCGCTGGCTGCTGCCGACGGCTCGGTGTCGCTCACCGACGCGCTCGATGCGCTCGATGGCATCAAGGGCGCCAAGGGACGGCTGGAACTGGTCGGCTACGCGCCGTCGGAAGCGCCAGTGTTCGTCGATTTCGCCCATACGCCGGCTGCCCTCGAGGTCGCGCTTCAGACGCTCAGGCCCTTTACGGCGGGCCGCCTCGTCGTCGCCTTCGGCGCCGGTGGCGACCGCGACAAGGGCAAGCGGCCGCAGATGGGCGAAGTCTGTGCCCGCCTCGCCGACGTTGCCATTGTCACCGACGATAATCCGCGTACCGAAGATGCGGCCACCATCCGCTCGGAAGTGCTGGCCGGCTGCCCCGGCGGCATCGAGATCGGCGACCGGGCGACGGCGGTGCATCAGGGCATCGCCATGCTCGGCCGGGACGACGTGTTCCTGATCGCCGGCAAGGGTCATGAAACCGGCCAGATCATCGGCCGCGAGACGGTGCACTATTCCGACCACGAGGCGGTGCTGGCGACGCCGGGCGTGACGCCCGCCGATCGTTCGCTGTGGCCGGCCGACGATTTCGTCAAGGCGTTGCGCGGTCGCGTCGAAGGCACGGTGCCGGCCGTCGACAGCATTTCCATCGATAGCCGTACCATCGAGCGTGGCGGCGCCTTCTTCGCCATTGCCGGGGATCGGCTCGACGGCCACGACTATGTCGAAACGGCGCTTCAGAAGGGCGCTGCGGTGGCCGTCGTTTCGGAAGCAAAGCGCGCCACGCTGCAGGCCGATGTCGGCCCGCTGGTGGTGGTCGATGACGTGCTCGCCAGTCTTGGCCGGCTCGGCGTCCGAGCGCGTGAGCGCACCGCTGCCAAGGTCATTGCCATCACCGGCTCGGTCGGCAAGACATCGACCAAGGAAGCGCTGCGCGAGGCACTGTCCGCGTCGGGCCCTGTGCATGCCTCGGCCGCGTCCTTCAACAATCACTGGGGCGTACCGCTGACGCTCGCCCGCATGCCGTCCGCCACCCGCTACGGCGTGTTCGAAATCGGCATGAATCACCCCGGCGAGATCACGCCGCTCGTCAGGATGGTGCGGCCGCACGTCGCCATCATCACCACGGTGGCACCGGTGCACCTCGAACATTTCCCCTCGGTCAAGGCGATCGCCGAGGCGAAAGCCGAGATCTTCGCTGGACTGGAGCCGGGTGGGACCGCCATCCTCAACCGTGATGGCGAGTTCGTGTCGCTGCTGGCCGAGCGCGCGCGCGCTCACGGCGCCAAGGTGGTGTTCTTCGGCGAGCATGCCGACGCCGATGCCCGGCTCGTCAAGTGTTCGCTGCACGAGGATTGCACCACCGTCACCGCCGATATCCTCGGCGAGAGCGTCACCTACAAGCTCGGGGCACCCGGCCGGCACATCGCGCAGAATTCGCTGGCCGTGCTGGCCGCCGTGAAGGTCGTCGGCGGTGACATGATGCGGGCGATGCTGGCGCTCCAGGGCCACCAGCAGCCGAAGGGGCGCGGCAAGCGCCACGTCTTGCCGGTGTTCGGTGGCACGGCGCGGCTGATCGACGAGAGCTACAATGCCAATCCCACCTCGATGCGGGCGGCGATCACGTTGCTCGGCGGGGCGACGGTGGAAGGGCAGGGCCGCCGCGTCGCGGTGCTGGGCGACATGCTCGAACTCGGACCGGATGCCCCCAAGCTGCATGCCGGGCTGGTCGAGCCGCTCAAGGCGGCCAAGGTGGATACGGTGTTCTGTGCCGGTCCGTTGATGCACAACCTCTGGCAGGAGCTGCCGCGTGGCATGCGTGGCGCCTATGCCGAGACGTCGAAAGCACTCACCGAAACGCTCGTCGACGATGTCAGGGCCGGTGACGTGCTGATGGTCAAGGGCTCGCTCGGCAGCGCCATGGGGCCGCTGGTGGAGGCCTTGATCGCTCGCTTCGGCAGCGAGGTATCTGGCTGAGCCGCCATGCCCCAGACGCGGGTAGGCAAGGCGGGACAGAGGGACTAATACGGGGCCGCGTTGCCGGCCAAGAGGGCGAAGACCCCGATGGCAACGCTCAATGGGATCTCCGGCAATTGCCTGGCAATGCCGGAGCGGGATTTTCGAAAGTTCGCGGCGCAGGGGCGAATTTCTCGAAATACGGAATACGGGTTCCGGCCGGGGCGGTCGAATTCCGTATCATGGAGAGCGTGGGAAATGCTGGTCTATTTGGCCGATTTGGCGGGGCAGTTGTCGGTCCTGAATGTCTTTCGCTACATCACCTTCCGCACGGGCGGCGCGGTGATCACGGCGCTGCTGTTCGTCTTCCTGTTCGGGCCGGCCATCATTTCCTCGCTACGCGTTCGCCAGGGCAAGGGCCAGCCGATCCGCGAAGACGGCCCCAAGACCCACCTCGCCAAGAAGGGCACGCCGACCATGGGCGGCCTGATGATCCTCTCCGGCATCCTGGTGGCAACATTGCTCTGGGCCGATCTCAAGAGCCCCTACGTCTGGACGGTTCTGCTCGTCACCGTCGCCTTCGGCACCATCGGTTTCTATGACGATTATCTCAAGGTGACCAAGCAGTCGCACAAGGGCCTTTCCGGCCGCGCCCGGCTGATGCTGGAGGCGGTGATCGCCATGCTGGCCTGCCTCGTCATCATGTCGGCCGCTCAGGCCACATCGGTGCCCAGCGAGGAACATCTTGCCACGTCGCTGACGTTCCCCTTCGTCAAGACGCTGATGGTCAACCTCTGGTATTTCTATGTGCCGTTCGGTGCCTTCGTCATCGTGTCGGCCGGCAACGCGGTGAACCTCACCGACGGTCTCGACGGCCTTGCCATCGTGCCGGTGATGATCGCGGCGGCGAGCTTCGCGCTGATCTCCTACCTCGCCGGCAACTATGTCTTCGCCAACTACCTGCAGATCCACTTTGTGCCGGGTACCGGCGAGCTCGCCATCATCTGCGGCGCGGTGATCGGGGCCGGCATCGGCTTCCTGTGGTTCAACGCGCCGCCGGCCGCCATCTTCATGGGCGATACCGGTTCGCTGGCGCTCGGCGGCCTGCTCGGCACGGTGGCCGTGGCGGTCAAGCACGAGATCGTGCTGGCCATCGTCGGCGGCCTGTTCGTGCTGGAGGCGGTGTCGGTGATCATCCAGGTCGGCTCCTACAAGCTCACCGGCAAGCGCGTCTTCAAGATGGCGCCCATCCACCATCATTTCGAACAGCTCGGCTGGACCGAATCGCAGGTGGTGATCCGCTTCTGGATCATCGCCGTCGTGTTGGCGCTGATCGGTCTGTCATCCCTCAAGCTGCGCTGACGGAGACCTGGCGATGATCCCTATCACCTCGATGAAAGGCAAGCGCGTCGCGGTGTTCGGCCTCGGCGGCTCCGGCCTGATCACCGCCGAAGCGCTGGTGGCCGGCGGGGCCGAGGTCATCGCCTGGGACGACAACGAAAGCGCCCGCGCCGCCGCCGAGGCGCGCGAGATCCCTATCACCGACTGGCGAGGCACCGAATTCGGTGCCTATTCGGCGTTGGTGCTGGCGCCCGGCGTGCCGCTCACCCATCCCGAGCCGCACTGGTCGGTGAAGATCGCCCGCGAGGCCGGCGTCGAGATCATCGGCGACATCTGCCTGTTCGCCCGTGAGCGCAAGTTCCGCGCGCCGACGGCGCCCTTCGTCGCCATCACCGGCACCAACGGCAAGTCGACGACGACGGCGCTGATCCATCACATCCTGAAATCGGCCGGCAAGGACGTCGAGATCGGCGGCAACTTCGGCCCGGCAGTGCTTGGTCTCAAGGATCTGGCGCCCGACCGCTTCTACGTCATCGAGTGCTCGTCCTTCCAGATCGATCTCACGCCCGGCATCGATCCTACGGTGGGTATCCAGCTCAACCTCACCGAGGATCATATCGATCGCCACGGTTCGATCGAGGGCTACGCAGCGGTGAAGGAGAAGCTGGTTGAGGGCGCCAAGGTCGCCGTCGTCGGCACCGACGACGCGCTCAGCGCCGCCATGGCGACGCGCCGGGAATCCAAGGGCCTCGAGACGCTGCGCATCTCGACGCGTGGCTCGGTGGCGCAGGGCGTCTGGGCGGTGTCGGGCCGCATCATCGAGCCGAGAGGTCTTTCGCAGACGGTGATCTACGATCTGCACGGTCACCCGATCCTCAAGGGTGTCCACAATGCCCAGAACGTAGCGGCGGCGGTCGCGGCAACGCGCCGGCTCGGCCTCGGCCTCGACGAGGTCCGCAAGGGCATCGAAACCTTCCCCGGCCTTGCCCACCGCATGGAGCCGATCGGCCGGTCCGGCCCGGTGATCCTGGTCAACGACAGCAAGGCGACCAACGCCGACGCGGCCGCCAAGGCGTTGGCAAGCTATGACAACATCTATTGGATCGCTGGCGGCAAGCCGAAGAGCGGCGGCATCACCCCGCTGGCCGGCTTCTTTCCGAAGATCGCCAAGGCCTACCTCATCGGCGTCGCGGCGGAAGAGTTCGCCGCCACCATTGGCGATGCGGCGCCGCATGCCATCGTCGAGACGCTCGACCGCGCGGTGTCCGAGGCCTTGACCGACGCTTTGGCGGCCACCGACGAGAATGGTGGCGAGGCAGTGGTGCTGCTGTCGCCCGCCTCAGCGTCCTACGACCAGTTCAAGAACTTCGAGGTGCGCGGTGATCATTTCCGCGAACTCGTGCTGACCGATCCCCGCGTCAAGCCGTTCCAGGAGAAGGCCTGATGGTCTCGCGTGCCGAACGAAACCCGATTGCCGACTGGTGGTTCACCGTCGATAAGCTCCTGCTCATCGCCTTTCTGGCGCTGATCTTTGGCGGCATCGTGCTGTCGCTGGCGGCGAGCCCCGCCGTCGCCGAGCGCATCGGCATCGCCGACAGCTATTATTTCGTCAAACGCCAGGCGATGTTCGCCATCCCCGGCGTGATCACGCTGATCGGCGTTTCCTTCCTGTCGCCCAAGCAGATCCGGCGGGCGGCACTGGTCGGCTTCGTCGTCTGCGTCGGCCTGCTGATCCTGACGCTGCTGATCGGACCGGAAGTGAAGGGCTCGCGTCGCTGGATCACCATCCTCGGCGTGTCGGTGCAGCCGTCGGAGTTCATGAAGCCGATGTTTGCCGTGCTGGTGGGCTTCCTGCTCGCCGAGGGGCAGAAGCGGCCCGATCTGCCCGGACGCAGCTTTTCCATGCTGCTGCTCGGCATCGTGGCGGCGCTGTTCGTCGCCCAGCCTGACTTCGGCCAGACCATGCTGATCTGTCTCACCTGGGCCGGCCTGTTCTTCATCTCCGGCATGAGCTGGATGTGGATCCTGGTGTTCGCCGGTGCCGGTGCCGGCGGCATCCTCAGCGCTTATACCCTGGTGCCGCACGTTCGTTCGCGTATCGAGCGCTTCATGAACCCCGAGGTGGGTGACACGTTCCAGGTGCAGACGGCACAGGAAGCCTTCGTCAACGGTGGCTGGTGGGGGCAGGGACCGGGTGAGGGCACCTTCAAGCGTATCCTGCCCGACAGCCACACCGACTTCGTGTTCGCCGTGCTGGGCGAGGAGTTCGGTCTCGTCCTCTGCATGTGCTTGGTGCTGGTGTTCGCCTTCGTGGTGCTGCGCGGCATGAGCCACGCGCTCAAGGAGAACGACGGCTACGTCCGTCTCGCCGCCACAGGCCTCATCATGCAGTTCGGCCTGCAGTCCTGCATCAACATGGCGGTGAACCTGCATCTGATGCCGGCCAAGGGCATGACGCTGCCCTTCATTTCCTACGGCGGTTCGTCGCTGGTGGCGGTGGCGCTGTCGATGGGCATGCTGTTGGCGCTGACCCGCAAGCGGCCCGACCAGACCCGGTTCGTGGCGCCGATCGAATTTTCGCCGCTGCCCAGCCGAGGCTGACTACAATGACGCGTACCATCCTGATCGCCGCCGGCGGAACCGGCGGCCATCTCTTCCCTGCCGAATCCCTTGCTCACGCGCTCGCCCCGCGCGGCTTCGACGTTCATCTCGCCACCGACCATCGCGCCAACAATTACGGCTCGGAATTCCCAGCGAAAGAAATCCACATCATCGCCTCGGCGACCTTCGGCGATCGCTCGCCGATCGGTCTCCTGAAATCGGCGGCCAATCTCATGCGTGGCGAACTGCAGTCGCTGTCACTCGTGCGCCGGCTCGATCCGGCGGTGACCATCGGCTTCGGTGGCTATCCGACGCTGCCGCCACTTGTTGCCGCCTGGCTCACCCACCGCCCGACCATCGTCCACGAATCCAACGCGGTGATGGGGCGGGCCAACCGGTTCCTCGCCTCGCGGGTGACGGCCATCGCCACCACCTTCAAGAACACCGGCCTGATGGGCACCGGCGCGTCGCGCGCCGTGGTCACCGGCAATCCCGTGCGGCCCAAGGTGCTGGCCGCCGTGACGCCCTATCGCCAGCCGACTGATGACGGCAAGATCGATCTTCTGGTGTTCGGCGGTAGCCAGGGCGCCCGGGTGTTCGGCGAGATCATGCCGCCGGCGCTGGAGAAGCTGCCGGCCGACGTGGCGGCCCGGCTGCGTCTCGTGCAGCAGGTACGGCCCGAGGATCTCGATCGGGTCGGCGCCATTTACGCCCGGCTCGGCATCGATCACGAGATCGCACCCTTCTTCACCGACCTGCCGGCCCGCATCGCCAACGCCCACCTCGTCGTCTGCCGGTCCGGCGCCTCGTCGGTGGCCGAACTCACCGTCATCGGCCGGCCGTCGATCCTGGTGCCGCTGCCGCACGCCCTCGACAACGACCAGAAGACCAATGCCATCGGTCTTGAGAAGGCCGGCGGCGCCATCATGGCCGAGCAGGCGTCATTGACGCCGGAAAAGCTGGCCGACCTCATTGCCGGTCTGGTGCGGGCGCCCGAGCGTCTCACCGCCATGGCCACTGCTGCCAAGGGCGAAGGCCGCCCCGACGCGGTGGAGCGGCTCGCCGATCTCGTTGAATTCATCGCCTCCGGCGGCAAGCCCGCCGATTTTGCTTCTAGGGAAATACGTCCATGAAAATGCCCCGCGACATCGGGCCGGTTCATTTCGTCGGCATCGGCGGCATCGGCATGAGCGGCATCGCCGAGGTGCTGCAGGATCTCGGCTACCGCGTGCAGGGATCCGATCAGGCCGAAAGCGGCAACGTCGAGCGCCTGCGCGCCTCCGGCATCCCGGTGATGATCGGTCACAAGGCGGAGAACCTCGGCGCCGCCGAGGTGCTGGTCGTCTCCTCGGCCATCAAGCGCGACAATCCGGAACTGGTGGCCGCCCGCGAGCGGCACCTGCCGATCGTTCGCCGCGCCGAGATGCTGGCCGAGCTGATGCGCTTCAAGCAGGCGATCGCCATCGGCGGCACCCATGGCAAGACGACGACCACCTCGCTGGTGGCGGCGCTGCTCGACGCCGGCGGCTTCGATCCGACGGTGATCAACGGCGGCATCATCAACGCCTACGGCACCAATGCCCGCATGGGCGCCGGCGACTGGATGGTGGTGGAGGCCGACGAGAGCGACGGCACCTTCGTGAAATTGCCGGCCGACATCGCCATCGTCACCAACATCGACCCCGAGCACCTCGATCATTACGGCACCTTCGACGCCGCCCGCGCCGCCTTCCGCCAGTTCATCGAGAACGTGCCCTTCTACGGCTTCGCGGTGATGTGCCTCGACCATCCAGAGGTGCAGGCGCTGGTGTCCAAGATCGAGGACCGGCGCATCATCACCTACGGGCAGAACCCGCAGGCCGACGCCCGCTTCACCGATCTCCGCATCGAGGGCGGCCATTCCCGCTTCTCGGTGGAGATCCGCGACCGGGTGACCGGCGAGGAGACGATCATTCCGGCGCTGGAGCTGCCGATGCCCGGCCGCCACAACGTTTCCAACGCCACGGCGGCTGTGGCCGTCGCTCACCGGCTGGGCATTCCGGCCGAGGCGATCCGCAAGGGGCTCGTCGGCTTCGGCGGCGTCAAGCGCCGCTTCACCCGCACCGGTGATTTCAACGGTGTCACCATCTACGACGATTACGGCCACCACCCGGTGGAAATCATGGCGGTGCTCAGGGCAGCGCGCGAGGGAGCGGCCGGCAAGGTGGTCGCGGTGATGCAGCCGCACCGCTACAGCCGCCTGCACTCGCTGTTCCCCGATTTCTGCAAGGCGTTCAACGACGCCGATACGGTGCTGATCGCCGACGTCTATCCGGCTGGCGAGCAGCCGATCGAGGGCGCTGACAAGGAACACCTCGTCTCCGGCATCAAGGCGGCCGGCCATCGCGACGCCCGCGCCCTTGCGAGCCCCGCCAGCCTGGCGGGCGCCATTGCCTCGATCGCCCGGCCCGGCGACATGGTGGTCTGCCTCGGCGCCGGCAACATCACCCAGTGGGCCTATGCGCTGCCGGGGCAGCTCAAGGCGCTGGCGGAGGGGCAGTGATGGCTCTCCGCGCCCGCCTCGGCGATACCTCGCATATTCGCGGCCCGATCGAAGAGAACCGGTCGCTGAAGGATCTCGTGTGGTTCCGCGTCGGCGGCCCGGCGGAAATCCTGTTCCAGCCGGCCGACGAGGCCGACCTTCAAGCGTTCCTGAAACTCCTGCCTCAGGATGTGCCGGTCACCGTCATCGGGCTCGGCTCCAACCTGCTGATCCGCGACGGCGGCATTGAGGGCGTGGTGATCCGCCTGTCGGTGCGCGGCTTCGGCGGCACCGAGGCGCTGTCGCCGACCCGCATCCGGGCGGGCGCGGCCATTCCCGACAAGTTCCTCGCCGCCAAGGCGCTGGAGCTCGGCCTCTCGGGCTTTGCCTTTTACCACGGAATTCCGGGCGGTCTCGGCGGCGCGCTGACCATGAACGCCGGCGCCCATGGCGCGGAGACCGCCGAGCGGGTGGTCGAGGTGCGTGGCGTCACGCGTGAGGGCGACGTGGTCACGTTGCCGGTTGGCGAGCTCGGCTATTCCTATCGCCATTCGGCGCCGCCACCGGGCTTCATCTTCACGTCGGCGGTGCTGGAAGGCGTTCCTGCCGACAGGGAGGCCATTTCCCAGGCGATGAAGGCGGTCACCGAACATCGCGAAGCATCGCAGCCGATCAAGTCGCGCACCGGTGGCTCGACCTTCAAGAACCCGCCGGGTCATTCGGCCTGGAAGCTGATCGATGAGGCCGGTTGCCGCGGCCTCAAGGTCGGCGATGCGCAAGTCAGCGAAATGCACTGCAATTTCCTGATCAACACGGATGAGGCGACGGCGCACGACGTCGAGCTGCTCGGCGAGACGGTGCGGGCGCGGGTGCTGGAGACGAGCGGTATCCGCCTCGACTGGGAGATCAAGCGGCTTGGCACCTTTGCGCCCGGCGCCGAGGTCGAACCGTTTCTCGGCAAGTGATTTGCGCCGTCGAGTCCGGGCGGTAGCGCCAGCAAGAGGACCGAACTTATGGCCAAGCACGTGGCGGTCCTGATGGGCGGTTGGTCGTCGGAGCGGCCGGTCAGCCTCAATTCGGGCAAGGCCTGCGCCGATGCGCTTGAGACGCGCGGTTATCGCGTCACCCGTGTCGACGTCGACCGGACGATCGCCGCCGTGCTGGACGAACTGCGCCCCGACGTCTGCTTCAACGCGCTGCACGGCATCTACGGCGAGGACGGCACCGTTCAGGGCATCCTCGAAGTGATGGGCATTCCCTACACCCACTCGGGTGTTCTGGCCTCGGCGCTGGCCATGAACAAGCCCAAGGCGAAGCATGTGATGAAGGCGGCGGGCATCCCGGTGGCCGAACACAAGCTGGTCCACAGGCTCGAAGTGGTTAACGCGCACATGCTCGAGCCGCCTTATGTGGTTAAACCACCGGCTGAGGGATCGAGCTTCGGCGTTATTATTGTTCCGGCCGATGCGGCCCATCCGCCGCAGGAATTGGCCCGCCCGGACTGGCGTTTCGGCGACCTGGTCATGGTGGAAAAATACGTGCCGGGACGGGAACTTACCTGTGGTGTGATGGGGGACTGCGCCCTCGATGTCATTGAGGTGTTTCCGCAGGGTGACGCCTTCTACGATTATGATGCCAAGTATCGCTCCGGTGGGTCGAAGCACGTTCTTCCCGCCAAACTTTCACCCTTTATTTACCAAAATATTCAAACATTAGCCCTCGAAGCACACCGCGCGCTCGGATGCCGTGGCGTCAGTCGCGCCGACTTCCGCTTCGACGATCAAGGTGACGGGACGGGGCAGATCATTTGCCTTGAAGTGAATACGCAGCCGGGAATGACCGCGACCTCGCTGGTGCCTGAAATGGCCGCCCACGCGGGCATCGATTTCGGCGAGTTGGTCAGTTGGATGGTGGAGGACGCAAGTTGCAGTCGATGACGACAGGCATGACGAAGCCGAAGGGGCGCAAGAGGTTCTTCCTCTTCGGCCGCCGCGGTGTTTCGCGCCTGCGTCGCAAGCCTGTCTGGCGTCCGGCCGGTCTCTTCGCGGCGCTGCCGCGCGGTGCCGGTATCGCCCTGTCCGTTGCCTATCTCTGCGCCTGGGGTGCCTACGGCATGGTGCTGTCGGGCCGCACCGAGGAAGTTCTGAACGACACCACCGCCGAACTCGGCTTCCGTATCTCCGCCGTCCGCATCACCGGCCAGCGCGAGATCGACGAGGGCGATGTGCTCGATACGCTGTCGATCCATTCGGGGCAGTCGCTGTTCTTTTACGACGCGCCCGCCGCCCGCGAGCGCCTGCAATCCATCCCCTGGGTGCAGGACGTCTCGGTGATGAAGCTTTATCCGGGCACGCTCCGGGTGATCATCGAAGAGCGCGTTCCCGCCGCTCTCTGGCAGCCGTCGATCGACGCGCCGGTGGTGGTGGTCGATAGCGCCGGCAAGGTGATCACCGACCGGCTCGAAACTCGTTATGCCCGCCTGCCGCGCGTGGTCGGCCAGGGCGCCCAACTCAAGGTCGCCGAGATCACTTCGCTGCTTGACGACGTTCCGGACCTGCAGAAGAAAGTGCGTGCCTCCATGCTGGTGTCCGACCGCCGCTGGGACCTGTTCCTCGACAATGGCGTGCAGGTGATGCTGCCCGAGGTCGAGCCGCAGAAGGCGGTGACCGAACTGGAAAAGACCGACAAGGAGTCCGGGCTTCTCGATCGCGACATCACCGTCGTCGATCTGCGCCTGCCCGATCGATTGGTCGTTCGCCTCACCGACGAAGCGCGCAAGGCGCGCGACGAACTGGTGACGGCGCGTAACAAGGCCCTCAAGAAGCGGGAGCAGGGCGCATGACCCACGCCTCAGACGCCCGCGTTCAGCGCATGCGGCCGCTGCCGCCCAAGCGGCCGGTCATCGTGTCGGTGCTCGACGTCGGCACCTCCAAGATCTGCTGCGTCATCGCCCGCCTGACGCCGCGCCCGCTCGGCGACATTCTACCCGGCCGTACCCACCTCATCGAGGTGCTCGGCTTCGGCTACCAGCGCTCGCGCGGCATCAAGGCCGGCGCCGTGGTCGATCTCGATCAGGCGGAGAAAGCCATCCGCCTCGCCGTCGACGCGGCCGAGCGCATGGCCGGGCTGACCGTCGAATCCCTGATCGTCTCGCTCTCCTGCGGCCGCCTCGGCTCGGAGACCTTCTCGGTCAAATACGACCTTTCCGGCTCGGAAGTGTCGGAGAACGACATCCAGCGAGTGCTGGAGATCGGCGCCTCCTACAAGGTCAAGGACGGGCGCACCATCGTTCACGCGCTGCCGATCGGCTATGCGCTCGATAACAACCGCGGCATCCGCGATCCGCGCGGCATGATCGGCTCGTCGCTGTCCGTCGACACGCATCTGGTGTCGGCCGATGCCGTGCCGCTCAGGAACCTCGAGATCTCCGTCAACCGGGCGCATCTCGAAGTCGAGACCATGGTGGCGACGCCTTACGCCTCCGGCCTGTCGACGCTGGTCGACGACGAGACGCAGATGGGCGTCGCCTGCGTCGATATCGGCGGCGGCACCACCAAGATTTCCGTGTTCGCCGACGGGCAGTGCGTCCATGTCGACGCTTTCGGTCTTGGCGGCCATCACGTCACCATGGATCTCGCCCGGGCGCTGTCGGCCCGCCTCGTCGATGCCGAGCGCATCAAGGCGCTCTACGGCTCGGTGATCGCCACCGACAGCGACGAGCGCGACATGGTCACCGTCGAGCCGGTGGGGGATGACGACGTCGCCCATCAGGTGACGCGTGCCCAACTTGTCGAAATCATTCGTCCACGCGTCGAAGAGACTCTTGAGGTGGTGCGCGATCGGTTGCATGCTTCGGGATTCGCCGGCCGCGTCGGTCGGCGCGTCGTTTTGACCGGTGGCGCCAGCCAACTCACCGGCCTGCCGGAATTGGCCCGCAAGGTGCTTGGCCGCAACGTCCGGCTCGGTCGGCCGGTCGGTGTCGCCGGCTTGCCGGAAGCAGCGCGCGGCTCGGCCTTCGCCACGGCGGTGGGGCTGATGATCTACCCGCAGGTGGCGCAGATCGAACAGTTTTCCGGCCGCCGGAAATCGATGGCACTGGTTGCCAACGGCGGTTTCGTCTCCCGCATGGGGGCGTGGTTCAGAGAGAGTTTCTGATCCGTCCGGCAACGGACGGGTCGGTGCGTAACAGGCGTAAAAGGAACGTGCGGTTGCAGCGGCGGCCGCTGATCTAGGACAGAGGACGTATCGGCGAGAGCCGCTTGCAGAATAACGAGGCAACCATGACGATTAACCTAAAGATGCCCGACCTCACGGAGCTCAAGCCGAGGATCACCGTCTTCGGCGTCGGCGGTGCCGGCGGCAACGCCGTCAACAATATGATCCAGTCCGGCCTGCAGGGCGTCGAGTTCGTCGTGGCGAACACGGATGCGCAGGCCTTGGCTTCCTCGCGGGCCGAACGCATCATTCAGATGGGCGTTGCGGTGACCGAGGGCCTCGGTGCGGGCTCGCAGCCGGAAGTCGGCCGCGCGGCCGCCGAGGAAGTGATCGACGAGATCAACGATCATCTCGCCGGCAGCCACATGGTGTTCATCACCTGCGGCATGGGCGGCGGTACAGGCACCGGCGCGGCGCCGGTGATCGCCCGCGCTGCCCGCGAGCACGGCATCCTCACCGTCGGCGTCACCACCAAGCCCTTCCAGTTCGAAGGCGCCCGGCGCATGAAGATCGCCGACGCCGGCATCCAGGAACTGCAGAATTCGGTCGATACGCTGATCTGCATTCCCAACCAGAACCTGTTCCGCATCGCCAACGAGCGGACCACCTTCGCCGACGCCTTCGCGATGGCCGACCAGGTGCTCTACTCGGGCGTTGCCTGCATCACCGACCTGATGGTCAAGGAAGGCCTGATCAACCTCGACTTCGCCGACGTCCGCTCGATCATGCGCGGCATGGGCAAGGCGATGATGGGCACCGGCGAGGCCTCTGGCGAAAAGCGCGCCATCCAGGCTGCCGAGGCGGCGATTGCCAACCCGCTGCTCGACGAAGTGTCGATGCAGGGTGCCCAGGGCCTCTTGATCTCGATCACCGGCGGCAAGGACCTGACGCTGTTCGAAGTGGACGAGGCGGCGACCCGCATCCGCGAGGAAGTGGACTCTGAAGCCAACATCATCCTCGGCGCCACCTTCGACGACAGCATGGAAGGCATGATCCGCGTGTCGGTGGTGGCCACCGGCATCGAACCGGAACTGGTTCGTCAGGAATCGGTCGTCCGTAACAACAGCGCCGACGCCATCGGCCGTGCCGCGCCCCGGCCGGCCCAGGTGACCACCTCCGCTGCCGCCGCTGTCGCGGCACAGGAGGTGCGGCAGCCTTTTAGCCAGCCGGCCGTGCGCCCGGCGGTGATCCGCGAGGCCGTTCCGGCCGCGTCGATCGCCCCTGCGCCCGCGCCGGTTCCGAACTACACCCAGGCCGCCGCCGCTGCCTCGCAGGTCGCCTCTCTCGAAGCCTTCGAAGCGGCGCTGGCGTTGCCCGAGGCAGCCATCGAGCCGGAGCCGATGCGCTCTGTCACGACGCCGCATGACCCGCGCGTGTCGATCGAGCCCTACGAGCCGGCGATGAACCACTACGACGCCCCCGCTCCGGCTGCCCAGCCGCAGCAGATGCGCGTCGCCGAGCCGGCGCCCGTGCAGCAGCCTTATGTGCCGCCGGTCGCCGAGCGTCCGTCGGCCGCCGTTCAGCGCAGCCGCGTCCCGTCGATCGAGGAGTTCCCGCCGATCGCCCAGCGTCAGGCCGCTGCTTCGGTTCAGGTGCATCCGGAAGACCATGAAGGCGATCGCCGTCCGCTCGGCCTTCTCCGCCGCCTTGCCACCGTCGGTCTCGGCCGTCGCGAGGAAGAGGTGCACGTCGAAGCGCCGCGCGCCGCCGCCCCGCAGCCGGCTGTGCGTCCGTCGGCGGCGAGCGAGTTCGTCAAGCGTCCGGCCGCCGCGCCGGCCCAGGGTGCTGCCGGTCGTCTCGACCTGCAGGGTCGCATGGCGCCGCAGCCGGCGCCGCGCGCTACCGATGACGACATGGAGATCCCGGCCTTCCTGCGCCGCAAGTGATCCAGCCGCTCCAATGAAAAGACGGGCCCGCGAAGGCAACTTCGCGGGCCCGCTGCTTTTTTGAAATGTCGAGAGACCGGTTAGCTGAAGGCCAGCCGCAGCAGCGCGGCGACGGCGACGCCAACAATGACGGTAGCCATCAACGGCAGCCGCAGCGCCAGAACCAGCACCGCCAGGCCGGCGATCGCCTCGATGGGGCCGGCCATGACGATCGGCGCGACCACGGCGACCAGCACGGCGGGCGGCAGCGCGTCGAGCGCGACGCGCACCGGGCCGGATTTCGGCAGTCGATCGGCGATCAGGAAGCCGAGGATGCGCGTGAAATAAGTAAGGACGCCCATCGCCAGGATGGCGGCGAAATTGACGGGATCGATGGTCACGGCGTCGTCTCCTCGGCAGTGTCCGACGCTTCGCGCGGGGCGGTGACGACGGCGGCGGTGATGCCGGCGAGCGCGCCGGCGATCACGTACCAGGCGCCGGGCACCGTGGCGTGGACGGCGACCGCCACGACGGCGCTGGCCGCCAGCACCGGGCCGGTGCGACGGGCGCCCTTCCAGAAGCCGAGGGCCAGGGCAATGAAGATGGCCGGGAAGGTGAAGTCGAGGCCATAGGTTTCTGGGTGCTCCAGATAGGCGCCGAATAGCGCGCCGAGCACCGAGGCGATCTGCCAGCAGACGAACAGCGTCAACGCAACGGTGAAGTAGAAGGTGCGGCTGATCGGCTTGTCGACGGCGCGGCGTTCGCTGAGCGCCCAGCTCTCGTCGGTCATCAGAAAGGCCGCCAAGTAGCGCAGGCGGCCGAAATGGGCGACTTTGCTCGACAGCGAGGCCCCCATCAGCGTATGGCGGAGATTGACGAGCAGCGCCATCAGCGCCAACGCGGCAACGGGTGCTGGCGTGCTCCACAGGCCGACGGCGATCAGTTGCGAGGAGCCGGCGAACACGATCGACGACATGGCCAGCATCTCGGCCGGTGTCAGTCCCTTGGCTGTCGCCTGCTGGCCGAGGATGAGGGCAAAGGGCACGGCGGCGGCGATGGTCGGAAACACCGCGACCAAGCCGGCCCGGAAGTCCGAAAGGGGTGTTGTCATATCCAGCTTTCCTTAGGTCAATATTACTGACCTTTATTAGGTCAGCTCTTATGACCTAATTTGCGAAGGCCGTCCACCCGAAAATCGCAATGTCCGCAAAATCAGTCGGACGCCGCCGCAACAATCCTAAAGGATCCGGTCGCTGGTGGTCCTGATAACACCAGCCAGTTTCATGTCTGCCCAGGCGCGCGTGAGCGAGCCGGAGAGGTCGATGGCCCGGCAGGCATCCTCGATCACCGTCGCTTTGAAACCGGCGCCGGCGGCGTCGAGAGCGGTCCAAGCGACGCAATAATCGGTGGCGAGACCAACGACGTGCACCTCCTCGACGCCGCGTTCCCGGAGGTAACCGGCGAGACCGGTCAGCGTCTTGCGGTCGGCTTCGCGAAAGGCGGAATAGCTGTCGACACCCTGGTGCCAGCCCTTGCGGATGACGAGCTGGGCGGGGGTGACCTGAAGATCGGGGTGCAACTCGGCGCCGGACGTGCCTTGCACGCAGTGGTCCGGCCACAACACCTGCGTGCCATAGGGCATGTCGAGGGTTTCGAAGGGTTCACGGCCGTGGTGGGCGGAGGCGAAGGACGCGTGCCCCTTGGGATGCCAGTCCTGGGTGACCACCACCTGCTCATAGCGCGGCACCAGTGCGTTGATCACCGGCACAATGGCATGGCCGCCTCCCACCGCCAGCGCGCCGCCGGGGCAGAAATCATTCTGAACGTCGACGACGATGAGAGCGGTGGCGGGCGAAGGCATGGCGCGACTCCGAGCAGGATGTTCAGAATCAATTTATTGCATTGGCCGAGGAAGGCGGCAAGCACGCGGATACGCCGCCGTATCCATCCGTCAGCTAGGGGAGTCGGTGGGACTGTCGAGCTCTTCAAGCGAGCCCTGCAGGATGTTGGCGCCGGCGGCTCTGACCGCGGCCGCCCCTTTCTCCGACTGGCTGAGACCGAGGACGGAATGGCCGGCGGCGATCAGGTCCGCCTCGTGCTTCACACCGCCGCCTACTGGCTGATCCAGACCCTGCGCGAGGCTATTCCGTCCTCACGCGATCTCGCCAAGGCCGAGTTCGCCACCATCCGGCTGCGCCTCCTGAAAGCCGCCCGTGCGCGTCCGGGAACAGGCCACCCGCATCCGCCTCGCCTTCGCCGCCGGATGCCCCGAGGCCCACTTGTTCATCGGCCTCGCCAATGTCTTCAAGCCGAGCCCCGCATTGGCTCCATCGTGAAAAGTGGGGCAGACAGACGCCCCCGTCGAACCCGGACCTCCAACCCGAACGCGTCCCATCAAGTCCCGAAAACACCGCGCACTCCTGCGCAACGAACGAGCATGTCCGATACCCACAGGATCACCAAAAGACAAACCCGATGAATAGGATGGGTTAAGCGTTACCGTGTGTCCCCTTGTGTCGACGTCTTGGCGCACCAAGTCTGGGGAAAAGCTCAAACCCTTTGGTTGTAATATTTCGCCGTCACCTTTAATTTGATGTAGAGAAGGCCGCAATTCACTTTTTTGATCGGTTAGAAAATGGCAATGCAGCCAGATGAGGAGCGGCTCGATCGGGCGATTGATCTTGTTGGTTCGTCTAGTTCTATCGCCGATCTTCAAGGCTCTCTACTTGAAATAAGAGAGATTTATTGCGCGGCCCACCTTATCTATCACGCTCTTCACATTGACAACCTAGACCGAGCAAATCTTCCGATCCTATCAACTGCGAATATAGCCTGGGTCTCGCATTACCAGCAACACGAGCTCGTCAGAATCGATCCGGTGGTATTGGCCAGTCAAAGAACCGTGCTTCCTATAGACTGGGGTTCTCTGATCGACAGCACCAAAGATTCCCGCTTCTACTTCTCGGAGCTGCGCCGCTTCAATGTCGGCTCGAACGGCGTAGGGATTCCGATCAACGGTGCGCAAGGAGACCGGGCGATTTTTACAGCTACCTCCCGTGTATCCGATTTTGAGCGATGGCGCATATTTAGTCGTCGTTGTGTGCCGGAACTTATCGTTATCGGACGCTATCTCCACGAGCGTGTGATGAGTCTTGTCGTGCGAGTCGTTGCTGAAGCCGGACCTCTCAGCCGCCAAGAGCGAAACTGCCTTCAGTTATTCGCGGATGGTCATGACACAGCAGCTATCGCCGTCATGCTCAAGCTCTCGATCCATACCGTTAGGATGCATCTTCGCCGATCGCAGCGTCGGCTGGGAGCAGCATCAAGAGCGGAAACTGTCGCCATCGCTTTGGTTCATGGCTTTATCAAAAGGAGTTCGCTCGTTGTCGCCGCAACAGCGGCATACATAAACTTCTACGTCAATCTTTTCGCGCCTCTTGTCTGAAGGATTTCCAGAAATTTCTGCAGACATATAAATCTGAATTGTTTCAAACCGTTACGACAAAAATACACCACCTCGTATATATTGCGGATATTCAAGGCCATCGTTAGGTTGTGTGTATGCATCCTTTGGGTGCATTTTCCGGGAGAACGGAATGCATGCAACCGGTGTCAATGAGCCTAACTCCGAAAGGATAGGCAGACCATTTGCAGTTGGCATGATCTCCGGCGGTCTCGTCTCGGGCGTTATTAATATCCTCGGTTTGGCCGCGCCCCTGTTCATGCTTGAAATCTATGATCGCGTCATTCCGAGCCGCAGTGTCCCGACTTTGGTGGCGCTGCTGGCATTAGTGCTGGGGATCTATGTCTTCTTCGCAGTTTTGGACATCCTGCGCGGAAGGGTCATGAGCCGGATTGCCGGTCTCCTTGATGCCGAAATCTCTGATCGGGTCATCGCCACCATTTCTGGAGCTTCTTTACGCACTCGAATGACAGGCGATGTTCTTCGTCCGGCACAGGAGGCGGACCAGATTAGATTATTCCTGGCTGGCCCCGGTCCGATGGCCTTGTTCGATCTTCCGTGGATGCCGGTCTATCTGGCGATATGCTTCTTTCTGCATCCTACGATCGGCTGGCTGGCTGCCGCGACGATGATTCTCCTCCTCGCTCTCACGCTTGCTACGGAATTGCAGGGCCGTCGGAAGGCAAGGTTGATTTCGGACGCGGTCTCAGCCCGGAACCTGCTTGGTGAGGCAGCGCACCGGAATGCGGAAGCGATTGCAGCCATGGGGCTGTCATCCAGGGTTCAAGAACGCTGGCAAGAGGCACATGGACGAGTCGTAGAGCTGCAGCTCAGCAGCGGAGACGTCACGGGCCTGTTTACCGGGATGTCGCGTGGCATTCGGCTCGCGGTGCAATCGGCCTCTTTGGCGTTGGGGGCGTGGCTTGTTCTGCAGGGCGATCTGACCGGCGGTACGATCGTTGCTGCATCAATCATCGTTGCTAGGGCACTGCAGCCGGTCGAGCAGGTCATCGCCAATTGGCGCGGTATGAAAGCGGCGCGCGATGCCTGGAAACGCCTTCAATCGCTCTTCCTGGTTTTTCGCCAGGAAGAGGAAAGGACTAAACTCCCAGCGCCAAAGCGTTCCCTACGTGTCGAAGGGGTGTTCGTCGCGCCTCCCGGCGAGCGGCAACGCATGACGGTGCAGAACATTAGCTTCCGCGCCGAGGCAGGTATGGCGATCGGTATCATCGGCCCGAGCGCGTCGGGCAAATCCTCCTTAGTTCGAGCCATAACCGGCGTCTGGCCGGTTCTGAGAGGGCGCGTTTGCCTCGACGGTGCCTCGCTCGATCACTGGTCTTCGCCCGAACGAGGTCGCCATATCGGCTACATGCCGCAAAGCTCTGATTTATTTCCCGGCACGATCGCAGAGAATATCGCGCGCCTCGATCGAGGAGCTGCCGCTGATGCCATTATCGCGGCCGCGCAGGCGGCTGGTGTCCACGATATGATCGTCTCTCTGCCGGACGGCTATGACACCGAGGTGGGCGATGGTGGCCATAGTCTGTCGGCGGGTCAACGTCAGCGCATCGCCCTTGCCCGTGCGCTCTATGGCGATCCGTTCCTGGTTGTTCTCGATGAGCCAAACGCCAACCTGGACGTGGAGGGCGATCGAGCCTTGGCTGGCGCGATCGCCGGCATCAAAGCACGCGGCGGCGTTGCGATTATTGTCGCGCATCGAAATAGCGTCCTGTCCCTACTCGACAGGCTGCTGGTTATGGAGGGAGGGAGCGCCAAAGCGTTCGGGCCTCGCGACGAGGTTCTAAAATCACTCCAACAACAGAACCCTGTGCGTCCTCGCCCAATGAGGGTCTCATTGACACCGGCGCTCGCCGTCATCGACGGCGAAGGAGGTGGGACCGATGGGCTCTGACAAACGGCCTCACCTTCTCAGATCGCTCCGCCGCAATCTCCTAGCCGGAGCGGTGAGCGTTCTGATTCTGATCGGCGGCATTGGTGGTTGGGCCGCCACCACAGAGCTGTCCGGCGCTGTCGTCGCGGCCGGTGTTCTTGTCATCGAGGGGAATGCCAAGAAAGTGCAACATCTCGAGGGTGGCATCATTGATGAGCTGCCGGTCCGCGAAGGGCAGCAGGTTCTGGCGGGTGACGTCGTGGTTCGGATGGATGACACCAGTATCCGGGCCAGCCTGTCGGCCGTCGAAAAGAACATCCGCCAGCTTCTTGCCCGCCAAGGCCGCCTCGAAGCCGAGAGAGATGACCGACCGGACATATCTTCTCCAGATGCGTTATCGGATCGCCTGCAAGGTGAAGATGCTGGCGTTGTCCTGGCGAGCGAGCGCCGTCTGTTCGAGGATCGCCGGGCATCGCGTAACAGCCAGAAAGCCCGCCTTCGGGAACAAATTCAGCAACTCCGCGAGCAGATCGCCGGCATAGAGATCCAGCAGCAGGCGAAAACGAAGGAAATCGAACTTATTGCCAGAGAACTGGCCGGCCAACGCAGCTTGTTCGCGAAGGGACTGACATCGCTCAGTCAAGTCAACGCTCTCGATCGGAGCGCCACGCGGCTGGAGGGCGAGCGGGGGCAGCTCATAGCGACGGCGGCGGCAGCGCGCGGCAAGATAGCTGAAATCGGCTTGCAGCTGGTTCAGGTGGACCAGGATCTTCGGACCGAAGTCGCGACCGAGCTTCGGGATGTCACCAACCAGCTTGCCACACTGGCCGAGGACGAGGTGACCGCTCGCGACCGATTGAAGCACTCAGAAGTCCGTGCACCTGTCGCAGGCACCGTGCATCTGCTCGCTGTCCATACGGTTGGAGGAGTGGTCTCGGCGGCCGAGACAATGATGGAGATTGTGCCGGGGAGAAACGATCTGACGGTCGACGCACGTATATCGCCGCAAGACGTCGACCAGATCTCCATTGGCCAGCCGGCAACGCTTCGCCTGACGGCGTTTAGCCGCAACACGACGCCCGAACTGGCCGGATCGGTGATCCGTGTCTCGGCGGACCTCGAGACGGACAAGACGACCGGCGCCAGCTTCTATCGGGTCGGGGTGTCCGTCCCAGACGAGGAAATCGCGCGACTTCCCGTGGGGCTATCGCTGGTCCCAGGAATGCCGGTGGAAGCCTTCATCACGACGGGCAACCGCACCGTCGCCTCCTATCTTCTGAAACCCATCCGCGACCACGCGGAGCGCGCTTTCCGGGAGGAATGAGACGGTTCCGTCTCTCTGCCGAATAGAAACGGGCGCGGCAGCCCAAGGTTAGCAAGCCAAGCTGCCGCGCCCGCCCCAGACCGGCGAATGGTTCGCCGGTAGCCGAAGGAGATAAAGAATGCCTACCTTCAACGGTACAAACGGCAATGATACTCTGGACTATAGCGCCTACAATACGCCGCCGCCGCCAGAATATACTCCAGACATGCAGTGGCTGATCCTGAACGGCCTCGAAGGCAACGACACGATCTACGGCAGCGTCTACAACGACGCGATCTATGGCGGAAGCGGCGACGATGCTCTCCAAGGAAACGCTGGTCACGATTATCTGGACGGCGGATCCGGTGATGACCTCATGTATGGAGGCATTGGCAATGACGCGCTTTACGGAGATATCGGAGAGGACCATCTCTATGGTGAGGACGCCAACGATTGGCTCGATGGAGGGGAGGGCAACGACGACTTGTATGGCGGTGGAGGCAATGATGTCCTTGTCGGTGGCGGCGGTATCGACCACATGTTCGGGCAAGCCGGAAACGATCAGTTCTTCGGCGACGCCGGCACTGACATTATAGATGGAGGAGCTGGAAGTGATCGACTTTGGGGCGGTTCTGGGAATGACCAGTACCAATACAACGGCCAAGGCTTCGACTACATCAACGATGGTGTGACAGATGCCGGCGCAGCGCGCACCGATGCCACGTATGATACCGGCGACGTTCTGATCGTTAGCTACACCGCTGACGATCTTGGCTATCAACAGAACGGTAATGACCTCTGGTTCTTTTCGTGGGCAGATTATTCGAATGACCATAATGTTGATAATGCTGTCATTATACAGAACTTCTTCCTAGGCGAGCATTATGTCGTCGAAAATCTGGTCACTGCGGATGGTGCAGGTCCGTCCTTCGATCTGACAGCGCTTTTGACGGTATGAATAGGAATAGCTAGATGACAGAATGCTGGAGGAAATTGGTCGCCTCCAGCATTCACTCTTGCATGCGATCTCATAGGGGCACGTTAAGGCGGTTGTTCTCCTTGTTAGCTGTGCCAAACTGTTCTAGATTTGAGTATCTATTTTCGCTGGATGTTCCTGATCTATACGCGTTGTGGATTCAGGATTTACGAACTGAATTCTGTCGTTATAGGGAGTTTTGACAAGTTTTAAAAAACCAGGACCAAAAACTTTGCCCGCAAGCTTGTAGGTGCGGCCTTCAAAACGGACCCCAATCACATCTAAGTCTTCGCCTGCGCTTAACCTTTCGGTGGAAATACGATCCTTTATTGCAAAGCTAGCCGAAAGATATTCGCTAATAGACATGCTCAACTGATGTTTATCAAGCTCCTCCAACTCGGCTAACATACTTGGCAATTTGTCGGACTCGGGTTTCGTCGTTGAAGTCGCCTCCTGCTTTACTTGATCGGCAAAATCAGGAAGGGAGTCCGGCCCTTTCATAACCGCATAGCGGTTTGCGGACATGGTATAGATAGACGAGTCAATCGTGGTCATGTTGGATCCTTATATAGCTGGCATACTCATTACACCTATAAGCAATCATCAGGCCAACGAGTGGTTGAGAAACCAGTTTCCAAACAACCATTTGCGCAGCCGTGCGCTGGGGCATCGTTGCCGCATCGGAAAAATGTTCCAGGTGGCCGGCAACAAATTCCGCTCTTGGCCGCGATTGCGTGTAGCGGCCTTTCCTGGCAGAGGGGCGTTCTCGTAGGATCGCGCTGTTCGCTCGATCGGGCGGACTGAGTATCTGGCGCGCCCCGCTCAGTGCCCCCTGAGCAGCCGCTCGGCGGCGGCGCGGGCTTCTTCGGTGATGTGGCTGCCGGCCAGCATGCGGGCGATCTCCTCGCGGCGGTGGCCGGCGGGAAGCTGCGACACCGAGGTGGCGACGCGGGCGCCGTTGTCGACGCTGTCCTTGGCAATCAGGAAATGGTGGTCGGCACGGGCGGCGACCTGCGGCGCGTGGGTGACCGAGAGCACCTGCACCTTGCGGGCAAGACGGGCAAGGCGGGTGCCGATGGCTTCGGCCACAGCACCGCCGACGCCGGTGTCGATCTCGTCGAAAACAAGCGTCGAGGCAGATCCCTTGTCGGCGAGCGACACCTTGAGAGCCAGCAGGAAGCGGCTGAGTTCGCCGCCGGAGGCCACCTTCATCATCGGTCCTGGCCGGGTGCCGGGGTTGGTCTGCACCCAGAATTCCAGCGTGTCGATGCCGTCGGCGGTGCGCGTTTCGGGATCGGCGAGTTGGTTGACGATGAAGCGGGCGCGTTCGAGCTTCAAGGACGGCAGTTCGGCGGCGACGGCGTCTTCCAACTGGCGGGCGGTCTTCTCGCGGGCGGCGGAGAGCTTGGCCGCGAGGCGGTCGTAGTCGGCCCGCGCCGTGCCGGCCGATTGGGCGAGCGCGTTGAGCCGGTCCTCGCCGGCGTCGAGATCGGCGAGATCGGACGCCATGCGGGCGGAGAGGGCGCCCAACTCGTCGGGTAGCACCGAATATTTGCGGGCGGCGGCGCGGATGGCGAACAGGCGCTCCTCGGTGCGCTCGAGTTCGGCCGGATCGAAGTCGGCAGCGCGGAGGGCCGCCTCGAAGACGGAGCGGGCGTCTTCCAACGCGTCGAGGGCGGTGGAGATCGATTGCAGAGCCGGGCCGGCCAGCGCCGCCACTTCGCCCTTGCGTTCCAAGCGGCGTAACAGGCCGGAGAGTTCCGGTACCGGCGAGCCCGAGCCGTTGAGATGGTCGTAGGCTTCGCGCAGGTCGACGGCGACCTTCTCGGACCGCATCATCTCCTGACGGCGTTCGGCAAGCGACGTCTCTTCGCCGGGCTCCGGGGCGAGCTTCTGCAGTTCTTCGACGGAGGCGCGCAGGTAGTCGCCCTCCCGGCGCGCGTCGGCGATGCGGCGTTCGAGATCGGCCAGCGCCTTCTCGGCGTCGCGCCAGGCGCGGTGGGCGATGGCGACGGCCTTGACGTCGACTTCAAGGCCGCCGAAGGCGTCGATCAGGCCGCGATGGATGGCGGGGTCGACCAAGGCGCGGTCGTCATGCTGGCCGTGGATCTCGACCAGGGCGGCGCCGAGCTGCCGCAATAGGTTGGCGGAGACGGCGCGATCGTTAACGAAGGCGCGGGTGCGGCCGTCGGCGGTCTGGACGCGGCGGACGATGACGTCGCCGTCATCGTCGAGGTCGTTCTCGATGAGGAGGGTGCGGGCCGGATGGCCGACGGCGAGATCGAAGACGGCGGTGACCTGCCCCTGATCGGCGCCATGCCGGACGAGCCCTGCGTCGCCACGCCCGCCGAGGGCGAGCGACAGCGCATCGAGCAGGATCGATTTACCGGCGCCGGTTTCACCGGTCAGCACCGTCAGACCGTCCGTGAAGGCGATCTCAAGCCGCTCGATCAAAACGATGTCGCGGATTGCGAGCGTCTGAAGCATGGCGTCCCGTCAGAGCAGCGCGGCCTTGAATGCCTTCGAGATCCAGGACTGGGTGTTCTCGCGTGGCTCAAGGCCGTTGGTGTTGAGGAGCTTATAGGCATCCTTGTACCAACGGCTGTCAGGATAATTATGACCGAGCACGGCGGCGGCCGTCTGTGCTTCGTCAACGACACCCATGGCATAATAGGCTTCGGTGAGACGCTCCAGCGCCTCCTCGATATGCCGCGTGGTCTGGTAGTTCTGCACCACCGTCTTGAAGCGGTTGATGGCGCCGATGTACTGATCGCGCGTCAGATAGTAACGGCCGATTTCCATTTCCTTGCCGGCGAGCTGGTCCTTGGCAATGTCGAGGCGCTTGCGGCCTTCGGCGGCATAGGGGCTGTCGGGGTAGCGGTCGACCAGTTCCTGCATGGCCTGCATGGCCTGCTCGGTCTGCTTCTGGTCGCGCGTGATGTCGGGCATCTGGTTGAAATAGGACTGCGCAATCATCCACTGCGCATAGGCGGCGTCTTCCGAGCCCGGATAGAGCGTCAGGTAGCGCTTGGCCTGGGTGATGGCCTCGGTGAAGTTGCCACGCGTGTAGTTGGTGTAGGTGGTCATGATGAGGGATTTGCGCGCCCACTCCGAATAGGGGTGCTGCTGGTCGACCTCTTCGAATTTCTTGGTGGCGTTGGCGTAATCGCCCTGCCGCAGATAAGCGATGCCGGCGTTATAGGACTGTTCCGCCGGAATCTCGACGAAGGGTGCAAGCGGCTCGTCCGAAGAACAGCCGACAAGGACGGTGGCGCCTCCCAGGAGAACGAGCACGGCGGCCACACGAACGAAACTCTGCCTCATGAAAACCCCATCACCGTACGCAACCGCTCGCGGCCGCCATCCATCCCAAGCGCACTGCCCGCCGGGCAACCGCCCGATACCGGCCGCCCCGCTGCCGCGGTGCGAGTCAGGCCCGCCTCTGACAACAGGAAGCCCTTTTATCGCAAAGCCGTCGCGGATGCTACGTGCCCGTGATGTTCGGCCACATTAAGGCGGCAAGGTCGCGGTGCACCGCCGAATTAGGGGAAAGCTCAGTCGTGAGAGGGCGCCAGCGCGGCGGCCTGGAGAACGCCACCGGCCGCTTCGCGGTTCGCCATGGGATCGTGGACGATCTCGAAGGCATCGGTGTCGGCGATGAGCGCCTTGACGGCCATCCAGTTGAGCTTGTGACCGCCCTTGTAGGAGCGGAAATGGCCGAGGAAGGGCATGCCGATCAGCGACAGGTCGCCGACCGCGTCGAGCGTCTTGTGGCGCACGAATTCGTCCGACCAGCGCAGGCCTTCCGGGTTGAGGATGCGGCCGTCGCCGATCGCCACGGAGTTTTCCAGCGACGAGCCGAGCGCGAAGCCCATCTTCCAGAGCTTCTCGACATCGGCCATGAAGCCGAAGGTGCGGGCACGGGCGATATCGCGAGCGAAGGTCTGGGAGCTGAGATCGAGCACGTAGGACTGGCGACCGATCAGCGGATTGGAAAAGTCGATTGTAACGTCGTAGCGGGTGCCGTCGTAGGGCAGGAATTCGAGCAGGGCGTTGCCGGCTTCAAGCCGCACCGGCTTCCTGACGCGCAGCAGCTTGCGCGGCGCGGCGAGGCGACGCAGGCCGGCCTCGGCGATCAATTCGATGAAGGCGGCTGAGCAACCGTCGGCGATGGGCATTTCCGGGCCGTCGATCTCGACGACGACATTGTCGACGCCGGAGGCCGCCAGGGCAGCCATCAGATGCTCGATGGTGGCAACCGTACGGCCGCCGATGCCGATCATGGTGCAGAGTTCGGTGGCCACCACGTTGTCGTGGCGGGCGGCGATCTCCACCTCCTCGCCGTCGGTGCGGACGAAGACGATGCCCCGGTCCGCCTCGGCGGGGTGCAGCACGATGGTCGCCGGCTTGCCGGAATGCACGCCGGCGCCGGAGAACTCTACGCTTTCGCTGAGGGTGGTCTGCTTACCGAAGGACGTGCGCATCGAGTGTTTCCAAAAAGGACCGGTGAGCGGCCATAAGCCAATCCGGCACATTTTCATAAAACACGAGGCGGGCGTCCCAGGAAAGTCACTCTTTCTTACCGAGTGTTACGTCGTTGAAAGGTGATTTTCTCTCGCTAATTCAATTGATTATCGGAAGGGACTCAACGCACGGCCAGAAGGCCGTGCGCGACGTTGTAACACTTCGAATCATGGTTCAGTCCGAAAGCGCCGCCGTGGCTGCGATGAGCCAGGCCCGGTCGGTCTCGTCCTCGATGTGCGGCAGCAGCTTTTCGCGCACCTCGGCATGGTAGGCGTCGAGCCAGGAACGCTCGCGTTTCGTCAGCATCGACGGCCGGATCAGCCGGCGATCGATCGGGCAGAGCGTCACCGTTTCAAAGCCCAGCATCGGCCGCTCGCCGCCGTCGACCGCCTCGGGCGGCGTGACGATGACAAGGTTCTCGATGCGGATGCCCCAGGCGCCGGCCTTGTAGAAGCCGGGCTCGTTGGACATCAGCATGCCCGGCTCGAGCGGCACGTGGCCGGTCTTGGCGATGCGGCCCGGTCCTTCGTGGACGGAGAGATAATGACCGACGCCGTGACCGGTGCCGTGGTCGAAATCGAGGCCGGCTTCCCAGAGCTTTTCGCGGGCAAGCACGTCGAGATGGGCGCCGGTGGTCCCCCGGGGAAAGCGGGCGAGCGTCAGGCGGGTATTGCCGATCAACACGCGGGTGAAGCGGTCGACCATTTCCTCGGTCGGCGTGCCGACGATCATGGTGCGGGTGATGTCGGTGGTGCCGTCCTCGTATTGGGCGCCCGAATCGACCAGCAGGATATTGTTGAATTCCACCTTGCGGTTGGACGCGGTGCTGACGTGATAGTGGGGGATGGCGGCGTTGGGGCCGGCACCGGCGATGGTATCGAAGGAGATGTCGCGCAGCGCGCCGGTGTCGCGCCGAAAGTCTTCCAGCTTCTTGGTGACGGCGATCTCGTCGAGCCCGCCCTTCGGCGCTTCGCGGTCAAGCCAGGCAAGGAAGCGCACCATGGCGACGCCGTCGCGGACATGGGCGGCACGGATGCCCTGGAGTTCGGTGGCGTTCTTCAGCGCCTTCGGCAGCAGAACGGGATCCTGGCCGGTCACCACCTTGCCGCCACCGGCCTCGATGCGGCGCACCACTTCGAAGGCGGCGGAGCCTTTGTCGACCAGCACGGCGCTGCCGAGCGCCGACAGCGCCGACGCGAACGCACTGGGCGATTCGACGGCGGCGATCTGTTCCAGTCGATCGCGGACGACATTGTCGAGCTTGGCGCCGTCGATGAACAGGGAGGGGCGGCCCTCGCGGTGCAAGATGGCGAAGGATAGCGCCTCCGGCGTGTGTGGCACGTCTTCGCCACGGATGTTGAAGGCCCAGGCGACCGAATCGGGGCGCGTCAGCACGGCGGCCTCGGCGCCGGCCTTGCCGATCGCCTCACCGAGGCGGGCGAGCTTCTGCTCGGCGCTTTCGCCGGCCAGGGTTTCCGGGAACAGCGATACCCGGCCCTTGGGCGGCTCCGGTCGGTCGGTCCAGACGGCGTCGACCGGATTGCCATCGACGGCGACGAACTCGGCACCGATGGCGGCAAGCGCCGTTTCGAAGCGGGTAACCTCGGCAGCCGTCATCAGCCAGGGATCGAAGCCGATGCGGTCGCCCTTTTGGACGATACTCTTCAGCCAGTCGTGCGGCGGTTCCTCGACGAGATGATGTGGCTCGATGACCTGGGTATCGACCTGCTCGCGCACCTGCAGCGTATAGCGGCCGTCGACGAAGATGGCGGCACGATCCTCAAGCACGATGGCAAGACCGGCCGAGCCGGCGAATCCGGTCAGCCAGAGCAGGCGGCGGGCGGCGGCGGGAATGTATTCGCCCTGGTGCTCATCGGCCAGCGGCACCAGGAAGCCCTTGAGACCGCGACGCTTGAGCTCACCCCTCAGGGCGGCCAGCCGCGCCTTGCCGTGGCTGGGATCGTTGACGTTGTCGAATGTCTGAAACACCTCTGTCACTCCGCCGTGCTCGAAAGGTTGGAGTTTTGGCCCCTGACTTCGGTCTGCGTCAAGCAGGGCTATACGGCCTCCGGCGCCGGAAGCGGTCAACGCAGCTTCAAGCAAGTCCGAGGTGTCATCCCTCATTCACGCTTCCGGCGAGAATCCGGCGGCAATGGCCGGTTGCGGCGAAAGGGAGGCAGCAGCCATGAGTCACCCGCAGGGGTGGCCTGCGTCATCGCCCATTCATACTAAAGTCGTAGTCTGCTACTACAAGCTCAGTTCGGAGGGCTGGTTTCGCGTCCCATGAGGATAACGGCGCTTTTGAGAACGTTCGGCGAAAGCCGATGATATTCAAGAGGTGCTACAATGAGCCGATTTGCCCCGACGACCGCCACAACTTACCGAAGCGGTCTTTCTCGCCGGACCTTTGAAGCTACGCTCGGCACGCGTGAGCGGCAGGCGCAGCGTTATGTTGCGCCCTATCTCGCATCGCTCGATGATCAGGCCGGACGCGAGCAAGGCTCCGGCCGCAGCTCCACCGGTATCATGCGGGCACGAGCGGTCGACGCCGCGCTCTGAGAGCCTGACGCGAAACTCTACTGGGGCGGGCATCTAGCTTCGAATTCTGCGCTTCCGGTGCTCACGAACAGGAAGTTCGCTCCGCTCCGGTTCTCGAATTCATCGCTATCTGCCGCACCCCAGCGAATTTCGGATCAGGCTCCGAGGATCAGCCTCAGCCAGCGTAACGCAGAACGAGCGTGCTCCAGACGTCCTTGACGATGTGCCGTTCGCGCACGAAGCCCTGGGCGCGGAAGGCGGCCAGCACGCTTTCGGCCTGCGTCCTGAGGATGCCGGAGAGCACCACGGCGGCGCCCTGCATGGCGTGGACGCGGAATTGCGGCGACAGCATCTTCAAGGGATCGGCCAGGATATTGGCGACGATCAGGTCGAACTTGCGGCCGACGATGGCCGGATGGGCGAAGCCGGCAGCCGTCACGGCGGTGACGAGGTTGGCGGCGCCGTTGATCTCGGCATTCTCTAGGGCGATCTTCACCGCCAGCGGATCGATGTCGGAGGCCAGCACCGGGCGTTTGGTTGCCAGGGCAATGCCGATGGCCAGTACGCCCGAGCCAGTGCCGAGATCGAAGACGTTCTCGAAGCGATAGACGGCGAGCAGGCGCGACAGCGCCGTCAGGCAGCCCCAGGTGGTCGGATGATGGCCGGTGCCGAAGGCCTGGTTGGCCTCGATCTGCAAGCCGATCAGCCCCTTGGGGATGTGGTCGCGGTCGTGGGCGCCATGTACCACGAAGCGGCCGGCCACCACTGGGCTTAGACCCTCAAGGCTCTGGGCCACCCAATCGACATCCTCAGGAACCGGCTCGACCGTGACGGCTTGGCCGTCGACAATCCCTTCGAGAGCGGTGCGGGCGGTTGCCAGGATTTCGTCCGGAGCATCGGCAAAGAAGAAGCCGTCCACCGCCCAGCCGCCATCGGTCTCGTACCAAGACACCGGGCCCGCTTCGACGAAGGCGGCCTCGATCGCGTCGGCAATCGTCTCGGCGCCCATCGCGTCCGTGGCAGGGATGTGGAGCTGATACTGGCGCATGGTGGTTCCTGAGCTGAAATCCGGGCTGGCGGGGGTTTAGTCGGAGCCCCGAAGCTTGTCAAAGCTGGGCGCATACAAAATCGGGCGGAGCCTGAAACTCCGCCCGACAATCTCAATTGCGCCTAAGCGCGACGTTACTTCTTCGGCGACACGTAGTCGGCCGGCGTCGCATCGGTGATGCGGCCGTCGGTATAGGGCTTGTAGGGGTTGTGGGTGGTCAAATACTCGGCCACCACGTCTTCAAGATTCGGACCGTAGTCATAGGCATTGACGGCCTTGGTGGCGAAGGTCTTGAAGCCGTCGCCGCCGCCACGGACGTAGTTGTTGGTGACGACGCCGTAGGTCTTGGCGGCCTCGAGCGGCACGAACTTGTCGCCTTCCTTGACCTCGATGCTGGTGATGCGGCTGCCGACCGGCTTGGAGCGGTCGAAGGTGTATTTCAGGCCGGACACCTGCGGGAAGCGACCGGCGCCTTCGTCGACCTGGCTGACGCCGTTCTCCAGCGCTTCCTTGATGCCGGTGCCATCGATCTGGAAGGTGGCGATGGTGTTCTGGAACGGCAGCACCGTCAGCACCTCGCCCATGGAAACGTCGCCGGCGTCGATCGAGGCACGGAGACCGCCGCCATTGGCGATGGAGATGCTGATGCCCTGGCTGGCGACGCGGTCGAGCGCCGCATCAGCCACGAGGTTGCCCATCGAGCATTCGACGGCGCGGCAGGACTTGCGATCGCCATCGATGATGGCGGCGGACGAACCGACGATCTTGGCTTTCAGCTCTTCCAGCGGCTTGCCGAGTTCCTTGACGCGCGCGGCATAGCCTTCGTCCGGCTTGACCGAGGCGTCGAGCAGCAGCGGCGCGCCCTGGGCGGCGGTGACGACGCCCTTGTCATCGAAGGTGACGGTGAGATCGCCGAGATACTTGGAATAGGCGTAGGCGGTGACGATCGGCACCTCGATGCCCGATGGGCTCTTGACCCGCGTCGGATAGGGGCCGGACGACTTCTTGTCGGTGGACGACAGGTAGGTGTGGCTGTGGCCGCCGACGATGACGTCGATGCCGTCGACCTTCTCGGCAATCTCTTGATCCTTGAGGTAGCCGACGTGGGTGAGGGCAATGATCTTGTCGACGCCTTCGGCCTGGATCTCCTTCACCGCCGTCTGGAGATAGGTGATCTCGTCCTCGAAGGTGATGTCCTTGCCCGGCGACGAGGTTTCGGAGGTGTCCTTTGCCAGCACCGAGACGATGGCCACCTTCTGGCCGCCGATTTCCTTGACGACGTAGCCCTTGTACTTGCCGTCGAGCAGCGAGCCCTTGGCGGAAATCGTGTTGCCGGAAATGATCGGGAATTTCACCGCGCCGATCAGCTTGTCGAGTTCGGCTGGGCCGTCGTCGAACTCGTGATTGCCGATGGCCATGGCGTCGAAGCCGATGCCGTTCATGAACTCGGCCACCGGTCCGCTCTTGAAGGTGCTGTAGTAGAGCGAGCCCTGGAATTCGTCGCCGGCGTCGAGCACCAGGAGGTTGCTGCCCTTGAGTTCCGCGCGTTTGGCGTCGATGGCGCTCTTGACCCGCGCGATACCGCCGAAGCACTCGCCGGCGTCGCTTTCCTTGGTCGAGCAGGTGGAATCGTATTTGTTGATCTGCTCGATGCGGGAATGAAAATCGTTGATATGCAGGATGGTGAGCTGGAAGTCGGCCAGCGCCGTACCGGCCGAAAGCGCCAGTGCGCCCGCCGAAAGAATGCCGATGGCCGGTCTGTTCGTCATGCTCCTGTCTCCCCGTTCACAAGGTGCCCATGGTCTGAGCCGCCTAAGCAATCTTGGCGTGTTCGGACGGTCGGCTTCAAGCGGCAATACACAGTTTTGCACGGCAAGGATCGGTTTTTATGACAGCAGGCGCGTTCAGACTTTGTCGAGGAAGCTGTCCACCACTCTCTTCTGGCCGGCCTTGTCGAAATCGACGGTGACCTTGTTGCCATCGACGGTGGAGACCGTGCCGGGGCCGAACTTGACGTGGAATACCCGGTCGCTAACCGAGAATTTCGGCGCTCCCTCCACCACCGACTTGGCGATCAGCTCGCCCTCGATCAGCTTGGGCTGGCTTCTGCCATAGGACGACTGCGTCGGCGAAGAGAAGCCGCCACGGCTGCCGCTGGCTGGGCCGCTGGCTTTCTGGGCCTTCTGGGCGCGCTGCCAGCCGGGCGTTTCATAGTTCGACTGGAAACGCTCGACGCTGTCGAAGCGCGAGGCGCCGTAAGGGTTCTGCCGGCCGAAGGACGAGCCGTAGCCGCCATAGGCGCTGCCGGTTTCCTTGATCTCGACGTGGGCGATCGGTAGTTCGTCGAGGAAGCGCGAGGGGATCGACGACTGCCAGGACCCGTGGATGCGGCGGTTGGAGGTGAACCAGATCAGGCAGTGCTTCTTGGCGCGCGTCAGGCCGACGTAGGCGAGGCGGCGCTCCTCCTCGAGACCGGCACGGCCGCCTTCATCGAGGGCGCGCTGGTGCGGGAACAGGCCTTCCTCCCAGCCGGGCAGGAAGACGGTGTCGAATTCGAGGCCCTTCGCCGAGTGCAGCGTCATGATGGAGATGGCGTCGAGCTGTTCGCCCGAGTCGCGATCCATCACCAGGGAGATGTGCTCAAGGAAGCCTTCCATGCTCTCGAACTCGTCCATGGAGCGGATGAGTTCCTTGAGGTTTTCAAGCCGGCCCGGCGCCTCGGCCGAGCGGTCGTTCTGCCACATGGCGGTGTAGCCGCTCTCGTCGAGGATCAGCTCGGCGAGTTCGGTGTGCTTCATGGAGGGAATGAGGTCGCGCCAGCGGCCGATGCTCTCCAGAAAGTCGCGCAGTGACGTGCGCGTCTTGCCCTTGAATTCCTCGGTGGCGACCAACTGGTGCGTCGCCTCGGTGAGCGGCACGCCCTCGGCCCGGCCGTAGTCATGCAGCGTGCGCACGGAGGTGTCGCCGATGCCACGGCGCGGCGTGTTGACGATGCGCTCGAAGGCAAGGTCGTCGGCCGGCTGCATGACGATGCGGAAATAGGCCAGCGCGTCGCGGATCTCCGCCCGCTCGTAGAAGCGCGGGCCACCGATGACGCGGTAAGGAATGCCGGAGGTGACGAAGCGGTCTTCGAACTCGCGCATCTGGAACGAGGCGCGCACCAGGATGGCGATATCGTTGAGCGGCGTGCCGCTCCGCTGGTAGCGCTCGATCTCGTCGCCGATGGAGCGGGCCTCTTCCTCGGAATCCCAGGCGGAGGCGACGAACACCTTGTCCTCGTCGTCGGATTGCGGCAGGTCGGTGAACAGCGTCTTGCCGAGCCGTGCCTCGTTGTGGGCGATCAGGTGCGAGGCAGCGCCGAGGATATGGGCGGTGGAGCGATAGTTGCGCTCCAGCCGGATCACCTTGGCGCCCGGAAAGTCGCGCTCGTAACGCAGGATGTTGTCCACCTCGGCGCCGCGCCAGCCGTAGATCGACTGGTCGTCGTCGCCGACGCAGCAGATGTTGTGCGAGCCCTGCGCCAGAAGACGCAGCCAGAGATACTGGACGACGTTGGTGTCCTGATACTCGTCGACCAGAATGAACTGGAAGCGCTTGTGATAGTCGGCCAGCACGTCCGGGTTCTGGCGCAACAGCGTTACCGCTTCGAGCAGCAGGTCGCCGAAGTCGACGGCGTTCAGAACCTTGAGGCGCGCCTGATAGGCGGCGTAGAGCTCGCGGCCGCGTCCGTTGACATAGGCGCGCGCCTCGCCCTCGGGAATCTCGGAGGGACGCAGACCCTTGTTCTTCCAGCCGTCGAGGGCAGAGGCGAACTGACGGGCCGGCCAGCGCTTCTCGTCAATGCCATCGGCCTGGATCAGCTGCTTGATGAGGCGGAGCTGGTCGTCGGTGTCGAGGATGGTGAAGTTGCTCTTCAGGCCAACCAGTTCGGCATGCTTGCGCAGCATGCGGACGCCGATCGAGTGGAAGGTGCCGAGCCAGGGCATGCCCTCGACGACGCCCCCGACCAGATGGCCGACGCGCTCCTTCATCTCGCGCGCCGCCTTGTTGGTGAAGGTCACGGCCAGGATCTGCGAGGGGAAGGCGCGGCGCGTTGCCAGAATATGGGCGATGCGCGTCGTCAAGACGCGCGTCTTGCCGGTGCCGGCGCCCGCCAGCACCAGCACTGGGCCATCCAGCGTTTCGACTGCCTCGCGCTGCTCGGGGTTCATGCCCTGCAGGTAGCCGACGGCGCCCCCCGAGGGACGGGCGGCAGCCATGGCGCGGGCGGCAATGCCCAGCGAGGGGGAGGCGTCGAAATCGGTGTCGTCGTGATTCTGGGAAGCAGTCATGACGAGAACAATAAAGCAACAGCGCGCCGGGTGCGAGACTGCTTTCCATTTTCGGGCGTCGATCGCTCAGAGCCCCTTGATCCGTTCGAGCCAGGCGTCCTCGTCGATCACCTCGATGCCGAGTTCGGCGGCCTTGGTGAGCTTGGAGCCGGCGCCGGGGCCGGCGACCACCAGGTCGGTCTTCTTCGACACCGAGCCGGCCACCTTGGCGCCCAGGCGCTCGGCGGTGGCCTTGGCCTCGTCGCGGGTCATCTTCTCCAGTGAACCGGTGAACACCACGGTCTTGCCGGCCACCGGGCTATTGGTGGTGACCGGCGCCTCGGCGTCGAGCGGCGTGATCTTGGAGAGCAGCGCGTCGATGGCGGCGAGGTTGCGGTCCTCGCCGAAGAAGTCGGTCAGCGCCTCGACCACAACGGCGCCGACGCCGTCGATGGCGTCGAGCTCGGCCAGCGTTTCCGGATCGCGAGCGGCAGCCTTCTTCATCGCGTCGTAGAAATGATCCCATGAGCCGTAGGCGCGGGCCAGGAGCTTGGCGTTGCCTTCGCCGATATGGCGGATGCCCAGCCCGAAGATCAGCCGATGCAGGTCGATCCGCCGCCGCGCCTCGATGCTCTCGAACAGATTTCGCACCGACGTGGCGCCGAAGCCGGGGAAGTTGGCGAGGCGATTGAGGCCGGTGGCCTCGCGCTCCGCCAGCGTGAAGATGTCGACCGGCGTGCGGATGCAGAGATGTTCGTCCTCCAGGGCGTGGAAGAATTCGATCTGCTTGTCGCCGAGGCCCTCAATGTCGAAAGCCTGACGCGCGACGAAATGCTTGAGGCTTTCCACCTGCTGGGCCGGGCAGATCAGGCCGCCGGTGCAGCGGCGCACCGCGTCGATCTTGCCGGTCTTTTCATTGATCTCTCGGGTGGCGTGGCTGTGACAGCGCGGACAGACGGTCGGGAAGGCATAGGGCACAGCGTCGGCTGGGCGCCGTTCGATGACCACGTCAACCACCTGCGGGATGACGTCGCCGGCCCGCTGGATCACCACCGTGTCGCCGACACGGATGTCGCGGCCGTCGCGCAGCGGCAAGCCGTCCTGGCCAATGCCCTTAATGTAGTCCTCATTGTGCAGCGTGGCGTTGGAGACGACGACGCCGCCTACCGTTACTGGCTCCAACTTGGCGACCGGCGTCAGCGCGCCGGTGCGGCCGACCTGGATCTCAATGGCCTTGACGGTGGTGGACGCGCGCTCGGCCGGGAACTTGTGGGCAGTGGCCCAGCGCGGCGAGCGCGAGCGGAAGCCGAGCCGTTCCTGTAGAGCGAGACTGTCGACCTTATAGACCACGCCGTCGATGTCATAGCCGAGGTCGGCGCGCTGGCTTTCGATCAACTGGTAATGAGCGAACAGCTCTTCTTCCGAGTGGCAGCGCACCATCAGCGGGTTGACGACGAAGCCCCATTTTTCGAAGCGCTTTACCGCCTCATATTGCGTCTGTGCCAGTGGCTCTGAGAGGTCGCCCCAGGCATAGGCGAAAAAGGACAGCGATCGATCCTCCGTCACCTTCGGGTCGAGCTGGCGCAGCGAGCCGGCGGCGGCGTTGCGCGGGTTGGCGAACAGCTTGCCGCTCTCGTTCATCATCCGCTCGTTGAGGGCGGCGAAATCGGCCTTCTTCATGTAGACCTCGCCGCGTACCTCGACCACGTCGGGGGCGCCGGCTGGCAGTTCGTTGGGGATTTCGGCGATCGTGCGGACGTTGGCCGTCACGTTCTCGCCCGTCGTGCCGTCGCCGCGCGTCGCCGCCGTGACGAGCCGGCGGTCCACGTAGCGCAACGACATGGACAGGCCATCGATCTTCGGCTCGGCGGTGAAGACCGGCGTCTCGGTGGCGCCGAGAAAGTTCCTCACCTGCTTGACGAAATCGTGCAGGTCGGCCTCGCTGAACAGGTTGTCGAGCGACAGCATCGGCCTGACGTGGCGAACCTCAGAGAAGGTCTCAGAGACGGGGGCTCCCACCGTGAGCGACGGCGAATCGGAGCGGACGAGTTCGGGAAAACGCGCCTCGATTTCGCGGTTGCGGGCGCGCAGCGCGTCGTAGTCGGCGTCGGAAATCTCCGGCGCGTCCTTGCCGTGGTAGAGTTGGTCGTGGTGGGCGATCTCGGCGGCGAGGCGCTGAAGCTCGGCGGCGGCCTCGTCCTGCGTGAGGTCGTCCACGGGGATGGAGGTGGTTTCAGCCGACATCGCGCGTCTCCCGTTGGGGCTCGTTCCTGGCTCGGTTAAAGCCGAATATTCAGGCGGCGCGCAAGGTCTCAAAAGGCGGCGACAGCGGTCGTCACCATCAACGCACCGGCGAAGGCGGCGAGCACCCCGGCGGTGGCCTTGTTGACGGCGCCGTCGCCGACGTAACGCCGGCCGAGGCGCCCAATGATGAGGCCGGCCAGCCCCCAGACCACCGTCGCGAAGGCGATGGCGGCGATTATTCCGGCGACTAATGCCGGTGATGGCAGCCCCGGTGGCAGGATGGCAAAGGCGAGGACCAGCGCCTTGGGGTTGATCAGCGTGATGAGAAACACCCGGCGCGTCGGCACCGCCGTCCCGGCTGAGGAATCGGCACGCCACAGCTTGATGGCCGACAGGGCGAGTGCTGCCGACGCCAGGAGCTTGAGAAAGGGAGCGGCGGCCGGCGCGGTCTCGGTGAGTACGTTGGCTCCGAGGCCGAGCACGGTCAGCGCCAGCCCATAGGCGGCCAGCGCGGCCCCCACCGCGCCCGTGAGGCGGCCGAGGCCGTCGGTTGCCGTCGCGGCGGCGACCAGCGCGTTGGTCGGGCCGGGCAGCAGCAGGAGCAGCAGGGCGGTGGACAGGGTGGCGGCAAGCGTCATGACGATAGCCCCGATAAAGGTCACTCCGGATGCCATGTTTCTTGCTCGGAAAAAAGGGGCAACGGCCATGTGTGGAATGGTCAATTATGTCTTAATCCCCGTTTCCCTGTGGCGTTGCGATTTGCTAAGTCTTCCGGAAGCGGCGGTGGCGCCATGGTGCGATCCTTGCACGGCGGTGCCCAGGCCGGTTGGAACGTGGCGCGGCGGATATCGAGTGACGCCATCGCTCCAAGGGTGGGTAAACGGGAGCCAAGACGCTGAATTCGCTGTATTTCGGTATCGGATTCACAGTCATCCTGGCGCTCCTCGTGGCGCTGGTCGGGCCGCTGTTTGTCGACTGGACGGCCTACCGGGCGGCTTTCGAGACGGAGGCGGCGCACGTTCTGGGACACAAGGTGTCTGTTCGTGGGACAGCCGACGCCAGCCTGTTGCCCTATCCCTCGCTGTCCTTCTCCGATGTGGTGATCGGCGACGACCCTAACGCGCCGCTGATGACCGTCGGCCGCTTCAACATGGAAATCGAGCTGTTTCCGCTCTTGTCGGGCGAAATCCACGTCACCGAGATGCAGGTGGTTCAGCCCGAACTCAACGTTCGCATCGACGACAACGGTGCCTTCGAATGGATGGCCGCGGAGACGGGCATCGGCATCAACCCGAGCCGGGTCATGCTGTCGGGCGTCGACATCCAGGACGGTCGTCTGGTCATCGCCGACGCGCGGCATAGCCAGCCGGTGGTGGTCGACGGCATCGAGGCCCGCCTCGACGCCCCGGCGCTGGCCGGCCCCTACAAGGTCGAGGGCACGGCGCGGGCGGCTGGCGACACGTTCACCATCAAGGCGGCGACCGGTGCGGCGGACGGCAAGGGCGGCTTCGCGCTCAAGGCCAATGTGCGCTCGGCGTCCCACCCGGTGGTCGCCAATTTCGACGGGCAGCTGAAGTTCGCCAACCACAGACCGACCTGGGCGGGCAAGGCGACGCTCGATCGCGTCATCGCCAAGAACGACAAGGCGACCTTGCCCTGGTCGCTGAATGCCGATCTCGACGTTTCCAACCGGGCGGTGCTGGCGAGGGCGCTGGAATTTCGCTACGGCGCGGAAGAACGGCCGTTCACCATTTCCGGTGTCGCGACGCTGGATCTCGCGGCGGCTCCGAGCTTCGAGGCCGTGCTGTCGGCCCGGCAGATCGACCTCGACCGCACGCTTGGCGAGGGACCGGACAAGCCGGTTGCCTTCAACGAAGCGCTTGCCGCCTTTGGCGCGACCATCGCCGGCCTGCCGGTGCCCAGCGTGCCCGGCCGCATCGGCTTCGACATTCCCGGTGTGGTGGTTGGCGGCAGCATCATCTCCGACCTCAGGGCCGATCTGGTGACCGCCCCCTCGGGCTGGACGGTCGATACGCTGGAGGCGACGCTGCCGGGCAAGTCGTCGCTGACGGCCAGTGGTCAGCTCACCACGGCGCCGACCATCGGCTTCAACGGCGATGTCACGCTCGCCTCCGATCAGCCGGGAACGCTGATTGCCTGGTGGGCGCCCAATCGGCCGAAGGTCGGCCTCGATCCTTTCCGTCTTTCCGCCAAGGTGGCTGCCTCGGCGGACGGGCTGGCGTTGGAAAACGTCGAGGCCCATCTCGACGAGGGCAAGGTGAGCGGTTCGCTGGACTTCGTTCCCGGCGCGGCCAGCCGCAAGCCGCGCCTGACGATGGCACTTGATGCCGATCAGTTGAGACTGTCCGACGTTGAGACGGTGGCCGGCCTCGCGACGGGGCAGGGCGGCGGCGGCGGCACCGATATCGTGGTCAAGGCGGCCATCGGCACGCTGATTGCCGGTGACGCGCGCGCCGAGGGCTTCGACGTGTCGGCTTCGCTGGTCGATTCCACGCTCGACGTCGACCGCCTGTTCGTCCGTTCGCTGTCGGGTGCCCGCGTCACGGCGGCCGGTACCATCCGCGACGTGACGACGACGCCGGACGGTTCGATCCAGATGCGCGTCTCGGCCGAGAAGCTGGACGGCATCGCCGATCTCGCCCGCGCACTGATCCCCGACACGCCGGCGGCGGCCTTTCTCCGCGATGCCGCCCCGCATCTCGGGCCGGCGAGCCTTGAGGGCACGGTGCAGGCCAAGGCGTCGGGCGAGGGCACCGACCTCAAGGTGGAGCTGAACGGTTCGGCCGCCGCCACCAACATTCGCGGCGAACTCGCCTTCAAGGGCCGGGTCGACACCTGGGACGCTGCCGACATTTCCACCGACATCAGCCTCACCGGCCCCAACGGCGCCGAGCTGATGCGCCAGTTCGGCCTCGCGGTGCCGGATGTCGGCCGGCCGGGGGCGGGCAGCCTGACGCTGTCGGCCATGGGCAAGCCCAAAGATGGTCTCGCCGTGGTGCTGCGCGGCGCCATGGGGCCGACCGAGGTGACGCTCAACGGCGCGGCGACGCTGAAACGCGGCGCTCATCCGAGCGCCGAGCTCGACCTTGATCTCAGGTCGCCGGACGTCAGCTCGCTCCTGGTATTGTCGGGCAATATCATGCAGGGGGTCATCGGTTCGACGCCGGCCGATGTGGCCGCCCATCTGTCGATCGGCAACCGCAAGGTCCTGGTCAACCGCATCGAAGGCAAGTTCGACGAGGTGCCGACCGTTGGCGACGTCGCCATCGACTTCGCACCCAACGTACCGAAGGTGACCGGCAACCTGTCCTTCGACGAAGGAACGCTCGCCGGCCTCGGCGAGGCCATTCTCGGACCGGCGTCCTTCGATTTCCCGATTGTCGAGAGCCGCAATCCCTGGCCGGAAGCGCCGTTCGGCCCAGCGCTGATCGACGGCTTCGACACCGATCTCGCCCTGAAGTTCGGCCGGCTCGACATCGAGGGCGGACCGGCGGCAAAGGGCGTGTCGCTGTCGCTGGCCAGCAATGCCTCGGGCACCGGGCTCGACGGCATCCAGGCGACGCTGGCCGGCGGCAAGCTCTCGGGCGACCTGATGATCAAGCGCGATCTCGACGGTACAGCCGGCGTTTCCGGCACGCTGCGCCTCAAGGGCGCGGCGGCCGAGGAACTTGCCTGGCGGCGCGACGATCGGCCGATGGTGACCGGCGCCTTCAGCATCGATGCTCAGGTCAACGCCACGGGACGGACGCTGGCCGGCTGGATGTCGTCGCTGACCGGCGGCGGCAGCTTCTCGCTGCAGAACGGCCGGCTCGCCCACATGACGACGCGGGCCTTCGACCAGGTGATTCGGCTGGCGGATGCCGGCAAGGAACTCAGCGAAGATCGCATCCGGCAGGCCTTCACCGACAATGTCGACATGGGCGATCTCGCTTTCGACCGGCTCGATGCCGCCTTCACGCTGGCCGGTGGCACGCTCAGGGCACCCAACATCGTGGTGATGGGCAAGGACGGCGGAACGAGCGGTTCGGCGACGGTGGATCTTGCGCGCGCCAGCGTCGACAGCGAATGGCGCCTTTCCCTCGACGCCGGCGACGCGGCGGCCGGCGGCGGCGTGCCGCAGGTGTCGGTGCTGTTCAAGGGGCCGATCGACAATCCATCCCGCCGCATCGACGTGACCGGTTTCGCCTCCTATCTCGGCATCCGTGCTCTCGAAAAGGAGACACAGCGCGTGCTGACCATGCAGGCCGACATTCTCGAACGCGAGCTTCTGTCGCGGCAGGTGCTGCGCGACCGCGAGGCGCTCGACCGGCGCAATCAGGCGATGCTGGCGGCGCGCGAACGGGCAGCCGCGGCGGCGCTGGCCGAGAAGGCCAAGGCGGCGGCGTTGCTGGCCGTGCAAAAGGCGAAGGCGGAAAAGCCGGCTCCCGCCGACCCGCTCGACGCCATTGGAAAAATTCTGGAGAAAGGAGCGTCGGCTCCCACCCAACCCGGCACCAAGCTGAAGCAACTGCCAAGCGCCGACGTCGGCCTACCGCCCGGCGGCGTGACAGGGACCGCGCCATGAGCCCATCGTCCGACCGCCCCGACCGCCCCGGCCGCCATCGCCGTCCCAAGCCGACCACGCGCCCCGCCACGCCCGATGACGTCAAGGTCATCGCCGGCTTCATTCGGTCGCTGGCCGCCTACGAGAACCTGTCGGAGAAAATGGTGGCGACGCCGGAGGATTACGCCGCCGCCTTCTTCGGCGACAATCCGCGCGTCTTCTGCGAACTGGGCTTCGTCGGCGACAAACCGGCCGGCATCGCCGTCTGGTTCTATTCCTTCTCGACCTTCCTCGGCCGGCACGGGCTCTATCTCGAAGATATTTTCGTCGATCCGGCGGCGCGCGGGCAGGGCGTCGGCAAGGCGCTGTTCGCCCGGCTCGCCCGTCGCTGCATCGATGAGGGACTCGGCCGCTTCGAATGGACAGTGCTCGACTGGAACAAGTCGGCCATCGGCTTCTACGCGGCGATGGGCGCACCGCTCAACGATAGTTGGGTGCCGGTGCGCATGGGGCGCGAGGCGATCGAAAAGCTGGCGAAGGAATGCCCATGAGCCGACCGTTTCTCGACATCGTGGTCGCCATGGCGGAAAATGGCGTCATCGGCCGCGATGGCGACATGCCCTGGCATCTGTCGACCGACCTCAAGTATTTCAAGAAGCTGACACTCGGCCGCCCCATGGTGATGGGCCGCAAGACCTTCCAATCGATCGGCAAGCCGCTGCCCGGTCGCGAGACCTTCGTGGTATCGCGCGATCCGGCGTTCAAGCCGGACGGCGTCACGGTGCTCGGCGATCTCGACGCCGCGCTCGATGCCGCCACGGCGAGTGCCGAGGCGAAGGGTGCCCCGTCTGTCGTGGTGGCTGGCGGTGGTGCGCTCTATGCGGCGGCGATCGGCCGCGCCGATCGCCTCTATGTCACGCGCGTCGCCGCCTCGCCGGAGGGCGACACGCACTTTCCGCCGATCGATCCGGCACTCTGGAAGCTGGACGCCGCCGAGCCGATGGTGCGCGGCGAACGCGACAGCGCCGATGCGATCTTCGAGACCTGGGTTCGGCTCCGCTGACCCTTATCGAAAGAATCGCTCACGGATGGTTGATCGGTGACGCTCCACACCCCAAATGGCGTTCGATCTGTATGCGCATTGATGACAGGGGCCTCGCCACCTATGATCGCCGCGACAGACGAAGCCGGAACGTTTCCGGTTGGGCGGTTTGCCTGACCGATAGGGAGCGTTCCCGATTTTCATATTCGCAGGAAGGGACCCATATGCCCTGGAGCAATCAGAGTGGTGGCGGCGGCTGGAAAGGCGGCGGCAATGGACCGTGGGGGCAGCCGCCCCGGGGACCGCAGGGCGGCGGTAACGAGCCCCCCGATCTCGAGGAGTTGCTCCGGCGCGGACAGGACAAGATCCGGCGTCTGCTTCCTGGCGGTGGTGGCCGCTCGGGACCGGGCGAGCCTACCGGCCTCATGACGGCGCTGCCGTTCATCGCCATCGCCGCCGTCGGCTTCTGGCTTTATGAAAGCATCTATGTCGTCCAGCCGGACGAGGTCGGCGTCGAGCTGCTGTTCGGCAAGGTCAAGCCGGAGCTCAACGAGCCGGGCATCCATTTCGCCTTCTGGCCGATCGAGCAGGTGGAAACGCCGGCTCTGCTCAAGGAAAACCAGGAAGTCATGGGCGGCGCCGCGGCGGCCGGCAACGACTCGATCATGCTGTCGGGCGATCAGAACCTCGTCAGCGTCGAGTTCTCGGTGCTCTGGCGGATTTCCGACCCCATCAAGTATCTGTTCCGCGTCGCCGAACAGCCAGACCTCGTCCGCAAAGTGTCGGAATCGGTGATGCGTGAAGTGGTTGGCCGCACCCGCGCTGACGAGTTCCGCACCACCGGCCGCGAGGTGGCCCAGACGGCGGTACGCGAACGCATTCAGCAGACACTCGACGCCTATAACGCCGGTGTTTCGATCACCGCCGTCAACGTCACGCGCGCCGATCCGCCGCTGGAAGTGCAGGACGCTTTCGGCGAGGTGCAGCGCGCCCAGCAGGATCAGGACAAGTTCAAGCAGGACGCCCAGGCCTACGCCAACAAACGGCTCGGCGAGGCACGTGGCGAGGCGTCGCAGATCCGTGAGGGTGCGCTCGGCTATCGTGATCAGGTGATCGCAGAGGCGACCGGTGGCGCGCAGCGCTTCACGTCGGTCTACCAGCAATACATCAAGTCGCCCGATATCACGCGCGAGCGCATCTACCTTGAGACCATGGAGGGCGTGTTCTCCAAGACCAACAAGGTGATCCTCGACAGCGGCTCCACGCAGGGCGTGCTGCCCTATCTGCCGCTGCCCGAAGTCGGGCGTCCGACGACGAGCCCCTCCAGCACGGGAGCCGCCCAGTGATGCGCACGATCGCTTTGCCCTTCGTCCTGATCGCCCTCGTGGTCCTCGCGCTGATCGTCTATTCGGCGACGTTCATCGTCACGGAACGCGATCAGGCCATCCAGCTTCGCTTTGGTGAGATCCAGCGAGTGATCACCAAGCCAGGCATCTATTTCAAACTGCCGACCAACATGGTCGACACTGTGCAAATCGTCGACAAGCGACTCAACACGCTCGAGATTGACAACAACGTCGTGCAGGTCCGTGACAGCCGCCAGTATGTGGTGGATGCCTTCGCGGCCTACCGCATCGTCGATGTGAAGGCCTTCCGCGAAAGCGTCACCGGCAACATGGCCATCGCGGAGACGCGTCTCAGGACGCGGCTCGATTCGGCGCTGCGCCGCGTTTATGGCACGCGCTCGTTTGGCGATGCCCTGTCGGAAGAACGCGCGGCGATGATGAAGGAAGTGGCGGACTTCGTCCGTCCGGAGGCGGCCAACCTCGGCATCGAAATCGTCGAGCTCAGGATCCGCCGTACCGAGCTGCCGAACAACGTTCTCGAGCAGACCTATGACCGCATGCGCTCGGAGCGCCTCGCCGAGGCCGCCGAGCTCAGGGCCGAGGGTACGCAGGAAGCCGCTCGCATCCGCGCCGAGGCCGACCGCCAGGCGACGGTGCTGCTCGCCGAGGCGCGGCGCGACGCCGACATCCTGCACGGCGAGGGCGATGCCGAACGCAACCGCATCTTCGCCGAGGCCTATGGCGCCGACAAGAGCTTCTTCGAGTTCTACCGGTCGATGCAGGCCTACGCGGCATCGCTGGCCAATGGCACGACCATGCTGCTCAAGCCGGACTCGGAGTTCTTCCGCTACTTCCGCGGACCGACCGGGTCTCTGCCCGAGGTGTCGACACCGGCCGCACAGGTCCAACCGTGAGGTCGCCTTGAACGACTTCCTGGTCGCCGTCGGTCTGATGGCCGTCCTCGAGGGGCTGCTCTACGCGGCAGCCCCTTCACTGATGCGCAAGGGCATCCGCCAGATGCTCGAGGCATCCGATTTCTGGCTCAGGACCGGCGGTGTCGCCGCCATGGCGGCGGGCGTCGCCGTCGTCTGGGCGGTGCGGGGCGGCTGAAACCTCTCGCACCATTGGACGTTAAAGTGATGATTCCAGGTATAGGGAAGCCTCTGCAAGAGAGTCCGGAACTACGGATAAGTGACTGAATTTAAAAGAAAATGAAGAACTTCGCAGATTGATTCAGGTGATGCGATCTTCATGATCTGAGTCAGGGTGAGGTTCTTCAAGCATCCTGAACGGTGTTCGCCTGCGATCGTCCGCAGGCGGTCTACCAAAGATGGCCACGCCAAGAGTCCATGGTGCCTTCTACCCCGTTCAGCCTGTGGTTTCGGGGCGGCGGCATGGCTGCCGTTATGAGTGGTTGTGGGGCGTGTGGATCGTGCGAGAGGCGGTTGGTGTCCTGAGGGCGAACCGGAATTCACGGGCATGAGCGCGTCATTTCCCACCTTGATGAACCGTTGGCCTGCCGACGAGCGAACCGGATACGCCGAGATGGCCCAGAGCTGACGCCCGTCTCTGCAAGAGATTCTGGAAAACCGCCTAAATAACTGAATTTAAACGAATATGCCGAGCTTCATATCCTGATTCAAGTGGGATCCTCTTCATCGTCTGATTCAGGGTGAAGTCCTTCCGGCATCGCAAGCGGGGTTTGTCTCCATCCGTGAAACGGATTATGACTTTGCCGAATGCGTGGGGTGCGATCCTTCGATCGCGCTGCCCGGAACAGAGGCCTTTCGGTCTTTGTTATCGGCTTTTGTTTTAGTGTCCGCGGCCTCCGGGGAGCCTGCCGTTTCTCGGATCTACGCGCCAGGGGAGGAAGACCTTATGGTCTCATGGAACAGGACAGTGCCGGGTGCCGGATGGCGACGCGGACCGGGGCTCGCGGCGCTGACGCTCGCGGCTGCGCTCGCCCTTTCGGGCGTCGGGCCTGCCACTGCCGAGCAAGGACCGGCTTCGGTTGCCGATCTCGCCGAGAAGTTGCTCGGGGCCGTGGTGAACATCTCGACCACGCAGACGGTGGCCGAGACGCGGCAGGTGCCGCTGCCGCAGGTGCCGGAAGGCTCCCCCTTCCAGAACTTCTTTGACGAATTCTTCGACAAGAATGGCAACGGCAAAGGTGGCGACAACGGCGGTGGCAATGGCGGTGCCGATAATGGCGGCGGCGCCGATAATGGCGATGGTGGCGGCGACGAGGGCGGCACCGATCAAGGCGGCGATCCGCACAAGGTGCAGTCGCTCGGTTCGGGTTTCGTCATCGATTCCTCCGGCATCATCATCACCAACAACCATGTGATCGAGGACGCCGACGAGATCGTCGCCAACTTCTCCGACGGCTCCAAGCTGAAGGCGGAATTGATCGGGCGTGACGCCAAGACCGACCTGGCTGTTCTGCGCGTCAAGCCGGACAAGCCGCTCACCGCCGTGAAGTTCGGCGACAGCGAGCATATGCGCGTCGGCGACTGGGTGATGGCGATCGGCAATCCGTTCGGTCTCGGTGGCACGGTGACCACCGGCATCATCTCGGCGCGCAATCGCGACATCAATTCCGGTCCCTACGACAATTACATTCAGACCGACGCGGCCATCAACCGGGGCAACTCCGGCGGCCCGCTGTTCAACGAGGTCGGCGAGGTCATCGGCATCAACACGGCCATCATCTCGCCGTCGGGCGGCTCGATCGGCATCGGCTTTGCCATCCCCTCGGAGATCGCGATCGGCGTTGTCGATCAGCTGCGTGAATTTGGCGAGACCCATCGCGGCTGGCTTGGCGTCAACATTCAGGAAGTGACCGACGATCTGGCCGAAAGCCTCGGCATTGCCAGCCCGCAGGGCGCCCTGGTTGCCGGTGTGACCGACGGCGGGCCGGCCGCTGTGGCCAAGGTCGAGCCGGGCGACGTCATCGTCGCCTTCGACGGGCACCCCATCAAGACCATGCGTGAGCTGCCGCGCCTCGTTGCCAACACGGCGGTGGGCAAGGAAGTGCCGATCAAGCTGATCCGCAAGGGCAAGGAACTGACGCTTCCAGTCACGCTCGGTCGCCTGGAGGAGGGCGATAAGGTCACCGCTGCCAAGAACGAGCAGCCCAAGGCCGAGCCGCCCAAGGACCAGACGAAGGTGCTTGGCCTGACGCTCGGGGCGCTCGATGACGGCTCCCGCGAGAAATATCACTTCAACGCCGAGGTGAAGGGCGTTGTGGTCACTGGTGTCGATCCGTCGAGCACGGCGGCCGAAAAGGGCATCGCGGCCGGCGATCTGATCGTCGAGGTGGCGCAGGAAGAGGTTCTCTCTCCCGAGGATGTCACCAAGACGGTGGACAAGCAGAAGACGATGGGCCGCAAATCGGTGCTGCTGCTGATCTCCAACGCTGGCGGTGACCTGCGCTTCATCGCGGTGAAGATCGACTGACGGACGCGGTCTGCTGAAATGAAAACAACGACGGCCGGTCCGCAGGGGCCGGCCGTTTTCGTTGGTCGTGCACCGTGGACGCAATCCGTCTCAGTCGGCCGGGCGACTTACCAGCGCGATGTCGATGTTGCGCTCGGGGTAGAAATCGTCGGCCGTCAGTTCAAAGGTGGTCGGGCCGGTTTTCTTGACGCCGGTGCCGCAGAAGGAAACCAGCGTGTCAGTGTTGCCCTTATCGACCGTCAGGTGAAAATGGCCGATGGTGCCGCCCCAGTTGGCACCGGTGGTCAGCACGTAGGAAATCCAGCTCTCCTGGAGATAGGCATCCGCGGTCCGGGCGACATCCATCTGCTTGGTGACCGCCTTGAGGAAACTGTCGTCGAAGCAATAGCGCTGCTTCTCGCGGTCGAAGTCATCGCCGGTAAACGGCGCGTTCTCGTCGGGGCCGATGAAGTTGAGGCCGGCGGTCGCGCCGACGCTCGGCGTATAGCGGTGGGCGACGCGAATGTCGCGACCGGCCGGGAAGGTGGTGCGCCACCAGTAGGTGGTCTTGAGCTTCCAGACCGGCACGTAGTCGGTCTTCCAGCCGCTACCATCATCATAATCCATTGATATGATGATGCCGCGCTCGATCCAATCGGCGAGTAGGTCCTTGGACAGGGCGGCGAGCGCCTTGCCGGTGGCGTCGCCGAAGGGCAGCAACGGGATGCTGTGATCCTTGAGTTCCTGGGTAACGTCGACGTCGACGGCGAAGACATGACGGTCAACCTCCGGCTTCACCGGCTGGCCGTCGACCGCCACCGAGAAGTTCATGAAGTTGTCGGAGTCCGGATTGGGAACCGACACGACGAAGTCGCCACTGCCCTCGATATCCGGCATGGGGAAGGCGACCACGGTCGTTCGGTCGCCGTCACCACCATTGTGGAAGACATAGTCGACACGCACTTCCTTCGGCGAAATGTAGAGATCCTCGCTCTGCATCGTCACGTCGTCGGCGGAGACGAAGGTCAGGCCGCCGGCGGCCAGTTCCGCCATGGTGTCATTAGCATGAGCGATGGGCATCCCCGTCAGCAAGGCGGCGACCCCGAAGGCGGGCAGTCTCATCATACGGCGACCTCGGCCTTGATGTGCGGATGCGGATCATAGCCCTCGATGGTGACGTGCTCGAATCGGAAATCGCGGACGTCGGTTATCCCTTCGGCGAGCTTCAGCCGGGGCAGAGGGCGTGGCGACCGCGTCAGCTGCAGGCGCGCCTGGTCGAGATGGTTGCGGTAGAGATGGGCGTCGCCGAGCGTGTGCACGAAGTCGCCGGGCTCCAGGCCGGTTGCCCGCGCCATCATGGCGGTGAGCAGTGCATAGGAGGCGATGTTGAACGGCACGCCGAGGAACACGTCGGCCGAGCGCTGGTACATCTGGCAGGAGAGGCGGCCGTTCGCGACATAGAACTGGATGAGAAGATGGCAGGGCGGCAGTGCCATCTTCGGCACGTCGGCCGGGTTCCAGGCGGTGACGATCATACGCCGCGAGTCGGGATTGCGGCGGATCGTCTCCTGCACCTCGGCGATCTGGTCGATGGTGCCGCCATCCGGCTTCGGCCAGGAGCGCCACTGGTGACCGTAGACGGGGCCGAGGTCGCCGCGCTCGTCAGCCCATTCGTCCCAGATGGAAACGCCGTTGTCCTTCAGGTACTTGATGTTGGTATCGCCCTGAAGGAACCAGATCAGTTCGTGGACGATCGACTTGATGTGCAGCTTCTTGGTCGTCAGCAGTGGGAAACCGTCGGCGAGGTTGAAGCGCATCTGGTGGCCGAACACCGACAGCGTGCCGGTGCCGGTACGGTCTTCCTTGGCGGTGCCGGTGTCGAGGATGAGCTTCAGAAGGTCGAGATACTGCTGCATGACGGTCCGCTTGCTGGCGTGGGGCAGGGGGAGACTAGCCGGAGTCGCGCGGCGAGTCAGCCGTTGACCGCCCGTAATGGGGCCAGATCGTTTGCCGCCTCTTCACAGGCGGCCCGCTTCACCCTATATGTCTTCCTGCCGGAGCAATCCGGCTATGGTGATAAACGAACTGCGCAATAAACCATTCGGACCCGGGGGCGGTACCCGGCGCCTCCACCCAAGTCCTTGCGAGCCACTTTGTGGGCAAGGCCTTCGGCGGGGGCGAAATAGGATCGACGGGGGCGTAAAGGCGGCTTTTTCACTCGGCATTGTACCACCGTTATCGGGCTAAACCTATAGTTGCGAATGACAACTATGCTCCGGTGGCCGTCGCCGCGTAATGCGGTGCCCAAACTGGGAATCAAGTCCTGAGGGGTAGCACTTTCAGGCGGGGTTCGGAGGCACCTGGCAACAGAAGCCTCCACTTAATTCCCTTCCGACCAGTTCTATCTTTTGCGTGCTTGCCGCGATGCGCCGCGAGGCCGTTTACACCTTTGCGCCCGATGCACTAGACTGTCGGCCAGACGACGCGGCCGATTGGTCGCCCCGCGATTTTGCTCAAGGCGGAGCCTCAATGCCCAAGGACATGATCCGTTACGACGTTCTGGCTCAGGAGGCCTTCCGCGGCCTGGTGAAAAAGGTGCTCACCGAGGTGGCGCACGCCGGCCTGCCGGGCGAACATCATTTCTATATCATCTTCGATACCCGGGCGCCGGGCGTGCGTATTTCCAGCCGCCTCAAAGAACGCTACCCGGATGAGATGACCATCGTCATCCAGCACCAGTATTGGGAGCTGCTGGTGAACGAGACGAGCTTCGAGATCGGTCTGTCGTTCTCCGGCGTGCCCGAGAAGCTGGTGGTGCCGTTCGCATCGATTCGCGGCTTCTTCGATCCGTCGGTGGAATTCGCGGTACAGTTCCCGCTGGTCGACGAGAGCGGCAACGCCGCCGACATGCCCGAGGAAGGCCCGCTCAAGGCGATCGGCCCGGCAAGTGGCGAGGTCAAGGCCGCGCCACGCCCGGCGGCCAAGGCGCCTGCGGCCAAAGCGCCGGCGCTCAAGCCCGTCGAGGCAGCGAAGAAGCCTGCAACGACGACGAAGACGGACGACAAGCCGGCCGATGAGCCCAAGGGGCCGACGGTGGTTTCCCTCGACGCTTTCCGCAAGAAACCCTGAGCCGGCCATGGGCGACCTCGTCAACCTTCGCCGGGCGCGCAAGGACCGCGATCGCCGCCGCCGCGAGGACGAGGCGGCGGAGAACCGCGCCAAGTTCGGCCGCGCTAAGGTGGAAAAGCTGACGGCCAAGGCGCAGGGCGCGCTGGAGGCGCGACGGCTCGACGGTCATCGCCTGGAATCTCCCGCCGATCCGGACTCGGATTCGGACGCCTCGACATGAACGTCAAGCGGTCGCTGTCGCTGGCCGGCCACCGAACCAGCCTGGCGCTGGAGCCGGAGTTCTGGGCAGCGGCCGAGCGTCTTGCCGAACAGCGGGGCCAAAGCCTCTCCGCCTTCGTTCTCGACATCGACCGGACGCGCGGCGAGCGCAATCTGGCCAGCGCCGTCCGCGTGGCCGTGCTTGCCGACCTGACTGCGCCGGAGGGCATCGCTCCTTTTTCCTGATCCTCCTCATTTCGAGTTTGGGCCCATCTTGGTCGACCTTTCCCTGCATCTTCTGACGGCGCTGTTCTTCGCCGCCTTCGTCGCCGGTTTCATCGATTCGATTGCCGGTGGCGGTGGGCTCATCACCGTGCCGGCACTGATGCTGGCCGGCTTTTCGCCGATTCAGTCGCTCGGCACCAACAAGCTGCAATCGCTGTTCGGCTCGGCGTCGGCGACGCTGGCCTATACGCGGGCAGGGCAGGTCGATCTCAGGTCGCAGTTGCCGATGGCGCTGATGTCGGGCGGCGGCGCGGTGCTGGGGGCATTGCTCGCCACCGTGCTGCCGGGCGACTGGCTCAAGATCGCCATGCCGGTGATGCTGATCGCCATCGCCGTCTACTTCGCCTTCAAGCGCGGCCTCAACGATCAGGATCGCCATGCCCGGATGGCGCCTTTCCTGTTCACACTGACCTTCGTGCCGGTGATCGGCTGCTACGATGGGCTGTTCGGACCGGGCACCGGTTCGTTCTTCATGCTGGGCTTCGTGTCGCTGGCCGGCTTCGGCCTTCTCAAGGCGACGGCGCATACCAAGCTCTTGAATTTCGCCAGCAACGTCGGTGGCTTCCTGGTGTTCCTGCTGTCGGGCGTGGTGTTCTGGAAGCCCGGCCTCGTCATGGGCGTCGGCCAGTTCCTGGGCGCCCAGATCGGCTCGCGGCTCGCGGTCCGGGGCGGCGCCAAGATCATCCGGCCGCTCCTGGTGATCACCTGCATCGGCCTCGCCATCCGCCTGCTGGCCGATCCAGCCAACCCGGTCAGGATGTGGGTGATGGGGTTATAACTAGCCCTATATCCGTGTTGTGCCTCTTTCTGCCTGAGGTCCTCTGCCTGCGCAGAGGATGACAAAATTATATATAAATAACATATGGATAGGTTGTCATCCTACGCGAAGGCGTAGGACCTCAGGCAGAATATGGCATGGGGTCGATATAGTGCGTGCCCTTACTAAAACGGGCAAACTGAAACGGCCCTAAGCCGCTGCGAATTCGTCCTTCGCGAAGCCTTGCAGGTAGAGCACGGCGGTGAGGTCGGCGTAGCGGATCGACACCTGAGCGGCTTCTGCCACCTTCGGCTTGGCGTGGAAGGCGACGCCGAGGCCGCTTTCGTTGATCATGTCGAGATCGTTGGCGCCGTCACCGATTGCTACCGTCTCATGATGGGCAAGGCCGCGCGCTTTACGAAGCTCGATCAGCGTCGCGAGCTTGGCTTGCTTGCCGAGGATCGGTTCGGCGACGAGGCCTGAGAGCTTGCCGCTCTCGGTCATCAGGCAATTGGAGCGGTCCTCGTTGAAGCCGATCATGTCACGGATGCGATCGGTGAACAGCGTGAAGCCGCCGGACACCAGCGCGGTATAGGCACCGTGCGCCCGCATGGTGCCGATCAGCTCGCGGCCACCTGGCGTCAGGGTGATGCGCTCGCGCAGCACCTCGTTGACGACGCCGATATCGAGCCCCTTGAGAAGGCCGACGCGTTCGCGCAGCGCCGGCTCGAAGGCGATTTCGCCGCGCATCGCCCGCTCGGTGATGGCGGCGACATGCTCCTTGAGGCCGACGAAGGCGGCGAGTTCGTCGATGCACTCCTGGCCGATCATGGTGCTGTCCATGTCGGCGACCAGCAGCTTCTTGCGCCGCCCCTCGGCCGGAAGCACGGCAAAATCGACAGCAAGCTCGCCCACCACTTCGGCAATGCGATGCACCGCCTCGTTATGGGAGAGGTAGTCGCCAACGGCGATATCGGCGGCGATCCCCTCGGCCAGCACCTTGTGCGCGTCGCCACCCAGCAGCCGTGACACGGCGACGATCAGGCTATCGGTCACTTGCGGATCGGCCGGAGATGAGACAAGCGTTGCGATGAGCGACATGGGAGGCTCCAGGCGTGACGGCGGAGACGGGAGAAAGACGCGCGGTTCTGATAGCCGGCCCGACGGCGAGCGGCAAGTCGGCTCTGGCGCTGGCGATCGCCGAACGCTGTGGCGGCGTGGTGATCAACGCCGATTCGATGCAGGTCTATCGCGAATTGCGCGTCCTGACGGCGCGGCCGACGGCAGCCGACGAGGCGCGCGTGCCGCACCGCCTCTATGGGCATGTCGCCAGCGGTGACGGCTATACCGTTGCCCGCTACCTCGACGATCTCGAAAAGGCATTGAAGGAAACGGCCGGCCAGCCGGCGGTGATCGTCGGCGGCACTGGCCTCTATTTCAATGCCATGACCCAAGGACTCTCCGACGTGCCACCGGTCGACGAGCGCGTGCGTGCCTTCTGGCGCGAGCGGGCAAAGACAACGAGCCCGGCGGCGCTGCATAGGGAATTGGCGGTGGTCGACCCGGTGCTCTACGGCCGGCTGCATCCCAACGACACGCAGCGCGTGCTCAGGGCGCTGGAGGTGGCCGACAGCACGGGGCGGCCGCTGTCGGAATGGCAGGAAACGCGCTCGCGGCCGCTGATTTCCGGCGGGCATGTCGCTCACGTCGTCATGGCGCCGGAGCGCGACTGGCTGCACGCCCGCATTGACGAACGCTTCCGTTCGATGGCGGCGGGCGGCGGCCTCGACGAGGCGCGGGCCTTTGCCGCCCTTGATCTCGATCCGGCGCTACCGGCCATGAAGGCGATCGGTGTGCCGGAAATGATCGCTGCGGCGCGGGGGGAGCTGCCGATCGAGGAGGCGGTCGAGGCGGCGATCACCGCAACGCGGCAATATGCCAAACGGCAGGAAACCTGGTTCCGCAACCAGATGTCGGACTGGCCGCGCGTCGATCCGGCGGCATCGCGACATTTTCTTGCGGTGGCAGACGATATCGCGCAACGAATGAAATAGGCTCTTGACCTGTCAGTCGGGTGTCGGTAGTTTGCCGGCCAATCCGGGGCGTTTCCCGGCGTTCGAACCAGAGGGCGGCAATGCGTTCCCTTCTCGTAGTACTTAGATGGCGCACCGTGTCGGAGGTCTCCTGCTGAGGCCTGCGGTAAATCATGGTGCGCGGAAATCGGGTCCCTCTTCGGGGCCTTTTTTATTACCTGAACAATGCAGACAATAGCCCCCGGGACGACGGGACGAGAGCTTGAGGTAACAGGCGATGACACGGCAGATGACAGGCGCGGAAATGGTCATCCAGGCGCTGATCGACCAGGGCGTCGACACCATTTTCGGTTACCCCGGTGGCGCTGTGCTGCCGATCTTCGACGAACTGTTCCAGCAGGAAGAGGTTCGCCACATCCTCGTCCGTCATGAGCAGGGCGCGGGACACGCGGCCGAAGGCTATGCCCGCTCGACCGGCAAGGTCGGCGTGGCGCTCGCCACCTCCGGCCCCGGCGCCACCAACATGGTGACGGCGCTGACCGACGCGCTGCTCGATTCCATTCCCATGGTCTGCATCACCGGCCAGGTGCCGACGACGCTGATCGGCACCGATGCCTTCCAGGAGGCCGACACGGTCGGCATCACGCGCCCCTGCACCAAGCACAACTGGCTGGTTCGCCGCATCGAGGACCTGCCGGCGATCCTGCACGAGGCCTTCCGCATCGCCACCACCGGCCGCCCCGGCCCGGTTCTGGTCGACATTCCGAAGAATATCCAGTTCCAGACCGGAACCTATGAGAACTGCAAGGATAAGGCGCTGACGCAGTATCATCCGGCTGTGAAGGCTCCGGATGCCGCCATTCGCGAAGCCGTCGAGCTGATGGCCGCCGCCAAGAAGCCAATCCTCTATACCGGCGGCGGCGTCATCAACTCCGGTCCGAAGGCGGTGGCGCTCTTGCGCGACCTCGTCAAGATGACCGGCTTTCCGGTGACGTCGACGCTGATGGGTCTCGGCGCCTACCCGGCCTCGGGCAAGAACTGGCTCGGCATGCTCGGCATGCACGGCACCTATGAGGCCAACCTCGCGATGCACGATTGCGACGTCATGGTCTGCATCGGCGCCCGCTTCGACGACCGCATTACCGGCCGTATCGATGCCTTCTCGCCCAACTCCAAGAAGATCCACATCGACATCGACCCGTCGTCGATCAACAAGAACGTCGTTGTCGACCTGCCGATCGTCGGCGACGTCGGCTCCGTGCTCGAGGACATGATCGCTGCCTGGAACGCGCGCAAGCCGGTGCAGGACAAGGCGGCGCATGCCGCGTGGTGGAGGCAGATCGACGGCTGGCGGGCCAGGAAGTGCCTGACCTACCGGCACTCGGCCGAGGCGATCATGCCGCAATATGCCATCGAGCGGTTGTTCGAGCTGACAAAAGGCCGCGACACCTACATCGCCACCGAGGTGGGCCAGCACCAGATGTGGGCGGCACAGTATTATCATTTCGACGAGCCGAACCGCTTCATGACGTCGGGTGGCCTCGGCACCATGGGCTACGGCCTGCCGGCAGCCATCGGCACCCAGCTCGCCCATCCCGGCTCGCTGGTCATCGATATCGCCGGCGACGCCTCGATCCAGATGAACATCCAGGAACTGTCGACGGCGGTGCAGCACAATGCGCCGGTCAAGGCGTTCATCCTCAACAACCAGTACATGGGCATGGTGCGCCAGTGGCAGCAACTGCTGCACGGCAACCGGCTCAGCCATTCCTACGTCGACTCGCAGCCCGACTTCGTGCGACTCGCCGAGGCCTATGGTGCGGTGGGCATCCGCTGCTCCAAGCCGGCCGACCTCGACGATGCCATCGAGGAGATGATCCGCATCGACAAGCCGGTGCTGTTCGATTGCCACGTTGTCAGCCTCGCCAACTGCTTCCCGATGATCCCTTCGGGCAAGGCGCATAACGAGATGCTGCTCGGCACCGACGTTTCCGACGTGGATATCGGCACGGCGATCGGCGCCGCCGGCAAGGTTCTGGTGTGAGACGCGGTTTTACGACCCCTCACATCCTCCGCAACGCTTTATCGGAATTGACATCATGATGATCGTCGCAGGTCAGTCCCAATCCGCCTACTTCCTGGAGGAAGAGTTTCCCGCCACCGAGCGCAGCCATACGTTGTCGGTGCTGGTCGACAATGAACCCGGCGTTCTCGCCCGGGTGGTCGGCCTGTTCTCGGGCCGCGGCTACAACATCGAGAGCCTCACCGTTTCGGAGATCGAGCATTCGAACCACCAGTCGCGCATCACCATCGTGACGACGGGCCGACCGCCGGTCATCTCGCAGATCATGCATCAGCTCGGCCGCCTGATCCCGGTGCACAAGGTGATCAACCTTACCTGGGCAGGCGACGCGCTGGAGCGCGAACTGGCCCTGGTCAAGGTGGCCGGCAAGGGCGAGATGCGTGACGAGGCGCTGCGTTTGGCGCAGGCCTTCAACGCCCGCATCGTCGATGCCACGCTCGACAGCTACGTGTTCGAGATGACCGGCGCGCCGGCCGACATCGACCGCTTCGTCGGCCTGATGAAGGAATGCGGCCTGGTGGAACTCGCCCGCACCGGCCTTGCAGCGCTTGCCCGCGGCAAGATGGGTATTTGACGCTGAAGGCCGGCGCCATGGCGGAGCCCGAACTCGACCATATCTTCGTCTTCGTCGATGCGGCGGAGACGAAGCCGGGCGGTGGCGTATTCGGCCGGCTTGCCGCCCTCGGCCTCGAACCGTCGTTTACGCGCCGACACGTCGGGCAGGGCACGGCCAACCTCTGCTATGCTTTCGACAACGCCTATCTCGAACTGCTCTACGTCGTCGACGCGGTGGAACTCGCCGCCTCATCGCTCGGTCGGGCTCACTTTACGGTCCGAGCGGCATGGCGGAAGACCGGTGCCTCGCCTTTCGGCATCGCTTGTCGTGGCACCCTGCCGGGCGAAAGCTGGGCCTATCGCAACGCCGGCTTCCCGCCCGGCGTGTCGATCGCCATCTCGACCGAAGGCGACGATCCCGCGATGCCCTTGGCTTTCGCCTCGCCGGTCCATGCTGCGCCTTTGGACTGGAGCGATGGGCGAGCGGGGCGGCGGCAGACGGCGGCCGGATTTTCGCGCCTTGCCATCGAACGCCTGACGCTGCCGCGCTTGCCGGTGGCCGGCGGCGCGCTCGACGGCTTTCACCGGGCCGGTTTCATCAAGGTGCTGGAGATCGCCGAGGGAGCGCCGGAAATGCTGATCGGCCTTGCGCCCGGCCGGCGGCTGCGCCTGCCGTTGTTTACAGCCACCTGAAGGCTGCTTGTGCCGCGAAGGTCGCCGGACTATCGTCCGCGCGTCCCAACTTCAGGTCGGCCTCGATGACCCACACCAAGCTCTCCGTCAACGTCAATGCCATCGCCCATCTGCGTAACCGGCGCGACTTGCCATGGCCGTCGGTCGTCGGCCTTTCGCGCATTGCGCTCGAAGCGGGCGCCGTCGGCATCACCGTGCATCCGCGCCCGGACGAGCGGCATATCCGCCGCACCGACGTGTTCGCGCTGCAGGAAATGCTGAGGACCGACTGGCCGGGCCGCGAGTACAATATCGAGGGCTATCCGACCGAGGAATTCCTGAAGCTCTGCGAGGCGGCGCGCCCCGATCAGGTGACGCTGGTGCCCGACATGCCGGGTCAGAACACCTCTGACCACGGCTGGGACTGCGTCACCCATCAGACCTTCCTGTCGGACGTCGTGCGGCGCATCCAGGGCCAGGGCATGCGCGCCTCGATCTTCATCGACGCCGATCCGACCCAGGCGGCCGCCGCCGCGCTGACCGGCGCGCGGCGCATCGAGATCTATACCGGCCCCTATGGCCATACCTTCGACCCCATCGAACAGCGGGCACGACTGGAGGAAGTGGCGATCACCGCCGACGCGGCGGTCAAGCTCGGCATGGCCGTCAACGCCGGCCACGATCTGACGCTCGACAACCTGCCGCCGCTGGTGAAAAGGACGCCGCATATCGCCGAGGCGTCGATCGGCCACGCGGTGATCGCCGATTGCCTGATCTACGGCATGGCCGAGACGGTGCGCCGCTACCGCTGCGCGTTGGGCGATTCTGATGCGTGAGTGGAGGGGGATGTTTGTCGGTAGCGAGCTCGCGGGCATCATTGCGTTGCCCGCGCTAGCGTGTATAGCCGCCTGATATTTTCGTTGCGTCTCTTTCTGCCTGAGGTCCTGCGCCTTCGCGCAGGATGACGTGTTTATATACCCCGACTCCGTAGAATCCCGGCCACTTGGCGCGCTGGGTTGCGGAATAGGCGCCGATGGATTCTGATTGCGGGATGATCAGAGGCAACTTCCTGACCGCTTCGGAACGCCAGCATTTGTTGGCACTTGTCCGTCGCCCGTCTGGCCAGCATGGCCCGGCGCGGCG